>Ga0068852_100002668_pt1 | contig 12333 bp, 5 predicted proteins | sample KBSCornC22_FD_66594 | JGI IMG/M metagenome (GOLD analysis project Ga0068852, IMG submission 66594) | Corn rhizosphere microbial communities from Kellogg Biological Station, Michigan, USA - KBS Corn C2-2 | ecosystem: Host-associated > Plants > Roots > Rhizosphere > Soil ... | reverse complement strand
CGGCAGGTCCTCGCCGCACAGCCAGAAGTCGACCGCGTGGTGGGCGAGCACCTCGAACGGCATGCCCGGCGAGACCCGCCCCGCCCACCGCGGCGCCTCGGCCCGGATCTGCTCCAGGTCGGACTTGCCGAGCATCTGGATGCCGCCGAGCGGGTACGGCCACTCGTCGTCACCGAAGTACCAGTCGTTCAGCGCGAGCGTCTTCTGGAACCGGGTCGGGTTCGGGTCCTTCGAGACCCCCATCAACGCCAGGTTGTTGTGCCGCAGGTAGTAACGGCCGACCACGTCCGAGCCGTTGGCCAGGCCGCCCGGGTGGGCGTCGCTCGCGGACCGCAGCAGCAGCGCGGCCGAGTTCACCGCGCCGCAGGAGACCACGACGACGTCGGCGCTGAACGTGACCGGCCCCGGGTTCCCGTCGATCCTGGTGACCACCTCGGTGACCGACCGCCCGCTCGGGTCGGTCTCCAGCCGCTCCACGTACGCACCGGTCAGCAGCTCGACACCGCCGCCGGCCACCGCCGGGTCGACGCAGATCACCTGCGCGTCGGACTTCGCCTCGACCAGGCAGGGGAACCCGTCCACCCGGTCACAGCGGATGCAGGCGCTGCCCCGGCTGGCGGCGCCGTCCACGTCCTGGTCGAGGTCGACGCCGATCGGCAGGTGGAACGGGCGCAGGCCGAGCTTCTCCATGTCGTCGGACAGCTGCTGGATGCGCGGCTCGTGCTCGACCGGCGGGTGGGCGTAGTCCGCCCCGTACGGGCCCTCGGTCGGGTCCTCGCCGTGCCGGCCGTGCACCCGGTAGAGGTGCTCCGCCTCGGTGTAGTACGGCTCGAGATCGGCGTACTCGATCGGCCACGCCGGCGAGATCCCGTCGTGGTGCTGCAGCTCGCCGAAGTCCTCCGGCCGCAGCCGGAACAGCGCCGCCCCGTAGAACTTCGTGTTGCCGCCGACGTAGTAGTTGACCTCCGGTGGGAACTCGTTGCCGTGCCGGTCGTACCAGAACTCGGGCGCCCGGTACTTCGCCCTGACGAAGACCGCGCCGGAGTCCCAGTTGTCGCGCTCCCGCGGCAGGTAACCGCCGCGCTCCAGCAGCAGCACCCTTTTCCCGGTCGGGGCGAGCCGGTGCGCGAGGGTGCCACCGCCCGCCCCGCTGCCGATGACGATCACGTCATAGTGGTCGACCGCGGTCGTCATGACGCCTCCCGTCCGGCTGGCCCTCTCCCCGGGCCGGCTGCCGCCATGCTCGGATCCCGACGGCGCCGGGTCGTCACCCGCCGCGGATAGGCTCGGCGACGATCCGCCCGCGCCGCAGCCGCAGCACGCCGTCGGTGTGGGCGGCTTCCTCGCTCCGGTGGGTGATGAGCAGCACCGCGCGGTCGTCGGTCGCCGACATCAGGTCGGTCATCAGCGCCGTCGCGGCCGGACGATCGAGGTGTGCGGTCGGCTCGTCCAGCACCAGCACCGGGGTGTCGGCGAGGAAGGCCCGGGCCAGCGCCAGCCGGCGGCGCTCGCCGCCGGACACCGCGGCGCCGTCCTCCCCCACCGGGGTGTCCAGCCCGGCGGGCAGCCCGGCCACCCAGTCCCCCAGCCCCGCCCGGCGCAGGGCCGCCTCGACCGCGGCGTCGTCGGCACCGGGCCGGGCCAGCCGCACGTTCTCCCGGATCGTCGAGGCGAACAGGTACGCGTCCTGCCGGTCCAGCGTGACCCGGGCGCGCAGGTCCCGCTGGGCCAGCGTGCGCAGGTCGGCACCGGCGAGCCGGACCCGCCCCCCGTCCGGGTCGAGGAAGCGGACGAGCAGCTCGGCGATCGTGGTCTTGCCGCTGCCGGACCGGCCGAGCAGGGCCAGCCGCCGCCCCGGCGCCAGCGACAGGTCGGCGCCGCGCAGCCCCCAGCCGTCGCTGTCGTCCGGCCGCACGTGCACTCCGTCGAGCACCAGCGGCCCGGCCGCCGACCCGGCCGCCGACCCAGCCGCCGACCCAGCCGCCGACCCGGCCGCCGGCAGAGCAGCCGGCAGAGCAGCCGGCACAGCGGGGTCGCGGACCGCCGGCGGCCGGTCGACCAGCTCCAGCAGCCGCCGCCCGGACTCGAGCGTGGCCCGCAGCACGAGCGCGGTCGCCGGCAGCGGCACCACCGCCTCGAACGCCGCGATGGCCAGCAGCGTGACCGCGGCGACGAGGACCGGGTCCAGCCGCCCGTCGCCGGCCGCGTGCAGGCAGGTGGCCAGCACCCCGGCGACGGTGAGCCCGGACACCAGCAGCGCAAGTCCTTCGACCAGGCCGGCCGCGACCGCGTCCCGGCGGCCGAGCCGGACCAGCTCGCCGTCCAACCGCTCGACCCGGTCGAGCGCGGCCCGGTCGGCACCGTGCACGACCAGCTCGGGCGCGCCGCCGAGCAGCTCGACCAGCTCGGCGGTGAGCTCCGCCCGGACCGCCGCCCGGCGCCGGCCGCTGCGGCCCGCCGCGGCCGCCAGCGCCGGCACCAGCACGCCGCCGGCCAGCAGCCCGGCCGCCAGCACCAACCCGGCGGACGGCAGCAGCAGGGCCGCCGCCACGACCGAGGCCGCCCCGCTCACCAGCGCGACCAGCGGCGGCGAGAGCCCGCGCAGGAACAGGTTCTGGGTCGCGTCGATGTCGCCGACCAGCCGGGCCAGCAGGTCGCCGTCCCGATCCCGGCCGGCCCGGTCCGGCAGCCGCACGGCCAGCAGCCGGACCGCGGCGACCCTGGTGCGGGCGAGCACCCGGAACGCGAGGTCGTGCGACACGAGCCGCTCGGCATACCGCGCCACCGGGCGGGCGACGCCGAACGCCCGCACGCCGACTATGACGACGGTCAGGGACAGCACCGGCGGGTGCTGCGCGCACCGGGAGATCAGGTAGCCGGCGAGCGTCATCAGCCCGACGCCGGCGAGCACTGCGGCCGCGCCCAGCAACACCGACAGCAGCAGCCGGCCGAGCGGTGGCCGGGCCAGCCGCACCAGCCGGACGAGTGTCCTCATCGGACGGCCGCCGCCTGGTCGGGCACCGGTGTCTCCGGGACCGCGGCCTCCGCGGCCCCGCTCTCGTCGGGCACCTCGGCCGGCCGGAGCTGCACCCTGCGGTCGGCCGGGACGAGGTCCGGCCGGTGCTCGATGACGAGCACGGCCCGGCCCGCGGCCACCCGCCCGATCGCGTCGCACACCACCGCCGCCGTCTCCGGGTCGAGGTTGGCCGTCGGCTCGTCGAGCACCAGCAGCGGCGCGTCCCGCAGCAACGCCCGGGCCAGCGCGACCCGTCGCTGCTCACCGGCCGACAGCCCGCGCCCGCCGGCCCCGATCCGGGTGTCGTAGCCGAGACGGAGCTCGGCGACGAACCCGTCGACGCCGGCCAGCCGCGCCGCCTCGGCCACCCGCTGCGGCGAGGCGTGCGGGTCGCCGAGGGCGATGTTGTCCCGGATCGTGCCGCGGAACATCGTCGGGCGCTGCGGCAGCCAGCCGACCTGCCGGTGCCACCAGTCCGGGTCGAGCGTGTCCAGGTCGTGGCCGTCCACGGTCACCGCGCCGCGGTCCGGCCGGCACAGCCCGAGCAGCACGGCGGCCACCGTGCTCTTGCCCACCCCGCTCGGCCCCACCAGCGCGACCACCTCGCCGCGGCGCAGCCGCAGGTCCAGCTCGTGCAGCACGGGACCGGACCGGCCGGGCCGCGCGACCGTGACCCCGGTCAGCCGGATCTCCCGCCAGTCCGGGCACCGGCCGGTCGCCTCCGCCGGCGCCGCCTCCGGCCCGAGCAGGTCGAGGATGCGCTCGGCCGCGGCCAGCCCGTCGACGCTGGCGTGATACTGCGCGCCGAGCGACCGGATCGGCGCGTACAGCTCGGGCGTGAGCAGCAGCACGGTGAGCGCCGCCTGCAGGCCGAGGTCGCCGTCGATCACCCGGACCCCCAGGATCACGGCGACCAGTGCGGTGCCGATCGTCGCGGCCAGGTCGAGCACCGCGCCGGACAGGAACGACACCCGCAGCACCTGCATCGTCGTCAGCCGGTACTGCTCCGCGCTCGCACCGACCAGGTCCGCCTGCGCCTCGGCCCGGTTGTACGCGCGCAGCGTCGGCAGCCCGCGCACGACGTCGAGGACGTGGTTGGACAGCCGGGACAGCGCCTGCCAGCGGGCCCGGGCCCGCTCCTCGGAGAACCGGCCGACCAGCGCCATCAGCACCGGGATCGCCGGCAGCGTAACGAGCATGATCGCCGCGGACGTCGGGTCGATCGCCAGCGTGACGGCCAGGACCGCGACCGGCACCGCGACCGCCAGCACCACCTGCGGCAGGTAGCGGGCCAGGTAGGTCTCCAGCGCGTCCACCCCGGCAACCGCGGCGGTGGCGATCTCGGCGCTCTCCACCGGGACACCCGGCGCGGCCCCGCCGCCGCGCGCACTGCCGCCGGCACCGCTGCCGGCGCTGCCGCCGGCCCTGCCACCGCGCGCATTGCCGCTGGCACCGCTGCCGGCACCGCTGCCGGCACTGCTGCCGGCATTGCTGTCGGCACGGCTGCCGGCATTGCTGTCGGCACGGCTGTCGGCATTGCTGTCGGCACGGCTGCCGGCACGGCTGCCGGCATTGCTGTCGGCACGGCTGCCGGCACCGCTGCCGGCGCCGCGGAGCCGGTGCCGGACCAGTGCCCGCCGGAGGTCGGACATCACCCGGCCGGCCGCCCACCGCCCGACCGACTCGACCGAGCCGGCGAACGCGGCCCGGGCGACGACGAGGCCGACCAGCACGGCCAGCAGCCGCCCCTGCTCGGCTACCGGCCGGCCGTCGAACGCCCCCGCGACCAGCGCGGCCACCACCACCGCCTGGCCGAGCACGCAGGCGCTGGCGGCGAGCCCGAGCACGACGTCCACGCCGAGCGCGACCCGGGCGGCCCGGGTGCGGCGCAGCAGCCTGGGGTCGAGTGCCCGCACCGGTCAGAGCCCCTCGCCGACGTCGGCCAGGGTCAGCCGCCGCCGGAACACGTAGTAGGTCCAGCCCTGGTAGAGCAGCACCAGTGGCAGGAACACCGCCGCCGCGATCGTCATCACCTTCAGCGCGTACGGGGAGGAGGACGTGTTCTGCACGGTCAGGTCGAAGGCCGAGTTGGTGCTCGACACCATCACCCGCGGGTACAGCTGCACGAACAGCGCCGCGATGGTCCCGCCGAGAGCGACCGCGGTCGCGGTGAACGCCCAGGCCTCCCGGCGCATCTGCACCAGCACCGCGGCGGCGATCGCGCCTACGGCGGCCAGGATGAGGACGACGCCGGGGACCCACCCGGACGCCAGCGACTGGGTCCAGACCACGAAGCCGACCACCAGCGCTGCGGCGATCGGGGCGAGCACGAGCGACACCGCGTGGGCGCGGCCGCGGATCGGGTCGGCCACCTTCAGCGCCAGGAACGTCGAGCCGTGCAGCGCCGCCAGCACCGCCACCGTCACGCCCACGTACAGCCCGTACGGCGTGAGTATGTCGACGAATCCGCCGGTGAACTCCTGGTTCGAGTCGATCGGCACGCCGTGCAGCAGGTCGCCGAGCGCGACGCCGATCAGCAGCGGCGCGAGCAGGCTGCCCGCGGTGAGCAGGATGCTCCAGTTCCGCCGCCACCGCGGCGTGTCCCGGTGGCCGCGGTATTCCACCGCGACGCCGCGCACGATCAGCGCGGCCAGCACCAGGATCAGCGCCGGGTAGAAGCCGGAGAACATCGTCGCGTACCAGCCCGGGAAGGCGGCGAACATCGAGGCGCCGGCGACGACCAGCCAGACCTCGTTGCCGTCCCAGAGCGGGCCGATCGAGCTCACCGCCAGCCGCCGCTCGGTGTCCGTGCGGCCGACCAGCCCGTGCAGCATGCCGACCCCGAAGTCGAACCCCTCGAGCACGAAGAACCCGGTCCACAGCAGGGTCACCAGCGTGAACCAGACCAGCGCGAAGTCCATCGCCGGCTCCTTGTCAGTAGGTGGCGACCTGCGGCCGGCGCTCGTCCGGCTCGGGTGTGGGCTCGGCCGGCCCCAGCGGGCGGCGGGCGTACCGGACCATCAGGGCCCAGCCCACGACCCCGAGGATCAGGTAGAGCAGCCCGAACGTGACGATGCTCGTCACCACCGCCGCGGTGCCGAGCGACCCGGACACCCCGTCCGAGGTGCGCATCAGCCCCTGCACGATCCAGGGCTGGCGCCCGTTCTCGGTCAGCATCCAGCCGGCCGTGTTCATGACGAACGGGAGCAGGACGGCCCAGACCGCCAGCCGGTTGAACCAGCGCGCGTCGAGGATCCGTTTGCGCCGCAGCAACCAGCCGCCCCAGAGGGCCAGCAGGAACAGCAGCCCGGCCGTGTACGCCATCCCGCGCATCGACCAGTACTGCACGAACACGTTGGGCACGTAGTCGTTCGGCCCGTACTGCTGCTGATACTGGGCGTTCACCTCGTTGAGCCCCTGCACCTGGCCGTTCCAGGAGTTGGTCGCGAGCAGCGAGAGCAGGTGCGGGATCTGGATGACCTTCGTCGGCGTCTCGTCCCGGTTGCCGCCGCCGATCTGGAACAGCGAGAACGAGCAGGGCTGGCAGGTCTGCCACTGCGCCTCCGACGCGGCGATCTTCATCGGCTGGTACTTGGTCACCACGACGCCGAGCTCGCTGCCGACGAACATGGCGAGCAGCGCGCCGGGGACGAGCACGGTCAGCGAGAGCTTCGCGGTCCGGCCGAACAGGTCCGCGTCCGAGCGGCGCAGCAGGTGCCAGGCCGACACCGCGAGCATCACGGTCGCGCCGGTGACCAGCGAGGCCAGCACGACGTGGGTGTAGGCCCAGAGGAAGACGGGGTTGCGCAGCACCGCCCAGAAGCTGGTCAGCTCGGCCCTGCCGTTGGCGAGCTGGTAGCCCACCGGGTGCTGCATCCACGAGTTCGCCGCCATGATGAACGCGGCCGACAGCAGCGCGCCGAGCGCGACCAGCCAGACCGTGACCAGGTGCAGCCGGGGCGAGAGCCGGCCCCAGCCGAACACCCACAGGCCGAGGAACGTCGACTCGAGGAAGAACGCGGCCAGCCCCTCGATCGCCAGCGGCGCACCGAACACGTCGCCGACGAACCGCGAGTAGTCGGCCCAGTTCATGCCGAACTGGAACTCCTGCACCAGCCCGGTCACCACGCCGACCGCGATGTTGATGATCAGCAGGGTGCCGAAGAACCGGGTGAGCCGCAGGTAGCCGTCGTCCCGGCTGCGATACCAGGCGGTGTGCAGCACGGCGGTGAGCACGGCAAGCCCGATGGTCACCGGAACGAACAGGAAGTGGTAGATGCTCGTCATCGCGAACTGGAACCGGGAAAGGTCCACAGTGGACATCGGCACTCCTCGTCGTTCTCCGGCCGCCCGCGTCGCCGCGCGCCGCGGCCCGCAGCGGCGCCGGCTCAAGCAGACAGCGGCCGCTGCCGGGCCGCGTCATCCCGCGCGGATAGAGGCGCGTCTCAGACGAGCTGCAGCTCCCTGGCCCGCCGGATCGCGTCGTTGCGCCGGGGCGCACCGAGCTTGCGCAGGATGCCGCGGACGTGCGACTTGACGGTGTTCACCGACACGAACATCAGCTCGGCGATCTCCTTGGTCGACAGCAGCGCCGACAGGTAGCCGAGCACCTCCTGCTCCCGAGCCGTCAGCGGTTCGACGACCACGGGCCGGCCGGGCATCGGCGCGGGCAGCTGTGGGGACGCGCCACGGCTGCCGACGCCCGGCCGGCGGCCGCGGCCCGCACCGGTGCCGCGGCGCGACCCGACCACGTCGGATCCCGCCGCCTGGAGGAGGCCGCGCAGCTGCGGCGGCGCCTCCAACACCGGCCGGAGCAGCCGCTGTTCTGACGCGGTGCGCAGGGCCCGGTCGGCAGCCTGCTCGGCGACCTTCCGGTCCTGCCCGGCGAGCGCAGCCTCCGCCCGCAGCAGCCACGCCTCGACCCGGACGCCGAGGGTCAGGTCACCCCGCCGGAGCAGGGCCGCCACCTCCCCGGTGGCCCGCTCGACCTCGCCGCCCGCCAGGTGCGCCCTCGCCGTCTCGAGGCAGACGTCCGGCCCGCCGTGCCCGCCCTCGGCCAGCTCCCGCAGCGCCCGCTCGGGCCGGCCGCTGGCGGTCCAGACGCCCGCGGCCGCGGCCGCCAGCATCCCGTCCAGCCAGCCGGGCGGGCCCTCGCGGCCGGCCGGGTGCCGGGTCGCGGCCAGGACGGACAGCGCCTGCTCCGGCTGTCCGGCCGCGCGCAGCGACCGGGCCCGCACCAGGCCGAGCACGGCCGGCACGACCGGGTCGTCCCCGCCGGCGACCCGACCGGCCGGCTGGCCCGCCGCGGAGCCGGCCCGCAGCCCCGCCGGCTGGTCCACCGGAGAGTCCGCCCACTGCCCCGCCGGCCGGCCCGCCCGAGCCGCCGCCCGCTGGCCCGCCGACCGGCCCGCCCGAGAGTCCGCCCGCTGCCCTGGCCGGCCGGCCCGGGAGTACGCCGGAGTGTCCGCCGCGTGATCCGCCGGCTGGTCCGCCTCGGCGGCGGATCCGGTCTCGACCGCGACCAGGGCCAGCGCGGCGAGCGCCTCGGCCTGACCAGACCGCCGGCCGCCGGCCCGGTCGGGGTCGGCCGGGACCGGTTCGGTGCCGGCGCGCTCGGCCAGCTCCCGGGCCGCGGTGAGGTGGCCGCGCAGCGCCTCGACCAGCGCCGCCCGGGCGGTCAGCACCGACCGCACCGGGGAGAACGGCGGCCGCGAAGCGGCCGCCTCCCCGGCCAGGTCCTCGGCGAGCACCGCCGCGGCCGCGTCGAGCCGGCCGGCCCGCAGCAGCGCGGCCCCGATCTCGGCCAGCACGGTCGTCCGGCTCTCGGCTCCGGCCGAGCCGCCGCCGGCCTCGATCTCCGCCGTCGCCCGGTCCAGCGCGGCCCGGGCCTCCATGGCCCGGTCGGCGTCCCCGGACAGCCGGGCCAGCCCGGCCCCGGCGACCGCGAGGGCGAGCGCGAGTGCCCCGGCCCGGTCCGGCGGCACGTCGTCGACCAGCTCCTCGGCCCGTCCGAGCTGCTTCGCCGCGACCTCCGCGTCTCCGCGGGCGACCGCGACCGCGGCCAGGACCACCGCGGACTGGGCGCCGCGGCTGTCCGGCGGCATGCCGGAGAAGACGGCCAGCAGCCGGCGCGCCTGCGGGCCGGCCGACAGGTGGGCGACGGCGTACCCGTTGACCAGCGCCGACGCGGCCTCCGGCCAGTCCAGCGCGGTGGCAAGGTGGATCGCGGCGTCCACGCTGCGGTCGCCGGCCGCGCACCACTCCCCGGCCCGCCGGTGCAGTCGCCGGCTCGACCCGGCCGACCGGCGGCCGGCCAGCAGCCGGACCAGCAGCGGGTCCATCCGGTGGCAGTCCTCGTGCCGGCGGCACCGCTGCAGCAGGGAGGTGCGGCGGCCGAGGTCGTCGAGCGCCTGCCGGGCGGCCGGCCGCCCGGACAGCTCAACGGCGAGCGCGCCGGGCACGTGCTCGACCAGGCCGACCTGGGACAGCAGCTGCACGTCGGCGGGCGGCAGCGGGGCGAGCACCTCCGCGTCGAGGTAGTCGGCGATGTCGGCGTCGGCCGCGGTCGCCACCGCGCGGTCGTCGTGCCCGCGACCGGGACCGGCAGCGCCGAGCCGCTCGGCCGCGGCGAGCGCGGTCAGCGTCACGCCGGCCATCCAGCCGCCGGTGCGGCGCAGCACCGCGCGCACGCACTCGTCCGACGGCGTGACGCCGTGCAGCGCGAAGATCTCCCTGGCTTCGGCCTCGGTCGCCGCGAGGTCGTCCGCACGGATGTCGGTGACGGAGCCGTCGAGCCGGTGCCGGAGCCGGTGCACCTGCGGGTCGCCGCGCGAGGCCAGCACGAGTCGCAGCGCCGACCCGGCGTGCCTGGCCAGGAAGTCGAGCTCCTCGGGCACCTCCGAGCCGGCGAGCAGGTCGGCGTCGTCGAGGACGAGCAGGACCGGCTCGGCCCGGCCGTAGAGCGCGGCGGCCAGCAGGTGCACCGGTGTGCCGGCCGGCTCGATCTCCCCCGACGGCACGGCGAGGCCGACCCGGTCGAGCCCCGCCAGCACGTACGACCAGAACGTGCCGGGATCGCGGTCGGCCGCGTCCAGGCTTACCCACACCGGCACGCCGGGCACCTGACCGGCGGCCAGCCAGGACCGCAGCAGCGTGGTCTTCCCCGCCCCGGCCGGCGCGGTGACGAGCGTGATCTGTCCGTGCGCGGCCGAGGCCAGCCGATCGATCAGCCTCGGCCGGCTCAGCGCCGACCGGCCGGCCTCCGGCGGGTCGAGCTTGGACATCATCAACTGTCGGCCCGTTGGCTCGAGCCTGTCGCGCGAAACGTCCCCGACCATCGCCGCCCCCGTGTCTCCGAACGCCCGACGGCGCCCGACGGGAGGATTGTGTGCTCGCCGAATGGGTATATTCATCGGCTTGCCTGGGTGATCCTTGGTTACGCAACGTGCAGATCGCTCCGCGATCGACTACTATCCGTGCAACTTTGACCACGATCTCCCACTAGGTAAAGGACCCGTAGAGACAAAGTTCTCATGAAGTAAGTTGCCCGGCCCGGCGCCCGCACGGTTGAGTAACCGATCGGCGACCCTGTGCCAGGGATCTATGAGAGCGCTGCCGCACTCTCCCGGGGGAACGGGACGACGAGGGACGGGAGACCGGGTGGACGTGTCGCTCGGCCGGGAGGCCGCCGGCGGCGGCGATCTGCGACCGGAGCGTGCCACGCGCACGCTCGACCGCCGGGGCCAGGTGCGGCGCAGCCAGTTGCTCGCCCGCCTCGACGCCGTCTCCGACCGGGTGCCGGTGATCGTGCTCGCCGCGCCGGCCGGCTACGGCAAGACCACCGCGCTGCGGCAGTGGGTCACCACCGGCCGCCGTCCGGTCGGCTGGGCGAGCCTGAACCCGTCCGACGACGACCCGGCCCGGCTCGCCGGGCACCTGGCGCGTGCCCTGCACGAGCTGCCGATGCCCGCGGCCACGGCCGACCGGCTGGCTCGGATACCGGCCGCCGGGCCGGCGACCGCGCCGGCCCTGCTGCTTCCGTCCGTGCGCGAGCTGCGCGGTCCGGCCCTGCTGGTCCTCGACAACGTGCAGGACGTCCTGTCCCCGGAGTCGGTCGCGCTGCTGCGGGCGGTGTTCGAGCGCGCCGACCCGCACGGGTTACAGGTAGCTGTCGCGTCCCGCAGCCGGCACGCGCTCGCGCTCGCCGGCCTGCCCGCCGGCGCCGGGCACGCAGAGCTCGGCCGCGAGGAGCTGCAGTTCTCGGAGGCCGAGAGCCGGCAGCTGTTGTCGACCGGGGCCCGCTTCGAGCCAGGCACCGTACGGGCCGTGCAGCGGCGTACCGAGGGCTGGGTCGCCGGCATCTACCTGGCCGCGCTCGCCGGGCGGCAGGACACCAGCGGGGCGGGCGAGGCCGAAGCGATCGGCGGCGACGACGTCTTCATCGCCGACTACTTCCGGGACGAGCTGCTGTCCGCCGAGCCGCCGGAGAGCGTCCGGTTCCTGCTGCGGACCTCGGTCCTGGAGCGGATGTCCGGCCCGCTGTGTGATGCGCTGCTCGACCGCACCGGCTCAGCCGTCCGGCTCGCCGACCTCGACCGCCGCGGCCTTTTCGTCGTCCCGATGGACCGGGACGGCGAGTGGTACCGCTACCACCGGCTGTTCCGGGAGATGCTGCTGTCCGAACTGCGCCGGCGCGAGCCCGGCGAGGAGTTCCGGCTGCACCGGCGCGCGGCGGCCTGGCACGAGCAGGCGGGCCGGCCGGAGCCGGCGGTCACCCATGCGTTGGCCGGCCGGGACGAGCTGACCGCCGCCCGGCTGATCAACGGCCTTGCCCTGGACCTGCCCAGCGGGACGCGGCTGGTCCGGATGCGGGGTTGGCTCGGCCGGCTCGACGACGACACGCTCATCGCCTGCCCGCCGGTCGCGGTCACCGCGGCCTGGATCTGGGCGCTGTCCGGCGACCCCGTCCGGGCGCAGGCCAGCGTGCTGCGAGCTGAGAAGGCCGTCGTCGCCGGGCCACTGCCGGACGGCAGCAGCTCGCTCGACTCCGCGGTGGCCACGTTCACCGCGCTCAGCTGCCCGCTCGGGGTGGACCGGATGGTCGAGGACGCGAGGACCGCGGTCCGGCTCGAGCAGCCCGGCAGCCCGTGGCGGTCCACCGCGCTGGTCGCCCTCGGTGTGGCCCACGTGCTGACCGGTCAGCCGGCGGACAACGAGCTGACCGCGGCGGCCGAGCCCGGCCCGGACGGGCAGCGGCTCGCGGCCGTGCTTGCCCACGCCGAGCTGGCGCTGCTCGCCCTCGAACAAGGCGAGCGCGG
>Ga0068852_100002661_pt1 | contig 12350 bp, 11 predicted proteins | sample KBSCornC22_FD_66594 | JGI IMG/M metagenome (GOLD analysis project Ga0068852, IMG submission 66594) | Corn rhizosphere microbial communities from Kellogg Biological Station, Michigan, USA - KBS Corn C2-2 | ecosystem: Host-associated > Plants > Roots > Rhizosphere > Soil ... | reverse complement strand
CAGCTCGGCGCGCACGAGGTCGGCCATGCGCTCGGGCTCGCGCACAATTTCGCGGCGAGCACGCAAGGGCGCTATTCTGTGATGGACTATCCGGGGCCGCATATCGCACTCGACGCGAACGGCGCGCCATCGCTGCGCGACGCTTACGGCGTCGGCGTCGGGCCATGGGACCGGTTCATGATCCAGTGGCTCTACGGCGCCCAGACCGACGCACAGGCCCGTCCATTGGAAGCCCAGGCGCAGGCGCAGGGGCTGCGGTTCGTCGCCGACAACGACGCTCGCCCGGTCAGCGCCGGCCAGCCGCTCGGCTCGCTGTGGGACGAAGGCGCCGACCCGGTCGCCGAGCTCAGGCGCATCATGGCCGTGCGCAGGGCGGCGGTGGAGCGCTTCGGCGCTGGCGCGCTTCCCGCGGGCGAATCGCTTGCAGACCTGAAGCGCGCGTTCGTCCCGATCTGGCTGCTCGATCGCTATCAGGTCGAAGCCGCAGCGAAATCGGTTGGCGGAGTCAATTTCCCTTACGTCGTCAACGGCGAGAATGCCGTCGCGCAGGTGGTGCCCGGAGCGACGCAATGGGCTGCTCTCTATGCTTTGCTCGATACGCTCTCCCCAACCGAGCTGACGGTTCCGGCACGGCTCAATCCGCTGCTGTCGAGCGGGTTCGGAGGCGACAGCGATCGTCAGACCGATATCGAGATCATTCCCACCGCCGGCGGCCCGGTGTTCGACCCCTTGAAGGCCACCGAGGTGGGCGCGGTGCAGAGCCTCAACGCGCTGCTCGTGCCGGAACGGCTGAACCGGCTCGAAGGGCAGCACTCGGGCGATCCGAGCGTGCCGGCGCCGGCGCAGCTGTTCGACCTGCTGCTCGACCGCACGCTGGCGCAAAGCGGAACCGAGGTCGGGCGGCGGATCGCGACGGTGAGCATCTTGGCGCTCGCTCGCGCTCAGCACGATGTGGCGCTGTCGCCGACGATTGCGATGGAGCTTTCGGGGCGGCTCGACCGACTCGCCGATCAGCTCGAGCGGCAGCGCGGCCAGGCCGCCGAGGAGGATTGGGCGCATGGCATCGCCGCCTTGCTCAAGGACCGCCAGGCGCTCGACAAGGCGCTGTCGGATCCGTCGCGCTTCCCGCAGGTGCCGCCGGGAATGCCGATCGGCGAGGACGATAGCCTCTAGATCAATCGTCCTGCTGCAGATGGAGCGCGACCTCGCTCATGAAGCGGGCGTCGTCGCCGTCGGCGAGCCATTCGGCCTCGCTCGCGATTGCGGCGAGGAGGTCCGACAGCGGCTCCATTTCGGCTTTCGCATAATTGCCGAGCACGTGGCGCGTGACGAGGTCCTTCCGGCCGGGTCCCGGGTGACCGATGCCGATTCGGACTCGGCGGAATTCGGGACCAAGCGCGGCATCGATCGACCTCAGGCCGTTATGGCCCGCCAGGCCGCCGCCGACCCGCACCTTCATCTTGAACGGCGCCAGGTCGAGCTCGTCGTGGAACACGGTGAGTGCGTCGAGATTGAGCTTATAGAAGCGCAACGCTTGCTGAACCGCGTCGCCGCTGTCGTTCATGAAGGTCTGCGGTTTGAGGAGCAGGATTCGATTGCGGCCGATGCGGCCCTCGGCAACGAGGCTGCGGAACTTCTTCTGCCACGGTCCGAAACCATGCGCTTGGGCGATCACGTCGGCCGCCATGAAGCCGACATTATGCCGTTGGAGCGCATATTCAGCGCCCGGATTACCAAGGCCGACCCAAAGCTGCATCGGGAAAGATCCTCCCCATCCTTAGATGGGGAGGGGAACCAGCGGAGCTGGTGGAGGGGTAATTGGCGCCGGCGTGTGACCCCTCCACCATGCAGTCTTCGCTGCATGGTTCCCCTCCCCACGAGCTTCGCTCGCAGGGAGGAATTATTCCTCCTTTGCCCCTTCCGCTTCTCCGGCTTCGCCTTCGCCTTCCTCGCCCTCGACGGTCGGGACCTCGCCGGCGGGCGCGGTCTCCTCCTCTTCGGCCTTCATCGCCGACGGAGCAACAATGGTCGCCACGGTGAAATCCTCGTCCGTATTGGCGGGGATGACGCCCTCAGGCAGCTTCACTTGGCTGATATGGACCGAATCGCCGATATCCAGTCCATCGAGCGAAATGTGGATCTCGCTCGGGATACTGGCGGCATCGCAGACGATCTCCAGCTCGTGGATGACGGCGTTGAGCACGCCGCCGCGCTTGAGGCCCGGTGAGGCATCTTCATTGTCGAACCGCAGTGGCACCGCGACATGGACCTTGGTGTGCTCGGAGATTCGCAGGAAATCGACGTGGATAGGGCGGCTGCTGACGGGATGGAAATCGATCGCCTTCGGCAGGGTCCGGGTCGAATCGCCGCCGACGTCGATCATCACGACCGTATTCATGAAGTGACCGGTCGAAAGCATCTTCGAAAGAAACTTTTCCTCGACGTGGATCGATAGAGGATTCTGTTTTTCGCCGTAAACCACGGCGGGGACCCGGCCTTCGCGGCGCAGTGCACGGGAGGCTCCCTTGCCAGCCCGGTCGCGCGCCTCGGCGGGCAGCGTCAGCTGTTCGCTCATTTGGCTATACTCCGATTGCTAAAAGCCCGCGCCACGCCTCCAGGGATGACCATGGCCGGGGAGCGCGCCCACTAAGGGACGCCGCCCGGAAAAGCAAGTCGGCGGCTTAATAGACGCGTTCGGACGCGATACCTTTTTCGGCAAGGCGGACGAGGACGCTGTCCTTGCCCGCGAGATGGCCGGCGCCCACAGCCACGAAAACGGTGCCCGGAGTCTGCAGGCGCGCCGCGATCCAGTCGGCCCAGCGCGCATTCCGCTCGGTGAACATCATCCGGTAGGTGTCCGGCGAGGCGGCATCCAGCTGGTCGAGCATGTGCACGAATACGCTCTGGTCGCCGCGTTTCCATGCCGACTGCATATCGGCCATCGTCTTCGACAGGTCCTGCATCGACTCATCCTGGACCGGCTGTCCCACCTTCGCCGTCGGCGGTGGAGCGGCCGCCGCTGTCGCGGGCAAATGATTGAACATGTTGAGCTGAAACTGCAGCGTTTCGAGCTGCTCGACAGGCTTGCCCTCGGCCTCGGCAATGTGCCGGAGCACCGTGTCCGCGCCATTGTCGACCTGCATTCCCTCCGCACGACTGGCGGTGATCGCCATCCGAGTGGTCGCGAGGAAGGTCGTCGAAGGCCTGACCGACGGCGTCGCCGCGGCCTGACTGAGCTGCTGCGCTGCATTGGGCCCCTCGGGCAGCAGGGTCTCGAGTACCAGCTCATTGGATTGCTCGAACGCGGAGCGCACGCCCTGGTCGAACCAGTGCGGATCCCCATCGAGCGCGTGAAACGTGCCGAACAAATAGATGGTCGTATCCGCATCGTGGACCACGAATATCGCGGGCTCCATCGCCGGCTGAACAGGCGGGCCAACGGGCGTTGCGGCGGCCAGCGCGGCAGCGGCGAGCAAATTCACCATCCATCACCCTCCCGAGCCATCACCCTCCCGAGGTGGACGGCACTGGCGGAGCAATCAGCCGAAGGGACGGCGGGCGCAACTCACCCGTGGCGGGGAAAACGCCCGCTTTTCATCATCTTCGCGCATCAGACCCCCCAGCCCGATACCTTGGGATCATGGTCACCGACTTGTTAACAAATGTCTAGCGGAATCGGTGGAAAGGTGAACTTTTATCGATGGATGGAGCGGCGCGGCCTTGGTCGCGGCGGCTATTGAAGCCGCTGGACGCGATAACCGTCCTTCTGCAGCAGCGCGATCACTGAATCATTGCCAGCTAGATGACCCGCGCCGACCGCGATCATGATGGTCCCGGGCTGCGCCATCCGCTGCTCGATCCATTTCGCCCAATTGGCGTTGCGCTGCTCGAGAAGCGACTGTTTGAGGTCGGGCGAGTCCGCCAGATCGTGATTGAAGGTGCTCGCTATCTCCTTGACGCTCCCGCGAGACCAGGAAGCGAGCATTTCATTATACTCTTTGTCCATGCCGGTCTGGGGCTCGATCGCTCCGTCGAGAAGCGACCGCTGCGCCTTCTCCGGAAGCCGGTCGAAATAGCCGAACTGCTCGGCGTTGGTTTCCAATTGGCCGATCGGCTTGTGCTGCGACAGGAACTGCTGACGAAGGATCTCTTCGGGCCCGTCGCTGCCCTTGAGTCCCATCGTGCGGAATTGGACCCCGAGCAGCTGAATGGCGGCGAGCCAGGTCTTCATCTGGTCGAAATATTTCTCCGGAACTCCGGTCGCACTGATTGCGGCCCGCAGCTTTGCCACTTTGGCAGACGGCACCCGCTGCGCGATCGGGGGAAGGCCCTGCTTGAAACCGAGGCTGAACTCCGCGGCCTGCAGGCTCTCGGGGTGCTGCTGGTCGACAATCGTCTCCACGACGAGCTGCTGGGCGCTGTCGAGCGCCTGGTCGAACCTGGCCGTGCGCCACTGCAGATGCTCGGGAAGGAGGTGGATCGTCCCGAACAAATAGATGGTCGTGTCGGCGTCGGAGACTTCCCACAGGGCCGGTCGCGCGGCCTGCGGCGCTTCCGCCGCGGCAGACACACCGGCCGCCAACCCGGCGAGACCAAACGCCGCAGCGACTCGCCGGAAGAGCAATTTCAGCATGGATTCAAAAGCCTTTCCATGAGGCGTTCGCATGGGCAACTAGCCGCCGCAAGCTGAACCTCCACTTGCCCCGTAGGTGCTCATCCGCCAAAGCCCGCACCGACACGACCGCACGGGGCATCCGCTTGAGCCTGAGCTTCCAGGATTTGATCCTCACGCTCCATCATTATTGGGGCGCGCAAGGATGCGTGATCCTCCAGCCTTACGATATGGAGATGGGGGCGGGGACGTTCCATCCCGCGACGGTTTTGCGCTCGCTTGGGCCGGAACCATGGAAGGCGGCCTATGTCCAGCCATGCCGCCGCCCGACCGACGGCCGCTATGGTGAGAACCCGAACCGGCTCGGCCATTATTACCAATATCAGGTGGTGCTGAAGCCGAGCCCGGACGATCTCCAGGACCTCTATCTCGGCAGCCTGATCGAGATCGGGATCGACCCGCTCAAGCACGACATCCGCTTCGTCGAGGACGATTGGGAAAGCCCGACGCTCGGCGCCTGGGGGCTCGGCTGGGAGGTATGGTGCGACGGCATGGAGGTGACACAGTTCACTTACTTCCAGCAGGTTGGCGGGTTCGAATGCAAGCCGGTGACCGGCGAGCTAACCTACGGGCTCGAGCGGCTGGCCATGTACATCCAGGGCGTCGACAATGTGTTTGACCTGCGCTTCAACGGCGAGGGCGTGACCTACGGCGACGTGTTCCTGGAGAATGAGCGGGAGATGTCGGCCTATAATTTCGAGGTCGCGGACACCGAGGCCTTATTCGACCTGTTCCGCAAGGCCGCCGCGGAATGTGAACGCTGCCTCGAAGCCAAGCTACCGATCCCGGCTTACGAGCAAGCGATCAAGGCGAGCCACGTGTTCAACACGCTCCAGGCGCGGGGCGTCATCAGCGTCGCCGAGCGCCAAGCCTATATCGGCCGAGTCCGCGACCTCGCAAAGGCGGCGTGCGGTGCGTGGCTGGAGACGCAATCTCCCTCTCCCCGGCGGGGAGAGGGCAAGGGTGAGGGGGCTCGCCGTTCGAAGACTGCCGCAAGCGCCGCACACCCTCACCCAACCCTCTCCCTCAAGGGAGAGGGGTAGTGGACTTCCTGCTCGAGCTTTTGTCGGAGGAAATCCCCGCGCGGATGCAGGCGAGCGCGCGCAACGAGCTTGCGCGGCTGTTTGCCGAGGGGGCCCAGAATGCCGGGCTCGGCACCGGGCCGATCGACGTGTTCTCGACGCCGCGCCGGCTGGTGCTGATTGCCCGCGACGTGGCCGAGGCAACCGAAGCGACGCGCGAGGAGATCAAAGGGCCGCGCACCTCGGCGCCGCGACAGGCGCTCGAAGGCTTTCTTCGCAAAACCGGCCTCACGCACGAGCAGCTGGAGCAACGCGACGGCGTCTACTTCGCGGTGGTGGAACGGCCCGGGAGGGCCGCTTCGGATATTCTCGGCCAAACAGTGAATCGGATCGTCGCTGATTTCCCCTGGCCCAAGTCGATGCGCTGGGGAGACGGCTCGCTGCGGTGGGTTCGGCCGCTGCACGGCATCGTCGCCATGCTCGGCGAGGAGATCGTGCCGGTCGAGATCGACGGAATCCTGTCCCGCGCGACCACGGTCGGCCATCGTTTCCACCACCCGGGCGCGATCACGGTGGGCGGCGCCTCGGATTATGCCGAGAAGCTTCGCGCCTGCCATGTGATCGTCGACCAGGAGGAGCGCGAGCGGATCATTCGCGAGGGGGCCGAGGCCGCGGCAGCCCGGGCGGGCCTCACGCTGCTCCCCGACGAGGGCCTGGTGGTCGAGAATGCCGGCCTCACCGAATGGCCGGTGCCGCTGCTCGGCGAGTTCGACGAGGATTTCCTCGACGTCCCGCGCGAGGTGATCGTGCTCACCATGCGCACCAACCAGAAATATTTCGCCTGCACCGCGTCCGACGGAGGCCTGGCGCCGGCGTTCGTGTGCGTCGCCAACGTGGCGGCGAAGGACGACGGAGCGGCGATCGTCGAAGGCAATCGCCGAGTCCTCGCCGCCCGCCTCGCCGACGCCCGCTTCTTCTGGGAGCAGGATTTGAAGGTCCCGCTCGAGGAGCAGGCGAAAAAGCTCGACGGAATCGTCTTCCACGAGAAGCTCGGCACCGTCGCCGACAAGGTCGAGCGGGTCGAAAAACTAGCCCTTTGGCTTGTCGAGCAGGCAGTTGTGAAACGGCAGAAAGATCTGCAACCGGGCGAGTTTTACAACCAAGTCAAGGCCGCGGCTCACTACTGCAAAGCCGACCTTGTCACGGGCATGGTCGGTGAGTTCCCCGAACTGCAAGGGGTGATCGGTGGCTACATCGCAGAGACTCTGGGCCAGCCAAAGGCGGTCGCCGAGGCGATCCGCGACCATTACAAACCGGTAGGACAAGGGGATCACGTGCCGACCGCGCCCGTGACGGTCGCTGTGGCGCTCGCCGACAGAATTGACACCATCGTAGGCTTTCTTGGCATCAACGAGCGTCCAACCGGATCAAAGGACCCCTATGCGGTCCGACGGGCTGCCATCGGGGCAATACAACTGATTTTAGAGAATAATTTGCGTGTTTCGCTGGTCGCTTTCTGCGCCAACGCTTTGGCTGGAGTGGTCGAAACCTCATTTAGAATGAGCGAAGCGCTCGGTCACGACATCGAGCAACAGAAGCAGGCGCTGATCGCGCTAAATCATCTCAGAGCAATCAACATGATGACCGGGGCCGAAATCAAGATTCAACTGCCGTCGTTTAGCGTCGAAGAGACCAAGGACGCGCTCGAAGGAAGCCTATTGAAAATCATGCGCGAGAAGTTCCGCGAGGGTCCGCAAGCTTTTGTTGCGCAGATCACCGACTTCTTCGCCGACCGTCTGAAAGTTCAGCAGCGCGAGGCCGGCGTCCGGCACGATCTCATCGATGCGGTGTTTTCGCTTGGGTCGGAGGACGATCTCGTGCGCCTGCTCGCCCGCGTGAAGGCGCTCCAGTCATTCGTCGAGACGGGCGAGGGGGCCGATCTTCACACCGCCTACAAACGTGCGGCGAACATCGTGAAGAAAGAGAAGTGGGAGGGGATCGGCGCGTCCGCCGGCGCGGATCTTGCACCCGAGGAGAAGGCGCTGATCGCCGCGCTCGACAAGGCCGGGCCCAAGGCTTCGGTGGCAATCCAGAAGGAAGACTTCATCGCTGCGATGGCGGCGCTTGCCTCGCTGCGAACGCCGATCGACGATTTCTTCGACCATGTGACGGTCAACGATCCCGATCCGGGCAAGCGCGAGCGGCGGCTGAATTTGCTGATGCGCTTTCGCAACGCGGTCAACCGCGTGGCCGACTTCAGCAAAATCGAGGGCTAAAAGGCCCCGTCCGCCGGATCGCGCCCGTCCTTGACCGCCGCGCCGCGCAGGCTGTCGCGTTCGCGCCATTCCTTTTCGCGTTCGGCATGCTCGCGCTCGAGCGCTTCGCGACGGTCGACTTCGCTCCGGTAGCGCTCCCGCCATTTGCGCCTTCCGCCCGACGCGAGGAAGGCGCCGATCAGCAGTCCCAGCAGGAAGACCAGGATGCAGATCGCCCACAGGTTCGGGTCGGTGGTGATGTTCATGGCGCTTCCCCAATGACGATGGAACCGCTGCGACTACGCTTTGGGAAAGGCAGCGTTCCAATACCCTCCTCCCTCTCCCGCTTGCGGGAGAGGGGCAGGGGTGAGGGTCAGCCGTGGAGGAAGCTGTCGTTGATCGAGCAGCTCGCCGGACCCAAAATGACGATGAACAGGGTCGGCAGGATGAACAGGATCAGCGGCACGGTCATGATCGCCGGAAGGCGCGCGGCCTTTTCTTCGGCGCGCATCATGCGCTGGTGCCGGAACTCGGCCGAGAGCACACGCAGCGCCGACGCGAGCGGCGTGCCATATTTCTCGGTCTGGATCATGGTCGTAACCACGCCGCGTACCGCTTCGAGGTCGACGCGTTGAGCCAGATTGTCGAACGCCTGGCGGCGCTCGTTTAGGAAGCCGAGCTCGATCGCCGTCAGGCCGAATTCGTCACCGAGCTCGGGATAGGCTTTTCCGAGCTCCCGCGACACTCGCCCGAAGGCGGCGTCGACGGTGAGGCCGGCTTCGGCGCAGATGACCAAAAGGTCGAGCGCGTCGGGCAAGCCCTTGCGGATTGCTTTGCTGCGCTTGGTGACCTTGTTCTTCAGCCAAATGTCGGGCGCCTTATAGCTTCCGACCAGGACGCCCGCGACGGTGATGTAGCGGCGAAGGGCCGACCACTGGGGCTCGAAGCCGAAAACGTAGAGCAGCAGCACTGCGGCGATGCCGAGCACCACCGGCAGCACGAACCGCGCGAAAATGATGAAAAAGGCGAGATCCTTGGTGCGGATGCCGGCCTGCATCAGCTTCGTCTGCGTCTTATGGACCTGGTCTTCCTGAAGCATCTTGAACTGCGACAGGAGCTGGCGGACGTTGTCCGCGGCCTGGTTGCGGTTCGTGAGCTTCTTGCGTTTGTTGGTCGAGGCGACGATGCCGGCCTTCAATTGCTCGCGGCGCTCGTTCAACGCTTTGACCCGGCGGGCCATCGGATCCTTGACCGTGGTTGCCGCATAGATTGCGAGCATCACGGCGAAGGTCGCGACGGCGCTGAGCATCGTCGCGATCCAAATGACGTCGAAGCCGAGGATATGTGGGCCGGTTGGCACCTGCTGCATGGCTCCGCTTCTCCGTCAGATCTCGAAGTTGACCATTTTGGCCATGATGCCCGCGCCGATGCCCATCCACACCATGCCGCCAAGGCCAGCGACCATCAGCCGCTGATCGGTGAAGAAGCCGGCCATGTAATGGGGGTTGATCATGTAGACGAGGCCGAACACGATGAACGGCAGAGCGCCGACGATATAGGCGGACGCCTTCGATTCCGAGCTCATCGCGCGGATCTTGAGCTTCATCTGCGCGCGCTTGCGAAGCACGTCGGCGAGGTTCGACAGCGTCTCGGCAAGATTGCCGCCGGTCTCGCGCTGGATCGCCAGCGTGATCACGAAAAACTGGAACTCAGCGGTGCCAAGGCGGTCGGCCGTATCCTGAAGCGCGGCTTCCATCGTGCGGCCGATCTTCATTTTGTCGGCAACCATTCGGAATTCGACTCCCACGGGTCCCAGGATCTCGCTCGCGACGATGCCGAGCGTTTCGGTGATCGGAAGGCCCGAGCGCAGCCCGCGCACCATCAGCTCGATTGCGTCGGGGAAGTTCGAAGTGAACTTGGCGACCCGCCGTTTGATCATCTTGCCGATGACGAAGTGCGGCCCGCCGACGCCGAAGAAAATGCCAAGCAGCAGAGACAGAATGATGGGCGCTCCGCGGAAGATCAGCCCGCCCGCCACCAAAGCGACCACGCCGAGGCAGATCATCGCATATTTGCCGAGGGTGATATCCTTGCCGGTCATTTCCAGCCGCTTGCGCAGAAGGGCCGGCTTGGGGATCAAGGTGGAAGCGTAGCCTTCCCATCGGTTTGCACGCTCGGCGAACAGTTTGCGGATCTGCGCCTGGGCATTGCCGGCGATGACGTCGCCGTGACGCTCCTTGATGAGCTCGATGCGCCGCTTGACGGCCTTGGCCGCGGACGGCCCACGCATCGCCATGTAGGCGAGCCACAGGGCGCCGACGCCGCCGATCAGGAGTAGCCACAGGAGCATTCGTGCCTTCGCCTCTCAACTTTTCTTCGCGGCGAGCATATGCCCGCGCAACCGTTACGCCGCCGCCTTGTCCTTCGGCTTCGACAGCATCGACTTCAGATTATCGACCAGCGACTTCGCGGCCGCCGGCGTTTTGCTTTCGCTCGCTGAGCCTTCGTCGCTGGCGTGACTGAGGACCATATTGGAAAGCGCATTGAAAGGCCCTGCGATCTTGCTGCTGGCAACTTCGGCCATTGGCTTGCCGAGCTTCGCGGCTTGAGCAGCGAGCTTCGCGTCGAACGGGAAGACGATGTCGACGGGACGTTCGATCGACTGCTCGAAATCTTTGCGATTGATCTCCAGCGCGCCGCCCGAAGGGATGCCGTTAGCGACCACGATCACTTTCGTCTGGGGAGCGTTCGACTTCAGCCAGGCGAGAATTCGAATGGTGTCGCGCGTCGCCGCCAGCGTGAGCTCCGCAACCAGGACGGCGACGTGCGCGTCATGAACCAGGTGCGGATGCTGGATCAGCATCTGACGCGGGAGGTCGAGGACGGTCGACTCGAACGCATTCCGCATCTCTTCCTGAAGCTGGAAGAAAGCGGTGCCATCAGTCACCAGCGGCTGGTGAATTGGGGCTTCGGCGGAGAGCACCGACAGGCGCTCATTCGCCCTTACCATTGCACGCTCGATGAACAGGCCGTCGATCCGGCTCGGGTTTTCGATCGCGTCGGTAAGTCCGCGCCCCGGCTCCAGGTCGAGCGCCAGAGCGCCCGTGCCGAAATGCACGTCGAGATCGAGGAGGGCGGTGCTGCGATGGGCTTTTTCGCCGAGCAGCCACGCGAGCGAGGTTGCAACGGTCGAAGCGCCGACGCCGCCCCGAACGCCGATCACCGCCGCCATCACGTGCGGCTTGTCGGCCTGCGCTTCGCCGCGCGGCCCCGAGAGGATCATCTGCGCATGCGCGAACGTGTCGCGCAGCTGGTCGACCGTAAACGGCTTCAGAAGATAATCGTGGATGCCGCTGGCGACGAGATCGCGGTAGAGCCGAACGTCGTTGACGGTGCCGGCCGCAATCACGATCGTCCCCGGCTCGCACACTTCCGCAAGCGCGTTGATGTCGTTGAGCGGATCTGCGGATTCGCTGAGATCCACGAACAGGATGTTCGGGCTGGCGGAAACCGATAGCGACTGCACTGCATTGCGCAGGCCGCCCTTGTTGACCTTTTCCGGAGACCAGCCGTGCTCGACCGCGACCGGCCGAAGCATGTCGGCCGTGGCATCGTCGCACACGAACGCGGTGAACGGATCGCGCAAACCCGCGCGTGCCTGGAACGGAGCGTTCATCACTGACTACCCTTCGTAGTAATGCTCTGCAGACCCTTGGTGCCCGACGGCGGGGCGGAGCGGTAGAAGATCACCGCTTTTGCGGCGGCGTTGACATCGCCCGTGCCCACGCCTTCGCGGCCGTGGATCAGGTCCTCCGGGTTGGCGATCATCGCGGCGATGTTGGAGTTCACGCCGCAGCCGAAATTCGACATGCTGCGATTGTCGAAATTGGGCTGGGCGGGCTGACTCCAGTTCGGGCAGTTCGGAACTTCGGCGCGGCGGCGGCTCACCACCACCCGCACCGTGCCGGGCGCGACTGCGCCGGGCGTGACGGGGGCGCCGGCCGAGACCATCATTCCATATTGGCCGGCGATCGCCGCAACCTGCCCGCGTGCCGCGTCGGCATAGGGGCCGTCGACGTAGATGCTATCGCCATAGCCGATGCCGAGACCCTGGAACCAGCCGTTGAGGCGGTCGGCCTCACCGGGCTCGAGCGCGCCGTCCGCAGCCGCAGCTTCGAACACGTAATCGGCGCTCGTCACCACTGGCACGTTGACCGCGGTGACGCCCTTGTCTGGCAGGTCCGGCGTATTGCATGCCGCCAGTGCGGACGTGAGTGCAATGAGGATGACTTTCGAACGCATCGTCCAATCCTTCCCTATGAGCGCCGCGGTCACAGCTTGAATCCCGGAGCGGCAACGACGCTCGTTCCTGGAGCGACAGCGCCGGTCACCGGTGCCGGC
>Ga0068852_100002652_pt1 | contig 12362 bp, 10 predicted proteins | sample KBSCornC22_FD_66594 | JGI IMG/M metagenome (GOLD analysis project Ga0068852, IMG submission 66594) | Corn rhizosphere microbial communities from Kellogg Biological Station, Michigan, USA - KBS Corn C2-2 | ecosystem: Host-associated > Plants > Roots > Rhizosphere > Soil ... | reverse complement strand
GCAACACTGGCGTCAAATAGGAAGAAAACAGAAAGAAACCCCACCTTGTTCTTGCTCTGGCGAAAGAACGGCGGCGGGGCGGCAGGAGGAGAAAGAGCGCTTCAGGCCGGACGCTTAGTTCAGCGCCCACTCCTGCTTGGCCTGCATGACATACGTCTGCGGCGCCGACTCCAGCGTGTCGAACGTCACGATCTCGTAGGCATCCGGCTGATCCAGCAAAGCGCGCAACAACTGGTTGTTCATGCCGTGGCCGGACTTGTGGGCGTTGTAGCTGGCCAGCAGCGGATGGCCGATCAGGTACAAGTCGCCGATCGCGTCGAGGATTTTGTGACGCACAAATTCATTGTCGTAACGCAAGCCGTCGGCGTTGAGGATGCGGTACTCGTCCATGACGATCGCATTCTCGAACGAGCCGCCGCGCGCCAGTCCCATGCCGCGCAAGGTTTCCACATCCTGCATGAAACCGAAGGTGCGCGCGCGGGCGATTTCCTTCACGTAGGATTCGATGGCGAAATCGACTTCGGCGGTCTGGCCGGTGCCGTCCACGGCGGGATGGTTGAATTCGATAAAAAACTTGAGCTTGAAGCCGTTGTACGGTTCCAGGCGCGCCCACTTCTCCTTGTCGCCTTCACCTTCGCGCACTTCCACGGGCTTCTTCACGCGGATGAATTTCTTGGCTGCGTTCTGTTCCTGCAAACCCGCTTGTTGCAGCAGGAAAACAAACGACGACGCCGAACCGTCCATGATCGGAATTTCTTCGGCGGTCAGGTCAATGTACAGATTGTCGATGCCGAGGCCGGCGCAGGCCGACAGCAGATGTTCGACCGTGGAAACGCGCGCACCGTCCTTCGACAGCACCGACGCCATGCGCGTATCGCCCACGCCGGTGGCCGATGCGGGAAATTCCACGACAGGGTCGAGGTCAATGCGACGGAAGATGATGCCGGTGTCGACTGCCGCCGGACGCAAGGTCAGCTCGACCTTGGTGCCGGAATGCAAACCGACGCCGACGGTCTGGACGAGATTCTTGATGGTGCGCTGTTTTAACATCCCGACATTATAGCCAAGATGCCATCCGGCCTGCTGCCGGCTTGCGCACTGTTGCAAAAAAGTTCCGCACTGCAAAAAAACGTAAAAAGGCGCGGGGACAGCCCTCTCGGACCGCCCTCCGCGCCTTTCTTGTCAGACTGCCGTCTGCCCGGAGCCGCAGATCAGCCCAGCTGGCCCAGCAAGGTTTCGGCGTTCGACACTTCGAACTTGCCCGGCGCTTCCAGGTTCAGTTGCTTGACCACGCCGTCTTCGACCAGCATCGAATAACGCTGGGAACGCACGCCCATGCCCTTTTCGGTCAGGTCGAATTCCAGGCCCAGGGCCTTGGTGAAGGTGGCGCTGCCGTCAGCCAGCATGCGCACGGCGCCGGCTGCTTTCTGTTCACGGCCCCAGGCGCCCATCACGAACGCGTCGTTGACCGAGATGCACCAGATTTCATCGACGCCCTTGGCCTTGAATTGCTCAGCGTGCTGGATGTAGCCCGGCACGTGCTTGGCCGAACAGGTCGGCGTGAAGGCGCCCGGCAGCGCGAACAGCGCGATTTTCTTGCCCTTGACCAGATCGGACACCTTGAATGTGTTCGGGCCGAGCGAGCAGCCTTCGGTTTCGGTCTCGATGAATTCAGCCAGGGCGCCTTCCGGCAGGCGATCGCCAACTTTGATGGTCATGATGATTTCCTTCTAATGAGTAATTCGGTAGTTCGGGAATGCCGCAGCGAGAGGCTGACAAGCAAATGGGCAAAAAAACGCCGCGCACAAAGGCGCGGCGCGCAGGCGATAGTATGCCTGTTTATGACGTCGGTTGCTGTCGGCCGAAACGGACCGCAATCGACGTCAGGTATTGCTTAGTCCGCTTGCTTGCGCAGGAAAGCCGGAATGTCATAGGTTTCCATGCCATTCTTTTCCAGCGCGCGCACGGTGTCGGAAGCCGACTCGCGACGCCATACCGCCGGCGCCTTCATGCCGCCAAAAGCTGCGCCGGTTTGCGCGCCGCCGTTGGCATTGTTCATCGTGCCGGTGCCGGCCATCATCGGTTCGTTGTGGGTACCGGTGCGCAGCATCGGGGTCTGCACCAGTTGCACCGACTTGCGTGCACGGCCCAGGCCGGTCGCCACCACGGTCACGCGGATGTCGTCGCCCATGCCGTCGTCGTACGCGATACCTTGCGCGATCGATGCATCGGGAGCTGCGAAAGCACGCACGGTCGCCATGACTTCCTTGATTTCCTTACCCTTCAGGTTACGGCTGGCGGTCACGTTGACCAGCACGCCGCGCGCGCCGGACAAGTCAATGCCGTCGAGCAGCGGCGATGCCACTGCCTGCTCGGCCGCCACGCGGGCGCGATCCACGCCGGAAGCAGTGGCCGTACCCATCATGGCCTTGCCCTGCTCGCCCATGATGGTCTTGACGTCGTTGAAGTCGACGTTGATGTGACCAGGCACGTTGATGATTTCGGCGATACCGGCGACGGCGTTGTTGAGCACGTCGTCCGCATGGCCCAGCCATTCGATCATGCTGTCGTCTTCATAGATCTCTTCGAGCTTTTCGTTGAGGATGATGATCAGCGAATCGACGTGCTGCGCCAGTTCTTCCAGACCCTGGTCGGCGATGTCCATGCACTTCTGGCCTTCGTAAGAGAACGGCTTGGAGACCACGGCAACCGTCAGCGCGCCCAGCGACTTGGCGACTTCAGCCACCACCGGCGCAGCGCCGGTGCCGGTGCCGCCGCCCATGCCCGCGGCGATGAACACCATGTGCGCACCGCGCAGTGCGTCTTCGATGCGCGAGCGTGTTTCTTCCGCCAGGCGGCGACCGACTTGCGGCTGCATCCCTGCGCCCAGGCCGGTTTCGCCGATCTGGATGACGTTGTCGGCCTTCGACATTTTCAATGCTTGCGCATCCGTGTTCGCTGCAATGAATTCAACGCCGGACACGCCCTTGTTGATCATGTGCTGCACCGCGTTGCCGCCTGCGCCGCCTACGCCCACGACCTTGATGATCGTGCCGAGAGTGGCATTGTCGAGCATATCTATTTCCATGATGACTCCTTAAATATATGTATGTGCAGCTTGCAGTTGATAGGCATCACGCGGTGTGACGACTAGCAACTGAGAACTGCGTGTTGCTGATCCGAAGAACTGAATAACTAAAAACCAAATTGAAAATTGAGTAGTACGACTGCTTAAAAATTGCCTAAAAACCATTCCTTCATACGCTGCCAGATTGCCTTTACCGAACCTTCCTGACGGGTCACGATGTACCCGCGCAGATACTGCTTTTTCGCTTCCAACAACAACCCCAATACGGTGGAATATCGTGGACTGCGCACCACGTCGGCCAACTGGCCGCTGTATTCCGGCGTCCCCAGGCGGGCCGGCTTGAGGAAGATGTCCTCCGCCAGCTCAATCATTCCAGGCATCATGGCGGAGCCGCCGGTGAGGACGATGCCCGACGACAGCACTTCCTCGTAACCAGACTCACGCACCACCTGATGCACCAATGCAAACAACTCTTCCACACGCGGCTCGATCACTGCCGCCAGCGCCTGGCGCGACAGGGTGCGCGGATTGCGATCACCCAGTCCCGGCACTTCCAGCGTCTCGGTCGGATCCGCCAGGATCTGCTTGGCCACGCCGTAACGCAGCTTGATTTCTTCCGCTTCCAGCGTGGGCGTGCGCAAGGCCATCGCGATGTCGTTGGTGATCTGGTCGCCGGCGATCGGAATCACGGCGGTGTGACGGATCGCACCTTCGGTAAACACCGCCACGTCGGTGGTGCCGCCGCCGATGTCGACCAGCACCACGCCCAGTTCACGTTCGTCCGGCGTCAGCACGGAATCCGCAGAGGCCATCGGCTGCAGGATCAGGTCGGACACTTCCAGGCCGCAGCGACGTACACACTTGACAATGTTCTGCACCGCCGACACCGCGCCGGTCACGATGTGCACTTTCACCTCGAGTCGGATGCCGCTCATGCCGATTGGTTCACGCACATCTTCTTGATTGTCGACGATGAATTCCTGCGGCACGGTATGCAGCAATTGCTGGTCGGTCGGGATGTTGACGGCCTTGGCGGTTTCGATCACGCGCGACACGTCCGCGGCGCTGACTTCCTTGTCCTTGATGGCCACCATGCCGCTTGAATTGAAGCTGCGGATATGGCTGCCCGCGATGCCGGTGTAGACGTTGCGGATCTTGCAATCGGCCATCAGCTCGGCCTCTTCCAGCGCCCGCTGGATCGACTCGACCGTGGCCTCGATGTTGACCACCACGCCTTTTTTCAAGCCCTTGGATTCGGACTGGCCCAGGCCGATCACTTCGTGGCGTCCGTCCTGCAATACTTCCGCCACCACGGCCACCACCTTGGAGGTGCCGATGTCGAGACCGACGATCAGGTTTTTTGCGTCTTTTGTCATATCGTTCCGCTTATTTTTTCTTTCCGTTCAATGCAGCCAGTACCAGTCCATCCGCCTTCAGCGCCAGACCGTTCGGGTAACGCATGTCGACATTTTCAATCTTCTTCCCCTGCAGGCGATCCACCAGTTGCGGATAGACCGAAACCAGCCTGGCAATTCTTTCCTTCAGCGTGGCATCGCTGTCGGCGCGCCCCAGTTCCACAGTGAGGCCGTTGTCCAACTTGACGGTCCAGGCGTAGCGATTGGACAAAGCCACCGATTCCGGTTCCAGCTTGATCGGCGCGAACCAGTTGCGGAACTGGTCGAAGCGCGCCACCACTTCCTTCTCGCTGCCGACCGGTCCGTCGAACTCCAGCAGGTCGCCGTCGTCTTCCGCCTCCGCCAGATTGGCGGTAAATACATCGCCCTTGACCGACAGCAAGCGGCCGTCGTCACCCCAGGTGCCGAGCGCGCGATGTTCTTCCAGCGTCACGATCAGCTTGTTCGGCCATTCACGCCGCACCATGGCCTTGCGCACCCACGGCACCGACTCGAAGGCAGCGCGCACGGCGTCAAGATCGGCAGTAAAAAAGTTGCCCTTGATGCGCGGCACCGCGCTGGCGCGGATCGTCAGCGAATTCACGCGGCGCAACTGCTCCTGGGCCACCCCTTCGACGCGTATCGTCCTGAGCGTAAACATCGGCCGCTGCGCCAGCCACCAGAGTCCGGACGCCAGCAATGCCAACGCCACCAGCGCCAGCAGGGCGTTGGTGGTTGCGTTGAGCATCTTGACGTCTTGCCACATGATCGCGCCCTTATCCCTTGTCCGAAACGTCGCGGTCCTTCGACGCATGCGACTTCCATGCGTCGGACGGCGTCAGGTCGAGCGCCGCGAATTTCAGGATCTCGTAACACAAGTCTTCATACGTCATCCCCGCCTGGCGGGCCGACATCGGCACCAACGAGTGGCCGGTCATGCCCGGCGAGGTGTTGATCTCCAGCAGGAACGGCTCGTTATCCGAAGCGCGCAGCATGAAATCGACGCGCGACCACCCGCGGCAACCGAGCGCGTTGTAAGCCTTCACCGCGAGTTCCTGCAAGCGTTGCGTCAGCGCTTCGTCGATCGGCGCCGGACACAGGTACTTGGTGTCGTCGGTGAAATACTTGTGCTGGTAATCGTAATTGCCGTCCGGGGCACGGATCTCGATGACCGGGAAGGCTCTGGCCTTGTTACTCCCGCTCGTGCCCTTGCCCATGACCGGCACGGTGAGTTCGCGTCCGGTGATGAATTCTTCCGCCAGCACTACCGCGTCATATCCGGCGCACAGGTTGAAGCCGTCCTGCATGTCGGAATAGCCCGCCACTTTGGCAATGCCGATGGTCGATCCTTCATGCGGCGCCTTCAACATCAGCGGCAAGCCGAGCACATCGGGCACCTGGCGCAATTCTTCACGCGGCGTCGCGGCGCTGTCCAGCACCACGAAGCGTGGCGTCGGCAGATCATGGCCGAGCCAGATGCGCTTGGTCATGACCTTGTCCATGGCAATCGAAGACGCCATCACGCCAGGGCCGGTGTAGGGAATCCCGAGCTGTTCCAGCGCGCCTTGCAGCGTGCCGTCTTCGCCGTAACGACCGTGCAACGCGATGAATACGCGGTCGAATTTCTCGGCTGCCAGTTCGGCCAGGCTGCGCTCAGCCGGATCGAAGGGATGCGCGTCGACGCCCTTGCTGCGCAGCGCCTTGAGCACGCCGGCGCCCGACATCAGGGAAACTTCGCGCTCGGCGGAACGACCGCCGAACAGTACGCCGACCTTGCCAAATCCGGCAGCTTGATTGAGTTGATTCATCACGCCCCCTGTCCTTGACCCTGGCCTTGCGCCGCCAGCTTGGCCGGCACCCCGCTGATGGAACCGGCGCCCATGGTCATGACGACGTCGCCGTCACGCACCACATTTAAAATTGTTGCCGGCATGTCGGCGATGTCCTCGACGAACACCGGCTCGACCTTGCCCGCTACGCGCAAGGCGTGCGCCAGTGCGCGGCCGTCGGCGGCGACAATCGGCTGCTCGCCGGCGGCGTAGACTTCAGCCAGCACCAGCACGTCGGTCGTCGACAGCACCTTGACGAAGTCTTCGAACAGGTCGCGCGTACGGGTGTAGCGATGCGGCTGGAACGCCAGCACCAGGCGACGCCCCGGATACGCGCCGCGCGCTGCGGAAATGGTGGCTGCAGTCTCGACCGGATGGTGGCCGTAGTCATCCACCAAGGTAAAGGAACCGGCCGGTTTGCCGGCGGCGTCCTGCAGCTGCACATCGCCGTAGCGCGTGAAACGGCGGCCGACGCCGTTGAATTCGGTCAGCGCTTTTTGCGTATCGGCGTCGGCGACGTCGAGCTCGCGCGCAATCGCCACGGCGGCGCAGGCGTTCTGCACGTTGTGCATGCCGGGCTGGTTCAGGCTCACCTGCATCGGCGCATAGCCGTCCTGGATCACGGTGAATTCCATCTTGCCATCGACGGCCTTGGCGTCAATTGCGCGGATATCGGCGTCTTCATGGAAGCCGTAGGTCAGGATCGGCTTGGAAATCATCGGCATGATTTCGCGCACGTGCGGATCGTCCAGGCACACCACCGCGACACCGTAGAACGGCAGGCGCTGGGTGAACTCGACGAAGGCCTGCTTGAGCTTGGCGAAATCGTGGTTGTAGGTTTCCATGTGATCGGCGTCGATGTTCGTGATGACTTCGATCACCGGCGTCAGGTTCAGGAAGGAGGCATCCGATTCATCGGCCTCGGCCACGATGAAGTCGCCCGAGCCGAGCTTGGCGTTGGCGCCGGCGCTGGTCAGGCGGCCGCCGATCACGAAAGTCGGATCGAGTCCGCCTTGCGCCAGCACGCTCGCCACCAGGCTGGTGGTGGTGGTCTTGCCGTGCGTACCGGCAATCGCGATGCCCTGCTTCAGGCGCATCAGCTCGCCCAGCATGACCGCGCGCGGCACGATGGGAATATGTTTCTTGCGCGCCGCCACCACTTCCGGATTGTCGCCCTTGACCGCAGTCGAGGTGACGATGGCGTCGGCGTTTTCAATGTTCTCGGCCGCGTGGCCGTAGAGGATGCGCGCGCCCAGTTGCGCCAGGCGCTGCGTGGCGGCGTTGCTGCCCAGGTCCGAGCCGGACACGCCGTAGCCAAGATTGAGCAAGACCTCGGCAATGCCGCTCATGCCTGAGCCGCCGATACCGACGAAGTGAATATTTTTAACCCGATGTTTCATTGCTTTACCAGTCTTTCCAGCACCTGCGCAATCGCCTCGTTGGCGTTGCGCCTGCCTTGTTCATATGCCGCCAGCGCCATTTCCAGGCAGGCAGGCCGATCCATTGATTGCAGCAATGCCGCCAGGCTGTCCGGCGTCAGTTCCGTTTGCGGAAAATGCACTGCCGCCTTGTTCTGCGCCATCCATTTGGCGTTGTCGCGCTGATGCGAAGTCGTCGACGCCACCAAGGGCACCAGCACGCTGGCGACACCCGCCGCAGTCAATTCCGACACGGTGATCGCCCCGGCGCGGCAGATCACCAGATCGGCGTCGGTGTAGCGGCGCGGCATGTCGTCGATGAAATCCACTACTTCCGCCTCAACGCCCGCCTGCGCATACGCCGCGCGCAAGGCCTCGATATGCTGCTTGCCCGACTGATGCGTCACCAGCGGACGCTGATCCACGGGCAGCTTCGCCAACGCAGCCGGAACACATTCGTTCAATACTTTCGCCCCCAAACTACCGCCCACCACCAGGATGCGCAGCGGGCCGTCGTGGCCTGCGTAACGCGTGGCCGGCAACGGCAGCGCCATGATTTCCTTGCGCACCGGATTGCCGGTGACCTCGGCCTTGGCCGCCGCCTTGCCGAAATCGGCAGGAAAACCAAACAACACCTTGTCCGCCAGCGGCGCCAGCGTCTTGTTCGACAGCAGCAAGGCGGCGTCGGCGTTGACCAGCGCCAGCGGCACGCCGCGCAGACGCGCCATCGCGCCGCCCGGCACCGTCACGTAACCGCCCATGCCCAACACCACGTCGGGCCGGCGCTTGCCGATGATGCCGTAGCAAGCGCCGAAGCTTGCAATCATTTGCCACACGCCCTTGACGGTATGCATCAGGCCCTTGCCGCGCAGGCCGGCGAAAACAATGGAATCCATCTCGACGCCGTGCTTGGGCACCAGCTCGCGCTCCATGCCGTGCGTCGTGCCCAGCCAGGAAACCTGCCAGCCGCGCGTACGCATGGTGTCGGCGATCGCCAGGCCCGGGAAGATATGCCCGCCGGTGCCGGCCGCCATGATCAGCAGACGCTTTTGCTTGTTGGTGGACGTCATAGCCGCCCTCCACGCATCAGCACGCGGTTTTCATAATCGATGCGCAGCAGGATCGCCAGGCCGACGCAGTTGATCAGTACGCCCGAGCCGCCGTAACTCATCAGCGGCAATGTCAGTCCCTTGGTCGGCAGCAAGCCGAGGTTGACGCCCATGTTGATGAAGGTCTGCACGCCGATCCAGATGCCGATGCCCTTGGCGACCAGGCCGGCGAAGGTCAGGTCCAGCGCGATCGCCTGGCGGCCGATTTCGAAGGCATGCTTGATCAGCCAGTAGAACAGCAACACCACCACCAGCACGCCGGCAAACCCGAGTTCTTCGCCAATCACGGCCAGCAGGAAGTCGGTGTGCGCTTCCGGCAGGTAATGCAATTTTTCCACGCTGCCGCCGAGTCCGACGCCGAACAGCTCGCCGCGACCGAAAGCAATCAGCGAGTGCGACAACTGATAGGCCTTGCCGAGCGCGTTCTCTTCCACCCACGGATTCATGTACGCAAAAATCCGCTCGCGCCGCCATGGCGACAAAATGATCACCAGCGAAAAAATCCCCACCAGCGTGGCGCCGATGCCGCCGAACCAGACGCCGTTGATGCCGCCCAGGAACAGGATGCCCATGGCGATGCAAACGATCACGCCGAACGCGCCGAGGTCGGGCTCCAGCAGCAACAGCAAACCGACCACGCCCACCGCCAGCGTCATCGGCATGAAGCCCTTGGTCAGCTTGTGCATGACTTCCTGTTTGCGCACCGTGTAATCGGCGGCGTACAAGACGATGAACAGCTTCATCAATTCCGACGGCTGCAGATTGAATACCTTGAACGACAGCCAGCGCTTGGCGCCGTTGACGCCCTTGCCGATGCCGGGGATCAGCACCATCGCCAGCAGGATCAGCGTGCCGACGAACAGATACGGCGCCAGCTTTTGCCAGGTCTCGATCTTGATGCGGAACACCAGCAGGCCGGCCAGCAGCGAGACGCCGATGAACATGGCCTGGCGGATCAGGAAATGCGCCGTCTTGTAATTCGCATACTTGGGCGAGTCGGGCAAGGCGATCGACGCCGAGTACACCATGACCATGCCGAACAGCATGAGCAGCAAGACCACCCACACCAGCGGCTGGTCGTACTCCATCATGCGCGACCGCTGTTCGATGCCGCTGATACCCTTCAGGCTGCCGCTGTTGCTGCCCGCGCGCGCACTGCCGCGCACGCCGGGTTCATCCTTGGCGCCGAACCAGCCGGTGATCGAGGGCAGCGTCAATTTCATCACATCACCTCGCCGCGCGACAAAGCCAGCTCACGCACGGCGTCAACGAAGACTTCGGCGCGATGCGCATAGTTGCGGAACATGTCCAGGCTGGCGCACGCCGGCGACAACAGCACGGCATCGCCGCCCTGCGCCATGGCGCCGGCTTTTTCGACGGCTTCTTCCAACGTGGCGCAGTCGATCAGTTCGACACCGCTGTCGGTGACGGCGCTGCGGATTGCGCCCGCGTCGCGGCCGATCAGGAACACGGCGCGGCCGTACTTCGCCAACGGTTCGGCCAGCGGCGAGAAATCCTGCCCCTTGCCGTCGCCGCCGGCGATCAGCAGCAGCCGGTTCGGCTTGCCGCCATGGCCGAGGCCGTTGAGTGCGGCCACGGTGGCGCCGACATTGGTACCCTTGCTATCGTCGTAATATTCGACGTCCTGAATGGTCGTGACCAGCTCGACGCGATGCGGTTCGCCGGTATATTCACGCAGGCCATGCAACAGCGGCGCCAGTGGCAGGTCGACGGCGCGGCACAGCGCCAGCGCGGCCAGACCGTTGAGGGCATTGTGCAAACCGCGGATGCGCAACGCGTCGGCCGGCATCAGGCGCTTGAGCTGGAACGGCTGCTCGACCACTTCCTTGGAATCTTTCTTGCGGCGGCGGCCTTCCGGTTTTTCTTCGTCTTCGATGGCCATGGCGTTGGCCAGCCACAGCATGCCGTTTTCATCGACCAGGCCGAAGTCGCCGGCCTTGGTCGGTTCGCCCATGCCGAAACTCGAAACAACTGCGCCCGGTTTGGTCATCTGCATGACCAGCGGATCGTCGCGATTGAGCACGCGAACAGTGTTGTCGCCGAAAATTTTCGCCTTGTCGGCGGCATAGGCGTCCATGCTGCCATGCCAGTCGAGATGGTCCTGGGTCACGTTGAGCACGGTCGCGGCGCTGGGCTGCAGGCTGTGCGTCGAATGCAGCTGGAAGCTCGACAGCTCCAGCACCCAGGCTTGCGGCAGGATGCCGGTGTAGACTTTTTCGGGTTCCGGCGGCGGCAGCTCCAATTGCAGCGGCGTCGTGTCTTCGTCGTCGACGGGTCCGACTTCCGGCATGGCCGGCTCTTGCTCGAACTCGTCCTGCGCCGCTTGCACCTCTGCGTCGGCGATGACCTCTTGCTGCGCGTCACCTTCGACCGTGGCCGAGTCTAAGTCCGCATCTGCGTCAGGATCGGCGGATGCCTCGACGCTCAGCACGGCGTCGCCTTCGATCAGCGCTGCCTGTGCCGCCGGCGCGCCTGCTTCCTTCAATTCATGTGCAGCTTCGTCGATCGCAGCCTGCAATTCGGCGGCTTCTTCCTGCTCGCGCAATTCCAGCTGCGCCGACGCGGCTGCTGCGAGTGCAGCCTCTTCGGCCGCCTTCCGCTCGGCTTCAGCGGCCTCGATGGCGGCTTGTTGCGCGGCTTCCGCAGCCAGCTTCTCGGCTTCCACTGCATCGGCTTCGGCCTGCAAGGCGGCAGCTTCTTGCTCGATCCGCAATTGTTCGGCAACCACCTTGGCGTGTGCTTCGTCGTCAATCAGCGCCTGGCGCAAGACGTCCAGCACGGCCGGGCTGATGTTGCCGGCGACCTTGGTGGACAACCCAGCACGCCGGCATAGCATGCCGGTCAAGCTGGTGACGGTGGTCTTGCCGTTGGTGCCGGTGATCGCCAATACTTTCGGCGCGTAGGCGCGCTCCTCGCGCAATGCCGCCAGAGCTTGCGCGAACAATTCCATTTCGCCCCACAGCGGGATGTTGCGTTCGCTCGCGGCGGCGGACACGGCCGCCAATTCGCGTTCGGGCGCCAGGCCGGGGCTGACGGCGACGAAGTCGACGCCGTCCAGCAGGTCGGCCGACAGCGTCTTGCCGCCGACGAATTCGATATCGCCGGACGAGGCGCGCAATGCCGTCAGGCGCTCGGCCACGGCCTGCTCGTCGCGGGTATCGGCCACACGCACGCGCGCGCCGCAATGGACCAGCCATTGCGCCATCGCCAGACCGGATTCACCGAGTCCGAGCACCAGAGCGTGTTTGTCGACGTAATTCATTCTTTGATACCTGAGTCTTTCCAATGAGATCTGCTCAACGCAATTTCAGCGTCGACAGACCGAACAGCACCAGCATCATCGTGATGATCCAGAAGCGCACCACGACTTGTGTTTCTTTCCAGCCCTTTTGTTCATAGTGATGGTGCAAAGGCGCCATCAGCAAGATACGTTTACCGACGCCGTAACGCTTCTTGGTGAACTTGAAATAGGCCACCTGGATCATCACCGACAGCGTCTCGAC
>Ga0068852_100002648_pt1 | contig 12373 bp, 9 predicted proteins | sample KBSCornC22_FD_66594 | JGI IMG/M metagenome (GOLD analysis project Ga0068852, IMG submission 66594) | Corn rhizosphere microbial communities from Kellogg Biological Station, Michigan, USA - KBS Corn C2-2 | ecosystem: Host-associated > Plants > Roots > Rhizosphere > Soil ... | reverse complement strand
TTGGATGAAAATTTTCCTGGCTCCTTAGCTGAAAAACTATATCAATTTGAGTCAGCACCGCCAAACAGCGTTTGGGAAAAAGTCAACAACAACCTCGACACAAAAAAACACGAAGCCAAAGTCCTTCCTTTTTATGTGCGGTATAGAAGACCTTTAAAATATTCAAGTGCAGTAGCAATTTTCGTTTTCGCGGCGGTTCTCGTTTCTCTATTGGTAAGCAAGAAAACCGAATCCGAATTGCCGGCTGATCAAACCGTGAATTTTTCAACAAAAAAAGATTCATCGATTTTATTGGAGTCAAAAGAGAACAAAAACTTCGCAAGCAGTTCCTTACCAAAAACCAACTCACAACCCGTTTCAAAAATTTCTCAACCTGTCGGTCCAATTGAAAACGCTGACATCAGCGCAAACTTATCGGACAAATACATGATCTACTATGACGCCGAGGGAAATACCATTCGACTTCCTAAAAAAATTTTCAATGCTTTTGTTTGTCCGCTTGACCGTCCGGACAATGCTGATTGCAAGCAACGATTGAAAAAGCTGAAAGAAAAATTTGCCTCTTCTGCCGTCACTGCCGATTTCAACGGCATACTTGAAATACTGAAAAGTTTACAGGAAAATCAGTAATCTTGAAAATGGCCCGCATTAAAATTGAACTTCCTGATCGTTTTCAATTCTCAACAAAAATTCCGATAAGAATTACGGATTTAAATTATGGCGGACATGTCGGTAACGACACAATTCTAAGTCTTATCCACGAAGCAAGAGTCCAATTTTTAAAAAACTATGGTTACCAGGAACTAGATTTTGAAGGCGCCAGTTTAATTATGTCTGATGCCGCCATTGAATTTAAGGCCGAATCATTCTACGGCGATATGATCACTGCGTATGTAGCAGCAAATAATTTTAGTCGTGTCGGGTTTGATGTTTTTTATAAACTGATGAAAGACGAGATCATTGTTGCTTTAGCAAAAACTGGAATGATTTGCTACAATTATAATACAAAGAAAGTCGTTGGAGTTCCTGAAAAAGCAAAAGAAAAATTATCAATCTGAATTCCAGATACGCCAGCTTTCCTCCGCCTGGGCAACAAGCATTTCATAACCGTTCATAATTAAGGCACCATTTGCTTCACCTTGTTGCAAAAATTTTGTTTCGGGCGGATTGTAAGTTAGATCGTACAACAAATGTTGTGAAGTGATTGCTTTGTACAAAATTGGCGGGGCCTGGTCAACGCCCGGATACATGCCAAGAGGCGTAGTATTGATGATTATTTGATGACCTTCAATTGTATCGTTTCCAAGGTCTTCATAATCCAACTGATTTTGTTTTTTATAACGAGACACAACAAGAAAATCAATGTTTAATTCTTCCAAAGCATATTGAACTGCCTTTGATGCACCACCTGAACCCAGAACCAATGCGCGCTTATGATGGGGCTGCAATTTTTTTTGAAGAGATTTTTTAAAAGCGATTGCGTCGGTATTGTACCCGTATAATTTTCCCTCTCTGATTTTAATACAATTACAAGCTCCAATTTTTTCAACAATTTCATTTTTGAAACTCAGAAACTGAAGCACTTCTTCTTTGTAAGGGATTGTAACATTGAGTCCTTGCAAACCGGGAACGGTTGCAATTAAATTTGAAAGTTGTTCAATTGAATCCAGTTCAAAATTGTCATACCGACAATCGCTTAAACCTTCATCTGCAAATTTTTTTTCAAAATAAGTTTTTGAGAAAGAGTGTTTCAGGGTTTTGCCTATCAAACCGAAACGCCTCATACATTTTCTTTGTTCAAAAACAAATGAAATGTATCCCCGCGCAAACCGACACGCATGGCTTCCAAAGGCAAAACCTCTGTTGGTGCAATATTTCCAAGGTTTACATTGCAACCTAACAATTCAATAAAATACAGTTGTTGTGCTTTTTGAGGGGCTTCCCAGATAATTTTTTCACCTGGAATTTGTGTAAGAATTTCCTGAACTAATCCTTCTCTCACTTCGCCTGTGCCCCGATAAATACCAACATTACCTGCTTCCCTTGCCTCGGCAATTACGTAGGTTGAACCTGCATTTAATTCTGCACGCATCAACTCAATCCATTTGTAAGGAGGAATAATATGCGCGGCATCTTTACTTCCTACTTCGCTCAAAACAGTTGCATGCTTGGTCAGCTTTTCAATATATCCACATTTTTCTGCATGAGGAATCGTCACTGATCCATCACTCACTTCGATGTAATCAATTTTAAAATTCTTACACACTGAAACATAATCATCAAACTGGTTACGAATTAAAAATGCTTCAAATAAAGTGCCGCCGAAGTAAACAGGAATATTATGAGAACGATAAACGTCTAATTTCTCTTCGAGATTTGGCGTTACAAAAGAAGTTCCAAAGCCCAATTTCACGATATCAACATGCGGATGCGAAACACTTAAAAAATTTTTTGCTTCATTCACACTCAATCCTTTGTCCATTACCATTGTGATACCCGAAGTACGTGGCTTTTGAAAGCGTTCAGGAATTTGTGAGAGATTAAAATTCATTCGTATGCAGTGTTTTTAATTGCCCGCAAAAATAGGGAAGTAAAAAGTTTATAGTATGATAAATGTCATCAGCGACTCTTTTTATACTGCGCAATCATATCAACAACCAACGGATTTTGCAGGATGGATGGATTGAGCTGAACAAATTTTTTCAGATGTTTTGGGGAACCTGATAATGCTTTTTCTAAATACAGCAGCGCTTCTTTCGATTTATTCATTGCAAACAAAACCGCGCTGAGATAAAATAAAAAGATTGCTTTATTATTTGTGTGCGACAGGGCGGCCAAAGCTTGTTGCCTTGCTTCAGGATAAAATTCGGCGTAATACAAACACCGGATTAAAGCTTCCCATCCAGAAATATTCCTTGGCCGAACCCTAACCGCAGTTGATAAAAATTGAATGGCCTCTTTCATTTCGTTCAACTGCATTTTACATTCACCCATCAATAAATTGTATTCAGGCTGAAGCCTTTGTATTTTCAATGCCGATTCTAATTGCTTCACTGCACTTGTCCACTGACCTTCGTTATAATACGTGCAGGCGATTTTATAATAAAGCTTTGCATCGTCCGGATTTAAATGCAAGGCTTTTCGATAATGAAACCTTGCCTGTGCAAAGTTTTTCATACGATCGTAGCAATGACCGATGGCTTCGTAAATTACTTCTTCGGGTTTCGATATTTCTAAAACTTTTTCCAGGGCTTCAATGGCTTCCTTATACTTTCTTAAGCGTATATAAGCATCGCCAATGTTGCGATATGCGTAATCAAATTTTTCATCGATCGCCAAAGCATACTGGTAAGCGTCGATCGCTTTTTCAAACAATTTCAATCCCTGGTAAGCTGCTGCCAGATTGAACCAGGCTAATTCATTGTAGGGATGTTCATCGATAATTTTTAAATGAAGTTTGATGCTCTCTTCATTTCTGCCTGTAAAGTCTGTCCAAAAACAAATTTTGTAAAGCGCTTCCTCATTTGTTTGATCTTCTTCCAAAATCACCTTTAAGCAATCAAAAACTTTATCAAATTCCTCATAGTCGTCGTACACATCGGCAAGTTCAAAAAGCAATTCTATTTTTTCGTTGCCTTCAAAAGATGAAACAGCCTGCTCCAGGATTTCTACAGCTTTTTCCTGCATATCCATTGCCAGGTACGCATCTGTTTTCAAAATATAAAGATTGATATCGGTCCCATCGAAAAGTTCTGCTCTTTCTAAAATTTGAAGCGCTTCTTTGTATTTCCTGGCAGCAAGTAAAAGATCGGCTTTTTTGATAAGAAGTGTTCCGGAGAAAGGATAATACTCAATGGCGGTTTCGGCCGCTTCCAAAGCTTTAGTGAGGTCTTCCTCGTCGTCGAAATAATCAATGATTTTTTCGAAGTCGTCTTCGTCGATAAAACCCGTTTTCTGCCCGTTCCTGAGATTGTAATACAGTTTCAATAATTCTGTAATACTTTCCCTGTCGTGGTATGGATCTGTTTTCATTAATTTCTTCGTTAGTACAAATTAATCTATTCTGATAAAAAAATCGTGCAGATGTAACAATTTCTTCTTTTCAGCGTTAATAAAAGTATAAGGATTTTGAGAAGAGGTTGGAAGAATGTTAATTTTTAACCGTATATTTGCACCCAGAAATGAACCTGTCCGCCACAAAAATTAAACGTCTTATCAAAAGAAAATTGGCTACCACAGTGCTGATCACCGCATCGTTGGCCGCTTTTGCTACTTTGGGAGACGGTGGAAAAAGAACTGCAAGATCCCTGGAATCCGAAAAATATCTGAATTCAAGATCAATTTCTTTGAGACCAACTTACAATTTCAGAAGCAATCATCTTTTTTCTTCATCCAAACCGAACTATATCATTTTAAATACTACGGTTACTTATCAAAAGGGAAATGCTACTTACATTTTGCCTTTGAAGAAAAAAGTGTTTTTGGACAAGATCAAATTTAATCCTGCTCCCTGCAAGTATTAACTTCCCCCTTTGCTTTCTGCATACGTCATTACTCTGTAGCCTGATTTGGGCAAATCGAACTTTGAGGCGGGCACCGGGTTAAAACTGATTTTCGAAACCGTATACGTAGTTTTTTCTCCTTTAGAATTAATCATTTCATATTGCATGGCCAACCCAGGAAGCGTTTTGGTTTCGTATTGGAAATTTTTGTTTTCAGGCACCAGGTCCGGAGTATACCAAACTGTGTAGGTTGTTCCATCCTGCAGCTTGGCAACTGCTTTTTTACAATTGTAGCCAAGAATCGTCTTCTCTCCTTCCTCATAACCGAAACTCATGCCTTCGTATTTCCTATTGGCGTCCTTCCAATCTGAAGGAGTTAAGGTGATCATGTATTTCTGTTCACCGATATCTTTCAAAATAACAATGGAATTTTTTGAACCATCGTAGATCGTGGTGAGCGTTCCTAAAGGACTCACCATTTCCGTACGGCTTTTATCAGCTTTAATGTAATTGGTTACTGTAGTTCCATCCAAAAAGTCGGAGTTTTTTGGTTTATCAGACCCGGTGTTAATGATTACATCGTAAGAAATTGTTCCTTCCGTAAATTTTTTTTGGGCCATTACCGAAACTGTAATGCTCAGAAAAACAAATAAAGCCAAAAATCTGTGTTTCATATAATTTATTATCAGGTAATAGACGAGTCAAATATCACGAATAGTTGCGTAACAAAAATCCCGTCTTTAGGACGGGATCAGTATGTTAATGTTTAACGGCGGTTTTTATTTTGGGCATCACGCATTTGCTTTTGCTGATCCTGCATTTGATTTAAACGCTCCTGCCACTTCGACTGCTTCTTGGGTTTTTTTCTGTTTTGTTCAATGCTTGCCAAAATTTTATCATGATTAATGATATAGGTCTGAATCACAAACTGGAGTGCTAACGTAATGACATTCGAAACAGTGTAATACCATGTTAAACCTGAAGGAAGCCTGTTGAAAACAAACAAAAGAACAATGGGGAAAAAGTAAGGCATATATTTTAACACAGGATTTCCCTGGTCCGGTGTAGTACTCATGCTGTATAAAGAAATGAAAAAGCTTGTTACAACTGCTGTAATGGTAAACAAGCTGACATGATCGCCATACAAAGGAACATTAAAAGGCAGATGAACAATTGAATCGTACTGGGAAAGATCGTCAGCCCAAAGAAAACGCTGGCCGCGCAATGCTACGTTCGAATTAAAGAAACTGTACAATGCAAAGAAGATAGGAATCTGGAACAGGGCCGGGATACACCCACCTAATGGGTTTACACCCGCTTCTCTGTACAATTTCATCTGCTCCACGCTCATTGCCTGCTGATCGCTTCCAAATTTCGCTTTTAATTGCTCAATTTCCGGACGCAGCACTTTCATTTTAGCACCGCTCAAATAACTTGAATACGTAAGCGGTGAAATCAATAAGCGAATAAATAAAGTCAATAAAAGAATTACGATTCCAAAATTGGAAGTGAATTTTGAGAACCAATCGAATACCGGTATCACAATCCACCTATTGATGTATTTTACAAAAGAAAACATGCCACTGCCCAAATTCACCATGTTTTCCATGTCATTGTGATATTGCTTCAATGTTTTGTAATCAGTAGGACCATAATAAATTGCTAATGGAATGGTGGTGTTTGGAGAGGGCACGTTTAAACGCAAATCGGCAACAGCTTCCACGACCGTTTTTTGATCCGTCGGCGCCGTCCAGGATATTGTTCCTCCTGAAAAATTATTTTTTGCAATTAAGGTCGTATTGAAAAATTGCTGTTTTACCGAGACCCAGTTCAGCGGCTTTTTAAATTCTTCGCTATTGCTTTTCATTGCAGAACTGTAGTCATAATCACCATCGACACGATAACCAATTTGTGATTGTTGTCTTTCGTAAGCAATATCTTTCTGTTGTCTTACCGCCTGGTTCTGCCATCTTAAAAAGAGGGTGTTGTTGGTAAGAAGCTGGTTGGCGCCGTTAATTGAAAGATCAAAATCAATCATATAATTCGGCTTCACGGTAAACTTGTGCGTAACGGAATTTCCATCTTTGCCCTGGAGCTGAAAAGTAATAATCTGATCATCTCCATTCTTCACAATTTGTCCTCCGCTAAAATACAATCCGCTGATGCTGTCGGTTTTTCCATTATCTAAAATGGAATAATCAATTTTGTCGAAGTCAGTACCGGCAAGTTTTACATCGGTGCTATCCGGTCCCTTGAATCTTTTTAATTCAACTGATTTCGGCTGACCGCCCTTATTGGTAAAAACAACTTTGATCAAATCGTTTTCTACCGCAAACAATTGTTCTGCACCCTGCGCAGCCTGTGCGAATTTTGCGTTACTATCAACCGGATTTTGAACAACTCCGCTATCTGTTTTTGGAACAGCATTTTTAGGTTGATTCAGCCGTGCCAGGGAATCTTTTGCATGTGCGATAGAATCCTGCGTAGCTTTTTGTTTTTGCAATGCAGCCTGTTGCTTGTTGGTGTAATAAAAGAAACCAAAGAAAAGTACTGCAAGAAGAATAAAACCAATAATGGTATTGCGATCAAAATTCATCTAATTCCCTGTTTTGATTCAAAGAGGTTAAAGCCTCCCTGTTTTAAAGGCGGCAAAGATAGTCAGCAGAGGGCAGTTCTGCGTAAGCCTTTCACAGTTTCACAGAAAATAAAGCTTTTAAACGGTGAGCACCGTAAATTTTTCGGTGAGCTAAATCAATTCGCTTTGTAATAAAGAGTTTTTACTCGTTGTTTTTCTTTCATTGAACTGTTTGGCAGCTCCGACAAAATGAACGAATAACGGGTGCGGGCTTTCAACCGTACTTTTTAATTCGGGATGATACTGGCAACCAATAAAAAAAGGATGTTCGGGTATTTCCATTATTTCAACCAAGCCTGTTTGCGGGTTGCGGCCACTTGCAACCATTCCGTTGGTTTCATATTGATCTAAATATTTATTGTTGAATTCATACCTGTGCCTGTGTCGTTCATTAATAGAAAGTGAGCCATAAATTTTTTCCGCAAGCGATCCTGGTTTTATTTCGCACGGATAAGAGCCTAATCTCATTGTTCCACCTTTTGCCGTAATTTTCTTTTGTTCCTCCATCATATCAATGACTGGTTCTTCAGTGTGAACATTCATTTCGGATGACTGTGCATTTTTAATTCCCAAAATATTTCTTCCGTATTCAATTACGGCCATTTGCATTCCTAAACAAATTCCAAAAAATGGCAAACCGGATTCTCTTGCATATTTTACTGCAGTGATTTTTCCTTCCACTCCCCTGTGGCCAAAACCTGGAGCCACCAGCAAGCCATCAAGGTTTTCGAATTTCTCAGCAACGTTTTCAGGACTAATAAATTCTGAATGGATCGGCATGACCTGCACTTTGCATTCATTCATTGCACCCGCATGTACAAAAGCTTCAAGAATAGACTTATAAGCGTCCTGCAGCTCCACATATTTGCCGATCAAGCCAATGGTAATTTTTGCTTTAGGATATTTCAGCTTGTCCAAAAATTCTTTCCATTTATTAAGCTCCGGCTCATGATAGTTTGCGATGTTCAATTTCTTCAGCACAATAAGATCAAGCTTTTCATTCATCATCAACAGCGGCACCTCATAAATGGTGCTTGCATCCGGGGCTTCAATGACAGCTTCTGCTTTTACATTACAGAACAAAGCAATTTTATTCTTAAGCTCTGTTGTAATTGGTTCTTCTGTTCTGCAAACAATCACATCAGGAAAAACGCCGCTTTCGCTCAACATTTTTACCGAGTGTTGAGTCGGCTTCGTTTTTAATTCCTTTGCGGCTTTTAAATAAGGGATCAATGTCAAATGCACAACTAATAAATCTTCTTCGGGCAATTCCCATTGCAATTGACGGATTGCTTCAATGTAAGGCAATGATTCAATATCACCGACCGTTCCCCCGATTTCAGAAATAATGATGTCGTATTGATTATTCTGCCCCAACAATAACATCCTTCTTTTAATTTCATCGGTGATGTGTGGAATCACCTGCACTGTTTTTCCCAAATAAGCACCTTCTCTTTCTTTGTTAATCACGTGCTGGTAAATTCTTCCTGTAGTAACATTATTTGCCTGCGAAGTAAAAATGTTCAAAAATCTTTCATAGTGACCCAGATCAAGATCGGTCTCCGCACCATCTTCCGTTACATAACACTCACCATGTTCATAAGGATTTAATGTGCCGGGGTCAACGTTGATGTAAGGATCGAATTTTTGAATGGTAACTCTCAAACCTCTTGCCTGCAGTAGCTTTGCAAGAGATGCTGCAATAATTCCTTTACCTAAAGAAGAAGTAACTCCACCTGTAACAAAAATATGCTTAGCCATTGTTAATGGTTATTTGTTTTAAACTTGTTTTGATTTGTTTGGAGACAGGCTGTATCAACTTTTTTGTTTGTCTGTTGCATCGCACACTTGTACGTTCAAAACTTTATCCAGCTAAGCCTATCTCAGTGACCGAGGAATTGGTCAAAAAAATTCCTGAAGGTCATGCAAACCTACAGCAAATTTTGCAGCAGAAAAGACTTTTTAACAAGGCTGTGGAAAATAATGGGAAAGCTTGTTTTAAATCATGCTCTCCCATTGAGTTTTTTGCTTTATTATTTATTTAAAGACCAGGTATTTTGACTCCGCCTCAACAATATCGTTGAAAAATTTTTTAAAAGCGGCATAATCTGCAGGCGCAATGTTTTGCCTTTGCAGCTTCGCTGTTCTTACAATTTTTAATTTATCTCCGTCTTTAATATACTTAAGTGAATAAGTGCTTTCTTTAAATGAAAAAGATTGATTTGTTGGAATCTCGATAAATTTTTGACCTGCAGGTAATTGAACACTTACCGTTGTTTCATACGCATCAGTGTTTTCATAACTCCAGTATTCAACCGGAAATTTTCTTTCATCACTCGAAATGTTTTCAAGCGTTGCAATTAAATCAATAAACGGAATTTTGATCATGTGCATAGAACCGGCTTCAACTACTTCATTTTTTATTGTGTAGGAATAGTTTGTGATCAAAGAATCACCCAGGTCATCAAGTCCGCTAAAAGTTAGCGCTTCTAATTTTACAGGGTTTTTATACCCGTTGCCAATTGACTGTTCGAAATCCTGTTTTTGTTTGTCTGCCGGCAGTGTGGAATAATCTTCTCTCCATCCACTGACAAGGCTTCCATATCTTTTTGCAATCACATCCAGTTTTAGATCCTTACCATTTATGCTCACATTTACTTGTCTTATTACCTTGTCTTGTGTTCTGTCAGATGTTTGCAAAGGCTTTAGTTCGGAGTTTGATTTTTGCCCGTGAGGAGGAATAACAAGGCAAAGTGCTCCATTTAAATCATTAGGCAAACTTGTAAATGGCAAATGGCTGTCGGTTAATTCTATGTAATAATCCTTACCATCAATTTTTGCAAGGCTAATACAATGGTTAAATTCAAGTGAAGGCAAAATCATATCTTTTGCACCATTATCCCTTGTATCAATTAAAACCAGCTGCGCCGCAATACCAGCCTTGTTTGCCAGGGCAACAAACAATGAAGAAAGATCCTTGCAATCACCCAAACGAGTGCTAACAATTTGAGAAATACTTTGTGGCACCCACCCGCTTTGCCTGAACGAAACAGAACTATACCTGATGTTTGTGATAATGTAATCATGAATGCGCCTCGCTTTTTCATAGTTACTCAGCGGCCTCTTATCAGGAAAAATTTCGTTGTAAATATTTTCCAGTTCAAAATTGTCTGTAAGATCCTGGTAAGAAAGATCGGAATACCATTGAGCTACATCGGACCAGGATTTTATTGTAGAAATGTGCAAGGCAATCCCAATATCGCTTAATGGCGGCATTAATGGTTCGGATTTTAAAGGAGCTAAATTTTTAAGTTGCCATGTATAAACCTTCACGTCTCCTTCTTCTTTTACCTCAGCTACAATAGAAGAGTTGGTAAGTTTTGAATCAAATTTGAAATTCTTTGGCGCAATCAAAGTATAACGTTCGAGCAAAGAAGGCACAAAAGCACTCATTTGAAACTTATCATAAAACTCCCTTCCCATACGGCCCGAGGAATAATTTTGCAACCTGTACTTTACATAAATTGCATCACCCGGTTCCAGTCCTGTAAACACAACCTGGTCATCATTTCTTTCTGCAGTGACTTTCAAGCCGCTTGCTTTTACCGCTTCAATTTTGTCTACGAGAATATCCTGGGTGGAACCATAAGAAAGATAAATCTCTTTCCATGAATCAATTCCTTTTTGAGTGTTGATCTTGACCGCATAGGTTACATATTCTTCCGAAGCACCCTCGTCATAAATAATTACACCTTTTTGATCAACGAGGTAGGTGTAATCATAATCCTTATTAACAGGCGTTTGTTTAATGAGAGCATAAACATCTTCGTCGGGCAGAAGTTTCGTGAGATCAGGTTTGTTTTGGAGCGTATTTAATTTTTTCCTTGCCTCATAATTTGTCCGATCGTAATAGATCGCTTTTTTATAACTGTCAATTGCGTCTTGCTTGCTGCCCAATGCGTCCTGAACGTTTGCTACATTCTCCCAATTTTTTCCTGAGTACGGGGCCAACTGTAAAGCTTCTTTTGCATATTCAAGAGATTTTTTATAGTTACCTTTTTCGAAATAATAACTCGACAACATGTTGGCATATCTTGGCTCGTAATTGAATTGATTATAGAGTTCCTGCAAAATATCCAGATACTTATCATTCAATCCTTGCTCCTTATATTCATCGGCAAGCGCCATAATAACCGAATAGTTATAATTTTCTTTCAGATATTTTTCATACACTTTCAATGCACCTTTTGAATCTTTCATCAACAGTTTTACTACCTTATATTTCATCGAAAGAAAATCAGGATCTTCCGGGTATTGGCCGTATCCCTGGTCAACTACTTTTAATAGATCATCTACCTTGTCCATCTTGGCCAGAATGTTTGCACGAATATTCAGCGTATTTGCATCCTGCCTGAAGGACGCGGTCATTTTATCCAGTTCATCACTTGCCTCCTTGTATTTTTCTTCCTTTATCAGGTTTTGAATTTCAACCTGGAAATTGAAAAAGCTCTGAGGATCATTTTGTTTGATCCAATCAACTTCCTGCAGCAACAGTGTTCGATTGTTTGCTTTGATCAAACATTGGATCAATTCAAATTTAAGAAGAGGGTTTTCAGGTGAGATCGTCAGTGCCTTTTCAATTGTTTGTCTTGCTTCGGTGACTCTTTCATCCCTCAAATAAGTTTGGCTCAGCAAAATATAGTTAACAAGGTTAGAAGGATCTGCAGCGATCTTCCTTTCAAAATAATCTTCAGCAAAATGTTTCATTGAATGAACATTAGTTGCATCTGCAGATTTACTGTAAGATTGATATTGATTTGAGTAGTTAAGATCATTTAGGGCATTAAAATTTTCATCGGTAAGACGGATAATGAAATTGGGCATTGAAGAGTTGGTGTAACTTAATTGAACAAGAATTCTGTTGAATCCTTTCTTCAGGCTGCAATAATTTTTGTAGTAATCCATTTCGGTAACTCTTTCTTTCGACTCGGATAGTACAAGTCCATCATTTACCCAAACTTTTAGAGCACCGTTGCTTCCAGCATTCAAAATAATTTTTCTGTCCTCAGGCGAGTTCACAAAAACCTGCGCATAAACAGTAGCCGAGTTTTTTGGTATATGCGCATACGTAAACGTCCATCCTTCCTTTGTTTGATGTGAAGGTGTGAACCAGCTTACTTCAATATTATTTTCTCCTGTAAATTTTGCATTGGAATTTGCGTTTGCCAGTGGGCCA
>Ga0068852_100002645_pt1 | contig 12376 bp, 9 predicted proteins | sample KBSCornC22_FD_66594 | JGI IMG/M metagenome (GOLD analysis project Ga0068852, IMG submission 66594) | Corn rhizosphere microbial communities from Kellogg Biological Station, Michigan, USA - KBS Corn C2-2 | ecosystem: Host-associated > Plants > Roots > Rhizosphere > Soil ... | reverse complement strand
CGGTCGACGCTGGTCTGGATCATGCTGGTCGAGTGGGCGATGCCTTCGGTCTGGCGGTCGACCATGCCGACGATCTCGCTGACTTCGCGAACCGTGTCGCTGATCGTTCCGAAGCCCGACTGGGCGGCGCGGCTGCGCTCGACTCCGGTCTTGATCTCGGTGGTGACGGCGCCGGCTTCGCGAGTGAGCTCGCCGATCGTCGAGGCGATCTGGCTGGTCGCGGCGCGGGTGTCATGCGCGAGCTTCTTCACCTCGGCGGCGACGACCGCGAAGCTGCGGCCGGCATCGCCGGCGCGGGCGGCTTCGATGGTCGCGTTGAGCGCGAGCATGTTGGTCTTGCGGGCGATCGTCTCGATGGTCGAGGAAACGGTCTGCACCTGGTTCATTGCCGAGGCGAAGCCGGCCATCCGCTCGCCTAGCTGGACGACGAGCTCGGTCAGGCCCTTGAACCCGTCGATCGTGCCTTCGATCGCCTCGCGGCCGGCCTCTAGCTTGGCCTTGGCCTGCTCCGACAGGAGCCGCGCCTCGTCGGTCGAGTCCGACACGCGGGCCTGGTCGCTCATCAGCCGCGTGGTCACTTCCTCGAGCTGGTCGAGCATCTTCATGCTCTCGCCGATGCGGTCGGCGACGCCCTTCACGTAGCCGGCGACGTCGCTGCACTCCATCGACAGCGACCCGCAATCGCGCGCCACCGCCCGGATTGCGTGTTCAGTGACTTCCTCGATTCCCGCAGTGGCCATTGAAGAGCCCCGTTCCCGATCAATTCGGGAGCGGAGATACGCAACAACCCCCTACTTCTTCGTTAACTATGTCGATGGGTCAGTAGAGGAGGAAGCGCCTGCGCTCCTCTTCCCAAGCCTCTTCGTCGGGGATGGTGATGGCGTCGAGATCGGCGGCCGTTGCGTTCGCGTCGTCGACCCATTCGCGCAGCAACGGCGAGCCGTTGATCACGTCGATGGCGAGCTTGTCGAACACATATTCGTAGGGGAAATCGCGCCACAGTTCGTAGCCGGGATAGAGGCGGCGGATCGCCTTGAAGGCGAGCGACTGGAGCCGCCACGGCTTGAACGCCTCGTGGTCGTAGAACGGGACTTCGGCGTGGATGAACAGGCCGCGGCACATTTCCCCGACATGCTTGTGGAACGTCGGCTGGAAGGTGACGTCGCGCAGTTTACACCCGGCGAGCCATTGCGGCGCGAGCGCTTCCATCTCGGCGAGGATGCGCAGCGGCTCGAGGTCGGGCGCGCCGAACAGCTCGAGCGCGCGGGTCGTGCCCCTGCCCTCGCTCAGCGTCGTCCCTTCGAGCATCACCGTCCCGGCATAGGCGCGCGCCATGTTGAGGTTCGCGGCATTCGGGCTGGGGTTGATCCACACCCGTTCGGGCGGCCAGCCGAAGCCGGGCCCTTCGTCCGGCTTCCAGCCTTCCATCTCGATCACGCGGTAATCGACGTCGAGGTTGAAGTGGTCGATGAACCAGCGGCCGAGTTCGCCGAGCGTGAGGCCGTGGCGCATCGGGATCGGGCCGGCACCGACGAAGCTTTCCCAGCCGGGCCTGAGCGTCAGCCCTTCGATCGGCCGTCCGGCGGGGTTCGGGCGGTCGAGCACCCAGACGCTCTTCCCGTGCTCGGCCGCGGCTTCGAGCACGTAGAGAAGCGTGGTGATGAAGGTATAGATCCGGCAGCCGAGGTCCTGGAGATCGACCAGGATCGTGTCGAACGTGCCGAGCGACTGGCCGGTCGGGCGACGGACTTCGCCGTAGAGGCTAAACACCGGGATCTGGTGGACCGGGTCGGTGAAGTCGTCCGACTCCACCATATTGTCCTGCTTGTCGCCGCGAAGGCCGTGCTGCGGGCCGAATGCCGCCGAGAGCTTGAGCCCGGTCGCGGCGAGCGCGTCGAGGCTGTGGGTCAGATCGCGCGTCACCGAGGCCGGGTGCGCGAGAAGCGCGACGCGCCTGCCCTCGAGCGGCCGGCGGAGTTCGGGGTCGGCGAGGAGCCGGTCGATGCCGAGGAGAGTCATGGGAGCGCCTTAAGGCAGCTTCGCGATGAAGCAATCGCGCGCGTGGAAATCGGGTTTTCCGGAAGGGTGCGCCAAGGCCCAGTAGGATTTGGTGCCGTCCTGCTCCTCGAGAACCGCGGACAGCCCCAGCTCCCATTTCGGCTCGGCATCGACCGCGATGGTTGCGCCGACGGTCCACCAGGTGAAATTGTCTTCCATCCGGATGTACGGCGGCGACGGGACGTCGGCGGGCGCCATGCCTTCGCGACAAGCCGAGAAATCATAGGCCGCCCAATTGCCGCGCGGCGCGAAATTCCATTCGCGATAGGCTTGCGTGCCGGCCGAACCGAAGAACGCCTCGAAGCAGGTCGTCCGCCACAGTTCGTCGGCGCGCCACGGCTCCGTCAGCGGCGGGATCACGAACCGTTCGGCCGGCGCGCTCACCCCGAACCAGATGTTGGTGGTCGCGACGGCGCCGAGCGACGCGGCATGCTCGACCCTCGCCCAAACCTCGAACGAGGGGCCGCCCGGCGGAGTCGATGGATGCGGGACAAGATTGAATTGCATCGTCATGCAGTAGCAGCGGTCAAAGCATGACGCTAAGCGGCTGGCATGAGTTCCTACCGCTCCTCACTCATGCGCCTGCTCGAAGAGCGCGGCTACATCCACCAGGTCACCGACCCGGCGGCGCTGGACGCGCTCGCGGAGAAGCAGGTCGTCCCCGGCTACATCGGGTTCGACGCGACGGCCTCGAGCCTCCACGTCGGCAGCCTCGTCCAGATCATGATGCTGCGGCGGATGCAGCAGGCTGGGCACAAGCCGATCGTCGTGATGGGCGGCGGCACGACCAAGGTCGGCGACCCGTCGGGCAAGGACGAAAGCCGCAAGCTGCTGACGAGCGAGCAGATCGACGCGAACATCGCGTCGATCCGGCGCTGCTTCGAGCGGTTCCTGACCTTCGGCGACGGCCCGGCCGACGCGGCCATGGTCAACAATGCCGACTGGCTCGACCGGCTCGAATATATCCCGTTCCTGCGCGACGTCGGGCGCCATTTCACGATCAATCGGATGCTGACCTTCGACAGCGTGCGCCTCCGTCTCGACCGCGAGCAGCCGCTGACGTTCCTCGAGTTCAACTACATGATCCTCCAGGCCTACGACTTCCTCGAGCTCGCTCGGCGGGTGGGGTGCCGGCTCCAGCTCGGCGGGTCCGACCAGTGGGGCAATATCGTCAACGGGATCGAGCTGACGCGGCGGATCGAGGGGATCGAGCTGTTCGGCGTCACCACGCCGCTAATCACCACCGCCGACGGCGCCAAGATGGGCAAGACCGCGCAGGGCGCCGTCTGGCTCGATGCCGCCCTGCTCAGCCCCTACGATTACTGGCAGTTCTGGCGAAACACCGCCGACGCGGATGTCGGCAAGTTCCTGAAACTGTTCACCGACCTCCCGCTCGAAGACATCGGCAAACTGGAAGCTTTGCAGGGAGCGGAGATCAACCAGGCGAAGATCGTGCTCGCGACCGAAGCGACAGCCCTTCTCCACGGCCGTGAGGCGGCGGAGACCGCGCGGCAAACCGCTGAGACTACTTTCGCCGGAGGCGGCGCGGGCGAGGATTTGCCGACGCTGTCGCTCGGCGACGGCATGAACATCGCCCACGCGCTGACCGCGCTCGGCTTCACGCCGTCAAACAAGGAAGCCAAGCGCAAGATCGCCGAGGGCGCCGTGCGGCTTGACGACGTGACGGTGAACGATCCGGGGCTGATCCTCACGCCCGCGAGCGAGCCGCTGAAGCTCAGCCTCGGCAAGAAGAGGCACGCATTGCTGATAAGGTAACGATCTGCCGGGGGGCGTGAATGGAAGTGCATAAACCGAAGCTGGTCACCAACTGGCGTGAGCTGCTCAAAGAATGGGGCATCATCGTCCTGGGCGTCCTCACCGCTCTTTTGGCCGAGCAGGGGGTGCAGTCAATCGATTGGCACAACAAGGTCGACGCTGCGATCGCCGATATGGACAATGAGCTCGGCTCGGGAGACGGTCCGCAGGCCTATACACGCCTCGCGATGCACGACTGCCTCGCGCGACGGTTCGACAGCATTCGATCAGCCGTCGAACGCGGCGATCGCGCTCAAAGTGCAGCGCTCATCGACACGATCTGGTTGCCGGGACGGACCTACGATTCGCTCGCGCGCGAGGCGGCGACTGCATCCGACGTCGCTTCTCACATGCCCCCCGAGCGTATGCTTCAATATCGAATCATATACGAAGTCATTCCAGACATGGATCGCCTGTCGGACAGGGAGCTCGTCGATCTGTCGCGCCTGCGAGCGCTTCCGCGTAACGGAGGTGCGCTCGATACGTCCGAAAAGCTCGCCGCCATCTCGGCCATCGAAGCGCTTCGGGTCGACAATGACGCGATTAGCCGGGAAGCGCGCTTCGCGTTACAGCACATGCGCCTGAACAGATTGAAGCTCGACACCGCCTTCGTCCGCGAGAACGTGGAGGAGGCGCGGCCTCACTATCCCGCCTGCCTCGCGCATGCGCCGAACGTCGGCCCTATCCCGACCTGATCAGCCCGATCGCCTGGTCGCGTTCGAACAGATAGAGGCAGACGCGCGCCGCCTGTCCGCGCTCGCCTTTCAGGCCGCCGTCGCGGTCGAGGAGGAGCAGCGCGTCGCTCTGCGCAACGGGCGCCAGCGCTTCGACGTCCGCCGGCGTCGCGACGCGGAATGCCTCCTCGCCCGATTGCCGCGTGCCGAGGATCTCGCCGGGGCCGCGGAGGCGCAGGTCCTCCTCGGCGATGCGGAATCCGTCGCTTGTCTCACGCATCAGCGACAGGCGGGCGCGTCCAACATCGGTCAGGTTCTGTCCGCGGATAAGCAGGCAGGTGCTCTTGCCGCTGCCCCGTCCCACCCGCCCGCGCAGCTGGTGGAGCTGGGCGAGGCCGAAGCGCTCCGCCCCCTCGACGATCATCAGCGTCGCATTGGGCACGTCGACTCCGACCTCGATCACCGTGGTCGCGACCAGCACCGCAAGCTCGCCGGCGGCGAAGCGGGCCATCACGGCATCTTTTTCCGGGCCTTTCATCCGCCCATGGACGAGGCCGACTTTGTCCTCGCCGAAGCGCAGTTTGAGCACCCGCGCGCGCTCTTCCGCAGCCGCGGCGTCGCTCTTCTCGCTTTCCTCGACCAGCGGGCACACCCAATAGCCCTGCCCGCCACCGCCGATGTGCCGCCCGAGCCCATCGACCACGTCGGGCAGCTTCTCCTCGCTGATCACGCGCGTTTCGACCGGGGTTCGGCCGGGGGGCATTTCGTCGATCCGGCTGACGTCCATCTCGCCATATTGGGTGAGCGTCAGGGTCCGCGGGATCGGAGTCGCGGTCATCACCAGCAGGTGCGGCGGATGCTGGGCCTTCGCGGCCAGCAGCAGCCGCTGCGACACGCCGAAGCGGTGCTGCTCGTCGATCACCGCGAGCCCGAGCTGCTTGTAGGCGACCTTCTCCTGGAAGATGGCGTGGGTGCCGACGAGGATGTCGATCGACCCGTCGGCCAAGCCCATCAGCACGCTGTCGCGCACCCGCCCCTTCTCGCGCCCGGTGAGGATGGCGACGCGAACGCCGAGGCTGTCGAGCTGGCCCAGCAAGGTCGCATGGTGCTGCCGCGCGAGGATTTCGGTCGGCGCGAGCAGCGCCGCCTGCGCGCCGCTCTCGACCGCGGTTAGCATTGCGGCCAGAGCGACCAGCGTCTTGCCCGACCCGACGTCGCCCTGGAGCAGCCGCAGCATCGGCAGGTCCTGCGCCATGTCGCCGCGGATTTCGCGGATCACCCGACGCTGCGCATCCGTCAGCTGGTACGGAAGCTGGAGCTTTCGGATCAACTCGCCGGTGCCGGCGAGCGGGGTCGTCCGGTGGCGGCGCTGCGACTGGCGCAAAAGCAGGAGCGCGAGTTGGTTGGCGAAAATCTCGTCATAGGCGAGGCGGCGGCGCGCATCGTCCGCGCCCGGCTCGCGATGCGCCAGCGCGAGCGCGCTGCGCCACGCGCCCCAGCATTCGCGCGCGGCGAGCGACGGCTCGATCCACTCGGGAAGCTCGGGCGCGCGCTCGATCGCTTCGCGCGCCAGCTCGCCGAGGCGGCGGTTGGTCAGGCCCTCGGTCAGCGGATAGACGGGCTCGCGGATCAGCGGCGGAGGGCCTTTGCCGGGCTCCGACATCTCCGGATGGATGATCTGCCACTCGTCGCCGTACTGCTCGAGCTTGCCCGAGACGATCCGCTTCTCGCCGATCGGCAGCGTGCGCCTGGCCCAGCCGGGATTGTTGAAATAGACCAGGCTGATCGAATTGCCGTCGCCGTCGGTGGCGAAGATCCGGGTCGGCCCACGCCCGGAACGGCTCTCGCGAATTTCGAACGGAGTCAGCTCGAGGATCACGGTGCGGCCGAGCAGCGCCGCGTTTGCGGACGGCGCATTCACCCGCTCGATCGCGCCGGTCGGCAAATGGTAAAGCAGGTCGGCGACGCGCTCGATCCCGAGCTTCTTGAGCTGCTTGGAGACCTGCGGACCGACGCCTTTGAGCGCCTCGACCTCGGTGAACAGCGGGTTGAGGATTTCGGGCCGCATGGACAGTTGTTAGCGCCTCTCTCGCCGCTCGCAATGACGGTGGAACATTACTACATGGCGGCCATGCCTTCCGACCCCGAACTGAAGCGCCTTGCGTGGCGCGCGCATCATCGCGGCACCAAGGAAGCGGACATGCTGGTCGGCGGCTTCTTCGACGCGCACCACGAGCAGTGGGGTTCGCGCGAGCGCGCGCTGTTCGAAGCGATGCTCGAGGAGCAGGACGTCGACATCATGGCCTGGGCGCACGGAACCGCCGAAGCGCCGGAGCGGTTCGCCGGTCCGATGATCGATGCCCTGAAGAAGCTCGACTATATCGAGATTCGCCGGTGAGCGAGCCGCTGCAGCGCGTGCTCCGCGCCGAACAGCCGCTGACTCTCGCGGGTGTGCCTTCCGGCTTCCTCCCGTGGCTCGCGGCTGACCTGGCGCGCGCGACCCATCGGAGCGACGGCCGTACCGTGGTCATCGTAGCGGACGAAGCGGCGATGCGGGCGGTTGCCGAGACCGTCCCCTTGTTCGCGCCGGAGGTCGAGGTCCTGACCCTGCCCGGATGGGACTGCCTGCCCTACGACCGCGCCTCCCCTGCCCTGCGGGTGATGGCCGAGCGGCTCGCAACGCTCAGCGCCTTGCAGGTCAAGCGCGACAAGCCGCAGCTCTTGGTCGCAACCGCGAGCGCGGCGTCGCAGCGGCTGCGGACGCCGTTCCGCATTCGCCAGCTGACCCGCCGGATCGCCGAAGGCGAGCGGATCGAGCGCGAGGCGCTGATCGGGCAGCTCAACGCGCTTGGCTACCAGCGCGTGGATACGGTCGCCGAGCATGGCGAATATGCGGTGCGCGGGTCGCTAATCGACCTCTTCCCCGCAGGCGAGGAGCTGGCGCTCCGGCTCGATTTCTTCGGCGACGAGATCGACACGCTTCGGCGGTTCGATCCGACGGACCAGCGCTCGACCGACAAGGCCGACGCGTTCACGTTGATGCCGGCGTCCGAAGCGCTGCTGGACGCCGACAGCATCAAGCGCTTCCGCTCGGCGTATCGCGAGAAGTTCGGCGCGACCGCGACCCAGGACCCGCTCTACCAGGCGCTGTCCGAAGGCCGGCGGATGACCGGAATGGAGCATTGGCTGCCGCTGCTCGAGGAGCGGCTCGCGACGCTGTTCGATCACCTCGGCGACAATGACCTGGTCCTTCGCGACGCGGCTGCCGACCAGGCGATTCAGGGGCGGCTCGAAGCGATCGAGGATTATTACCAGAACCGCGTCCGGGCGATGGAGGCGCAGGCCGGCAGCTACCGGCCGCTCGAGCCGCAGGCGCTCTATTTCTCGAAGGCGGAGTGGGAGGGTTTCGAGGCCGAGCGGCCGATCCACCTCGCTTCGCCGTTCCATGAACCGGAATCCGGCCGGATCATCGACTTCGGCGTCGATGCGGCGCGGGACTTCGCGCCCGAGCGCGCGCAGCAATCGAACATCTACGAAGCGGTCGCGAAGCATGTCGCCGACCTTCGCCGGAGCGGGCGGAAGGTCGTCCTGGCGAGCTACACGCGCGGCGCGCGCGAGCGGCTCGGCGGCCTGCTCGAGGATCATGGCCTCAAGGCCCAGAAGCTCGCGGACAGCTGGCAGGAAGCGCTCGGAGCCAGGACTCAGCCGGCATTGCTGGTGCTGCCGCTCGACCACGGCTTCACCACGCCCGACGTCGCCGTGCTTACCGAGCAGGACATGCTCGGCGACCGGCTCGTCCGCCGGCGCAAGAAGCGCAAGGCCGCGGCGGCCTTCCTCGAGGAGCTGGCGACCCTCTCGCCGGGCGACCTCGTGGTCCACGCCGACCACGGCATCGGCCGCTACGAGGGACTGACCCAGATCCCGGTCAGCAAGGTGCCGCACGACTGCGTCGCGCTCGAATATGCGCGCGGCGACAAGCTTTACGTGCCGGTCGAGAACATCGAGCTCCTGACCCGCTATGGCAGCGAGAGCGAGGGAGTCTCGCTCGACAGCCTCGGCGGCGAGGCGTGGCAGCGGCGCAAGGCACGGATGAAGGAGCGGATCCGCGCCATCGCCGGCGAGCTCATCAAGCTGGCGGCGGTCCGCGCCACGCGTCCCGGGGTCGTCGCCGAGCGCGACGCGAGCTATCCCGCCTTCGTCGACCGCTTCCCCTACGAGGAGACCGACGACCAGGACCGCGCCATCGCCGACGTGCTCCAGGACCTCGAAGCCGGGCGGCCGATGGACCGGCTCGTCTGCGGCGATGTCGGCTTCGGAAAAACCGAGGTCGCTTTACGCGCCGCGTTCGTCATGGCGATGTCGGGAAAGCAGGTCGCGCTCTTCTGCCCGACGACCCTGCTCGCGCGCCAGCACTACACGAACTTCGTCGAGCGTTTTCACGGCTACCCGGTCAACATCGGGCGACTGTCGCGGCTGGTCCCGGCGGCCGAAGCGAAGCGGACCAAGGAGGGGCTCGCCGACGGCTCCGTCGACATCGTCATCGGGACTCACGCGATCCTCGCCAAGAGCATCGCGTTCAAGCGCCTCGGGCTCGTCATCGTCGACGAGGAGCAGCATTTCGGGGTCGCGCACAAGGAGCGGCTGAAGGCGCTCAAGAACGATGTCCACGTGCTCACGCTGACCGCGACTCCGATCCCGCGGACGCTGCAGATGGCGATGAGCGGGCTTCGCGAGCTGAGCGTCATCCAGACCCCGCCCGTGGACCGCCTTGCCGTTCGCACCTACGTCACGCCGTTCGACGGCGTCGTCCTGCGGGAGGCGCTTCTGCGCGAGCATTTCCGCGGCGGCCAGAGCTTCTTCGTCGTGCCGCGTGTCGCCGATCTGCCCGACATCGAGGAATGGCTTCGGCAGCAGGTTCCCGAGGTGAAGTTCATCACCGCGCACGGGCAGATGAGCCCGACCGAGGTCGAGGAACGCATGAGCGCTTTCTACGACCGCAAGTACGACGTGCTGCTCTCGACCACCATCGTCGAGAGCGGCCTCGACATCCCGAGCGCGAACACGCTGGTCGTCTATCGCTCGGACCGGTTCGGCCTCGCCCAGCTTTACCAGCTTCGCGGGCGCGTTGGACGGGCGAAGACCCGCGCCTACGCCTATCTCACCATGCCTGCCGACCGCTCGATCACCGAAGCGGCTCAGAAGCGGCTGCAGGTGCTGAGCGAGCTCGACAATCTCGGCGCCGGCTTCCAGCTCGCGAGCCACGACCTCGATATCCGCGGCGCCGGCAATCTGCTCGGCGACGAGCAGTCCGGCCACATCAAGGAAGTCGGGTTCGAGCTCTACCAATCGATGCTCGAGGACGCGATCCTCGAAGTGAAGGCCGGCGGAATCGCGCCCAAGGAGGAGTTCACGCCGCAGATCAGCGTCGACGCCCCGATCATGATCCCCGAGCATTACGTCCCCGACCTCGACCTTCGCATGGGCCTCTATCGGCGCCTCGGCGAGCTGGAAGACCGGAACGTGATCGAGGCGTTCGCGGCCGAGCTGATCGACCGCTTCGGCCCGCTTCCGGAGGAAACCGGCAATTTGATGAAGATCGTCGAGGTGAAGCTCAACTGCCGCGAGGCGATGGTCGCAAAGCTCGACATCGGTGCCAAGGGCGCGGTGGTGACGTTCGCCGAGACCGGCTTCCCCGACCTGTCCGGCCTGCTCGATTACATGGAGCGGCTGAAGGGCGCGGCGAAGCTCAGGCCCGACAGCAAGATGGCGGTGACGCGCAACTGGTCGTCGCCGGATGCGCGGCTCAACGGCGCGCTCCAGCTCTCGCGCGGCCTCGCGCGGGTGGCGATTGCGGGTGAGAAGAAGGAAGCGGCCTGAAGCGGTGCGCTAGCCGCGCGCGGCGTAAAGTGTCAGGTCTTCCTGGGTCAGCGGCGCGGAGCCGAGGAAGCCCTGATAGAAGTCGCAGCCCCAGTCCTTGAGCAGGGCAAGCTGCTCAGCCGTCTCGACGCCCTCGACGATGACCTTGAGCCCAAGCTCGCGCGCGAGGTGGATGACCCTGCTGACGACAATCCTGTCGCGCTCGCGCTCGGCGATATCGACGATCAGGCCGCGGTCGATCTTGAGCAGGTCGAGCGGCAGCGACGTGAGGTAGGACAGGCTTGCGTAGCCGGTGCCGAAATCGTCGACGGCGATCCTGATTCCGGCGTCGCGCAGCGTTGCAAGGCGCCCGGCGACCGTCTCGCGGTCCGACAGCAGCGCGCTTTCGGTAATTTCCAGCACGATCCGCGCCGGGTCGATCGCCGCCATGTCGATCTCGTCGAGCAGCCAGCGTTCGTAACCCGGCCGGCTGATGTCGTCGGGAAGGAGGTTGATCGAGATTTCGAGGCCCTTGAGCGGCCCCTCCCATACCGAAGCGCAGCGCAGCGCCTTGCGCTGGAGCAGGCGCGACAGGCGCTCCGCGAGTCGTGCCGAGTGTGCCCTGGAGAACAGCATTTCGGCGTCGCGCGCCACGGCGCAGCGGGCAAGCGCTTCCGCGCCCGCCATTCGGCCGCTTCGGGCGTCGATCAGCGGCTGGTAGACAAGCTCCACCTGCTCATGGTCGATGACCGCTTCGAGCAACAGGTCGCGGATGGGCGAGACGGGCGCCGTTGCCCCGTCCGACGCCCGCCTCCCCCAATTGGTGATGCTATTCCAGGTCAGCATTGTTCGAAGGCGGTAACGCCCTTCCGAAGGAGGTGGAAGCGCGGCGGCTTCGCGCGCCCCGAAACGGGACAGTGACCTTGCGCGCCGATTCTCCTATCTTCGAGCAACTCGGAAGCCATGAGGAGCAGGGCTTGAACGCGGACGCATCGCAGCCAGAGGACAGGGCCCCGGTCGACCTGTCGAGCCGCGCCGTCGGCCTGCTCTCGTCGCACACGGACGTCGCCAAGGCCGCCGAAGCCATGCTCCGCCGCCGCTACCGCTTCGCCGATCCGGACGAGGCGGAAACGCTGGTCGCGCTCGGCGGCGACGGCTTCATGCTCCAGACTCTGCACGAGATGCTCGACGGCGACCGCCGCTGCATCCCGGTGTTCGGCATGAACCGCGGCACGGTCGGGTTTCTGATGAACGATTGGCGGATGGACCGGCTTCTCGAGCGGATCGAGGAAGCCAAGGCCATCCGCGTCGCGCCGCTGGAGATGCGGGCGACGACCGTCGCCGGAAAGACCTTCACCCACGCCGCGATGAACGAGGTGTCGTTGCTGAGGGAAACGCGGCAGACCGCCAAGATCGAGATTTCGGTCAACGGCCGGGTCGCCCTTCCCGAGCTGGCGTGTGACGGCGTGCTGGTAGCGACTCCAGCGGGCTCGACCGCTTACAACCTCTCCGCGCGGGGTCCGATCCTGCCGCTCCAGGCCAAGATGCTGGCGCTGACTCCGATCAGCCCGTTCCGGCCGCGCCGCTGGTCGGGCGCGATCCTGCCGGACGACACGGCCATATCCCTGACCATCCTCGAGGCAGAGAACAGGCCCGTATCGGCCGTCGCCGACCAGACCGAGGTCCGCGACGTCGCCAGGGTTGAGATCCGCCTCGATCGCGGGCGCTCTCTGACCTTGCTGTTCGACCCCGAGCACGCGCTCGACGAGCGAATCGCGATGGAGCAATTCGCGACCTAGGCCGACATGCAGGATTTCGCGGCGCAATCCGGGCACAGGCTACTTGCGTTTGGGGGGAGCTTCGCTATCTAGCCGCCACCTTCCGAGAAGGCATTCCCCGGTAGCTCAGCGGTAGAGCGTTCGACTGTTAATCGAATGGTCGCCTGTTCGAATCAGGCCCGGGGAGCCATTCTT
>Ga0068852_100002633_pt1 | contig 12402 bp, 12 predicted proteins | sample KBSCornC22_FD_66594 | JGI IMG/M metagenome (GOLD analysis project Ga0068852, IMG submission 66594) | Corn rhizosphere microbial communities from Kellogg Biological Station, Michigan, USA - KBS Corn C2-2 | ecosystem: Host-associated > Plants > Roots > Rhizosphere > Soil ... | reverse complement strand
CACGCCGCGCGCGGAGCGCGACACGTTGGCCTGCACGAAGCGCAGATCCAGCCCGGCGGCTTTGAATTTATCCGCGTTGTAGCTTTCGTAGAAAAATCCACGCACGTCGCCGAACACGTCCGGCTCGATCGCCACGCAGCCCGGCAGCTTCGTTTCGACGACCTTCAAGGCACCACTCCGTGCTCGGCGATTTGCAGCAGATAGCGGCCGTAGCCGTTCTTCGCCAGCGGCTTGGCCAGCGTGCGCAGCTGCGCGACGTCGATCCAGCCATTGTGGAACGCGATTTCCTCGGGACAGCAGACCTTGAGTCCCTGCCGGTTCTCGATCGTCTCGATGTAGTTGGACGCTTCCACCAGCGAATCGTGCGTGCCGGTATCGAGCCAGGCATAGCCGCGGCCGAGCTTTTCCAGCATCAGCGAGCCGTCCTCGAGATAGCAGCGGTTGAGGTCGGTGATTTCGAGTTCGCCGCGCGGCGACGGCTTGAGCGAGCGCGCGTAGTCGACCGCGCGGCCGTCGTAGAAATACAGGCCGGTGACGGCGTAGTTCGACTTGGGATCGGCGGGCTTTTCCTCGAGGCCGACGACGCGGCCTGCGGCGTCGAACTCGGCCACGCCGTAGCGTTCCGGATCATGCACGTAGTAGCCGAACACGGTCGCGCCGCGTTCGCGCGAAGCAGAGCGGCGCAGCACGTCGGTGAAGCCGTGGCCATAGAAGATGTTGTCGCCGAGGATCAGGCAGGACGGATCCGTACCGACGAAATCCGCGCCGATCAGGTAGGCCTGCGCCAGTCCGTCGGGCGACGGCTGTGCGGCATAGGTGATCGAGATGCCCCACTGCGACCCGTCGCCGAGCAGCTGCTTGAACAGCGCCTGCTCGTGCGGTGTGTTGATCACCAGCACTTCGCGGATGCCGGCGAGCATGAGCACGCTGAGCGGGTAATAAATCATCGGCTTGTCGTACACCGGCAGCAGCTGCTTGCTGACCACCTGGGTCAGCGGGTAGAGCCGCGTGCCGGAGCCGCCGGCGAGAATGATGCCTTTCTTGGTCACGTTCGATGCCCTGCGTTGCTTGGCGCCGCGCGCGGCGCGGCTTCATTGACGATCGGCACTTACACGCCGCCGAGACGTTCCATCCGGTAGCTGCCGTCGGTCACGCGGCCGCACCACGACTGGTTGTCGAGATACCAGTCGACCGTGCGCGCGATGCCGCTTTCGAAGGTTTCCTGCGGTTCCCAGCCCAGTTCGCGCTGCAGCTTGCCCGAATCGATCGCGTAGCGGCGGTCGTGGCCGGGGCGGTCCTTGACGTAGGTGATCAGGCTTTCGCGGCGGCGGCCGTCGGCAAGCGGTCGGCGCTGGTCCAGCAGTGAACAGATGGTTTTTACCACATGGATATTTTCGCGCTCGGAATCGCCGCCGACGTTGTAGACCTCGCCGGTGCGTCCGGCCTCGAGCACGCGCTGGATCGCGCGGCAGTGGTCACGCACAAAGAGCCAGTCGCGCACGTTGCGGCCGTCGCCGTAGACGGGCAGCGCTTCGCCCGCGAGCGCCTTCTGGATCATCAGCGGAATGAGTTTTTCCGGAAACTGGTACGGCCCGTAGTTGTTCGAGCAGTTCGTCGTCAGCGTCGGAAAGCCGTAGGTGTGGTGGAACGCGCGCACCAGATGATCGGACGCGGCCTTGGACGCCGAATACGGCGAATTCGGCGCGTATGCGGTTTCCTCGGTGAATCTGCCGACGGGCCCGAGCGAACCGTAGACCTCGTCGGTGGACACGTGCAGGAAGCGGAAGCCGTCCTGGCGTTCCAGCGGCAGGCCGCGCCAATAGGCCAGCGAGCGTTCGAGCAGGTTGAGGGTGCCGACCACGTTGGTCTGCACGAATTCGGCTGGACCGTCGATGGAACGGTCCACATGCGACTCGGCGGCGAAGTTCACGACCGCGTCGGGTTTGTGTTCGGCCAGCAGGGATTCGATGAGCGCGACGTCGCCGATGTCGCCCTGGACGAAGACGTGGTCTGCGTTGCCTTTGAGCGGGGCCAGCGTGTCGAGATTGCCGGCATAGGTCAGCTTGTCCAGGTTGATCACGCGGAACCCGCCCTGGGCCAGCAGATCAAGCACGAAGTTGCCGCCGATGAAGCCGGCGCCACCAGTCACGAGCAGGGTTTTCATGCGCTACGGTCGCTCCAAGGTCCCCAGTGGGTTGTCCCGAAAAAATACCGCCAGGCGGCGGTTTTTTCGAGTCGGCATGTCCGGCACAGAACCCCTGCTTGCCTACGCCGATCAAGCGCTTACGCGTCCGATCACAGGCAGCACAGGCGTGTGCCGCCGGCCAGGAGGCGGCCGGAAAGCCCGAAAGCGTACCAGAAGGCCGGTGCAGGCGCCCTCGCACGGGACGTCCACTCACAAACGGACGCTACGGTAAGGAAAAGGTTTCTGTCATGGCTGGCGCCCCGCTTGCGTACTTTCCGCTGACCTTTCCGCAGCGGAGTCCTGCCATGCGTGTTTCCCGTTTCCTCTCCGCCCTGATGCTCGCGGCGGCGAGCGCCGCCGGCGCAGCCGAACAACTCGATATTTTCCGCGCGACCAGCAGCGGCCTGGTCAGCTTCACGGCAATCGCGCTGCTGCCACAGCCCGGCGGCAACATGGTCCTGATACACGCGTGGCCGACCCAGTCCGGTGTCTGCGGCGATCCCGTCTGCATCGGCATCGACCGCTGGAACGCGAATTCCACGGCAATCGGATCCCGCGTCAAGGCTGCCGCGCTGCAGTCGATCAGCGCCGCCACGGTGGACAGCCGCGGACGCATTGTCGTGGTCGGCAGCTACCAGGGCGCCGGGGCCGACGGCATCGACTTCGCCGTGGTGCGCTTCAACCCCGACGGCAGCGACGACACGAGCTTCGCCGGCGACGGCGGCACCATCGTCAATTTCGGCGGCGGCCAGAGCAACAACGACTATGCGCTGGCGGTGGCAGTGGATGGGGATGACAACATCATCGTGGCCGGTTCGGCCCAACGCGGTTCGCCGGGCGACACGGATTTCGCGATAGCGCGGCTGCGCGCCGGCAACGGCGATCTCGACACGAGTTTCAGCGGCGATGGCAAGAACATGGTGTTCTTCGACCTCGGCCCGTCGCTGCGCATCGACCAGGCCAACGCCGTGGCCGTGCGCAACGACGGCAAGATCGTGCTCGGCGGCATCGCGCTCGACAGCGCGATCTCCCGCACGCGCCCGGTGATCGCCCAGCTCAACAAGGACGGTTCGCTCGATACGAATTTCTGCAACCCCACCTGCACGCTCAACGCAGGCTACACGGGCGTCAGCAACGGCAAGCGCGTGTACTACTTCGGCACGCTCAGCGCGCATTCCGACGAAATCCTCGGCATCGACGTCGCGAGCAACAACGACATCGCCATCGTCGGCACCACCTACTCCGATGACGCCTCGGCCCGCCGCGCTGCGGTTGCACGCTTCAGCGGTTCCGGCGTCCAGCAAAGCGAAAAGCTGGAGGACGGCATCAGCGGCAACGCGCGTTTCACCGGCGTGCGCTTCTCCGACGGCACCGGCACGCGCGTGATCGCCACGGGCGACAGCGGTCCCGGCCCGAACGTGTTCCTGGCCCAGGCGTTCACGACGACCCTGAGCAACGATTCGACCTACGGCAACTGTCTGACCAGCAACAGCGGCCTGTGCTTCATCGGCGGCAGCGGATTGGGCGACCTGGGCCCGAACGCGGCAGGACAGCTCCATCTCGATGCACGCGGTCGTCCGCTGTTCGCCGGCACGTTCTTCATCGATTCCGATCCGAGCCGCGGCCGCAACCTGTCGCAGCGCATCACCAACAACAGCGGACCGCTGCCGGACCGCATCTTCCGCAACGGCCTGCAGTGAGCCCCCGCGGCGGTTTGAGCCGAGGCTGCGGCTCAGCGTCCCGCGCCGGACCAGTCGTCCGGCGCCACGCGTGCAAGCAGCGCGTCGAGCAGCGGATCGAGCAGGTCTCGGCCACGCAGCGCATCGCGCCACTGCGGCGGAACTCCTGACAGTCCGAAGCGGATGCCGGCGATGCCGCCGGCCACGGCCGCGGTGGTATCGGTGTCGTTGCCGAGCGCGATAGCGGCGCGCACCGTATCGGCGTAGCTGGTTTCGCGATCGAGCACCTGGCGCGCGGACCACAGAGTGTCGACGACATAGCCGCTGCCTTTGACGTGCTTTGCATGACGCGGATCGAGCACGAGGTCGATTTCCGGCACCGGCAATCCGACCTCCTCCGCATGACGCCGCAGGCTTTCCTCGGCCGCGGTCCAGCTGTTCATCTCGCCGCGCGCTTCGGCCCGCGCCCAGAGGCAGTAGAACGCACAGGCCACCTGCGAGCGCGGATGCGCGTGCGTCGGCAGCGACTGCAGCGCGGCATCGCGCATCAGTTCGGCGTCGCCGCCCGCATGCCACAGCGCGAGCGGCAGTACGCGCATGAGCGAACCGTTGCCGTTGCGGCCTTCGTCCGCCGGCGAGGATTGCGTCGGATCCGCGCCATCGCGCAGCGCCTGGATCGCGTACGCCGTCTGTATGCCGATATCGAACACGTCGCCGTCGACCGCGAGATAACCGTAGTCGCGCCAGTTGACGAGGCGGTTGGCGAAATCGCGCAAGTCCATCTGTCCACAATGCAGCAACGAGGCGAGCAGGCACAGCGCCTGGGCGCCGTCGTCGGACCACGTACCGGGCGGCACGCGCGCGTGCGAACGCGCGAAGCCATCCGGCGGCTGCAGGTCGATCAGCGCGAACGGCGGCAGATCGCCCGCGTCGCGGAACTCGTAGGGAACACCGAGCGCGTCGCCGACCAGCAAGCCGACGAGACCGCCGGCGATGCGATCGGCAGCACTGTCGGGCGCAACGGAATGCATCGCGAACTCCTGGAGATGCGAGATGACCGGCCACGCTCGCGCGGCCGCATCGTCGCAAGTCTATCGCGTCATTCGCGCGGGAAAGATGTTCGGGCGCCGCATGGCTCGCTCCATTGCGCAGCGACGCGTGCGCGCGTCAGGCCGGCTTTCCGGAGGCCGCCGCAACAGATTCCGGCGCACGAGGGATTTCCGGCGAAAGTGCTGCATCGCGGGCCTCGATCCGAGGCGTCGAGCCCTTCCATTTCCACAAGGCCACAATCACCAGCACGTCGACGATTACCGCGAAGACGCTCGCCTCGGGCCCAAAGCGGCCCCCGGTCATCCACTCGGGGCGGTCCTGCAGCAGCGGGCGGAACCAGCCGGCGTGCTCGAATCCGCTGACGCCGAAACCCAGCAGATGACCCAGCCCCCAGTTCCAGCCGAAGTGCAGGCCGATCGGCAGCGCGAGGCTGCGCGTGCGCAGATAAGCCAGGCCGAGCAGCACAGCGCCGAGGAACAGCTCGACGGTGGCCCAGGCCAGCGTCGCGCCGTGCATGTCCGGATTGCCCCAGTGGCTGGTCGCGAAAACGAGGCCCAGCACGATCAGCGCGACCCACTTTCCCGCGCCCGCGACGAGCCGCTGGAACACGAAGCCGCGGAACAGGGTTTCCTCGAACAGCGCGACGAACAGGAACAGGTACGCGCCGTACGCGAGGACGGCCACGCTGCGGGCTGGGTCCAGCTCGAAGCGCACGCCGCCGGCTGCCCAGATCAGTGCGGCGGCGAGCAGCGCGGACGCGACGCCGAGCACGGCGCCCACGGCGATTTCGCGTGCCCAGCGCCGGTCGAGCACGAAACCGATGCTCGACAGCGGTTCGCGGCGCAGGCGCACGCAGATCCACGTGACCAGCAGCAGGAAGCCGAACCGCAGCGGCTCGAACCAGTCCGTGGACGCGCCGAGGTCCTGCAGCGCGCGGCTCACCGGGGTGTAGACGAAGCGGCTCGCGAGCATCAGGGCAATGAAGACCAGGATCCACCATCCGTTGCGCAGGCGGTCGTTCGAATCGAGAAATAGGCGTTTCACGGCGGCCTCGCGGCGGAAGGGAGAATCCGGCTGCAGCCATGACATCGGCCGGCGCGTCCGGGTGCGGCGCTGGCGCCTGCGCATTTATCTTGACATCAAGATACTCAATGTCAATATAGATTCCGCAATCGATCATCCGGACACGTCATGGCACTGAAGAGCGGGAACCCGAACGGCGACAGCGACAGCAACAGCGACAGGATCGACCGCCTGCTGTCGGAGTGGCAGGCCGAACGCCCGGAACTCGACGCGGCGCCGATGGCGGTGGTCGGGCGGCTGCTGAGCATCGGCCGCCGGCTCGAGGCACGCGCCAACGCGGCGCTCAAGCCGTTGGGCCTGCACTACACCGACCTTGATGTACTCGCGACCCTGCGCCGCGGCGGACGGCCGTACCGGCGCACACCGACCGAACTGCGCGACTCGGTGCTGATCACCTCGGGCGCGATGACCGCGTGCCTGGATCGCCTCGAAGGCAACGGCCTGATCGCACGCGTGGCCGATCCGCAGGACCGCCGTTCCAGCGCGGCGGAGCTGACGACCGACGGACGAAAGCTCATCGACAAGGCGATCGCGGTCCGTTTCGACGAAGCCGCGCAGGCGTTGTCGGGTCTGACAGACGCCGAGTGCGCCCGGCTCGCGGCGCTGCTGAAGAAACTCGGCCAGAGCCTGGAGCGCTGAGCGCGGTAGCGGCCAAGCGGCGTGAGCAGAAAAGTTTTGAGGCTCGCCCGCGACCGGCCCGTCGGCCCGCTTGCGGTTCGCCCGCAGAGCTATTCGATACAACGCGTGCGTCATGCGCACGCTGGGTTACAGCCCTTACGCCGGCGCACTGCGCCTACCCACGAACGAGCCCGTTCGGCAATGCAGCGCGACTGGCACCGCTCGCCACAGTCTTGCCTCGCGTCAGATGCCGTCTGAAATGAAGAAGCCCTCGATGATGAGGGCTTCGTTGATCACGTCATCACGCACGGATACGCGCGTTCAGAACGGAATATCGTCGTCGTCGAAACCGGTGTTCTGCACCGGCTGCGGCGCGCCGCGCTGCGGTGCGGACTGCGGGCCGCGCGCCGGGCCGCGCTCGCGTGGCGCGCCACCACCGCCACCACCACCTTCGTAACCTCCACCACCGCCACCGCGCGAACCGCCTTCATAGCTGCTGCCGCCGCGGGAACCGCCGCCTTCCATGTCGCCACCGCCCGGACGGCCGCCGAGCATCTGCATTTCAGCCGCGACGATATCGGTCGAGTAGCGCTTGACGCCGTCCTTCTCGTATTCCTCGGTACGCAGCGAGCCTTCGACATAGACCTGGCTGCCCTTCTTGAGGTATTCGCCGGCGATCTCGGCGAGGCGGCCGAAGAACTTGACGCGATGCCATTCGGTCTTTTCTTTCTGCTCGCCGGTCTGCTTGTCCTTCCAGGCTTCGGACGTGGCCACGCTGATCGTCGTGACGGCCATGCCGCCTGCGCTGTAGCGGGTTTCCGGGTCCTTGCCCACGTTGCCGACGAGAATGACTTTGTTGATGCCGCGTGCCATGGGAGTTCCTTTGACGGTGGGCCGCTCGGGCCTGACAGGGCCGGAAAGATACCATGCCCCCCGCCCGGCTCCGGCAGGAATCCGCGGTGCCGGCGCCTGGGAAATGTCCGAATCGTCGTGGCCGTCACGGCCAGCACTCATCGGCCGATGCGCCTGGCTTCGGCGGGAATTGCAGTGACTCAGCCGCGCGCATCGATGTCGTCCGAGACCGGAAAAGTGGCCGACTCTTGAGCCGTCACCGGCAGCGGCGCTGCTCGACACGGTTGCGGCCCGCGCGCTTGGCCGCGTACAGCGCGCGATCGGCCGCGGCGACGAGCGCCGTCGCGTCGCGGTCAGTCCGCGGCCGTGCAGCGCTTACGCCGATGCTGACGGTGACATAGGGCAGCAATGGCGAGCCCCGATGCGACAGTCGCTCGTGCGCGATGCGCTCGCGTATGAGCTCGGCGACGCGCGCAGCCTGCGCGAGTCCGGTGCACGGCAGCAGCACGGCCAGCTCCTCGCCGCCGACACGCGCGACCTGGCGGTCGTGCGTCGCCGATGTACCGGCAATGCAGGCACCGGCGCTGCACGCATCAGCGCCCATCGCTTCGGGCGTGACCGTCTCGGCGCAGATCCGCACCAGCACGCGCAGGCATTCGTCGCCATGCGGATGACCTTCGCTGTCATTGAGCAGCTTGAACCAGTCCGCATCGAGCAGCAGCAGCGCGAGCTGCGCGCCGTCCGCCGCGGCGCGTTTCCAGGTTTCGCGCAGGTGGAGATCGAACGCGCGCCGGTTGGCCGCGCCGGTCAGTCTGTCGACGAGCGAGAGTTCGCGCAGGCGACGGTTAGCCTCCTCGAGATCGCGCACCACGCTCGCGAGATGAATTGCGCCGGCCACTTGTGCAGCAACCGCGTCGAACATGGCGCAGACCGGCGCGACGAAGAAGCCCTTCTCGGTGCTTTCGAGGTTGAGCACGCCGAGCAGATGGCGCCGGTGGCGGATCGGCACGAGGTATTCGGATCGAACCGTGGGATGGCCCGGCAGATAGTCCGGATCGTTGTCCGTGTCTTCGATGAGCTGCGGTTCGCCGGTGCGCGCGCAGCGTCCGGAGGCGCCCTGGGTCACGGGCCAGGCGCCGTCCGCGACCGGCGTCAGCAGCAGATCGCCGGCCCAGACTTCGCGGATGAAATTTGCGCCGGCGTCGTCGAGCAGCAGGATGCTCGCGATCTGCACCGGCAAGTGCTGCACGAGACAGTCGACGATGGACTGCAGCGTCTGTTCGAGGCCGTCGGCTTCGAGCGCGTCGCGCGAAATACGCGCCAAGATTTCGGCCAGCAGTGCGCGCCGGCCAAGTTCGTCCGCGTCGGTCCAGGCCGAACCGGCGGATTCGCGGGTCAACGCAGTGCGCAGGCGTCCGGGCATAGCTCCCCCGGGGCCGAGTGTAGCGCCGCGCACGCCGCTCCGCGGCAGCGCGCGCCGGCGCGGCGAAACGACGCAGATCATGCCCGCTCACGCCACGCTGCCGCCGGGGGCGTTGGCAGGCCGCTATAATCCGGCCGAATTCAGTCCGAGCTTGCCGTCCCGATGCCCAGCGCTGCCGTGGCTCCGTCGCCCGCTTTTCCCGATTTCGCCGCCGTGCAGGCCCTCGCGAGGCCCGACATGCAGGCCGTGGACACGCTGATCCGCACGCGCCTCGCGTCCGACGTGGTACTGATCAACCAGATCTCGGCGCATATCGTCGGCGGCGGCGGCAAGCGCCTGCGACCCATGATCCATCTGCTCGCGGCGCGCGCCGCCGGCTATCGCGGCGACGAGCACGTGCAGCTCGCCGCCGTCATCGAATTCATCCACACCGCGACGCTGCTGCACGACGACGTCGTCGACGAATCCGACCTGCGCCGCGGCCGCAAGACGGCCAACGCCATGTGGGGCAACGCGGCGAGCGTGCTGGTCGGCGATTTTCTCTACTCGCGCTCGTTCCAGCTCATGGTGGAACTCGAGCGCGTGCGCGTGATGCAGATCCTCGCCGACACGACCAACGCGATCGCCGAAGGCGAAGTGCTGCAGCTGCTCAACATCGGAAATCCGGACACGGACGAGGCCGCCTACCTGCGCGTGATCGAACGCAAGACCGCCGTGCTGTTCGGCGCCGCGACGCGTCTCGGCGCCGTGCTGGCCGGCATGCCGCCGGAGCAGGAGGACGCGATGTACCGATTCGGCCTCGATCTCGGTTACGCGTTCCAGATCGCCGACGACCTGCTCGACTACATCTCCGATGCGGGTACGCTCGGCAAGAACATCGGCGACGACATCGCCGAGGGCAAGCCGACCCTGCCGCTGATCTACGCGATTTCGCGCGGCACGCCGGAACAGGCGCAGAGCCTGCGCCGCGCGATCGAATCGGGCGGACTGGATTCGCTCGACAACGTCGTCGCCGCGATCCGCGATTCCGGCGCACTGGAACTGACTCGCGCAAAGGCGCTGGGCTATGCGGACTCGGCGCGCAGCACGCTGCGCCTGTTGCCGCCGTCGCCGGCGCGCGACGCGCTGGAGACGCTGGCGCATTACGCGGTGGACCGGTCGTTCTGATGCGCAGCGCCGGAGTCGCCGCATGATCCTGCCGCGCTATCACGTCGCCGACTCGCTGATCCCCGGCGCCGGCAAGGGACTGTTCCTCGACGAGCCCGTCGCGCGCGGACGCCTCATCACGGCGCCGGACGCGATTCCCGAAGTGTTCCGCTTCGACGAAATTGCGCGCCGTCCCGATGCAGCGCAACTGCTGCCGGCGACGGTGCGCTGGTTCGAGGACCGCTATACGGTCACGCCGGAATGGCCCGACGAGTGCTACATCAACCACGCGTTTGATCCGACCGGCCTGTGGCATCTCGGCTTCGTATTCGCGATGAACGACCTCGACATCGGCACCGAGATCACGGTCGACTACCGCCACCTGCTCGCTCCCGGCCAGTCCGAGGATTTTCCCGACGCGAGCACCGGCGCGGCGATCATCGGCTACAGCTGGGACGAGAGCATCCGCAGTTCGACCGCGCAGCTCCAGGCGCTACTGGAACGGCCATGACGACGCTGCGCCTGCTGCGCGCGGCCGACTATCGCCGCATGGCCTGGAAGAACGGCGGCGGCATCACCACCGAGATCGCGCGCGATGCCAACGGCGGCGAGGCGTTCGACTGGCGCATCTCGATTGCAGAAATTGCGCAAGATGGCGATTTCTCCATCTTTTCCGATGTGGATCGCGAGCTCATGCTGCTCGACGGCGGCGGCGTCGAACTGCTGATTGGCAGCGACGAACCCGTTTCGCTGATGCGCCGCTATCAGAAGCACGCATTTCCGGGCGAGGCGCCGGTCAGCTGCCGCCTGCTCGATGGCCCCACCCGCGACTTCAACCTGATGGTGCGGCGCGGCCGCTACGACGCCGAACTGCTCGCACGCCCGATCGTCGGCGCGCAGCTGCTGTTCCCCGCCGCTGCAACGACCTGGCTCGTGCATGTGGTCCACGGCCACGTCAGCGTCAAGGAACAGACCGACCTGCCCCGCGCCGAAGGCGGCGAAACCCTCGTGATCGAGTTCACGCAGAGCGGCGGCTCGCCACTGGTGCTCAATGGGGCCGGAGAACTCGTTATGGTCAGGCTCGCTCGAAAGGGACGAGTGGATGTAGGAACTAGTGGGTAGTGGGTAGGAACTAGCAAGCCGGGGCTGGCCGGGGCGCTGCTTGCTAGTTGCTACCTACTAGTCGCTAGTTGCTCGCCTCCGGCGAGAGCTAGGAACTAGTGGGTAGCGGCTAGGAACTAGCAAGCCGGGCTGGCCGTGGGCTGCTCGCTAGTCACTACCTGCTAGAACCTAGTTCCTCGCTCCCTCTCACACCTCCGACCACCGCCTCAGCAAGTTGTGATAGACGCCGACCAGCGACACGAGCGCCGGGTGCTCGGCGTGCTGCTGGGTGAGGCTCTGGATCGATACATCGAGATCGAACAGCAGGCGCCGTTCGCCTTCGTCGCGCACGAGGCTCTGGATCCAGAAGAACGACGCGACGCGTTCGCCGCGCGTGATCGGCATGACCTGGTGGAGACTGCTGGCCGGATACAGGATCAGATCACCGGCGGGCAGCTTGACGCTGTGCGTGCCGAAGCTGTCTTCGATCATGAGCTCGCCGCCGTCGTAGTCGTCGGGATGGCTCAGGAACAGCGTGGCCGACAGATCGGTGCGCAGCGGGCCACGGTCATCGCCGGTGCGCGGGTAGCGCACTGCGTTGTCGACATGGAAGCCGAAGGACTGGCCTTCGCGGTAGCAGTTGAACAGCGGCGGGAAGATGCGCCGCGGCAGCGCGCCGGCCATGAAGGTGGGATGGCGCTGCAGGCGCTCGAGGATCAGTGCGCCGAGTTCGCGCGCGGCGGGATGGTCGTCCGGCAATTGCAGATTGTGCTTGGCCTTGGCCGACTGGTAGCCGGCCGTGATGCGGCCGTCGGCCCAGTCGGCGGCATCCAGGCGCTGGCGGCAGCGCGCGACTTCTTCGGGGCTCAATACCTGGGTGACGTGCAGCAGCATGGGTTCGGCCTGCGGTGACGGCGGAGATTCACCGTCACTTTTGTATTGTGGAAATTGCATCAATCGACACGAAGGCGATGCGCCGTCGCTTGACGGATGCATTCGCCGTATCGAAGCGGCAACGCTGTCGCTAAGTCGCGCGTCGATTCTGCGTCATGCGCGCGCGTCGCGCCAAACGGAAAACGGCCAGGCATGTGCCCGGCCGTCCAGTCCCGAAACTTCCGCCGCATCCGTGCGGCGGTCTTGCCACAATCGTCAGAACGCGTAGTTCGCCTGCAAGGTGACCTGGCGGCCTTCGCCCGGCGTCGCCCAGCCGCTCGCGGCGGTGCGGACGCGGACGTAGTACTCCTTGTCGAACAGGTTGTTCACGT
>Ga0068852_100002631_pt1 | contig 12407 bp, 11 predicted proteins | sample KBSCornC22_FD_66594 | JGI IMG/M metagenome (GOLD analysis project Ga0068852, IMG submission 66594) | Corn rhizosphere microbial communities from Kellogg Biological Station, Michigan, USA - KBS Corn C2-2 | ecosystem: Host-associated > Plants > Roots > Rhizosphere > Soil ... | reverse complement strand
CCACCGGTGGTCACGATGACCGCATTGGCCTTTTTGGCATTTGCCAGCGCACTGTCGATATCGCGGACATAGAACACCGCGCTGGCGGCTCCGGGATCGGTGTATTTTGCCTGACCGGGTTTGCGTTCCAGACCCTTGAAATGGGTCAGTTCAAGCCGCATCCCGCCAGGCAGCGCGAGCATGGAAAGCCGCAGCGTGACTCCCGGCGCATTCGTAAGCAGCGGTACAGCCGGGTTGAGGAAATCCGACGGGCTTCCCTTCAGCCCGAACACGTTGTTATAGAACGCGAGGGTGGTGTCGAGATCGTCCACCGCATGGATGAAATGCGAGAGAGCCTTGGTCGGAGACGCCGACTGGGCCGTCGCGATCGCCGCCAAAGCTAGACTGAGAGCAAGTTTTTTCATATGGTTATTTTTTCGTCGCTGCGTCTTTCGCTTCCAGGATGCGTGCAGCGCTCAAGCGGTTGCGCATCGCATAATTGCCTTCATGGCAGGCGTACTCGAAGATTTCATCGCCCGGCTCCGAAGTGAGCGGGAAGGTAGCCGTCCAGGGCGCGACCCAGGTCTTCGGATCGTTGACCCTGACCGAGTATTCCATCACGTCTAGCGCAACGCGGGTGAAGCGCTCAGTCAAGACCAGGTCCTCGCTGTAAGGCGGACCGCTGATGGAGAATTTTCCGCCGATGAAATTGGTGGTCCCGACCACGAGTGTGTTGCCTTCCCAGTGACCCCGCGGCTCGCCCATATAAGAACGGATCTTGGTCCGTGGGCGATTGTCCAGCGGAATCAGGCGCGTCTCATGGATCATTTCATAACGGATCACGACCGTATCAGGAGGGGGGATTGGGCCGATCGCCCCCAATTTATAGAAAGGACCGGGTTCGGAAGCATGATCCTCCAGATCCCAGTTGGCCGTACCCATCGTCTGCCAGTTGGCGCTGAGATCCGGATCGCCGTCAGAAGCGCGGGGCACCTGCGCGCAAGCGGCTGCGGCGGCGGTAAATAGCGCGGCCACCCCCAGGGTTAGGGCGCGGAGACTCTGCATGCAATTGCATGGATCGTAACGAATCGAACCTTGGGAGTCAAGTCGCACAAGATGATTGCGCGGTGCTCGAAGTACGGACTCAGGGAGCCACGCAGCGGAAATTAGCAGCTTCATCAATGCTGCCCTGGCCCGAGTAGCGAGCGACCTGCGGGTAGGGACACAGGGGACGGGTGCGCACTACTTTGTTATCCACTACACGGCTCGCCACCATCGAAACCGGGGCCTTATCCTTTTCGACCCAATCGATCGTCGCGGTCATCGGGTCGTGGCGATCCGGACCTATCCCGCCGCCACAGTGCGCCATGCCAGGCACCATGAACAGACGAAAGAAATCTGACGTCGCCGGTCCGTTCTTAGCTACCGCCTGCTCGTAGTAATTCACGCTCGCCATCGGCTGCAGGATCGAATCTGCCCACCCGTGTGTCATCAGCAGCTTGCCGCCGTGTTTCTTGAACATCGACAGATCCGGATTCTTCGCGTCCGCCTGCTTGCTCCATTGGTCCAAAAGGTGAATATCGCGGTCGAAATTGAAAGTCTTGTAGTCGTAGTCCGGCTGCGGCGGACTGAACACGAGATAGCGCATCGTGTTCTCCGCCAGGTTGAAATCCGCGGGCTTGCCGTCCGGCTGCGGGCTGACGATCACGTTGAGCCAGCCGCTTCCGGTACCCCCGCCGAACAGGCCGGCCGTCACTGCTTCGCTGCCCGGCATGTAGCCGGTAAAAAAGGGTTTGCCATTGCTCATCGGACCGCTATAGATCTTGGCGATGGTTTCCGCCTGCGCGGGAGTAAGGCAATCCGCGTTGTCGGTGCCCGCGCTACAGGCCGCCACATGACGGCGTGGGTCAAAGTTGCACTTGCGCGGATCGTCGATCAGCCCATCCTTGAGCCCGTCGACCGCGTCACACGTCGCCATCACCCTGTCCGCTACCAGGGCCAGCTTAGCCGGCGTGACCGGCGCCTGACTGAGCGCTTTCTGATTCCACATCGCGCCGATTGTGAAACCGGTCTGATCCACCCAGGGGGCGTTCGCTACGATGCCGTCGAAATCCTCCGGAAAGCGTTGCGCTTCGAGCAGGCCCTGGCGTCCGCCGTTCGAGCACGAGTTCCAGTATGCGCGCGATACTGCTTTACCGTAATAATCCTTCGTAATGTCCTTGGCCGTGGTGGCAGTGAGGTGTACGGCACGCCAGGCATAGTCGATGGCCTTTTGCGGATTACTCATCACGAAGGTCCCGCCGGGTTCCTTGCGGGCGTCGTGGCCGGTATTGGTCTGCGCAAAAGCGAAGCCGAGTTGCAAGGCTTGGTTACGTTGCGCCACACGGCCGGCGTCGTCCAAGGCCTCACCGGCGTGACCACCGTTTCCAATCATATAAAAGCGGCCATTCCATTTCGATGGAAGGCTCACTTCGAACGCGATTTCGGGAGCGATCAGACCGGTTACACGGCAATGGGCCGGCGCGCCGCTGGCTGCCGGCATCGCCGCCGCGGCGATCTGCACGATCTCCCGTGCCTTGAACTTACCCAGGTCCTCGCAAGCCTTGTGAGGTCCGATATCCGCCTTGGAGTAGTCGACAAGTGCTGACTTCAAGTCGGCGAAAGCTTGAGCTCGAGCCGGGGTGGGGGATATAGCAATCAGGATCGCGGTTCCAAAGGCAGCGCTCAGCACTGAGGAACGGACGCGAATCGCCTGCTTGACGAAGGTAGCGTAATCCATGATCACAGTCTAAGTGAACTAGAGTCCCAAGATGGGCATGATCCATTAGGCGATTGCTGTATACTACTTCCAGCTGAGAAGCCACAATGGAGGCTTTATGACCAGACACTTACTGACCGCCCTTTCGGCTCTCTTCGCAAGCAGCCTTGTCCTGCCCAACATCGGGCACGCGCAGACGTTCAAGGTTGAAAAGTTTGACATCAAGGGTGATGGAGGCACGGACTATGTTGCCGTCGAAGCCGCCACGGGACGGGTGTTCGTTTCGCGTGCCAACCACATGATGGTGGTCGAAGGCGCCACTGGCAAAGTACTCGGTGACATTCCCAACACTCCGGGCTTGCATGGCGCCGGCATCGCCACCAAGGCTGGTCACGGCTTCACAACCAACAGCGGTGACCAGACCGTCACCATGTTCGACCTGAAGACGTTGGCGGTGATCAAACAAATCAAGGTCGGCCCCGGTCTTGACGGCATTATGTACGACGAGCCGGATGACAAGATCATTCTGACGAATCACAGCCGACCGATCGGCACTCTCACCGCAATCGATCCACACAGCGGCGACATTGTAGCCACTGTCGAGCTCGAAGACACCTCGCCCGAAGGCGCTGCTGCCGATGGCAAGGGCCACATTTTTGTCAACAACGAAGGCAAGAGTACAATCCAGGTGATCGACGTGAAGACTTGGAAGGCGACGGCCTCGTGGCCGCTTGCGCCGTGCGCAGGGCCGACCGGCATCGCATATGACAAGGCATCCAACCGCATTTTCTCGGGCTGCAACAATACATCCGTGGTTGTTGATCCGAACACGGGCAAAATCGTGGCGACCATCATGAACGGCACGCGCGTGGACGCGCTGGGATGGGATCCATCGAAAAAACTGATCTACATTCCCAATGGGGGCCAGGGAAACGTCACCGTTGTCCACCAGGATTCACCCGACAAGTACACGACGGTTGCCACGGTCGAGACTTTTGCCGGCGCCAAGACGATCACTGTTGATCCAAAGACACACAACGCCTACCTCTTCCAGCCCGAGCGCGGTCCTGCTCCGGCGCCAGGCCCTGGCGCGACACCAGCGCCGGGCGGACGTGGCCGTGGTCCACAAGGCCCAATCACCGCTGCGTGGTTTATCGTGATCAGGCACTAGCTATCATCCAAAGCGTTCTATCAACAGGTTCGGCCCTACGGCGCGAAAAAGCCAAAGATGTCCAGCACCAAGTGCGTGGGCGCGGTGGGGAATACGCTGATGGACCCGTTGGTAGTCGGTACAATCGCCATATTGTTGGTGATCGCACCGTCTATTGCATTCAAAGTTGCGGCCAAGGGCTGGGACTGCCCTTGTGGCCACATGGTAATAAAGCTCAACACACCCGCCGGCACCACCGTTGCATTGAACACAAAAGCTCGCGCCTGGCCGGGCACGCCGCAGGGAGTTGCGGTGACATTTATGTCTCGGGTGGTGCTAAATGCCGGCGTCCCTTCGGGGAGTCGCGAGTCTAGTACCCGGCACGGCGGCACGGTGTAAAGGGACAGTCCCCCTGGACCCTGTGGTGCGAAGTAGCCATTGATGTCGATCACCAAATCCGTGGCGTCCGTAGCAAACACATTGACATCTCCGTTGGTCCCCGCCGGTACGACCACTGCATTCGCGGCAATGGTGCCCGTCGTATCGTTCAGCGAGGCCACTAAGGGTTGTGCCTGCCCAGCCGGCCACGCGGTAAGAAATCTCAATTGTGGGCCCTTGGGAACGGCGGCGAAATTCAATGAATACGCTTGCGCGGTGGCGGGCAGTCCACATGCGCTCGCCTGTATCGGGAACGAGCGGGTGGCCTGGGCCGCCAAGCTAGGGCCTCCTAATGGGCCGGTGGAATTGCGTGTGTCCGCAATGCGGCACGGCGTCAACGGATAGAAGGCCAAGGCAGCCGGACTATTTCCGGGGACGAAATAACCGTTAATATCCAGGACGACGTCAGTGGTGTCGGTCGCGAACACGCTTACTGCCCCGTTTCCACCTGCCGGCACGATCGCGGCGTTGGATTTGATCCTTCCGTCGACGGAATTAAGCGTAGCTACCAGCGGCTGGGACTGCCCGGACGGCCATAGGGTCAGATACCCCAGCTTCCCGTGAGGAACCACAGCAACGTTCATGGAATATCCAGCTGCCGTGGACGGAATGCCGCAGGCGCTGTTGGGTATGACGAAATCGCGGGATGTGCCTCCTGCGATGGTCGGCCCCCCGAAAGGCCCGTTGGGGTTGCGCGTATCCACGATCCGACAGGGATTCACCGGCACAAAGTGGGTGGCAGAAGACGGGCCAAAACCGGGAGAAGGGATTTGAGCCTGAACCGAGAAGGTGCCGAGGGTAAAGGTATCGTCAACGCTGCTTGCTGTCCCCGACAGTCTGAGTGTCATCGCGAGTGAGCTTAGCGAGGAGAACCCGACCTGGCCAGTGACGGTCAAGGTGGCTCCCGGGGTGGCGACTGTTGGGCAATTCAACACTAGGGGGTTGCCCGGAGTAGAAAGCGTCAAATTGAACGTCGCTGTACCGGTAACGCCGCAGGTAATGGAGGCGCTTGCACCGGTGATAGTCGCCTGGCCGTTGAGGGTTGCGAGGTTAAACGTGGCACCGACCGACGGCAGCAGAGGACCGTGAGCCTCGAGGGGGGTCATCGCCGTCAAAGCGAATCCCGGGTTCTGTGGATTGTTGATAAAAGATCCACTCCCGTTTCCGCCGCTAACGCCGCTACCACCGCTAATCACGAGATCCGTAGGCTTGCCGAGCACGAGCAGTGTTCCGCCAACGGAACATGGGTAAACATTCTTTCCATTACAAGCCGGAGTTTGGGCCAGAGCAGCGGCGCTTACTAGCATCCACACGGCTACCCACACCCCAAAAGCACGCTTGAACAACTTCCCGCCACGAAGAATACGCCATGTCATTGGTCGCCTTTTTTCGATCCTTACTGCCGCTCAAGTATATACCTTGCTAGTTGGCCCACTTATCAGGATTTTGGCGCCGGACTCACGCAGGGTCTGTTGATAACGTGCTCACGGTGGGATTGTCTTGGATGACCGCGACGGTTTGCTCCGAATCTTGTCCCTGTTTCTCAAGACGACAGGTGAACCAGAAAGTCGTCCCTTGCCCAACGGTACTCTGCACACCTATTCGTCCGCCCATCGCCTCCACCAGGCGTTTGGAAATCGCTAGTCCCAGCCCAGTTCCTCCATACTTGCGGGTGATGGAGCTATCCGCCTGGGTGAAGGGGGAAAAGAGCGCGGCCTGGGCCTCCGGAGTCATCCCGATACCTTGATCGCTGACGGAAAACCGTAGGTGAACGGATTGGATGGTTTCAGAAACCTTCAGGACCTCCAGTCTCACATGTCCGGATTCAGAGAATTTGACGGCATTGCCTAGCAAGTTCAACACGATCTGCCGCAGACGCCCGGCATCACCATTTAAGACCAGGGGGACGTCTTGGCCAATCTCTGAAGATAGTCTCAATCCCTTGGCGCGCGCAGTTTCGAAAAGGAGTTGGACAGAAGTATTCAGTAGCTGGCTGATGTCGAATGGAAGGCATTCAAACTGAAGCTTGCCGGCTTCCATCTTTGAGAAGTCGAGGACATCATTGAGAATCGTCAACAGAGCTTCACTGCTGGACCGGATGATCTGCGCGTACTCGTGCTGCTCAGCCGTCAGCTCGGTGTCCAGTAGAATCGTCGCCATACCGATTACGCCATTCATCGGTGTTCTGATCTCATGGCTCATGTTGGCCAGGAACTCGGACTTAGCGCGCGAGGCATGCATCGCTTCGTCGCGCGCTCTTTCCAGGTTGGCCGATAAGGTCGTCAGTTCGTTGGCGCGGCGATCCGCGCTCCGTTTCCGGACCCACAGATACAGCAGCAACGCGGCAGTCAGAGCGCACCCCGACCCGACAATGATGGCCTTGTACGGAGGCGCAGGAACAAATCGAATATCCTGGGCCGAACGGATTGCCACCAGGCAGATGGAGGCCTGCGATTCCGCTGGAAGGGCAAAGCCCGTGATCGATGCCGCTCCACCGTCAGACAGTTGTTTCAGCAAGGCTGGAGGCGTGTCCACAGGCGGTATGAAAAGATGCAGTTTGCCGGTCTCATCAGTGAAAACAACGTCACTCGGTGAGCGCATGGGCTCAACTTTGCCGCGAAGATTCACGATCTCATTGGTGTACTTGCCGGAACAGACACCGGCGGCATCGGCAGACTCGGGAGCCGGCAGTTGCGCAGTGCCGAGCTGGCGGATACTTTTGATTCTAAAGCTCTTGCCATACGGATTTCGCTCTATGTTTCCTCCAACTTCAACCACGGCCCCAGCCTCGAACTTGCGTCCCGCAAGGTCCTTATCTGAGATGATGAGGGAAATTGCCCCCGTGGAATCCTGCAGGAAAGCCGCGTTGAATGGTCCGTCGGCATCCACGCCGAACGAGTTGAATTGGATTGTCAGGACGCCAACCAGGTCAGTTTGCCGAGCGGGTAGGTGTTTGGAAAGGCTAAGGCGTTCAGCATCGATGGTGTCGCGTACGGAAGCCCTGATTGCGGCGTCAGGATTGGTTCCTTGGGCATGCCCCAGGATTGAAAAGAGCGACCAAACAGTGGCTGCCGTGATCCAACCGCGCTTCACTCGTCGGACCTCCACATGGTAGATTCGCGTTTCCGATTCCCGAATAGTTTCTAAAAGATGAGTCACGGGCCGCCTAGGACGAGCTGCAGCCAAATTCAGGATATCGCTGGTACCGGATGATTTGAACTAGGCGCGGGCCCTAATACGCCATTAGAAATACATGTTGCTGCTTAGTACTTTGGTCCCTCTTGGGTGGATTTCAAGGTGTTATGACTGAGACTTGCCCAACGGGATCTTAGACTTATTGACCTGTGGCCTTAACTGGCTTCTGGGAGGAGACTATGCCCGCCTCCTCAATGTCCGGGGGGGATCCTCAGGTCCAGTGCGACAGAGCGTGAGGGTGTCCGGGAAGAGGATTACGTTTCAAATCCGCGGCCCAGTTGAGGACCAAGGTGATAGGAGCCCGCACGCTCTGCCGGCCTGGCGAAACTGTGAAAGCGCTTACCGTCCATTGTCGAATCCCAATCGTTGGGGTGGGCACGTCGAACAACTGTTTAGGCAAGCTGGATTGAAGCACGCTCCCGTGGTTCAATGCGGAAAACGCCGGCAAGACCATCAATGATGTGCTCAACATGTCCGTCGAGGAGGGTGCCGCATTCTTTGCGAGCGAGCCTGCCGCCGGCAAGAAAATCGAAGTGCTCAATGAGCTCGGACTGGGCTACCTGACGCTAGGACAGTCCGCGACGACGCTCTCGGGCGGCGAAGCCCAGCGGATCAAAATTGCGACGGAGCTTAGCAAGCTCCAGCGAGCGAAGCACACGGTTTACATCCTGGACGAACCGACAACAGGCCTCCATCTGGCGGACGTCGAGCGGCTGCTTGAATCCCTAAACAAACTGGTCGATGCAGGACACACAGTGATATTAATCGAGCATCATCTTGATGTAATCAAGACCGCGGATCACGTGATGATCTCGGCCCCGAAGGAGGTCACGCAGGTGGCGAAATCGTGGTTACAGGAACACCCGAACAGGTAGCGGCGTGCAAGGCGTCGTACACGGGTCGGTTTTTGAAGACCCGCCTCCAGGCCTGAAAACTGGCTGGGCCGTGGATGCGCCGGTTAGTGCGGCGAATGGGCCTCCCGTAAAGACGCTGCGCGAGTTCCAAGAAACGGCGGGTGTGAGAAGTAGCTAACGACAATACTCGTTAACGGGCACCTTGAAAGCACCATCCTCGCCTGACGGTCCTGGCAAGTCACTGCTCACGCAACATGACCGGTCGCCAGGGCGATCTTTATCTGCTGTGCTAAACGCGGAGCGGAATACGGCTTTTGAATGAAACCGGCCAATCCCTTACCAGTCAGCCTCCGGGTGGCGTCTGCCTCGTTGTATCCGCTGGATAAGATCACCAGCAACTCCGGCCGAATGGATCTGAGATGCTTGAGGGTTTCCTCGCCCGACATCCCTGGCATGGTCATATCCAATACCACCAGGTCGACAGCATAATCTAACTTAGCTAATAGTTCCAGACCATCCCTGCCACTTCCCGATACGACCACGGTATACCCATAATGCTCTAGAGCCGATCTGGCGGCTCGACGAACAATCTCTTCATCATCAATGATGAGAATCGTTCCGCTGCCTTTCAAGTCCTCCTCATTGAAATCGCCTCGTTCCCTGTTTGGCTTGCCTTTGCTTATAGGGAATAGGACTCGGAAGCTAGTGCCTTTGTCGGGAACACTGTGCACCTTGAGCGCTCCCCTGTGTCCGCGAACGATGCCTGTCGCCGCCGCCAATCCGAGGCCGCGTCCGGCAAACTTGGTCGTGAAGAAGGGATCGAAGATCCGTGCAACCGTGGCTTCACTCATGCCGCATCCAGTGTCACTTACGTCCAGCAGCACGTAATTTCCGGGCGCAATTTCACCTCCAGTCAGCTTTTGCTGTATGTAGGCTTCATTCACCATTTGAGTGCCGGTGGTAACCACGACGACTCCCGTATTGCATTCTCCGATGGCTTCCGCTCCATTGAGAACCAAATTCATCACCAGCTGCTGGATCTGGGAAGCGTCTCCTTCGATCGCAGGCAGGTCATTCGCGAGTTGAAGACGCAATTCTACGGACATCGGAATGGAAGTCTTGATCAGATTGCTGGTCTCCCGAACAAGGGCAGAGAGATCCAAAGGCTCGACTACAAACCGACCCTTCCCCGCATATGCCAACAGCTGCTGCGTGAGCGCGCTGGCGCGTCCTGCCGCACTCGCCACGTCCTGGAGGCTGGTGTGCATCGGATTCTCCGGAGGAACTTCTTCGAGCAGTATGCTGGTGTTTCCGATGATCCCGGTGAGCAAGTTGTTAAAGTCGTGGGCGATTCCTCCCGCGAGAAGGCCGAGACTCTCAAGTTTCTGTGTTTGCTGAAAGCGCTCCTGGAATCGCTTCCGCTCAGTCACATCCCGTAGAAACATGGCGACTCCGTCTCTGCTCGGATAGGCGCTGACTTCAAACCAGGCATCCAGGGGCTCATGATAGTGCTCGAAGTGTACGGGGATGTTCTCGGTGGTGGCGCGATGTATTCTCGCGCGTTCCCGGCCGTTCACAGCGCTTGGAACCAGGTCATGCAGCTTTTTCCCGAGCAGTTCCACCCGTGGAACGCCAGTCAAGGCGACTGCTTTTTCATTCACATAAGTGCACGTCCATTCCCGGTCAAAAGCGAAGAAGCCCTCGTTGATGCTTTCCAGGATGTTGCCGATCTGCTCGGTCGACTTGACCAGGGCCATGTGTGAATCTTTGAGAGAACGCGCCATTGCTTCAAAGGTTCGCGCGAATGTCCGCACTTCGGAAGGCCCTCTGATGGGAACAGCACTGTCATAATCTCCGGCTTGCAGCAACCGGGCGCGATCGCTGAGCTGATTCATGGGGCGGGACACAAGCTGTGCCAGCAGCAGGGAGCAGCCGATTGCCAGGACCGCTAAGATGGCCGAGACGATCTCGACTTTCCTTCGCAGCACATTAGTTTGAAAAAACGCTTCAGCCTGATCAATTTGGGCAACTACGCACGCATTGTCAATCTCCGGGAGGCATCGAAACCCACGGACGACGGCAACGTTCCGGTAATCCTGATCTAAGACTTCGCCGTCCGGTCCGTCGGAGCCCGACTTCATGGCCGGTTCGCCCAGGACCCGAACGCCTGACTTCTTGTCGTATCTCGGTGGAGTTAGAAACCGCCCAGCAGCATCCGTCAGGAAAGATTCTCCAGACTGTCCGAGACCGGAGCGGTCGCCGAAGATCCGATTGATAGCTTGCATATCACCGAGCAGAGTGAGAACGGATTCGCCGTCCTCTGATACCACTCGCGCAACCATGACATAATACGGCTGCCGTTTGACGTCGAAATCGAACCGGGCGACTTGATTATCGGGGGGGACTGCGACGGCGGCGAGCGTTGAGGCGCCCGCTCCAACCGCAAGTGCTCTGCGTCCGTTATATACTAGCCGGGCAGCTGTCGCGCCTCCGGTTGCTACGAAATCCCTGAGTACCTTTCGTAAGCACCAGGTCTCTTCCGGTGCGCAACCCAGACTTGCGGTCTTGAGGAGAGCTCCAGCGCGCGCCTTTTGTTCCGTCAGCACCGTGAGCAAAACTTGCTTCCGGGCACTCGCGGTGGTGCCCACTTCCCTCACGGCTCCGCCCTCGATGATCGCGCGTGAGCTGGTATAGGCGATGGATCCCAGGCTGGCAGTCGCTAACAGCATTAGGGCGCAAAGCAGCAGGATCAACTCGGTCCGCAAGGAAAGAGTCCCGCGAAGTAAGTCACGGCGTGGCGCTACAGATTTAGCCATTCCGACCCGCTGGTTAGCGTCACAAGCAGACGCACACTACCCGCAAGTATACGCCTCGCGGGTCGGCGTGCGCCCGACCGAAGGTTGGGATGCCCGATCCCGGCTAACGTCAGAAGTCGTTCTGGGAAGTTGACCGTTATCGAGCATGTCTGAAAGCGCTGCGACATTCAAGCTCTTTTTCGTTCCACCGTTGCCTACCATTGCTGTTGCGGATACACTACAAGCGGCCGGAGCGGAGGATAAGCCTCTGCTGGGAGGCAAGCTGAGCGCCGACTCCGGGCCAAGACCAGGCTGGGGTTCGGTGAAGACTGAGCCCCAACCGCGAACTTGATTTGCTGGGATTGGCATCCACGCGATAAATCCCAGGGGCCTGGGGACGGAGTCCCCAGAGAACGTTCCTCCTTTATGGTCCTTTCAACTCATTGCGTCGGTTCCGCTCTTGCCCAGATTCTGTTCTTTCGTCAGATGCATGTCTCCGCCCTCGACTTCTGCATGAGCCTATTCCGCTGAGCGGGTGTCGCAATCACTATTCAACCTCGTTGGGTTAGCTGCATAACCGCGCTTACCCGTGCGTCGACGAAAGAACGTGCCGCGAGCCGTGGGGCTCGCGATAAACCTCCTGCCCCATACGAGTGTGACCACCGCTGGAATGCACACGCGGCACCAAACCGGCGTAGCTGGCCAGATGTGCAGCGGTGGGAAACCGATCTACTCTGCCGATCTCCAACATCAGCACCATGCTTAAGATGGGGCCCACACAGGGCAGCGTCTTCAGCCGGTCCGCCTCCACGCTCACCTGCATAATCGCTTCCAGCCGCTGCTCGGCCGATTCGATCTGCGTCTCCAGAAAATCGAGCGTCGCCAATTCCTGCTCGATCGCTTCACGGCTATGTTTACCCGCGTGCGCAGGTGGACCAGAAAGATACGCAGGCGGAGTAGTTCGCGTTGATCGCGTAACTCACCCGGGGGAATCCACACTTCGGGAAGAGTACCGTTGCGCAGCAGGGTGGTCAGGCCCATCCGTCGCTTGGCCTCGAGCGGATTGCAGAGCGGCACACCGGAGACCAGACCTTGAAAGCGCTTCTGTTAACGAGCTGTCGATCATGAGCCACGCGCAGTGCCTCGCCGGCTTGCCCCTTATCGTTCACCGCGACGAACACAGAGAACCTCTTATGAGCGTCGCGTCCCATACACTGTTCCATACTGCAGCACCTCCT
>Ga0068852_100002623_pt1 | contig 12422 bp, 11 predicted proteins | sample KBSCornC22_FD_66594 | JGI IMG/M metagenome (GOLD analysis project Ga0068852, IMG submission 66594) | Corn rhizosphere microbial communities from Kellogg Biological Station, Michigan, USA - KBS Corn C2-2 | ecosystem: Host-associated > Plants > Roots > Rhizosphere > Soil ... | reverse complement strand
TCAACAAAAGTCGAAACGCTTCGCGCGTCGGTTCCAGCAACTCCATCAGGATCGGCTGGCGAGTGATGGCCGGCTTAAAAAGGTCGGACCTTTCGCAATCGCGCTTTTCTCAGGCGCGGCAGCAACAGGCAGCACCGGGCTGAGCGACGAGCGGCTGCTGGCGGTCGGAAAAAACATCTGCACGCCATTGATTTTGAAACCGGCGATCGCGCGCTGCGCTTCGGCAGACGTTATCCAGTCGACGAAAGCCAGCGCACCTCGGGCGTTGATGCCTGGATGGCGCTGTGGATTTACCGCGATGACGCCGTAGGAGTTGAACATCTTGGGGTCGCCTTCGACTAAAACCTCGAGCCCTGTCTTGTCTTTGTACGCGGCATAAGTCGCGCGATCGGTGAGCGTATATGCAGCGAGCTCAGCGGCCATATTAAGCACCTGTCCCATGCCCTGTCCCGCAGACAGGTACCAATCGCCGCGCGCACCGATGCCCGCTTCTTTCCAATAACGTTTTTCCATCTGATGCGTGCCGGATTCGTCACCGCGCGACACGAATTTAGCGCCGCTCCCGGCGATCTTTTTCATGGCCGCAATGATGTCACGCATATTCCTCACGCCAGCCGGATCGCTCTTTGGCCCCACTATTACAAAGTCGTTATACATGACGTCGCGGCGCACGGAGCCGAAGCCCGCGGCCATGAACTTATCTTCGAGCGGCCGCGCGTGAACGAGGAGTACGTCCGCATCTCCGTTTTCTCCGAGCTTGAGCGCAGCGCCGGTACCCACCGCTATCACGCGCACTTTGCCGCCGTATCTCGATTCAAAAAGCGGCACGATCACTTTCAGTAATCCGGAGTTCTCCGTGCTGGTCGTCGTCGCAAGCCGAACATCGTCCCCGGCAAAGCAGCTAATTGCTGAGGCCATCGATAGACAAAAGCAAACTAACAAACGCACAGATAAGGTCCTTTCGAAGGAGCCGCACTTGCACGCTGAACTCATCGAGCGGCGATGATACCGCGAACGTGCGGCGGCTCGATGCTATCAGGTGGCCGATCCGGTAGAATTCGGGGTCGCTGCTATCTGTTCCACGCAATCATGAACGATCCTCACGATTCTTTGCGCGCCGCCAGTTGCGCTGACGATTACGATCCCAACTCGATGCCCGTCGCGAGGGCGCGCGAGATCATTGCCCGCTTTTTGACGCCGGTGTCTGCTGTCGAATATCTGCATATTCGCGCGGCGCTCGGTCGTGTGCTCGCTACAGACATCGTCTCACCGCTTCACGTTCCGTCGCATGACAACTCGGCGATGGATGGTTACGCGGTGCGCTTTGCCGATCTAAAAAGCGACGGTGATGTCACGTTGCAAGTCGTGGGAACCGCCTTCGCCGGTGTCCCTTTCGACGGAGAACCTGCCGCGGGCACATGCGTACGCATCATGACGGGGGGCGTCGTCCCGCGTGGCTGTGACACCATCGTCATGCAGGAACATGTCAAAGGACAAGGAGACGGCGTAACGATCGGCGGCGGCCATCGCAAAGGACAGAATCTGCGGCGCGCGGGCGAGGATCTGAAGAACGGCCAGACTGCGCTCAAACGCGGGACCGCATTACGCCCGGCCGAAATCGGACTCATCGCTTCGCTCGGGATCGGCGAAATCGCCGTTTACCGCAAGTTGCGCGTAGCTTTTTTCTCGACGGGCGATGAATTACGATCGATCGGAACAACCTTGGGTCCGGGGCAAATCTACGATAGTAACCGCTACACGATTCACAGCATGCTGACGCGCCTCGGCTGCGAAGTCGTCGATATGGGCGTCGTGCGGGACGACCCGCAATTACTCGAGCAAGCATTCAACACTGCGGCGCAATCGGCAGACGCCGTCATTACCAGCGGCGGCGTATCTGTCGGTGAAGCGGACTTCGTCAAGGAATTGCTCGAGCGCATGGGTGAAGTGGTGTTCTGGAAAATCGCCATGAAGCCGGGGCGTCCGCTTGCGTACGGCAAGATCGGCAATGCACATTTCTTTGGCCTGCCCGGAAATCCGGTATCGGTCATGGTGACCTTTTATCAATTCGTGCGCGATGCTTTGCTGACATTGTCGGGGCGCGATCCGGTGCCACCGCTGCCCATGTTCAAGGTTCCCTGCACGAGCGCTCTCAAGAAAGCGCCCGGCCGCACGGAGTTTCAGCGCGGCGTTCTTACTCAGGATGCAAAAGGCAACTGGAACGTGCGTGTCACGGGCGAACAGGGGTCGGGCATCCTGCGATCGATGTCAGAAGCGAACTGCTTCATCATTCTGCCGACCGATCAGGGGAACGTGGACGCGGGAGCGCTCGTGGACGTTCAGGTTATGGACGGGATCGCTTAGCGTCCGGTCCGTCGCACGTGCGGCAGGCACGCAGCGTTCTAAATTTTTAGCAACACCCGACAGGATTTGACATGCCGTCTTACCCGGAATTTGCCGGCCGCGTCGTCGCGATCACCGGTGCAGCGCAAGGAATCGGCGCAGTCACTGCCCGCTTATTTGCTGAACAGCGGGCACGTGTTGCGCTTCTCGATATCGACGATCCTGGCGTGCGCAGCATCGGCGCTGAAATCACTGATGCAGGCGGGAATGTGTTCACTGCGCGCACGGATGTGACTGATGACGCATCGGTTGCGGAGGCGATTGCCGGCACCGTCAGCGCATTCGGTGGCATTGATGTTCTCGTCAACTGCGCGGGTGGTTATGGACGACTTGCCACAATCGAAGACACGCCGCTTGACGAGTGGGATCGCACGATAGCACTCAATCTACGCAGCGTTTTTTTGATGTCGCGCGCAGCGATTCCGCATCTCAAGCGCTCGAAAGCGGGCCGCATCATCAATGTTGCGTCAATCTCCGGCCGTACGGTGCACGCTTCGTCATCGCCGGCCTACGGGTCGGCCAAAGCCGGCGTCATTCAGTTCACGCGTTTTCTCGCGTACCAGCTGGGGCCCGATGGCATTACGGCGAACGCGATTGCGCCTATTACTACGCTTACGCCACGCGTTGCAGCCCTGCGCACCAGGGAAGACGTCGAGCGAATCGCATCCCAGGTGCCGCTGAGGCGTCTGGCCGAATCGCAGGATCACGCGAACGCCATGCTCTTCCTGGCCTCCGATGCAGCGTCATACCTCAACGGCGTCGTGCTGGATATAAACGGCGGCCGTGTGATGATGTAATGACGGCAGCGCAAACCATGCACGCGCGACAGTTCCACTATCAGCCGGTCGCAAGTCACGTCCATCCTTTTCTAGTCGATCTGTGGGATGCGGTGCGCAACGAAACGAGCGGCCGGCTTGATGTCAGCGTCCATCCGGAGAATGACGGGCTCAAGGCCACTCATGCGGAGATCATCGATAAAGTAAGAAATGGCGAGATCGAATTTTATGCGGTCATGGGCAGCCTGCTCGGGCCGCTTGCGCCGGCATTCGAAATACAAAGCGTGCCATTCGGGTTCACCAGTGAGGCACAAGTCTATGCGCTGATGGATGGCGGGCTCGGCGAGTATCTTCGTGCTGAACTGATGACTCAGGGCCTCTATGCCATACCGGGTGGGCTGATGGACAACGGCTTTCGCCACATATCGACGGTAAGCCGCGCGGTGGAAACCCCCAACGATCTTGCCGGGCTACGCATCCGCGTGCCCGAAGGCCGCATATTCGAGGACACTTTTCGCAGTCTCGGCGCTGAACCCATGGCGATATTCGTGCTGGATCTGCACCGTGCGCTCGCCGAACGGCGTGTCGATGCGCAGGAAAATCCGCTGTCGATCACCGATTCATTGAAGCTCTGGGAAGTGACGCGCCACGTGTCTCTGACCTATCACATGTGGTCGGGATTCAACCTTATCGCAAACCTCGACTTCTGGCGCCGCCTCAGCGAAACGACGCGCAACATCGTATTACGCAACGTGCAGCACCACGTGTCGCGGCAGCGTACTCATACGAACACGCTCAATCGCGAGCTTGAAGCAACGCTCAAAAAACGCGGCATGGTGTTCACGCGCGCAGATACCGCGAGCTTCCGTGCGTTCCTCGCGGGCGATTTTTATGCGCGCTGGAAAGCGCATTTCGGACCAGCGCTGTGGAAACTGCTCGAGGCAGACGTCGGCAAGCTTGTCTGATCGCTGATGTGGACGCTAGCGCAAACGTCAGTGCTGTTGCACCCGTCGACAACGGTCAAATCGTTTCCGCCGTCATCGTAATCGCACCACACGGGCACTCTGTCGCGCACATGCCGCAACCTTTGCAATAGTCGTAATTAAATTCGAAGCGCTTGCCCGGGCCCAGTTTCACGACTGCATTGTCGGGACAAACGCCGTAGCAGTTATCACACTCGAAGCAGTTGCCGCACGATAGGCAGCGGCGTGCCTCAAATAGCGCGTTCGATTCATCCAGCCCGCCTTGCACTTCGTCGAACGTCGACTGACGGCGAATGATATCGAGCACCGGCTGCACCGTTTTTGGTGCATCGGCGTAATACCAGGTGTTGAGCATGTCAAATCGCGCGAGTTCGTGTTTAGGCGCTCGCGCACATACGTCGGACCGCAGCCACGCATCGATATTTCGCGCTGCCTTCTTGCCATGTCCGATTGCTACAGTAACTGTGCGCTCTGACGGCACCATATCACCGCCGGCGAAAATACCCGGATAGCCGGTCATCATGTTGCTATCGACTTTCACGGCGCCTTTATCGAGGACAAGCCCGGGCACCTTATCCAGCAGCGAAAGATCAACGTCCTGGCCTAGCGCGAGTATGAGCGTATCGGCCTCGATCGTATCGAATTCGCCGGTCGGTTGGGGGAAGCCCGCGCCATCGAGGACCATTTTCTCGACGGTGAAAGTAGTGTCTTCGACGCGCGTAATGGTGTTCAGCCACTTCACCATAATGCCTTCGTCAAGCGCTTCCTGCAGCTCGAAGTCATGCGCAGGCATCTGCTCGCGCGTACGGCGATAGACAATCAGCGCCTCGCTTGCGCCGAGTCTTTTGGCAGTGCGCGCCACGTCGAGCGCCGTGTTGCCTCCGCCATAGACGACTACACGACGCCCAAGTTGAGGTGGCGCGCTGGTTTCCATGCCGCGCAACACGCTGACGGCATCCAGAATCCGGGTGGCGTCGCGCGCTGGAATGTCGGTGCGTTTTGCCACATGCGCGCCGACGGCGAGGAAAGCGGCGTCGAATCCGCCCTGCTTCATCGAATGAAGAATGTTGTCGACGCGCGTATTTAGTTTAAGTGTAATGCCAAGATCGAGGATACGCTCGACCTCCGCATCGAGAACATCGCGCGGAAGCCGGTACTTCGGGATACCGAAGCGCATCATGCCGCCGGATAAAGGCCCGGCCTCGTGTATCGTTACCCTGTGCCCGAGCCGCGCAAGATGATAGGCAGCGGAGAGCCCTGACGGGCCGCCGCCCACCACGAGCACATGCTTACCGCATGGCGGCACCGTCATTTCAAATTTCCAGCCGCGTTTGAGCGCCTCGTCTCCCAGGAATCGTTCGACGGCGTGTATGTTTACGGCCTCGTCGAGGCTTGCGCGATTGCACGCGTTTTCACACGGGTGATAGCACACACGCCCCATCAGCGCCGGCATCGGATTGTTTTTCACCAATTCGTGCCAGGCGCGGTGGTAGTCACCGCTTTCGGCGTAATAGAGCCAACCCTGAATGTCCTCACCCGCCGGACACGCGTTATTGCACGGCGGCAGCCGGTCTACATACACAGGACGATTATTGCGCCATGTGCCGGTATGGTTCGCGAGGCTCGAACCCGGATCCAGGGTAATTGCAAATGGTTTCTTCATGACGCGCCGTTCAATCCGCAAGACCTAACGTGCGGACATTGCGATCCGCGATCGCCTGAATCGATGCGATCGTGTTCACGTCCGGACGTGCACCGAAGAGATGAGCGAAGCGCCGCTGCGGCTTCAAATATTCTTCGACTGGTACGCGGCGGCGCAGTTTGTGGCGGTCGGTGATTTCACCTCTTTCCGCCTCGAACAGCGGAAAGAGTCCGGATTCGACTGCCAGGCGCGCGATCTTGATGGTATCTGCGGGTGCCGAACCCCAACCGAGCGGGCATGGTACATGAATGTGAATGTAGCGCGCACCCTCGATCCCCATCGCGCGCATCACCTTGACTTCCAGGTCGTGCAGATTCGCTACGGACGCCGTGGCTACGTAAGGAATGTGGTGCGCCATCGCGATAAGCGGCAGATTCTTCCCCGTACCAAAGACATTGCCCGGGTGTGGTCCCACCGCCATCGTAGTCGCCGTACGCGCCGCGGGTGGCGTCGCACTCGACCGCTGAACACCCGTATTCATGTACGCTTCATTGTCGTAACAGATGTAGAGCACATCGTCGTTACGTTCGAACATGCCGGAGAGGCAGCCAAAGCCTATATCGGTCGTGCCCCCATCGCCGCCTTGTGCGATCACTTTTACGCTGCTGCGTCCCTTGACACGGAGCGCCGCCGCAACCCCCGATGCGACCGCTGCGGCATTGCCGAACAGCGAATGCATCCACGGAATCTGCCATGAAGTTTCGGGGTACGGTGTTGAGAAAACCTCGAGGCAGCCAGTCGCATTTACCGCCATCACCTGGTTGCCCGTGGCCTGCATTGCTGCATCGATCGCGTAGCGCGCGCCGAGCGCTTCGCCGCAGCCCTGGCATGCGCGATGGCCGGAGTTGAGCGAATTCGTGCGGCGCATATTCGCCTGCACTGTTCGCTCAGAGTCTGCGAGCAGCCGATTGCCGACTGTAAATGTGCCGGTCTGGTAAAACTTGACGGGTTGAAATGCCATATGGGTGATCTACGCGACGCGCGCGCCGGTGACACCTACATCGCGGAGAATGTTTTCCGCGGTCGGACCGGCGCGCCTTTGCTGGCGTCCGCGCTCGAGCTCGCGATGGACGACGTCCCAATTAAGATCCAGAAAGTTGAGCTCTTGAAGCTCATCGCGGGCGGCGCTTGCAAAGAGATCGAGCAGCGAGCGTTTAGTTATCGGTCGCCCGCCCAAGCCCGCGATTACGGTGTAGCCTTTCAACTGGATTCCCGATAATGACTTGCGGACGCCATCGGAGACGATACCGCCGATACCGACTGCGAGACATTTTTCGAGGACGACCACGCGCTTTGCGCTTTGCAGCGCCGCGCGCACTTGCTTCAAAGGAAACGGCCTGAAGGAACAGATCGACACGACGCCGATTTGGCTGCCGGCAGCCCGTGCTTCATCCACCGCGTCTTTTACCGTGCCGACCAGCGAACCCAGTGCGACGACGATAGTCTCCGCATCGTCGCATCGGTAGCTGCGAATCAAGCCGCCGGAATCCCGACCGAATTGCGCCTTGAACTCAGCGGCGAGTTGCGGGATGCGGTCGAGCGCGCGGTCCTGTTTGTGGTGTTGCAGATAGCGCACTTCAAAAAAAGCCTCGGGTCCGACCATCGCACCGATCGACACGGGATCCTTGCAATCGAGGACCTGCACGGGTTCAAACGGCGGCAGATACGCGTCCACCTGCGCCTGATCCGGAATATCGACGCGATCGTACGCGTGCGTGAGGATGAAGCCGTCCACGCACACCATCACGGGACATGACAGTTCTTCCGCCAGGCGAAATGCCTGAATGTGAAGGTCCGCGGCTTCTTGATTCGTTTCCGCGAAAAGCTGTATCCACCCGGCGTCGCGCAGCGCCATGCTGTCGGAATGATCGTTCCAAATATTGATGGGGGCGCCAATTGCGCGGTTCCCTATTGTCATCACGATCGGCAGGCCCAGCCCCGCAGCGTTATAGACTGCCTCTGCCATGAACAAAATACCCTGGCTTGCGGTCGCAGTATAACTGCGTGCGCCGGCAGCCGATGCGCCGATGGCAACCGACAGCGCCGCGAATTCCGATTCGACATTGATGAATTCACAATTAGTGAGCTCACCGTACTTCACCATTTCGCCGAGGCCTTCGACAATATGCGTTTGCGGCGTGATCGGATATGCGCAGATGACTTCAGGGCGGCACAGTGCAACAGCTTGTGCGACGGCCAGCGATCCTTCCATCTGCTTAAGCATGTGCCACCGGCGAACCGATGCTTGACAACGCAAGCTCATACGCTGCTCGCGCAGCGGCAACATTCGCCGCGCCGACCTTGCCCGGGAATTTTTGGCTTATGGCCTTCGCCACCGAATCGAAGCGAAGTTGGCCGCTGATCGCCGCGAAGCCGCCGAGCAACGCGGCATTAGGCAGCGGCCGTCCGACGAATTTCATCGCGAGTTCACTCGCGGCGACTGCGCACAAATGGTCTGCAGCAAATTTGCCAAGCAATTCGCCGATGCCAAGCTCGTCGAAGCTGCGTGAAGAATTGATGATGATATAACCCGATGACGGCAGTCCGCTGAAGAGATCGACCTGGTGCAGCAGCGTTGGATCCTGAATGATGAGCGCATCGGGTTGCATCACCGGCTCGCGCGTCCTAATTTCCTTGGCGTCGATTCTGCAGAACGCCATGACCGGCGCGCCCATTCTTTCAGAGCCAAAACTCGGGAACGCCTGCGCGTACCGCCCTTCGTCGAACGCTGCGATCGACAGCATTTCTGCGGCTGTTACGACGCCCTGTCCACCCCTGCCGTGTATGCGTACCTGAAACATTAATCCTCCGTGATGGCGTTACCATCATTGAGCACGCCGATGATGCCGCGCAATCTGTTCACGTAAATCTTAAATTTCGCGCGCTCCAGGTGCGTTGACCTATATCAAGGGTCGCCGAAACACAGGCACGCGCCGCCGGGGCAAGTGCGGTATCATCGCGCGCAGTCGATAACTATCGAGCCGGCGAACGGACGCGGCCACATGCTTGAAATAAATGAACTCGAATGCGTGCGCGGCGACCGCCGGCTGTTTGCGGATTTGAGCTTCCAATTGCCGCCGCATACGCTACTGCAAGTGCGTGGACCCAACGGAAGCGGCAAGACGAGCCTGTTGCGCAATCTGTGCGGGCTGCTGGCGCCGGCCGCCGGCAGCATCAAGTGGAACGGCCGCGATATTCACGCGATGGGCGAAGAATACCGGACGCAGATCGCCTATCTCGGACACTTGAGCGCGGTCAAAGACGAGCTTACGCCGCGTGAAAATCTCAGCTTCTCCGCGCGTGCCAGCGGTCTTGTCGCGAGAACCGCCGACGTTGAAGCCGCGCTGCGTACTCTGGGCGTCGATGGCTTTCACCATTTGCCGTGCAAAGCGCTTTCTCAGGGTCAGCGCCGGCGGGTAGCACTTGCGCGTTTGTGTCTCAGTGCCGCACGGACATTGTGGATACTCGACGAGCCTTTCACGGCGCTCGACGCAGCGGCACTCGGGGTCGTACGCCAACTGCTCGAATCGCATATGCAGGCGGGCGGCATGGTTGTTCTCACGACGCATCAGGAAGTTGCGATCTCCGCACGTACGACCCGCCGCGTGGAACTCGGACATTGACTAGCCCGGGCCCGCTCGACGCATTGCGCGCCGTCGCAGGCCGTGACCTCCTGAGCGCGCTGCGACGCCGCGCTGATCTGCTCACGACGCTGATTTTTTTTATCATCGTTGCAAGCCTGTTCCCGCTCGGTGTCGGTACCGAAACTGCGCTTTTGCGCGCGATGGGCCCCGGAGTCATATGGGTGGCCGCGCTGCTTGCATCGATGCTCGCACTGACGCGAGTCTTTGCGGGCGATTACGCCGATGGGACGCTGGAGCAGCTTGCGCTGGCACCGCAGCCGCTTGCCGCGCTCGCGATGTCCAAAGTCACCGCACACTGGCTCGCGTCCGGGCTGCCGCTCGTAATCGTCGCGCCAGTCCTCGGACTCCAATACGATCTCGACGCCGAGGGGCTGCTGATCCTGTTGGCGTCACTGCTCCTGGGCACACCGACGCTCAGTCTAATCGGCGCAATCGGGGCATCGCTAACGCTCGGTGTTCGCGGCGGCGGTGCGCTGCTGTCGCTCATTGTGTTGCCGCTTTATGTACCGGTGTTGATTTTTGGTGCCGGTGCGGTCGAAGCAGGCGCCGCGGGGCTGGGCGCCACACCGCATTTGTCGCTGCTCGGCGCATTACTGCTGGTAGCATTGGTGTTTGCCCCATGGGCAACCGCGGTTGCGCTGCGCATCGCCGTCGAATAAAAACGAATGTAATGATTACGCACACCAATTGGTTCAAGTACTCGTCGCCGGCGACCTTTTATCAGCTCGCCGGTAAATTGACGCCATGGTTTTTCGCTGCGGCCATACTTTTTACGATCGCGGGCATCTATGTCAGCTTTTTTGTTGCGCCAACGGATGCTCAGCAGGGCGAAGCTTATCGCATCATTTTTATCCACGTTCCGGCAGCATGGATGTCGATGTTCATCTATATCGTGATGGCATGCTGGTCGGGCATCGGGCTTGCATTTAATACGCGGCTGTCGTCAATGGTCGCGTCCGCGCTGGCGCCGACGGGCGCGCTGATGACCTTCATCGCCTTGTGGACCGGGTCGTTATGGGGCAAGCCGATGTGGGGAACATGGTGGGTATGGGATGCGCGCCTGACGTCCGAACTAATACTGCTTTTTCTCTATTTCGGCTTTATGTCCCTGCAGGCGGCGATCGACGATCCAAGACGCGCAGATAAAGCCGGCGCGGTAATAGCGCTCGTCGGTGTCATCAACGTGCCGATCATTTATTTCTCGGTTAAGTGGTGGAACACGCTGCATCAGGGCGCATCGGTAAGCCTGACGCGGAGCCCGAGCATGGCTGCCACGATGCTGATCGGAATGCTACTCATGGCGCTGGCATTCTGGATGTACAGCATAGGCGCCATGCTCATGCGCGTTCGCTGCATCATTCTCGAGCGTGAGCGCAATGCTGCATGGGTCAAATCAGTGCAGGGAGACGAACGATGAACTGGGAAAGCGTATCCGCGTTTATCGCCATGGGTGGCTACGGTGGATTTGTATGGGGATCGTACGGGATTACTGCAGCCTGCTTCGCGATTGAAATCTGGTTGCTGCTGGCGCGACAACGACGCGTGCGACGCCAATTGCTCGGTCAACAGTAGCAAACACCGCCGGACTGGCTGACGGCGACAGCAGCAGCCGGCCATAATGGGCTCAGGCCGTTAAGGCACCACGGAGTCAATAACGATTCCAACGTTGGTGTCGCCGACTCTCACCGCTTTGCTCGTTCCCTGCAAATCGCCCGACTGTGGCGTGGCGTTTCCCGAACTAGAGATGCGCGCGCCGACTATCACGTCTTTGAATTTCGACAGCTTCATCTCCGGCGACATCGCCATACTATCGTCGAGCGTGAAAGTGAGCGGTATATCTTTCACCTGGCGGCGCACGATCGCGAGCGGCATACGCGGCCCCTCCGCTGCACGGGCAAAAATAAAGACGGTATCCGCGGGATTGGTTTTGCCAGCCAGGGCGCCGCTCAAAGTGACCGCCCCCTTCACGCTTCCGCCGCTCGCCGCCGGCAACGGTGCCGCACTCGCGCCACCCGTTGGTGGGGACTTCGCTATTTCCGCCGCGGGCTTGATGCCGCCGAGTTCGCGTGCTTCCTGAATGGTAGCAGCAACGCTGCGTGCGAATTCGGATCCGGGCTCCGCGCGGCTTTGCAGTTTCTCCCAATAGGAGATCGCGCTTTTGTAGTCCTTGCGCTCGAAGGCGGCGGTACCGGCAAGGGCAAGCGCTTTCCACTGCATCGGGTCGATCTTGAGCGCCCGCTCGAGCAGCGCAATAGATTCATCATCGAGCCGCCGGCCTTTACTCATCGCCACGGCATCAGCGTAGTCGGCGAGCACATCCGCGTTATTCGGAAGCAGTGCCGCCGCGCGAGCATACGCGGCAACCGCCTCGGTATAGCGTTGCATCACGACATATGAGCGCGCCAGCAGCGCCCAGCCGGTGGCGTCCTGCGGCTCTTTTTCGAGGCGGGCCTCGAGTCGCTTCACCATCGCGGCGATCTGCTCAGGCGAAACGCCCTGCGCGGTATCGGCAGGCATGCCCGGCGCCACGACGGCCTCCGGGCTACCGAGTTGCGAGTAGATCAGCGCAGCGCAGACCGGCAACGCTATACCGATTGCAACCGCAGTTGTAAGATGCCCGCCTGAAATGCTGACCGTAGCGGCACCTGAGCTGCGTCCATCTTCGAGCGCCCGGCGCTCGAGGTCTTCGCGCGCCTCCTGATATTGCTGAGGCGACAGCGTACCGTTATCCAAGTCTTGTTTGAGGTCGTCAAGCTGCTCGCGCAGGATCGAGAGACTGGTTTTGTCCGCCGCTACCGGTTCAGCATGCCCGCGCTTGCGCAGCAGCGTGGGCAACAGCCAAACCAGTGCGATCGCGACCAGCGCGATGGCGCTTGCCACGAATAAAATCATGTGCGCGGGCCCGGGGCCGGTT
>Ga0068852_100002622_pt1 | contig 12423 bp, 12 predicted proteins | sample KBSCornC22_FD_66594 | JGI IMG/M metagenome (GOLD analysis project Ga0068852, IMG submission 66594) | Corn rhizosphere microbial communities from Kellogg Biological Station, Michigan, USA - KBS Corn C2-2 | ecosystem: Host-associated > Plants > Roots > Rhizosphere > Soil ... | reverse complement strand
GACGCGTCGTCTTTGCCGGTGCCCACGACGCTTCCCGAGCCGGCCCCGATCACCGACGTACCTCCGGTGGCAGCCGAATGAGCCGGCGCCGCCCCGGCCCGATCCGCGACCGCAACGCCGAGCTCGTCCTGGGCATCGCCTCGTTCGTACTCGGCGCCTGGCTGATCCGCGACGCCTACGAAGGACGCGGCCGCAAGCGACCCTTCGCCGCGTCGCTCGTCCTGCCGTGACCGGACCACTCGGCGGCGGCGGCCGCACTATCTCGATCCCCGCGAACGGGCAAGCCGTCCTGCTGACAGAGACGGCCGTCGTCGGCACACCCGTGTTCCTGATCAACACCAGCGCTGACAGCCTGCTCTACATCGGAGACAGCTCGGCCGTCGGCCCGTCGTCGGGGGTTCCGCTCGAGGCGAGCACCGCGTTGCCGTGGTCGGCCGGTGGAACCGTGTGGGCGGCCGCTGCTCCAGGTACCGCCGACGCGGTTTCACTTGTCATAACGTCAGCCATCGACGGGTGGGACCCGTCACCGGCGGCCATCGCGGCGGCCGTCGCCGCCGAACTGCTCGCGCAGGGCATCCCCAACGTGTTGGTTGAGGAACCGATCGTCAACGGGATCACTCTCGCGCCCGGCGCGACCACCAATCCGCCCACGAACGTAAGCGGGTTCGCCTCGCTCGTGATCTTCAGCGAGCAGATGACACCGACTGTCAGCGAGCGGCTACTCGCAACTCAGATGGACCCCAACGGCAACGCCGTCGATACCGAGACCATCTCTCTGCCGGCGTTCAAAGGCTCAGCCCGCCTGGCTGTCACCGGCACCACGATCCAGTTCACGAACCAAACCACCGATCCCGTGCGTATCTGGGTAGTCGGCAGCAACCGTGCAGCGGTCCAGCGCCTCGACGTGCGAGCCAAAACCTCGCTAGGCGATGTCTGGACCTCCCCCAGTGCGGCGTACACCGTCGGTCAGCTCGTCGCCCTCACCGAGTTCGACAACACCGTGCAGCTTCAGGGCCAGTGCTATCTCGACTTCCGCCTGGGCAGCACCGCCGCCGCGCTGAAGGGCGGCCTATCCCTCGTCAAAGCAGACGGCAACGCGTACAACCTCGCGGCGGCCGGCGAGCTGGTTCTCAACTCCGCGAACCAACTGTGCGTGACGAAGCTCGTCGCGGTTCCCGCATCGGCGTACACACTCAATTTCGTCTGCACCGCCGCCGGCACCGGAACCGTCGCCGCGTCTCTCACGCCCTGCTAGAGAGCGCCGACTGCCTCGACGGTGCGGCGAAGACGCTCAGCGGGCGCCAGAACGTAGATCCGCGTCGTTTCGATACTTGCGTGCCCAAGTAGCTCCTGCACGGTCACCAGGTCGCGATCAACGCTGTGCGCCATCGTCGCGAACCTGTGCCGCAACGAGTGCATCGACCAGGCCGCCGGCAAGGTTCGCGCGACCAGCTTGCCCACGTAGTGCTCTGACAGGTGCCCGTCAATCCGGCCGGGGAAAAGATAGCCGGCCTCGACGTGCCGACGGATCACCTGAGCCAGCCCCTCGGGCACCGGCACGTAGCGAACCTTGCCGCCTTTGCCGTGCACCATGAGGGACCAGCCCGTCAGGTCTCGGATCAAATCATCGCGGCGCGCTCGGGCGACCTCGCCACGACGCAGGCCCAGCTCGCCGGCGAGGCGCAGCATCAGGCGCACGCGGCCGTCAGCGCGCGCCAGCGCCAAGCGGTAGTCATCCTCGGGCGTGGGGTGCGGGTTCGGTGCCGGCGGCCTCACAGACGGCAGCGCGAGCGCGGGATCAACCTCTACCAGCCCCATGCCGTGCGCCCACCGATAGAAACCGCGTGCGGCAGCTCGAAACGACCGCAGCGTGTTGCGCTGCCACGCCTGGCCGCCGACCCATGCCACGAGCATGGCCCCGGTGACCTCCCAGGGCGCCGCTGGCGCCACAGCAGCCGCAAGCCGACGTAGTTGGTACTCCCGAAGCGCCAGCGTCGTTTCAGGACGTCCAGCGGCCCTCAGGGCGATAAGCCAGCTCGCGATTGCGTCTACCCACGCGTCCATCCCAAGTTCCTCCTCGTCGTCGTCTTGGTTGACGACACGGAGAGGCAGGGTAGGAAGATCAATTGCAGCGGTCACGCGCGGCACGTGCTTGCGCGCGCACCACCTCCCGCTCACCGACGAGACAACCGCCTCGATGGTGCCCACTGAGACACGGAGAGCAGCTACAGGCAGGGCAGAACGACGACCAATAGGCCCGTTGACGCGCGGTCATGCCGCGACTCCAAGCCAATAATCAGCGGGTTGGGGGTTCAAGTCCCTCGCGGCGCACCAAAGATGTCTCAAGGCGGCCCTACTTCAGCCGCCCGGCGATAAGCCGCGCCGCCTTCTCCAGGGATGCCGGCGTGCTGTTGGACGCTTCGACGTAGATCCACATCTGACCCTTGCGGATGAAGATCGACTGGTTCTCCGGCTCTTCGAGGGCCTCGTCGCCGATGCCGGCAACGCTACGGAACTTGTGGTGGATCGCCCGGTCGACCTCCATCGCGTGGGGCACGCCGAGCTGGTCGAAGACGTTCACAGAGCCGGACGGTCCGGTGACCGCAGCGTCGTAGGTGCAGGAGCCGACGTCGGTCGCCGGATCGCGTGCCACCGTGTCGTCGCCCGGCTGCATGGTGACCCCCGCCAACTGCTCGGCTTCGGCCTTGGTGAGCAGGCTGCACGGATCGGGCAAGGTGGGGGCAGCGGCTTGGGCCGTGCTCACTGCGGCGGGCGGCGCCGCAGTGCTAGCCAGCGACGGCGTCGACGGGGGCCGAGCCGGCGGCTTCGACGAGGAACAGCCGCTCACCGCGAAGGCGGCGGCCACCGTGGTCGCGGTGAGGGTCCTGAACATGACGTGTTGGGTGAACATGATCGACTCCTAGTGGTCGTAACCGGGGCAGTACTCGACGGGTTTGGGGCTCCAGAGCGTGAACGGGCCGCGAACGATCTCGCCGTCTGCCGGGATCGGGCCGACCCCCACGACGCTCAGGAAGAGGTTCACGGCCTTCATCACCAGGGACGGCACGTGATAGCCCAGTCCATACAGCGAATGCACCATCAGCGAGTCGTGCACACAGCCCGGGTTGAGCACGTTCTGCCCCACCTCTGCCGCGACCGAGCCGCTGAACTGCAACTCGTAGAACGCTCCCGCGCTGAACCCGCCCAGGCCGACGCCGACCGAGGCGCGAATCCCCCAACCGAACGACAGCGAGTTCGTGGCCAGACCGTAGGACGCGGTGTTCTTGCTCATTGGCTCGACGATCGAGCTCACCCGTGCTTGAGCTCCGTTCGGTACGCCGATTCCGAACGTGAGATCGCCGCTGAGCCCGTAGTCGCCCTGGCTGTCGAGGAAGCCCTTGCCCAGAACTTGCGGCGTGAGCGACAGGTCCTGGGTAAGGCTGAGCTCGAGCGGGCCGGCTCCCAGCGGAACGCTGAGGACGATGGGGACGGCGATCGTGGTGCCCTTGAACTCGCCGCTGCTGTCGAGCTGAACAGCGTCGATGTGGACGTGGATGCCGCCGGCGCCGTGCACAGTGATCGTCGCCTGCTTGACCGTGCCGTCATCGATGACGAGACGGAAGGAGACGGTGGGAGTTGCCAGGTGGAGTTGGAACGAGGCGACGAAGTGCCCGTTGCCGTGCACGATCGACGCCCTCACCCCGATCCCGTTCGAGTCCCACAGCGGGGTGAACGTGAACGGCCCGGCGGCAACCGGACTGGGCAGCGTCGTCGGCGCCGGGAGGCCTCCGTCTGACGTCTCGGTCGCCGTTCGCGGGATCGGTCTGCGAACAGCGGCCAAGGTCGCCTGCGTGCCGTGCGCCCCGAACGAATTCAGCGTGGCGCCCGCGCCGGAGCCCGGTGCGCCAGGTACCGGGTAGAACAGCGGGCTGCTCAGCGCGATCGGCGCGGCCGAGGAGATGTCGGCATCACGAATGACGTCGGCCAGGCCGACGGGGCCGATCAACACCCGAACGCTGTCGGCGCCGGGCACCAGCTTCAACACACGGCCGGTGCCGTGCGTTGTCACCATCATGACCTTGCCGACGGCGAGGTCATGGACGCCCGATGCGTGGGCGTCCAGCGTCCACCACATTCCGTCGGCGCTGACCGTGCGGACAGAATTGGCGCCGCCGCCGATGACCACGACGTCGGGCTGGTAGACGATGCCCGGCCAGACTCGCGCGCTGGCGCCGTAGTGCAACTCGGCGCCGGCCAACGTCGTGCGGCTCACCTGCCTCGCTACGACCTTCGTGGCGCTCGTGGTCCGCGACGAGGTGCAGCCTGGCAGCAAGAGCAGCGCGGCGGCAACGGCGACCGCCCCGATCGCCCCTCTCCGGCGCGTCATTCGGGATCGACGCAGGTCCAGTTCAGCGACCCAGAGATTCGGTCCGCCGTCGTCTGGCCCTGCAGGTCGGTGAAGGAGATGTGCACTGCGAAGTGCGGGTCGATGGTGACCGATGCCGACGGGTCACTTTGCAAGAGCTCGCTCTTCGCGGCCGAGTAGCCGACGCCGTCCACGGTGACGTAGAACTCCGTGCCGCTCAGGGAGTAGGTGCCCGGCCCGTGGAAACCCGGCACGGTCCCGTCCCACTGCAGGGCGTGGCCACCGACTGAGTTCGCGCTCGCACCGAGGTCGGTGTCGCCGTTGACGAACGTCGCCAGCTTCGCGCAGGTCCAGTCGGGCTCGGCCTCCGGTGGGGCGGGCGCGGTCGTCTGAGCCGAGCCTGTCACCGACGCCTTCCCGGTGATCGCGGCAGTCAGGCAGATCCGGGCGACAACGTCCGGTGCGCAACCTCCAGCCGCCGTCGCGTGGCTGCTTGCCCCGAACGTGGCCGGCCGCCGGGCCGCGAGTGTGTGCCCAGCCGCGCTCGAGCCACCGCCGGAGGAACACGCCGCCAGCGTGAGCACAGCCCCCGCCGCCGCAACGAGTACGGAGCCCTTCATCATCGGGCTCCGGAACTCAGGGCCGCACCGGCGCAGTGCGAACCGATCCAGGCGGCGTAGTGCTCCGTGGCGCTGGTGAGCGCGGGCGTCTCCTGTGCGTTCTCCGGGTGGCTCAGCAGCGACTCGTCGAAGTCGACGATGACGTCCATGTCGGACTTGATCTCCGCAGGGGCGGCAGCGCGCGCCGCCTCGAGATCGTGCTTGAAGTTGGTAGCACTCACGCCGCCCGGCTGGATGTCACCGGCGGCAAGGTCGCTCATCAACTTGTTGCTCTGCCCGATCAGGGAGCAGAACGTGGACACCGAAGCGCCGTCCTGACCTGCCGCGGCGCCCGAACTGGCGTGCGGCGCGGCCGGCGCGGTGCTGCCGGCGCGCGGGGCCGCCGCGATGCCCGACGAACCCGAACCCGATCTTGTCGACCCCGAGGACGACGAGCCCGACGAGCAGGCCGAAAGCGCCAGGCTGGCGAGCGTGATGCCGACGGCAACCGTCATGCGATACATGGGTGTGCTCCTATTCGCGTCTGTTTCCTGGAATTGCTGGAGTCAGACGCTAGGAACGAAGCCCTAGTCGCTCATCGGCAGAATTATGTAGCTCGGTACCCAAATGTCGGTTACCTGGTCAGACCAGGTTGTTCTCGTATGCGAACGCCGTCGCAGCGGCGCGGGTCGACACCTCGAGCTTGGTGAAGATGTTGGCGACGTGCCGGGCCACGGTCTTCTCCGACAGGAAGAGCTCGGTCGCGATCGCCCGGTTGGTCGATCCGCTCGCGACGGTGCGCAGGACCTCGACCTCGCGCAGCGTCAGCCCGCCGGGTGCCCCAGCCTTCGCCGGCTTCTTCGCCAGTTCGGCCACGCGCCGGAGATCGGGGGCGGCACCGAGTTGCTCGAAGACCCAGCGGGCAGCGTCGAGCTCGATCTCCGCGGAGTCGTCGTCGCCGACCTCGCGGCAGGCCGACGCAATCAGCACGCGGACGCGAGCTGCCTCGTAGGGCACGCCTGCGTTCTGCCATACCGACCAGGCCTGCCGCAGCGTGGGCAGGGCGGCACGCGCCTGTTTCGACGCCAGCTGCAGTGCTCCCCTCGCATGCAGCGCGGCACCTTCGCGCAGCGGCTGGCCGAGTTCGGCAGCAGCGTTCTCGAGTTCTGCCGCGGCCTGCTCGGCCACGTCGAGCTCGTGCGCGGCGAGCGCGATCTCCACCACGGCGGGAAGAAGGCGCAGCCGGTCCACCGGACGGTGCACCTCGTCCAGGGCGCGGCGGATCGCGGCGAACGCCGCCGCGACCTGGCCCTGCTCCAGACGCAGGAGGGCAAGACCCGGCTGAGGGTCCTGGCCAGTCCTCGACGCCTCGCGGTAGGCCGCCTCCGCCTCGGCCGGTTCGCCGCGTAGCCGGTGCAGTTCGCCCAACTGGTAGAGCGCCGTGCCAGTCGCGGCACCACTGAGCGGGTCGCCTGGAGCGGGGTGCACCTTCTGCACCTCGGACATCGCGTCCGGCCAGAAACCCAGCAGCTGCAGGATCTCAGCTCGGTGCACCAGGCACTGACCGCGATAGGGCACGAGCTCCGGCTGGGCCGAGCACCACCGGCTCAGCGCCTGCGTCCACTCCCTGCCACGTTGCAGGTCAAGAGTGTCGCGGCACGCGTTGATGCCGGCGCAGTAGACGAGGCCGACGGCTTGCGGTGAGATCTGATCGCTCGTCGTGACGGCGACCATCACCTCGTCGAGCTGGGCGAGTCCGTCGAGCACGTCTCCGGCCGAGATCAGTGACTGCCCGCGCCCGTTGCGGGCGAGCACGCCGAGGTTGGGGTCGCCGAACCGGTCCGAGATCGCAATCGCGCGGTCGAGCAGCTCGATGGCCCCGCGCGGGTCGCCGCCGAAGAGGGCGCCCATACCGGCATGGGTGAGCACGTAGCCCTGCCAGACGGAGTCGGTGATCGCGTTGTCCTCCAGTACCCGCTGGAGACATTGCATCCAACCGTTCCCCCGCACCGGCTCACCGCGCAGCCGCAGCGCGAGACAGAGCCAGAAGGCCACCCGGGCCGCCCCGTCCACGTCGCCTTGCTCGAGATAGGCGTAGTGGGCCCGCTCGCGCGCAGCGTCTGATTCCGCATCGCGACCGGCGAGGTAGGCGGCCAACCCCCAGCACTCGAGTTCGTGGGCCTCGAGGCTTCCCTGCGCATCGGCGGCGCCGAAGAGATCCGCGGCCTCGCTCCAGGCACGATCGGAGAAGGCTTGCCCGGCCCGCTCGCACAGATCTTCGGCCATGATCCGATTTTCCCTCGCCACCTGCGCTCGTCAACCCAGCCGGTCGGCGGCTAAGCGCCAGCACGCCTGCGCATCATCCGGCGCTGGCGAGCCACGAACACGATCGACGCGCGCCGTACGAGACCCGGCGCCATCCGCCCGATGAACCAAGCGACCCGGGCCTGCCTCGGCGCCACCACCATCGCCCGGTTGCGGGTCACGGCCGCCAGCACGTCCGCGGCCAGCAGGTCGGCGTCGTAGGCCTGCTTGAGTCCTTGTCCCTTGAGGTAGTAGTCGCGTCCGTTGAACGCGCCCACCGCACCCTTGTCCAGGATCGGTGTCTCCACTGCCGACGGGCAGACGACGGTGACGCCGACGCCGTGTGCCGCCGCCTCGGACCGCAGCGCGAGCGACAGCCCGACCACGGCGTGCTTCGTCGCGATGTAGGACGTGAGCAGGCCGGCGGCCATCAGCCCGCCCATCGAAGCGGTGTTCACGATCTGCCCGCTGCCCTGCTTGATCATCTGCGGATAGGCCGCCACGACGCCGTGCACGACGCCGCGCAGGTTGATGTCGATGATCTGGTTCCACTGCTCGAGGCTGAGCAGCTCCGTCTCGCCGCCGATGGCGATCCCGGCGTTGTTGAAGATCAGGTCCAGACGGCCGTGCTCGGCGACCACCGCGTCGACGGCTCGCTGCACGGCGGCAGCATCGGTGACGTCGAGGTACGCCGCCACTGTGTTCGGCAGCGCCGACGCGGTGACCTGCGCGGCCGTCACGTCGACATCGGTGCAGAAGACGATCGCCCCGGCGCCGGCCAATGCCTTGGTGAGCGCGGCCCCGATGCCGGATCCCCCGCCGGTGACGAGTGCTGTTCGCCCGGCGAGGGATCTGGCGCGCATCGGCGCAGCCTATGTGCTCACTGGAACGGAAGCCACGCGATCCGGTTCAGATCGGACTGCCGGCTCACCTGGACCCCACCCCCGGAGAGAGTCCACAGATCGCCGTTCACGATCAGGCTGCGCTGGATGCCTTGCCCGTCGTCGGGTACTGCCGTGGGCCGTGGATTGGCGACCAGCCCGACGGTGGTGAGCTTGTCACCGGACACTCGCGCGACGAGCACGCGTCCGGACTGTGTGCCAGTCCACGTCCGCACCGGCACGACGATCAGGCCGGTCTGCTGCCAGTAGAGGAACGTGTGCGGATCGAAGGTCAGTTCACTCGGCGTGTTCGGCACGACGATGTTGCTCACCCGCTTGGGACTCGATGCCGAGGAGACGTCGAACAGCGACACCTGCACACCTGAGCCCTCGCCCGCCTTGATGTCCTGGCCGACCCCGAGCAGCCGGCCGTCACCGAGATCGTGCAGGTAGGTCGAGACGCCGGAGAGGGTGAGCGATCCGGTGACCTTCGGGTTCGCCGGATCGTGCAGGTCGACCACGTACAGGGGGTCGGTCTGCTTGAAGGTGACGACGTAGGCAACCGGCCCCATGAACCGCACGGCGTAGATGCGCTCGTTGTTGCCGAGCCCATCGACGTGCCCGGTGATCTTGAGGGTGTCGTCGGCCAGCACGTACACGCTGTTGGACGCTCCCGCGGAACCGTCGACCATGCCGGTCGTCGTGGCGATGCGCAGGTACCCGTCGTCATCGGACAGGGAGTACGAGCTGAGCAGCCGTCCCGGCACGGTGCCGGAGCCGAGGTAGATCGGCGACCCAGTCCCGGTGATGTCGAACCGGTGCAGTTCGGTGGTCTGCTTCTTCGAGGCAGCCGAGTAGCAGCAGAACCACTGCGGGTTGCTGGCGATGTAGAGGCTGGTCGCATTCGCGTAGACGGTGTCGCCATCGGCCGCGACCGTGAGCGGATCGGGGTCCGCCCCGAGGTGATTCATGTCGAGCGTGTAGATCGTGAGCATCGACGCGCCGGTGAAATCGGCGGGGTGGCTGATCCGGCTGCACGGCACGGTGCTCGACGTCGTGCCGGCAGCTGAGGTCACCGAGTACTTCGGCTGCCATGCCGACAGTGGGGCGCTCCGGACCGCCCGCTGCGCGGCGTCCCTCGCAGCGGCACCGCTCGTGTACGGCGGAGGGTTGATCACCGGTGCACTGCGCACGACCAGACGCACCGTCGAGCCCACCATGCGTGCGTCCAGGAAGGATCCGCTGGCCCGCATCGAGCCGGTGACCTTGGGTTGACCGTCGAGGTCGAGGAACAGGTAGCTCGACTGGCCCCCGCTCGAAACGTTGCCCGCCCCGTAGAAGCGCACCGATTCGGAATTGGCGCTCAGGGTGACCACGGCGTGCGATCCGTCGACAAGCAGTTGGGCGCCCTCCCAGCCGCTGTAGATCGTCAGGTCCAGCGAGCCGGTCACCACGCGTGTGACGGTGTCGATGACCCGCAGCACGCCGTCGGTGATCGTGACGAGGCGATCGCCGTCGGTCTTGACGACGTCCGGCTCGTCGACGCCGGGTTCCTGAACATTGGTGCTGGACGTGTTCGGGCTGCCCGAGTATCCGGAGCTGGAAACCGCAGGCGTGACCTCGATCCGGCCCAAATCCTGCAGCTGCCCCGGGAACCCGTACGCTCCGCCGCCTGCGTATCTGGTCTGGAGCATGGTGAGCGCGTTCGCGGCAGTGTGCGAGCGGAGCTGGGCAAGCAGGGCGTCGCAAGAGGGGTCGGTGTTGAGCAGGAATGCTGCCGGGCGGATCACCGTCGGCGGCACCGAGATGTTGTTCGAACCGTTCGGGCCGGCAAGACCGCGATCGCGCGGCGAGGGGGTCGGTGTCGTCGTGAGGGCGACAGCCACGACCACTGCCACCGCGGTCCCGACCGCTGCCGCGGGCAGCCAGTGCACCGCACGGATTCGAGGGCCGCGCACGCTCCGGCCGCCCGTGGTCTGACGATGAATCCTCGCCAGGGCCTGGTCCGCCTCCCTCGAACTGGTCCAGTCGTCGTCAGCGGCGGTCGGCGGCCGTAGCCGGCGCAGCCAGCGGTTCAGCTCGTCAGCCACGAAGTGCCTCCGCGAACTGCCCGGCGGCGGTATCGCCGCGGTAGCCGGCGACGTCGAGCGCGGCGGCGAGCCGGACACGCGCCCGGTGCAGGCGCACCGCGTACGTCGAGGCCGAGCAGCCGAGTGCTTCGGCTGCCTGAGCGGGCGTGAGGCCGTACCAGCCGGTCAGGGTCAGTACCTCACGGTCGCCGGCCGACAAGGTGGCGAGGCAGGCGGCGAAGGCTTGCTTGAGTTCGTACTCCTCGGAGTCGGCCTCGAAGCCGACGTCGTCCAGCAGGCGCGCGATCAGGGCGTCCTGCCGCCGAATTCCTCGACGACGGTTTGCCAGCACACGCCGCGCCGTGCCGAAGAGCCAGCCCAACGGCGGCTCCGGCACGTCTGCCGCCTTCTTGAACGCGATCACGAAAACCTCCTGAAGGACGTCTTGGGCGGTCTGCGGATCAGTTCGGTGGAGCAGGTAGGCCAGCACGCGATGGGCATACGCCCGGAACCACCGATCCAGTTCCGCGCGACGCTCCGCGTCGTCCACCCGTCCCTCCTCCGCTGCCCGCCAGAACGAACGCCGTCATTCAGGTAGGTGTCGCAAAGCGCCCCAACCCTTACAGCCCGCGCGTACTAACGGCATTCAACTTTCATTGACGCGTGTCAAATTGCGTCTTAGTCTCACCGAGTAGACGTCGGAGGAGGCTCGATGCGTTCGCAACCACGCACCGCCGTGATCGGTGCCGGCATCAGCGGCCTGACCGCCAGCAAGATGTTGGGCGACTACGGCGTGCCGTACACCTGCTTCGAGGGTTCGGACCGGGTCGGCGGCAACTGGGCGTTCCGCAACCCGAACGGCAAGAGCAGCGCGTACCGGTCGCTGCACATCGACACGTCCAAGCATCGGTTGTCCTTCAAGGACTATCCGATGCCTGCCGAGTACCCCGACTTCCCGCACCACACCCAGATCAAGGACTACCTGGACGGGTACGCCGACACGTTCTCACTCCGCGAGAACATCGAGTTCAGCAACGGAGTCGAGCGCGCGGAGCACCGCGCCGATGGAGGCTGGAACCTGACCCTGCAGGACGGCAGCACCCGCGAATTCGACTTCCTAGTCGTGGCCAACGGGCACCACTGGGACCCGCGCTACCCGAACTTTCCCGGCGAGTTCGCCGGCCAGACGCTGCACTCGCACCACTACATCGACCCGACCGAGCCGCTGGACCTGCGCGACAAGTCGATTCTCGTCGTCGGCATCGGCAACAGTGCCGCCGACATCGCCGTGGAGCTGTCCTCGAAGGCACTGGGCAACCGGGTCACGCTGAGCACGCGCTCGGGTGCGTGGATCGTGCCGAAGTACATCGCCGGGCGCCCGGCCGACAAGTACTACGCCACCTCGCCGTACGTCTCGCTCGCCTTCCAGCGCAAGATCATCCAGTTCCTGCAGCCGATCACGGCCGGTCGCCCCGAGCTTTTCGGTCTGCCCACCCCGAACCACAAGTTCTTCGAGGCCCACCCGACGCAGTCGGTCGAACTGCCGCTGCGGCTCGGCTCCGGCGACATCGTCGCGAAGACGAACGTGGCTCGGCTGGACGGGAGCACGGTGCACTTCGAAGACGGGACGTCCACCGATGTCGACGTCATCGTCTACGCCACCGGGTACAACATCACGTTCCCGTTCTTCGACCCCGGCTTCCTCAGCGCGCCGGACAACGTCATCAAGCTCTACAAGCGCATCCTGAAGCCGGGCATGGACGACATCGCGTTCGCCGGCTTCGCGCAGGCAACGCCGACGCTCTTCCCGTTCGTGGAGTGCCAGGCACGGATGATCGCCGCCTACGCCGCCGGGCACTACCGCCCGCCGTCGGTCGACGAGATGGAGCGGGTCATCGCCGAGGACGAGGCGAAGTACGTCGGCCATTTCGTTGCGAGCGCGCGACACACCCAGCAGGTGGACTACTTCATCTACGAGCACGACATGCGCGCTCGCGAGCTGCCCGCGGGACATCGACGCGCCCTGGCCGGCGGGCGGGTGCCGCTGTGACGAGCGTGCTCGACCGGCGCGGGCCGCATCGCGGTGACCAGCGCAGGGCCGCCTTGCTGCGGGCGCTCGACGAGCTGCTTCGCGACGGCACGTTGGACAGCATCAATATCGCCGAGATCACGACCCGGGCCGGGGTGACGCGTTCGGCGTTCTA
>Ga0068852_100002620_pt1 | contig 12425 bp, 17 predicted proteins | sample KBSCornC22_FD_66594 | JGI IMG/M metagenome (GOLD analysis project Ga0068852, IMG submission 66594) | Corn rhizosphere microbial communities from Kellogg Biological Station, Michigan, USA - KBS Corn C2-2 | ecosystem: Host-associated > Plants > Roots > Rhizosphere > Soil ... | reverse complement strand
AGAGCCTGTTTTGGCCCTACTGAGGCATAAGCCGAACCACCGGCTCTCCGCCCAAGCCAGCCATGACAGCGCGGGCCGCATCATTCACGCGTTACCGCAGCAACTGGACGACAAAGGCAGAGACCTGCGCAGCTTGGTTGCGGGATCTCTGTCGCGGTTCTCGAATTCAGGCATCTCGGCCTGCATCGCGCAACGGCGTCGGCGAGGATCGTCTCGAAATCCAATGCCTCAATGATGCCGGGCGCGGGAAGGCGCGACAGATCACGGCGGTGAAGGTTGCATCGGCCATGGCCGCCATGTCGGGGTAGGCGAGGGAGGTGCGCTATGCCCCTATATTTGGACGGCCGCCTATCCAAATGCGAACCGAGCGCTGACTATCTCCAAGCGACCAATTTCAGGCCCAAGAACCGTTTTGGACCTGATCAGAAAGCTGCCGCTTGGCCTGCGCGATTGCGTCATTCAGATTGCTGTATCGGAATGCGCCCACGCAAAAAGAGTCGATTGGTCGGCGCGTAATCCCGAGTTTCACCATCTCGGTGACTTCCGCTTCAGTGAGGGATGTTAGTCCCAGTCCCGATCGATATTCCAGTTCCTGATTCGTTGTCACGGCGCGTTCTCCGCAGGAGCGACATGCGACATGTCAGGTATCCTTGTCCGATCTTGCCTTAGAAATCGGCTACGAGTCTGGTATGCCTTGCTACTGACTTCGCCGTCTGCAAACTGGCGCGCTAACGAGCTCTCGTTCTTTTCCACGACTTTCATCAGAGCTCTGAGGCTATCGTCATAATCAGCCGATTTCGTGGCCCGTTCCTGGGCAAAGACATGGGCCCCATGCTCAGGATACGGAGTAGCGTTGACTAGCTGCCGAGTATGTAGCGAGGCGTCTCGATGAAATTCATACGCGGTCCGGGTTGAAGCTGATTCAGCGTTCATGATGGAGGTCTGTTCTTGAGCAAGCAAGGAGTTGAGGTCGCGATGTGGCACATCAGACTGATCACATCCGCCATCATCTTCCCACCGCGTAATACTGGGATCGCGTACAGACGTATTATCTTCGGGCCGGGTCATCGTGCTGCTCCCTTGCGTTTGAGCGGGAGCGCGTATCATCTCTCAGCCGTCACATGCGGATCTGCCGAACGGTAGACTGTATATGGTAAGCCGGTCCGCAGATTGCAATGAGTAGGGGGATCGTTCGGTTTGCTCCTTCGGATCGGATCATAGAAAGCGGCTGTTCCGCTTTCCACCCTTCCCCGCCGTTGCAGGCATTCATAAGTGCGTGCCGAAAAAATATAGCCCGAAACCCGGCCACCCATTCACGAGTTACGCAAATGAGCAGCCGGGCGGCACGAGGCTAAGGAGCAGTAGCTGTTGCAGGCCCCCAGCTTGGGCCAATAAGGCTTGCCGCTGCGTTGGACGCACCGCGAAGAGTTTCATCCGCGACATGGGCGTACCTTTCCGTGGTGCGGCTGGACGCATGGCCTAACGCCTTTGAAACGACGTAAAGCGAATAGCCCGCCTCGACCAGCCACGATGCGAAAGAGTGCCTGCAATCGTGTATGCGGACATCGGACAGCCCAGCCGCCTTCCTGGCTTTATCCCAAGCGAAGTGGATGGAGCAGTACGGCTTCATGGTGTCGGGGTTCGGCACCACCCATTCGCAGCGATCCCATCGCCGAAGCGACTTCAGCACCTCTACTGCCTGATCCGACAGCGGAACGTGCCGGGTCTTGCTCGTCTTCGCCCGTTCCATGGGAATCCGCCAGATGCGACGGTCCATGTCGATCTCGCTCCATCGGGCGTCCAGCAGTTCGCGCTTTCGGCAGCCGGTCAGGAGCAGCAATCGGACGATCGCACCCAGCTGGGTATTGGGGCTGGCATCGACCGCCTCAAGCAGACGTTGGGTTTCATCCTTGGACAGAAAGCGCTCGATTTGATTCTCGCACGCCTTCTGCGGCACCCCTTCAAGCGGGTTAATCTCCGCGCCGGGAAGGCCCCACCGTTTGGCCATCTTGTACATATGGCAGAGGATCACTTGCCAGCGGTTGACGGTCGCCTGAGCATAGCCGTCTTTCTTCCGCTTCGACTCCAGCCAGTTCAGGATGTCAGCCTGTTCTAGCTCGTTGAGGTGCTTCTTACCGAACTTCGGCACCACATGATTGCGGAGATAGCGTTCGTCGATATCGTGGCTCCGCTTGTAGGTGCGAACATATTCCAGATATCGCTCAGCCAGTTCCGCGATGGTCAGCATCCGCCGTTCGACGGCTTTCTCCTCGGCAGGGTCTTCGCCAGCGTTGGTCCGGCCATATGCCTTCTTGGCGAGCTTCCGGGCTTGATCACAGGTGATGGCGGACGCATTGCCGAGTTTCAGCTGCTTCTGTTTTCCGTACTTATTCTTGTATTTCAGGGCGTAAGTGCGCGTACCCCTCGGCGTGATTTCCACAAGGAAGCCGGGTATCTGGCTGTCGACCAGCCGGATTCGCTTGAGGTGATCGGGACAGAAGGTGGACATGACTGTGGTCTGGTCCAGTTTCATAACGGCCATAGGTTTTCCTTTTGGATTTTGATGTTTGGATTTTCGAGCTTCGCCAGCGACCGACAGCGGCGCGGATGGGGTCAGGCCCGGAAGGTGGGCGATCGGCGCTCTGGGATTAGGCAAATCGCCCGGAATGATGCCGCCGCCAGATTCGCCTCGCCCCCGAACGGGGCGACATCACAGCGGGTGGCAGAGGACAGCAGTTTGTTGGTGGGGGCGGGGGCGGCGGATTTGCCCACATTCTATTATTAGCTGATTTCTTTCAGCCATTTTCGGGGATTTCCCCCACCCCTCCCCCCACCGGGCCGGTCAATAGTCGTCCGGCTGTCTGGCGGTGATCGACTTCATTATCTCCACCGCTTCACCATGCAGATCGACGAACGGGACCGTCCACTTTTCACGGCCCTGGATTCGCTTCGGCGGTCCCAGAAGCTGCCTAAGCAAGGTTCCACACTCCCGGCATTGAGCGTTGTTGGGTCGTTCGATGCCCGCAATTTTCAGCAGCTCGGTTGCCGTCAGATTCTGGTTCTTCCGATGGCCCAGCCGATCGAGGTCGATCAATGCCATCACGGCATCCTCAACGGCGCTGACCACCTTATGGCGGCCGTTCCATGCTTCCAGTTCGGCCTCTTCGGCATTGGTCAGCCACCATTGCCCGCCGTTGGCCAATTCGACCGCCAGTTGGGCGTAAAGTTGCTGCATGTCGATGCCGTGATCCTTCCGCAGCCCCCTTGTCGCGATCGTCCACCAACGCGTATTGCCGGTTGGATCGACAAGGAACTTCGCATCGTTGACGGTGGCGACAAACACGGTGCGACGCGGATATTCCGATTCAGCCCGTGCATAGGGTCGGCGGACACGATCGGAATCCGAGGTCAAAAACCCCTTCAGCCGTGCGATGTCCTTGCGGAAGGAACTGTCGAGTTCTCCGATTTCCACGATCCAGTTCGTGACCGCGCCGATGATCGAGTCCTTGTTGCTGCCGTCGAGATGATGATCGAGCTTGATCACCTCTTCCCGGAGCGCCGGATCATCGATCAGCGATCGAACCCAACTGGTCTTGTTGATGCCCTGCGGTCCTTGAAGGGTGAGGACACCCCTGCAATGGAATCCGCTGGGGACCATCACCGCCGCTACCGCGCTGAGCAGCCATTTATGCAGCAGCGTCTCTTTTAGGCTTTGGGGATAGTCGTCTTCGGCCCAGATGGTCGCATACATATCGCTGAGCCGGTCTATGCCGTCCCACGGCTTGCTGCTGATCCAGTCAGCGACAGGATTATAGGCATTCTGGTCCGCGATGGCCTGGACAAAATCCGGCACGAGGCCGGTCGCGAGTCCATATTGCGCAGCCAAGCTGAGCACCTTCGTCATGGTCACATTGCTGCGATTGTCCGAAGTGCCGCTGTGGTCGGGGATGTTGATTTCATCCTTCTTTTTTATAATGTTGTACCGAGGCACGATGCCCGCATGATCCAGAATATGCTGGATGTTGGCGATTGTGGTCGGGGGCTGGTTTTTCATATTGCGGGGCTGGTCAGGAAATCCTGCCGACACCGCGTCCTTACCATTGAACATTGAATTATCGCATTTATTCGGGTTGGTTCTGCCGCATCGATCGACACGGCGGTTGCCGCCCGGCGGATGATCCGGGCACCGAAGAAACTGCTGAAAATGCACCGCCCCCAGCCCTCACCGGGGACGGTACGAAGCAAACTTACGGACGGCCGATCGGGCTGATCCGCCACCGTTCACGAACGACATTATAGGTCCAGGCGAACAGCCACCCTTCAAAAAGGAAGGGAGCGCGGCTTAACCACTTGCCCTTCTTCTTGGGATTGAAGGGTTGAGGAAGATAAGCCAGCGCCTTCAGTTTCTCCTCCAGGTCCAGCCGTTCTGTCTCAGACCAAAGTGGCGATTGCGGGACGGTCAATTCGTAATCCTCCCGGCGGTCCTGGTCGCTGACCTTAACGTCCCACACTTGGGTCGTCGGGTGAAAGGACCAGTAACAGGTTTCATCCATCACATGGTACCAGCCGAAAATTTCCTCGTAGAGGCGGTTAGAGGTCTTGGGCAGGCCGAACTCCTGGACCATCTCTACGTGTCGCGACACGGCATCAATTTGAACGAACATAATTTCTTCTTTCTCGGAATCAGCGCGCCCGCTGACATGTCAAAAAGCTCCCTGCGTGGCGTAGCGCAGAGCCGACATCAGCAAGCATTCGGGCCAGAGCCCGGCGTTCAGACGGAGGACGGTTGGAAATGAGAGCGCATCAGCGAATCCCTCATCTCCAGCCGCTCAGCCGAGCCAGCATGAAGATATCGATGTGGGGGTCGGCACCTGCCGAAGATCGCTGATGACAGCCGGCTCGGAAGCCCACTGCACTTGAGTCACTATGTGACGTGTGGCTCCTATAATCACCCGAGTTGAAATCGGTCAAGGGGCCGTGATACTTTATCACCTTGCCGCTTGCGCACTGCGCGAGGGGTTCGGTTCAGGCGGTGGGCAAAAAGTCGCGGCACATTGCTCTTAGCATCGGATCGATCCCCTCCTTGTCGGGAATGATGATAATGAAGGCGAAGCCGTCGTTACCCACAGTGTGCAATGCCACCCAGCCCCAGCCCTCCAGTTGATCCGCCCAGCACCAGATCGGGCTGAACCCAGGCTCGCCAAAGCGGGTGCATGAAAGCGGATTCCAGTATGGCGAGAAGGCTGCAGCATGCAGAAAATCTTCCTCCGTGTCATTTTCTTCGACCACGATCAGATGAGTCAGATCGGCCAAACCGCTGGTGACCGCGTCATGCACATGAGCGGCTATCTGTTCGCGGAGGGTTGGATCGAGCGGTTGGTCCAGAAAGGAGAGCATCGAAGGTAAATCAGGCAGTGAAATCACTGAGTTTCTCCAGATATTAAAAAGGCGTCGAAATCGACGCCGTGCTGCACTTGCGCTTCGAGAGAATGGCCGGGTGATTTGACCTAAACGTCAGCTTGCCGGCCCGCTGCACCGCCATCTTGCTGACCGGCATATGTCCGGCACAGTTCGAGCAGAGCAGGGTCGATCCCCTCTGCGTCAGGCACGATCAGCACATGCCCGGCCCCGGAATCGGACAGCACAAACGGCATCTCCCAAACGGAGCCATGCCGCTGCACCCATTCCCATGTCGGCGCGCCGTCGATCACGATCGGCCAGCGGACAGCAGCATCGATTGCCGCCATGGTGTCGCCCGGCTGGATGATGACCAAGATGCCCAACTCGGACAGATCATATTCCATCAGCTGATCACGACGGGTTTGCAAAAGGGACTTGATGTCAGGAGGGATAGGGCCGTCCAGATATGCGGCCAGCGCTGCCCAAGTGTGGATGATATGCATGTGGTAGTGTCCAATTAAAAAGCCCCCGACCGTGAGGCCGAGGGCGCGTTAGCTAGATAAAGTTGAATGGTTTTATCGGTGCGGATCAGGCTTGAGCATGACGATGCAGATGCCCACCAGAATGGCGATGCCCACGGGTATGCCCACCGCGACAGGATAACGACCGATCAGATTAATGAGGAAGATCACCACTAGGACCGAGATCGTCTCCTTCGGCCATCGCAGTAGCCCGACGATGACGGCCACGAAGACCGCCACCTTGATCGCAAGATACGCGAACCCGAGCAAAGCAAGGAAGGCGACCACCCGAACCATTGACGTCAGAATTTGCGATGAGGTGCCTGAGTGGGCTGACAAAGTCCGCTCGACCTACTGACCATCTCTTTCATCACATTCGGGAAGACCAGCGCGTGATAGCTCGTCAACTTTCCTGTGTTTCTGCCTATTTTCAACCAGCCATTCCGGATCACTGGGTGTTTATCATTCGGATCATCAGCGTATTCTGTCTTGGTCGATATCTCTGCTTCCGTGATGTTGACCTTACAGCCCACGTCCGGCGTGCAATTATTCTCGAATGTTCCTGACTCATCGTTCCACGACGCGAGCTGCGGCTTCTTCAGGTTGATCCGGTAAAGATTTTCAACGGTCTGGGAACGGCCATTCTCAGCCCCGCCGGTCAGATAGCGCTCCTCTGAATCGATCGTCTCTTTGCAGGAAAGGTAGATTTCCTGCGGCTCTGCTTTCTTCGGTTGTTCGGATTCTTTCGCGCAGGCTGTCGCCAGCACGAGCGAGAGTAGGACGATGAACTTTCTCATCGACGGTTTCCTTTAAGCATGAGGTGATGAAACCGAACCCGGCGGGCACGGCTGAACAGGCAGCGTTGCTATGGCTGTTGATGATTCACTGCTCGCCCCCTCACGCCTTGGAGGAGCGGCCCAGCTTCAATCTCGTGCCGCCCCCGAAATCAACTCTGAGGCGTAAATGACACGATTAGTATACAGACGCTAGCCCAAGCTTTCGGCCACATCGCTGGATGGATGTGGTCGTTGTCCTAGGCAAAAATGTCCGGAAATACCGGAAGCTTAGGGGCCTAACCCAAGAACAGCTGGCATTGGATGCGGAGATGGAGCGCAGCTATGTCAGTGATCTTGAACGCGGCACCCGCAACCCGTCCGTCAAAGCGGTTGCTCGCCTTGCAGAGGCGCTGAACATCGAACCGCATTTGCTTCTGATGTCGATCAGCAAGTAGGTTCGCGCTCCACCCTCCGGCTTTCACGGAAGGCAGAGCTTTTCTGACGGGATTAGAGCAGCTTCGCAATAGGCGTCTGCATCCGCCTGTTCATATAAGATGGTTCCGTTTTCGTAACAATTTTGGCGCGACTTTTGGGCGCTTGGGCTGCGCCTTGCGCGAAAAGGCGTAGATGGGTTTTGTGAATCGAACCTGCGGCATGGCTGACGCTATGTGGCGGCCCGTTCGCACGCTCCTGCTTCTTGTGAGACACCAAAAAGCGATTGATACTTCACATGAAGAATCGTGCGATATAAACATCATATCCCATGGCTACAAATCCCGTCGTTGGCGAGTTCACTCATCAGGTCATGCGTACAGATCGCAGACCAGAATCTGATAAGTTGCGAATAGCCGTGCTCGGCATTTTCGGCGAACTCGGATCATTGATGAGTGAAATAAAAAAGGGTGTCCGCGAAGGGCCATCCTACACGTCCTATCGAGACACGCTTATAGAAGAAGCAGGTGATCTACTGTGGTATTTCGCCGCTTTATCATTGACACTTGGCTGGCCCTTGAGCCGTTTGTTATCAGCCGTGTTTCACACAGATGTTTCCGAAGAGCATAGTTTTTCTGCCATAGAGGCCCTTTTAACCGGCCTTCCGAGCGAAGATAGAGATCCTTGGCTGGTTGCGGGCGAGCGGGCGGGTGCGCTTGCCGCACATGTGGGGTCCGGCGGCGATATTTCTGATAGCTCATTCAACCTAGCCGTGGCTGCGTTGAAAGCATCGCTAATCGCTTTCCGGTCAGCGGGAATTGGATTGGTTGCGCCCATTGAATACAATATCGACAAGAGTCTTGCGCGGTTTCCGGTTAGTCGAAAGCCCCTCCCTCTTTATGACGACAGACTGACAGTTGAGGGTAAATCGATCGATGTGGAAGAGCGGATACCTGGATATCTGCCAGTCGATTTTCGTGAGTTTAAGCGCGGATCGAAGGTGCTGGTCGTGCAATCGGCATTTACAATCAAGATCGGTGACCCCCTCACAGACAATATCGGCGAGGAAGATCTGTATCGCTTCCACGATGTATTCCACCTAGCCTATGCCGCTGTTCTGGGATGGTCTCCGGTTTTGCGGGCACTCCTAAAATGCAAGCGCAAAAGCCATCCATCCCTTGATGAAAATCAAGACGGGGCACGCGCTATCTTGATCGAGGAAGGGATTTCGACCTTCGTGTTCAATCATGCGAAGCCGCACTTCTTCGAGGGTGCGACTGGCGTCGATTATCGCCTGCTTTCAACGATCAAGCAGTTTGTCAAAGGGTACGAGGTCGAGGACCAACCTTTCTGGGCTTGGGAGAGGGCAATTCTCCGTGGATATGACATGTTTCGTAAGCTATCGGATCGTCGCGGCGGCCGTGTTACCCTCGACATGACTCGACGCGACGTGTTTTTTGAGCCGGTGGATGCGGGATGAGTTGGGAAAAAGCCTTTGTTAGTCGGCTAGCTGACGTAAAAATCTCTAATGTTTTCAATCCATATTCTGATCGGTGCGAGATATATGATCTTGCCGATGCAGCGCGCATTCGGAGAAGGAATCTTGAAACGGTCCTAAAGGCGCGACACGCAGATAAGATCGAGAGTATCTGGTTCGGCCGCGACCTGGGCTATCGCGGCGGTCGGCGCACTGGGCTAGCCTTGACCGACGAAGTCACAATGTTCACTGACACATCGCCTTTCAATCGGGCCATTAGGATTGCCCGGGCTACGCACGGAAGCCCTGTCGCAGAACGCACTGCTGCGGTGATATGGTCGGTCATTGGTCGGCTCTCACGCGCACCAATGTTATGGAATGCGTTCCCGTTCCACCCACATGAGCCGGAATCTCCGTTTACAAACCGGGCGCACACTACCAAGGAGCGTCGCGAAACCGCTTGGGCTATTGAATCACTGATCGAACATTTTAACGGCCCACGGCTAATCGCCATCGGCAACGATGCTTCGAAGGCGCTAGCCGATCTGGGCTTCGCGCACGAGACCGCACGCCATCCAAGCTATGGTGGGCAGCGGGAATTCGTCGAAACGATGGAACGAATTCACGGACTGCCGCCCCAAGTCACTCCCACTCCGGCACCCATGCTCTTTTAAGTTTGTCCGCCAGCCGCCCAACATTCTTCAAGGATGGCTCGGGTGTCCGCTGCCTTGCGCCCTTCGCCGCCCATATCAAGGACCGCTTCAGCCGCGATAATCGTTAGCGGTCCCACCTTTGCGCCAGCAGCGCCTGCCACGAAGCATTGAAGACGTGCGAGACCGATTAGGTTTCCCAGCGCACGCTCGATATACCAATGTGACCTATAGAAAGCCGTTAAGCGCAAAACATTGTTACGGTCTATTTTGAATGACACGTGGCTTAGGCAAGGACCACCTATCTGGTACTTCGCATCGCGCAGAGGATCGTAGGTCGGAACTTCTAAAGCAATGTCATCGATCGAAAGCTCATAATGGGTCGTCGTTTTTCCAGTTTTCTCGACCCGTCGCTTCAATTTATCGATAAGAATTTCAAGCGGGTTTAAACGGCGGTTGCCAATGAGTATTGGTGCCCCATGTTCGTTAGGGCGTGTTATCATTCGCTCGAAGTAAGTCCCCCAACGCTTCCGCACTCGCGGAAGAACCTCATTCAGATAACAATCATAGAATATATCTGAACCAAGATGATATTTTGATAAGTACGTATCTAAGGGAAAAATAGTATTTGATACCGTTTCACTGGTATTGAAATTGGACGCAATTGCAAACTGATCGTACTTGCGAATTATCGCATCCTCTTCGTAGGATTTTTCAGAAGGGGTATTTATTGTATATACCAGATTATAGACGGGTTTCTTGGCCACTGAAAGTTGTCTCGTGGCCTGAAGCCATGCCGCCAAAGCCGTTGAAGTGTCTTCAAGCACAAGGAAGTTAGGCATTGTACGTCAAATCCGAACGAGTAACGGTGAACGCGCTGAGACATGGCTCAAGGTCAGCCAAGCGTACCCGCCGTTCCCCCAGCCCGTACCCCATGAGTTCTTGATAAGATAACTGCAACTCTCAGAGGAAGCGCGAATACCACATACAACAACTGCATGTCGGCCTTGTATTTGGGAATTCGCGATCAAATCAAGCGGGGTAATGCCATCGCAGGTGAAAAAGCTCACGTCTACGTCAATTATCAGGGCGATTGGCGTATTAGCTCCCAGCGATGCAAGCACAAAATTATGGTCGAATGGAAGCGATGCTCCTCTCGCACGCAGGTATACGCTTCCTGCATTCAATGGCTGATCGGAGTTGTACGGCCAATCAACTTCTGTAGTTTGGCCATCTGCATCTAGGGTTTCAATGGCTTCGGAGAGGGTCAGTCCATCGGACGCAGGTTTGCCTGCTCTGGTAGTTGCGCCACGGTGAAGTGATTCCGGCGATAACAGATCGACAGAACCGCGAGATGCGCGATGAATCTCGCTCAAAGAAAAGGAAAGACAGGTCGGACGCTGACCTTGGTCACGCGCTTCTCCCAAATCCATCGTAATGTCGTGCTGATTAGCGGGCATTGACCCCATCACGAATCAAACGTTGTCTAATTCTGTTGGCCCTCGATAAGCCACCCTCTGGCTTCATAATGTTTAAGTTGAATGTGACCTGATCGACAGGATTAGCCTCCCAAGGACGCTTGTGCTCGAAAGGTAAGCTGACGAGTCCCTCATCATCAGCACGGTAGAAAGCCCGCTTGGAGGAAGGAGCTCCAAGGATCTGCGCGTCGATTAAGACCGATGAATTTAGATTGGTTAATGAGGCGGGCGGCTCCGCGTCGGATATCCACAAATAGCCTGCCCCCGCTTGCTGCTTAAGATCGACCGTGACAGTGTCGCCAACGTTGATAGCGATGTTCGCCCTGCTGTCACCTTCATTTAAAACCCAGGCATCCTGCTTTGTCTCTGCTGCACCGGTGATATGTCCTATTCGCTGCTTAAGGGTCTTGGGCTTTGTCTCCAATAAAAGATTGCGAGCGGCAGCAGAGAGAATCCCATTGCGTTCCAGAGCCCAAACGGTGGCTTGGTAGCTGGCTCCGCAACGAAGCGACAGTTGATAGATTACATCTTCCTTCGACAAATCGGATCGGGTCCATCCGTGCTTTTGCGCGTGATGTGTAACCAGCCAATTAGGCAAAAGAAACGTGCCTGCAAAAGCATCAGCCTCTATTTCCTGAAGATAAGATGCGAATCCGCTGGGAGTGCGTGCCTTTTGCCCCATCGCCGCCCTACGCAGAACATTAGGGCTATCAAGACTGGGTTCATGCCTCATTACTGCATGACCAAGTTCGTGAGCGGCAGTGAATCGCTGTACGGACAAAGGACGTTTCGTGCTGATCATCACTCCAGGATAATCGCCCCGGATATATGCGCCCAGAAGTCCATCAAGCGGCTTGAAGACAACCCTAACGTCCAGCCAAGCAAGCGCATCGAAGACATCGACGCGCTCATGAGTCACCATGATCCGCTCTCGGACCTCTAATATTTTCTGGATTCTCTCTGCCGCTGCAGCGCCCTTGAGGCGTGAACGCCTTATATGATCGATCAATTAGCGGCGCTCTCTGAACGCGACTTTAGATAAATAGTGAACCGCTTAAGTTCACCCATATCTTTGTCGGACAGCGTTTCGGCCGCCCGCGCTAGGAACTTGGTACGTTCGTCAGCTATCTGGACAGGCACATCTGCCGTGAAAAATTCCAGCCCTCGCCCCAGCACTTTCGCGATTTCCGCCAACTGGACAGCAGTGACTTGTTGATCTCCAGCTTCAATCAGCATGATTTCAGGGCCGCTCAAACCAACCATCTCCGCGAGTTCTTCTGGAGAAAGTTCGAGATATTCGCGCGCCTCTGCCAAACGCGCTCCAATGTGTTCGTTGGTTGCGATATTAGGCATTCTGCTTTTTCCGCTTCTCTTCGTACAAGACGAGTACACGCGGGATAAGGTGATCCTTCATCTCATCGAAACTTTCATAGCCGCCTTCTTTAATTTCCGTCTCGGGGATCGGGAATTTTACGACTTCTTCAAGCACAATGAGGGCGCGCACAGCCCGGTGAGAATCAATTTCTATAGCAGGCCGCATTATGCCCGCGCCGGGGGTCGGTACAGCGTCACCAGGGAGAGCAGAATCCGCCTGTTCGTCCTTCCACCATTGTTCAAGCGCAGCTTCAACATCATCGCGTTTTAAGCTGGTCGGTAGGGTTGTTGAAAGATCAATTGGCATTGGACCTCCT
>Ga0068852_100002616_pt1 | contig 12439 bp, 11 predicted proteins | sample KBSCornC22_FD_66594 | JGI IMG/M metagenome (GOLD analysis project Ga0068852, IMG submission 66594) | Corn rhizosphere microbial communities from Kellogg Biological Station, Michigan, USA - KBS Corn C2-2 | ecosystem: Host-associated > Plants > Roots > Rhizosphere > Soil ... | reverse complement strand
AAGCTTCTTCCAAAAAAACAAATGCAGACTGGATGGGACGCAACAGCCAAAATAAGGTTGTGGTATTTCCCAAAGCAAATAAAGAACTTAAGCCCGGTGACTATGCTTTTGTAAAAATTACAGACTGCACCCAGGCAACATTGATTGGTGAAATCGTTTAAAAGATGAAGAATGGATTTACAAAGTATCAAAAATAGATTTGGAATTATTGGCAACTCGCCTGCCCTTAACTATGCATTGCAGGTTGCCGTACAAGTAGCAAATACAGATTTGACGGTTTTGATTGCAGGAGAAAGTGGTGTTGGTAAAGAAGCTTTCTCACACATCATACATTCTCTTTCTGCACGAAAACACAATCCTTTTATTGCCGTAAACTGCGGCGCAATCCCGGAAGGAACAATTGATTCAGAATTATTCGGCCACGAAAAAGGATCATTTACCGGTGCAGTTGATAGCCGCAAAGGATATTTTGAAACCGTTAATGGCGGAACAATTTTCCTCGATGAAATTGGTGAAATGCCGTTGGGAACGCAAGCCCGTTTGCTTCGTGTTTTGGAAAGTGGCGAATTCATTCGTGTTGGTTCTTCGAAGACACAAAAAACGGATGTACGGGTTATCGCAGCTTCCAATAAAGAACTTTTACAACTGGTGCAGAATGGAAAATTCAGGGAAGATCTCTACTATCGCTTGAATACAGTTCCGATTCGTGTTCCTGCATTGAGGGATCGCAAGGAAGACATTCCCCTGCTGTTCAGAAAATTTGCAGTTGATTTCGCTGAACGCTACAGGACAGCACCTGTTCAATTGGATGATGAAGCAAGAAACCGTTTGATGAATTATACTTTCCCCGGCAATGTTCGTGAACTGAAAAATATTGCAGAACAAATTTCAGTTCTTTCAACAGACAAGCAGGTTCCTGCAAGAGAGCTTGAAAAATTTCTTCCAACACACGACCAATCGATGAATCGCTTGCCGGTTTTGGCACATGTGAATGGACATGAAACACACGAATTCAATAACGAAAGGGAAATTCTTTACAAACTCTTTTTCGACATGAAAAGAGATGTAACGGAACTAAAGAAACTGTTTTTTGAAGTGATGCAGAATCCCTCCGCGGTTGCTCAAAATCCAAATTTGATGAATCAAGTTAAAGAAATCCAAAACACTGAAATGCCCCAACCTGTTTTGGTAACTTCAAATCTTCCTTCGTCGCAGCCGGTAGTTCTTCATCATGATATACACGAACATGAAGAAGTGGAAGAAAGTCTGAACATCATGGACAAGGAAAAAGAACTTATCATAAAAGCATTGAAGAAACACCGGGGCAAAAGAAAAGATGCGGCAATGGATCTGGGAATCAGCGAAAGAACCTTATACCGCAAATTGAAGGAATACGATATTGATCAATAAACTCTAGAATGAAACAACCACTAACAACATTTTCCCTCATAGTTTTTTCCGTTATTAGTTTTGTATTTGCAGGTTGCGGCGTTTATAGCTTTAGTGAAAAAAGCACGAAGATGGATCCGAACATTAAAACCGTAAACGTTCATTACATCGACAACAAGGCCCAATACATCAATCCGCAATTAAGTCCAACTCTTACCGACCGGTTGAAGCAAAAAGTAACGCGTCAAACCAAACTTGTTCAAACAAACGGCGACGCCAATCTTGATATCCAGGGTTATGTAAACAATTACTCGGTAACAACAACGGGAGTTTCTTCTGCAAACGGACAAACACAAACTTCAATAAACAGGCTTACCGTTGGTGTTCACATCATCATCACCAACACATTAAAAAACGATACCAAGGAGTTTGATATAAGCCATAGTTTTGATTTTTCCGCCAATCAGTCGCTCAATCAGGCTGAGGCAAATTTGCTTGATGAAATGGTTCGCAATCTGACTGATGAAATTTTCAATCGCGTTTTTTCAGATTGGTAATGTAAATTGCCGCCATGAGCGAAAGAATTCATTTACTGGCTCAACAAATTTTTGGCAAATCTTCTATTGAACAGTGTAGCCTTTCCGAAATTAAAGACCTTGCCAGTCGCTATCCCTATTTCGCTCCCGCCCAATTTCTTTTTCTCGAAAAATTAAAGCAGGAAAATGCTGCTGAATACGAAGCACAACTTCAAAAATCTGTTCTGTATTATCACAATCCTTTGGAGTTTGAATATTTCATTTCTTCCGATCAATTTTATGCAGAAGTAAATTTTGATGAAAGCACCGTGCCCGCTGCTTTCAATTATGACCTTACGGAAGATGTTGTTGCAGAAAATGAAGTTATTGAAGAAAACACTTCAGCTGAGGTCCCCCGGCAAGTGCCGGGTAACAAAAACACGGATGATATTGTTGAAGACTTCCAGGAAGAAACGGCTATTGATACCCAGGAGGATCAAATGACCGGTCACATTGCAAAGGTTCTGCAGTTTGAAGAAGAGCAAATCAAGCCTGCCTCTGAAACAAACAATGATTTGGTTTTTGAGCCGTTTCATACTGTTGACTATTTCGCATCACAGGGAATCAAGCTTTCGCAGGAAGACACATCGAAAGATAAATTCGGCAAGCAATTGAAAAGTTTTACAGAATGGTTGAAATCCATGAAGCGCTTGCCTGCAACGGAAATAGCAAAGGCAGTTGATGAAACCTCCGAATCAAAAGTTCAGCACCTGGCCGAAGATTCCGTTCATGAATCTGACATCCTAACCGAGGCAATGGCAGAGGTTTGGGTGAAGCAAGGCAACAGGCAAAAAGCTATAGAAACTTATAACAAATTAAGTTTGCTCAATCCCTCTAAAAAGGCTTATTTTGCCAACTTAATTGAAAACTTAAAGCGTTCCTGAAATGGTTATCTTATTCATTATCCTCATTATTCTGGCAAGTGTTATCCTGAGCCTGATTGTATTGGTTCAAAATCCAAAAGGTGGCGGCTTGGCCGGAAACATTGCCGGTTTCAGCACTCAGTTTATGGGCGTAAAACAAACTACGGATGTTTTGGAAAAAGGCACATGGATTTTTGCAGCTATCATTGGTGTGCTTTGCATTGTTTCTTCGATGTTCATTCCGGGCAGCCATACCCCGAGAGTGCAAACGCCAACTGAACAAACGGCTCCGGTTAATCCTCAGGCCCCTGCAGGAACCAATACCGGAACAACGCCAGCAAAATAAATTTCAAACTTTTTAATAGTAAGCCCCGGCAGAAGCGTCGGGGTTTTTTATTTACTTTGATACCTATGAAGCGGCTACTTGTTGTTATCCTTATTCTTGTGATTATCGGAGGAGCTTTCGTTGCGTGGATTTTTTTAGGACCTGCTACAGGTTTCTCTTCGCAGAAAGAAACACTTTATATACGAAGCAATGCAGCAACTAAAAAAGCGGTCATTGATTCGCTTACAAAAAATAGGATTATTTCCAATCAATCTGCATTTGAGTTTTTAGCCAACCGTGTTGATTACTGGAAAAACATTAAGCCCGGTAAATACGAAATTAAAAAAGGCACTAGCCTGCTTACCATTGTTCGCATGCTTCGCAACGGAAGGCAAACGCCGGTTAAGTTCACCATTAATAAAATAAGAACCAGGGAAGATCTTGCAGAAATGACCGGCAGAAAATTTGAATGCGATTCTACTGCCATGATCAATTTTTTAAACAGCGAAGATTCGCTTAAAAAATTTGACACATCGCCTGAACTGGCCATCTGTAATATCATTCCGGATTCCTACACTTATTTTTGGGACATCACTCCTTCTCTTATCTATCAAAAGTTCTATGATGCCTCTAAAAAGTTTTGGACCGATGAACGTAAGCAAAAAGCACAAGCACTTGGGCTCACACCTCAGCAGGTTTACATACTTGCTTCCATCATCGAAGAAGAGACCAACAACGATAAAGAAAAAGACACTATTGCAAGTGTTTATCTGAACCGGTTAAATAGTCCGGCTAAAAAATTGCAAGCCGATCCAACGTTAAAATTTGCTGTGAAGGATTTTTCTATCAAATGGATTCATGGAGATATTTTAAATGTCGAATCGCCATACAACACTTACAAATACCCGGGATTGCCACCCGGCCCGATTTGCACACCTTCAAAAAAAACAATTGACGCAGTGTTGAATCCGGCAAAAACAGACTATATGTTTTTTGTTGCCAATTCAAAATTGAACGGACATTTATTCAGCGCTACTTTTGAGGAACATTTGAAAAAGGCAAACGAATACCGCGAGGAAGATAAATTGCGACGACAGAAAGACAGTTTAAATAAGAAGTGATGGCCTTTCGTTCCACCATAAGAAAACATTTTTTCACTTTGGCCCGTAAGCAATTTACTGACGGCAATAAGAAACTGATCTTAACCCGGTTCGGTGACTATTCCATTCGCGAAGTGCTTGCTGCATTAGTAAGGCAACTGCGTAAAACCAGCCTTTCGGAAAGAGCTGCCGGAATTGCATTCAACATCGTAATGGCCATTCCTCCCACGCTTGTTTTCATTTTTACATTGATTCCGTATTTGCCAATTTCAAAGCAGTTCATCAATCAAATGTTTGCTTTGATCAGGGATGTAATTCCCGGAGAAAAAAATCATGCGGCCATCATTACTTTCCTAAGAGATTTTTTGAATAAGCCACAGAATGGATTACTGTCATTTGGTTTACTGCTCGCCATTTTATTTTCAAGCAATGCCATGATGGGAGTGTTGCGTTCCTTCGATAAAAATTATCCCGGTTTCAGCAAAAGAAAAATGCTGCAAAAAAGAAGAATTGCTTTAAAGCTGACATTGATTTGCTTCTTCCTCATTTTTGTTTGCATTCTCCTGCTGGTTGCGCAAAGTGCCGTTTTAAAATGGGTGGGGATCAGAGGTGAGGGTCTGCGCTCCATTCTGGAAAATGTAAGGTGGATCTTGATCATCATGCTCACATTTTATATTGTGTCGCACATCTATCGCCACGGTCCCGCTATTGCAAAAAAGTGGCCTTTAATTACGCCCGGGTCTGTGTTTGCCACAACGTTAATGATATTAGCTACCGCCCTGGTAAGCTATTACGCAAATCATTTCAGCAACTACAATAAGCTTTATGGCTCTATTGGCGCCATCTTTATTTTAATGTCGCTTATTTATGCTAATTCACTTGCGCTGCTTGTGGGTTTTGAATTAAATGTTACGCTTCAGCATCTTCAGCAACAAAGGAAACCTGTTTCGTCTAATGGAAAAATCAGAAATAAAGAGAATCCTTGAATTGTAATTTCCGCGCAGTTTTAAAATATATTCAACAGGAATTTAACGCAGGTGAATTAAATGTTAACGCTACTGAACAGGCAATTTACCGAACTAAATTTAGTGGAGTTATTTTTCAACAACTAAATTTAAAAAAATGAAAAGACTATTAATGATTGCCCTTGCTTTTGTTTGCTTTAGTGCTGCAGGGTTTGCGCAAACCAAAGATGCAAAACCAGCCAGTACTGCTAAACAAACTTCGATGAAAAAAGAAGTGACAAAAACCCAAACCAGCAAAACAAGTACCGCAAGCACCGCTTCAATGAAGCCTTCTGCTTCAACAAAAACTACAACCACTACAACAACGACAAAAACAAAGATGAAGAAGGACGGAACGCCTGACATGAGGTATAAGGAAAACAAAACTGCAACTACAACAAAACCTGCAGGACCAACAAAAAAAGATGGCACTGCAGATATGCGATATAAGGCAAATAAAAAGAAAGGTTAGCTGACTAATGAAAAACCGCCGAATGAACCGGCGGTTTTTTTGTCTGAGAAATTACAATCAATTGGTTTCACTTACCCTTCCCCACTCGTTGAATAAATCCATGTATTCAGTCTCAGCCAGTTTTCTTTGATCATAATGTCCTGCTTTTTGTTTTTGCCTGAACGCTTCATACAAGCTAACGGCGCAGGCTACACTGATGTTTAAGGACTGAATAATGCCCATTTGCGGAATAATAAAATTACCGTCAGCCATTGCAATGATCTCATCACTTACTCCCGAATGCTCATTGCCAAAAACCAGGGCAACCGATTTGGTCAAGTTGAGTTCATATAAACCGACTGCATCACTTGACAAATGCGTTGTTAGCACAATTGAATATTTTTTCCTGATTTGAGCAAAGCATTCTTCTGCATTTTCAAACTGATGAACCGTCAACCATTTGGCTGCGCTGCTGCTGCTTTTGGCTCCCCATTTCTTGTGACGCGGAATCTTTGTATTAAGAACATAAATTTCCTGCACACCAACGGCATCACAACTTCTCATCACCGCGGAAATATTATGCGGGTCGAAAACATTCTCCAAAACAACAGTAAGATCGTTTTGCCTTTTTGAAAGAACGGATTCGATTTTTTGCCGGCGTTCATTTGTCATGGCTGCAAACTACGGAAAAGATAAACTCGTTTTTTGGTACTGCCTGCTTACAGTTTTACGGCAGTTATTATCGATGCTTGCCAACGAATTTCATTATTTAGGTAGCTTAGTACTTCAAATCATTTCATGAAGGAAGAGCAGCGGCTTTCGCAATTGCAATGGAAAAAATGGGGTCCCTATCTTAGCAATCGTCAATGGGGAACAGTTCGTGAAGACTACAGTGCAAGCGGTGATGCGTGGGAGTATACTACACATGATATGGCAAGAAGCAAGGCCTACCGCTGGGGCGAAGAAGGAATTGCCGGAATTTGCGATGATGAGCAGATATTATGTTTTGCACTTGCCTTCTGGAATAAAAAAGACCCAATCATCAAAGAACGTTTCTTTGGATTAAATAATTACGAAGGCAATCATGGCGAAGATGTAAAGGAGATCTATTACTTTTTAGATTCCACCCCTACCCACTCTTACATGAAGATGTTGTACAAATATCCGCACGAGCAGTTTCCTTACGGCCAACTTCTAAATGAAAATAAAAAAAGAGACCGGTCCACATCGGAATTTGAAATTATTGACACCGGCATTTTTGACGGCAATAATTATTTCGACATTTTTATAGAATACGCCAAAGCCGATGCAGATGATATCCTTATTAAGATCACCATTGACAACCGAAGCCGTGAAGATGCAGAACTTTTAGTGCTTCCGACACTTTGGTTTCGCAATACATGGATTTGGGGCTCAGATGATTACAAGCCGCAATTGATCTGCTCAAACAATAATGATATTATCGTAGAGCACCGCGGGCTGAATAATTTTATTTTACATCTTCAGCAAAAAACAGAATTGCTTTTTTGCGATAATGAAACAAATAATGAACGTTTATACAGTTCGCCCAATCATTCTTTGCTTACTAAAGATGGAATCAATGATTATCTAGTTGATGGTAAAGCAGATTCCGTGAACATCAATGACCAGGGAACAAAAGTTGCGGCTAATTATGACCTGGCAATAAAAGCAGGACAAAGCCAAACCATCCAACTACGCCTGGAAGCAAAGAACAATCAGCAAGCTTTTGATGATTTTGATGAAGTGTTTGCCGCAAGAATAAAAGAGGCTGATGAATTTTATGCTGCCTTACAAAAAGAGATGACTTCGGAAGACGAGAAGTTAGTACAACGACAGGCTTTTGCCGGCATGTTATGGAACAAGCAGTTTTATTATTACGATGTTCAGCAGTGGCTGGATGGCGATCCTGCACAACCGCCTCCGCCACAACAAAGAAAAGATGGCCGCAATCACGAATGGATCCATTTAAACAATGCTGACATTCTTTCAATGCCCGATAACTGGGAATATCCCTGGTACGCTTCATGGGACCTTGCGTTTCATTGCATTTCCTTATCATTAGTTGATGTGTCATTTGCCAAGCAGCAACTGCTGTTGTTGACAAGAGAATGGTATATGCATCCAAATGGCCAGCTGCCTTCTTACGAGTGGTCCTTCGGTGCTGTCAATCCGCCGGTGCAGGCATGGGCTGCATGGCGTGTCTATGAAATTGAAGCAAAGAACAACAACGGCAAAGGTGATGTCTCCTTTCTGGAGTCCGTATTTCACAAACTCCTTATCAACTTCACGTGGTGGGTTAACCGTAAGGATGCTGAAGGGAATAATATTTTTGAAGGTGGTTTTTTAGGATTGGATAACATCGGGGTATTTGACCGCAATGCACCTTTGGGTGGTAAAGGACTTATTGAACAGGCAGATGCTACAAGCTGGATGGCCATGTACTCGCTGAACCTGATGCGGATAGCATTGGAGCTTGCAACCTTCAACCCTGTTTACCAGGACATGGCCACAAAATTCTTTGAGCATTTTTTATACATAGCAGGCGCTATGGAAAGCATGGGCGAAAACGAAGAAGGATTGTGGGATGAGGACGATAACTTTTTTTATGATGTCGTTCGTCTCCCGGATGGACGCAGTGAAAAACTGAAAGTAAGAAGCATGGTGGGATTGATTCCGTTGTTTGCCGTTGAAATTTTAGATCATGAATTACTGAAAAAAAATCCTGAATTCACCAAGCGTCTGGATTGGTTTTTAAGCTACCGTCCGGACCTTGCCAGTCTTGTTTCACGATGGCAGGAGAAAAGTGATAATGAAAAACATTTATTGAGTCTGTTGAGGGGTCACCGGATGAAAAAAATTCTTCAGCGAATGCTCGATGAAAATGAATTTTTGAGTGCTTTTGGAATTAGGGCATTATCCAAATACTATAAGGACAATCCTTACCAAGTATCTTACAACGGTAATAGTTTTTCAGTTCAATATGAACCCGGAGAAAGTACAACCGGTTTTTTTGGCGGCAATAGCAATTGGCGTGGTCCGGTTTGGATGCCTGTAAATTACCTGATCATTGAAAGCCTGCAGCGGTTTCATTATTACTATGGCGATGATTTTAAAGTGGAATGTCCCACCGGCAGTGGCCAGTATTTATCATTGAACGAGGTTGCAGATGAATTAACAGATCGCCTGGCAAAAATTTTTCTCATTAACGCCGAAGGAAGAAGAACCGTGTTTGGAGATAATGAAAAATTACAAACCGATCCTTATTTCAAAAATTACATTTTGTTCCATGAATATTTTCATGGCGACACGGGCAAAGGATTGGGGGCTTCGCATCAAACCGGTTGGACAGGATTGATTGCAAGACTTTTATTGCCTCGAAAAAACCCTCTGGCTTCCGGCTAGCCGTCCTCTTTGCTTCTGATGTTTCAAGTTAAAAGCAGGTTATTGAAAATCGGGCGTGTGGCAGGAAATTAATTTTGCGTCACGCAATTTGTAACAGCATGTATTTTACTGAATTTGAATTTTGCTTTGCCGACATGGCTGAAACGGTGTATTGGTTTCCGGTCCTTATCAACACAAAAAATGTTGAACATGCAGAAGCCGTAAAAAACAGTATCATCAGGCTTCTTACTAAAAAATTCAATTTGCTTAAAACCTATGAATTGCGGATGTACGAAACACCCCTGTATTCCAAAACACTAAAGCCGTTGGTGGATGCACAACAAAAAGTTGAAATTCTGAAGTTGAATCTAAAAGCATTGACCATTGCAAGCTTCGAAAAAGAAATTGGAATGAAACTGGCAAAGCAATATCAAATTATTCCTCAGATGCTGCTCATCGGCTACCGTCATACCATAACCACCAAGCTGAAAACCTTTGGCTTTTTGACAACCCAATTTCATAACGAGCTTGATTATGAAAAAGAATTTCTTGTAATGAAGTTCAAAGCCTACGATGTATAGGAGTTAAAATATTTCATGCATATAACAGCAATGTCCAAATGGCTGCTCCAATGCTGGCCTGAAATTTTATACAGTCCTGTTGAACCTTTCCGTTCACCACAAGATGTTTTATGCAAAATGGCACAATGATCCAGCTCTATCACTGGTATACGCCTGCTGATGGAAATTTCTGGAAAGAAGTAAAACAAAAAGCAAACGAACTTTCTCAGCTTGGCATAAACGCTGTTTGGCTTCCGCCGGCTTACAAAGCAGCCGCCGGAGCTAACAGCGTTGGTTATGATGTATATGATTTATACGACCTGGGAGAGTTTGACCAAAAAGGCAGCATCCGTACCAAATACGGAACAAAAGCAGAATATGTGCAGGCGGCAAAGGCGTTGCAAGCGGTGGGCATGCAGGTAATTGTTGATATTGTGCTCAATCACAAGGGTGGAGGCGACGAAACGGAAACCATAATGGCAGTGGAAGTGAATAGCGAAAATCGAAATGAAATTGTTTCTGATCCTGTAGAGATTGAAGCCTTTACCAAATTTGTTTTCCCGGGCCGCCAGGGCAAATACTCCCAATTTATCTGGGACCATCAGTGCTTTAGTGGAGTGGATTTTGACAATAGAACAGGGAAAACTGCCATCTACAATATTTTGCAGGAATGGGGCGATGACTGGGAGCAAATGATTGACGACGAAAAGGGCAATTACGATTACCTTATGTTCAACGATGTGGAGTTTCGCAATCCTGCCCTGCGTGAAGAATTGATCCGGTGGGGACTTTGGTATTATCATAACGTGGGTTTTGATGGTGTCCGGCTGGACGCTGTAAAACACATCTCACCAAAGTTTTACAATGAGTGGCTTGAGGCGCTGCGTCAACATACAGGAAAAGAAATGTTTGCTGTAGGCGAATACTGGGCGCCGGGAAATTTAGAATTGCTGCTACGGTATATTGATGCCACTGAAGGCAGAATGAGTTTGTTTGACTCTGCATTGCATCACAATTTTCACAATGCAAGCAAAAGCGGTAATAATTATGATTTGCGTAGCATACTTGATAATTCATTAATGAATGCCATTCCCGATAAGGCCGTTACCGTGGTTGACAATCATGACACACAGCCTTTGCAGGCCCTGGAAGCGCCGGTAGAACATTGGTTCAAACCTTTGGCTTATGCATTAATTCTTTTGAGGCAACAAGGGTACCCCTGCCTGTTTTATCCAGACCTCTATGGTGCACATTACACAGACAAGGGCAATGACGGAAACGATTATGAAATTTTTTTAAACGCAGTAGAAGAATTGCCGCTTCTGCTAAAAGCCCGTAAAGAATATGCTTATGGGACACAGAGGGATTATTTTGATTTTCCGAATTGCATTGGCTGGACAAGAGAAGGCGATAAAGAACATTCCGGTTGTGCAGTGGTACTGAGCAATGGTGATGAAGGCACTAAAACAATGGAAATCGGAAAACGTTATGCCGGAAAAACATTTATTGACCTATTGCAAAAGCAGGAGTCACGGGTCCGGATAAACGAAGACGGCTGGGGCGATTTTTCTGCGCCTGCAGGCTCTGTGAGTGTTTGGGTGCCTTTGGATTGAGAGGCAGTTAATTGTTAGCGATCAAGGTACTAAGCTTATTCCTCAACTTTAGTTTCGGCATTTTGCTGTTCTTCCAACGCCTTTTTCTTCTGCAGGTTTCTAAAAATGCGGTCCCAACGTTTTTGCCACACAAGGCCAACATGTTCTGTAGGCACTTCATCACCCAATAATTTTCCCCAGGGCTTTAAGCCATCCACCCTGTCGAAAATAATTTTGAGTACACCAATAAAGGGAATGGATAGAAACATTCCGGCAATACCCCACAAGGCGCCTCCCAGTAAGACAATGATGATGGAGATCAAAGCATTGATCTGAACCTTTTTTGACACGATACGTGGAACCAGAATATTGTTATCAATAAACTGGATCACAAGATAACAGGCAATCACCAGTAACTGCGCCGAATAGCCGTCTCGCGTAATGGTCACCATAAGCACAGGCAATGCAATGGCGATCACGCCCCCGATGTAGGGCAAAAGATTCAGAATTCCACCTATAACGCCAATAACTACAGCTGAAGGCACCCCGATAATGAGCAAGGCCAGGCTATTGAGTGTGCAAACAATGGCAGTTTCTATCATTAGCCCCTGCATAAAACTTTGAACGGCCGATTTTGTTTCACTTAAAATTTCAGCTACCCGCAAAGAGTGCTTTTCCGAAAACACATTGAACAAAAAATCAAGAACGAGTGGTTTGTAAAACAGCAGCATGAAAACGTAAATGGGAATAAGCACAACCACGCTTAGCATTCCGAGTATAGTGCCAAGTGTATTTCTTACCAAACTACCGCCTCCTGCATCAAGCGAGTCCATTTGCTTTTTTAAACTGAGACCAAAACGCCTGTTCGTCCATTTGTCGGCTTCAGCCATCAGCATCCCAAGTTTCTTTTGAATCAAAGGCAGCTTATCAACAAAACCTGCGATCTGCGTAGATAAGAAATAAAGCAGGCCCGCAATGAAAACAATAGCCAGTAAAATTGAAAAGATAATGGCAGGCACTTTGGGAATACGTTTCTCCATTCGCACATATAAGGGGTTGAGCAGAATGGCAATTAGTATTGCGAAAGCGACCGGAATAAAAATGTCGGATAAAACAGAAAGGATGTAAACAATAAGAACAAGTCCCAACAAAATCAATGGTGCCTTGATGTAAAAAGG
>Ga0068852_100002614_pt1 | contig 12445 bp, 10 predicted proteins | sample KBSCornC22_FD_66594 | JGI IMG/M metagenome (GOLD analysis project Ga0068852, IMG submission 66594) | Corn rhizosphere microbial communities from Kellogg Biological Station, Michigan, USA - KBS Corn C2-2 | ecosystem: Host-associated > Plants > Roots > Rhizosphere > Soil ... | reverse complement strand
GATCGCTGGTCGTGTCCATTGGCGCCGGCGGAGAACAGGCTGCCGTTCGACGTGCCGGCAGGGGAGCGCGTGTTCGACATCGAGGATCTGACCGGATAGCGCTTAGACCTTCCGAATTTGGTATACTTGCAATCCTCTGACGCGGGGTGGAGCAGTCTGGCAGCTCGTCGGGCTCATAACCCGAAGGTCGCAGGTTCAAATCCTGCCCCCGCAACCCCAATTAGAGACACCCGCGCCACGGCTTCAAGTAGCAGGCGGTCGACGCGGGTTTCTACTTCTGCGTAGACCTCGGCGACTGCGCGAATCTCGCCTGGAAGCTGTTGCAACGCAGCGCGGGCCGCGAGAGCCTTCCAAGCAATCCTTCACACGCATCGCGAAGCGGCGATAGGCATTCGCGCCGGCGTCCGCTGACGGCGCTCGCGCTGCGTCGTCGCCCTCAACCGAGTTACACGCAGTTCGTCGCGCGCATGTTCGGCCGAGCGCGGGCGAGCCTCCGGTAATCGGTTGCACGCCTTCTGCTCGGACCTCCGCTCGCATTGAGTTCAATCGACGACGCCTGCAAGCCGCAACCCAGCGAAAAGCGGCTCGTAGCCCGCGAGGTCCGCGGCGGGATGCATCCATTGCTTCATCGCGGAGATGGTATCGACGTCAGGAACCGCCGCCTTGAAATCCGCCAGCGCCGCTTTTGCGCGGGGCAGGCGCCCCAAGCGGCCTTCGGCGGCGACCAACGTCAGGCTCACGGCGCCCAATCGGTTATTGCTCATTTCTTCGCGCCTCATCTGCGTCTTTGCGCTCTGCGCCATCTGCACCGCAAGGTCGTACCGAGCGAGTGCGTAGTAAACGGACGCAGCCAAGGCCACCTCCTGCCACCCCCAGTCGCGGCGATCGCGAACGAGGTTCAGAGAGTCGAGAGCTTCCACTGGCTTGCCGAGCTTCAACAGATCGTAAGCCCTGAGCGCAAGAGCATCGGTCCATGCCGCATCCTTCTTCAGCACCGAGTCGGCGATTAGCAGCGATTCCTCGAACCGCCCATGAAGCGCATAGAGCTCGCCCTTCAGGGTGCGCATCGAGTAAGACTCCGGATCCCGTCGTAGATACTTCTCCAACGCCGCCGCGCCGATCGCCTGCTGCTCCTCGACATTCTTCGACCATCCCTCCACGCAGTCGCAAAGGTTGACCTGCGCCGTTAAGCGAAGCGCCAGCGGGTCATCGGGTGCGAGCGTCAATGCGCGGTTCAGCAGGTTCGTCGCCGTCGTATAGGCGCCTTTCTCATCGCGCTCCCCCTTCTTCTCGTTCCATTCCACGTAGGCGCGAAACGACAGGTCGCGCACGTCGAGCGCCTCGAGGGGCTTGCCTCTGGCACGCTGGACTTCGACCTGCAACGCCTTGTACGTCAGGAATCCCATCGCACCGTCGAGCTCTTCGCTCAGCCGCGGTGTGAGGCTGCCATCGCCCACGGCAAGCGTCTTGGTGTCAATCACGCGCTCGGTGGCGCCGTCAACCAGCAGCAACTCGACGCTGTAGCCCGAGGCCGCGGATGTCACGTTGCCGCGAATCAGAAAGTGCACGTTGAGATCAGACGCGAGATCCTTCGCTGCGGCACGTCGCGCAACGGCCTGCTCGACGCTCTTGCGCGATGCCACCTGCGCCCAGAGCGGCCTCGTCTCTTCTGACGCAAACGCCCTATCGGTCATTGTGGTGGCGACCTGACTGCCCACCGCGTCGCCCGCCGGCGCCTGAAAGGGAAGCACCGCAAAGGTCATCCGCCGGTCCTCGATCGAATATGGCGCGATAACGGCGGGACTCAGGACGAATCGGTTTGCGGTCCACGCGGCGACGCCCAGACCGATCGCGGCAACTGACACGAGCACCCACGCGCGTCGAGAAGATCGCGTGCCCGATCGTGTTGCGTTCTGCGCAGTACCACGCACGACGGGCGTCGCGGCCTGCGAAGCGAGCGCTACGCGGTAAACCTCGACCGGCCGGACGATGTTCTTGACTTCCTGCGCGCCGAGATCGTCGAACGCGAAGCTCAGCTTGTCGAGTACCTGATCGCGCACCGCGCGGCTCACGCAGATGCCGCCGGGCTCGGCCAGTGTTTGCAGCCGTGCAGCGACATTGACGCCATCGCCGAAGATGTCGTCGTCATCGATGATGATGTCGCCGACGTTGATACCGACACGAAATGCGATTCGCTGCTCGGGCGGTACGCTCGCGTTGCGCTCGGCCATCCCGCGCTGGACGTCGACTGCGCAGCGCACCGCGTCGACGACGCTTGCGAACTCGAGCAACAGGCCATCGCCGGTGGTCTTGACAATCCGGCCGCCGTATTCTGCGATCTTCGGGTCGATCAGCTCCCGCCGGTGCGCCTTCAATGCGGCCAGCGTCGCGCTCTCGTCACGCCCCATGAGCAGCGAATAGCCGACTACATCGGCCGATATGATTGCTGCCAGTCGTCGGTGGTCACGCGCCAAGAGCGTCTCCCCCTCAGCCCCTCGCGCCTCGCATCATAAGGAACAGCTACCGGGCTCGCAACGGCGGCCTGTGATCGATGCATTGCATTCGTCTGCTAAAATCCGCGCGGGTGCTATGGGTGGCTCACGGTTGTGTGCCAGCTCGAGCAGGTTCACGCGCAGGTCGGGCCGCCGCGCGGCTCTTTTCGCCTGCACCCGTGCAATCACTCCCCCCTTTCAAGTGGTCTGCAGCAGTCGTCTCGATTGCGCTCGTCGGTTTCCCGAATGTCGGGAATGCGGCCGGAGATGGTTCTACGGCGCTTGTCGTTCCCGTCGAATTCATACTCTTTGCGGCAACTTTGCTGGGTGTTGCGCTCCTTCACCGTCACACCTTGCGAACAGCCCTGATAGGCCTGACGTGCATCACTCTTTATAAGCTGTCTGTCACCGGCTTCAAGACCGGGTCAGGATGGGCGGGGCTGGTCGGGCATCTGGGACACGAATGGGTATTGCTCACCAACTTGCTTGGATTGCTGGTGGGCTTCGCGATCCTCTCCGATCACTTCGAGAAAACCCACATCCCTGCGATCCTGCCGCGATTTCTTCGCAACGACTGGATGGGTGGGTTCGGTCTACTGGTGATGGTGTTCGTTCTGTCCGGCGTGCTCGATAACATCGCCGCGGCACTCATCGGCGGAACCGTCGCGGCCACGGTGTTTCGACATAAAGTCCACGTGGGTTATCTCGCCGCGATCGTCGCGGCCTCCAATGCTGGGGGAGCGGGCAGCGTGGTGGGCGATACCACGACCACCATGATGTGGCTTGATGGCGTCAGCCCGATCGATGTGCTCCCAGCGTACATTCCTGCAGTCGTGGCACTCATCGTTTTCGGCGTCCCTGCATCTTTTCAACAGCAGCGCCATTCGCCGATCGTACGAGACGAAATCCCCGATGCGGCCATCGATCGGCCCCGCCTAGGTATCGTCGCAGTCATACTCGGCGCGGCGATGGCGACGAACATCATCGTCAATCTCAATTTCAAGCATCTATCGGACTCATTTCCCTTCATCGGTGCTGCGGTATGGGTGGCAATACTTGCATGCGCAATAGTGCGACCGCTGCAGTGGAGTCTCCTTCCCGAGGCGTTGAAGGGCAGCGTTTTCCTCCTCTCGCTCGTCCTTTGTGCCTCCATGATGCCCGTCGATCGGCTGCCGAGCCCGTCGTGGCAAACGTCCTTAGGTCTTGGATTCATATCGTCGGTGTTCGACAACATACCGCTAACCGCGCTGGCACTTCGGCAGGGTGGTTACGACTGGGCGATGCTCGCGTTTGCCGTCGGTTTCGGCGGATCGATGGTCTGGTTCGGCTCATCCGCTGGTGTCGCGATCGCGAACCTGTATCCGGAAGCACGTTCGGTCGGCTTGTGGTTCCGGTATGGGTGGCACATCCCACTTGGTTACCTCGCGGGCTTCCTCGTCATGCTTGCTGTGATGGGCTGGCAACCCCGCGCGCGAGACGAAGCGCCGGACCGCTTGTCGGCGGATCAACAAATGGAAGCGGGACGAGCGTTCGCGATAGAACGCTTCAAAGGGAATTGAAGATCATCCCCGCTTTTACGTCGCCTCGATGACGGGGTAACGCAACGTTGGAATGCGCCGCGTGGGCGCCGACCGATGCGGATTGAAGCAGTCCCGCATCACGCGGAAGCACGTCAACCCAACACCGTAGCGACCTTCGAGAATCCAACCCATCGCGATCATTTCATCGCGTACGTGTGTCGACGGTGTACCGATGGTTGGCGCTCACGTCAGTGGCCGCCCAGCCTTTGAGCACCCATTCGGCGCGCGCTAGTTCGCGGCGTGGGAGGGTCCGCCACCATCGGTCAACTTCAGTACCGCGCGCTTCAGCGCGTCAAGCTCTTCCCGGAGTGTTGCCAGCTCTTGCTGCTGCGACTGAATCGTCGCCTCTTTGTCCTGCATCATCTGACGCAGGCCCTGGATTGCGGCCAGGGCTACGCCCGACTCGTCACCCGTCGCTATTGTCTTGTCGTTACTACCTAACCCGAACGCGGCGTGGAAGTCCTGCGCAACCGGACCGATGCGCCGCACACCGGGCTCGTTGCGATAACTCCATTGCGTCACCGGCAGCGCGGCGACGCGTGCGAGTATGTCGCGTGGATCGTGGCAGGACATCTGCGTTTGTCGGATTGATTGCGGCGGCCGACATACGGATTGATTGCAACGTAACGTTGAGGACTTGCTACGGTCCGTGGGCGATATTCGCATGGCGTACAAATGCCACGCTAGGTGGATTCACGACCTCGGCCAGGGTCTCGATCGGTGGCGCGCCGATCTGGCACGCGAATTAGTCCGAGGCGGCGGTAGAGTCCGCGGGTGTCGTGCTCTCATCGCCATTGCAGCTATCGTCTTTCTTCCTGGCCGAAACCGAGCACGTCGCTCCCTAACGATGCGGTTAACCGGGCGCGCCGAAGTTGCGTTCGGCAACGATCGTTGGAATCTCGATTGGAGTAGGACTCGAGACGTGCTGGTAGGCCGCTGTTGTTACATGGGCAATTCTGAATCCCAGCATCGCGAACGCTTCTCGGTAAACACCGATCGATTAGCGCCAAAAGGAGAAATTTGCGGCGAGATCCAACGGGATTCATTCCATCGCACGGCGGCGCGTGAGCGACGCGATCAATCGTCAATGGCGTCCGAGAGCGTCGTGGTGCGTGCCCCGGCGCCGCGAAGGTGCATCTGACCGAGCAGATCCTCCAGTGTGTCGTGCAGGTCGCGCACCGACTCAACCGGCATGTCGCACAGCGCCTGTTGCAGCACGCCCCGCAGCGGCTTGGGTGCGCGGCGCATGACGCGCGTGCCGCGTCCGGTGAGGTAGAGGTTCACCACTCGGCCGTCGTCGCTGTTGCGGCGGCGCTCCACGAGGCCGGCGCTTTCGAGAGCCTCGACAAGATTGCTCGCGGTAGACTGGTGAATGGCGAGGCGGGCGGAGAGCGCTCCCACCGTTATGCCGCGATCGTCGTCGATCTCGGCCAATGCCCACAACTGCGCCCCGCTAACACCCAAACTCTTGCGCACGCGGTGATAGTGCTGCGAGATGGCGCGAAACGCGATGCGGAACTGCACGAGCACACCTCGCATCAGATCGGTCTGCTCGGCGTTGGATGCTGCCTCCGCGCGGTTCGGCGGCCGCTTTTCGGTTGGCCGCGAAGTGCGCCGGCGTCTCGAGGTGGTCGAATGAGCGCGCGCCATGGTGGAAGGATAGCGCGCGCCGCTTCGGGACGCTCGATGTCACGAATGACCGGCAACCTGCTTGCGCACGTCGGCGATCTTGTTCGTCGAGACCGGCGCGGCCTGATTTCCGAAGCTCGAGCGGATGTAGGTGATCACGTCCGCGATCTCGGGATCGGTCAGCTTGTCCGCGAAGCCGGGCATCGCAAATCCCTCCGGCTTGTCCCCGGTTCTAGCGCTACGCGCACCCTCGAGCACCAGACGGGCCAATGACGTCGGGTCGTCTGCATGCACGCCGGTGTTGCCCTTGATCGGCGGAAACACCTTCGCGATGCCTTCGCCGTTCTGCATGTGGCAGCCTGCACACTGATCCAGATAGATCAACCGCCCTCGGGTGAGCGCGTCCTTGTCATCGGATGCGCGCGGCGGATGGCGGGTGTCGTTGTCCCCGGGAAGGTCCTTGAGGTAGACGGCCATCGCGTGAAGGTCCGACGTGGACAGGTGACGCGTAGAGTTCTCCACAACCTCGGCCATCGGTCCCATCGCGCGTGCCCGCGAATTGGCGCCGGTCTTGAGGTAGCTCACGATGTCGTCGACCGACCACGCCCCCAGTCCTTCGGGGTGCGTGGGACGCAGGCTGGTGGCGAACCACCCTTCGCCCATCCCGCCTTGAAAGGCCTCATCGCGCTTCACGCCACCGAGCGCATTTTTCGGCGAGTGGCAGGCGCTGCAGTGGCCGAGACCCTCGACCAAGTAGGCGCCGCGATTCCACTCGTTCGAACGCTGCGGATCAGGCTTGAATTCACCATCATGAAAGAACAATAGATTCCATCCTGCCACGGACTCGCGCCAGCTCATGGGCCATGGCAGATCCGGTGCGCGGACAACCTCCTTCACCGGCGTCAGCGTTTCGAGGTAGGCGCGGATGGCGAGCACGTCGTCGCGCGACAGCCGCGTGTACCACGGGTACGGAAACGCCGGGTACAGGTGATCGCCATTGGGACGACGTCCCTCGCGCATTGCGCGCACGAAGTCATCGTCGCTCCAGCGGCCGATGCCCGTCTCCTCATCCGGTGTGAGGTTGGACGAGTACAGTGTTCCGAACGGCGTGGGGATCGGTCGGTCGCCGGCGAAAGGCTTGCCGTTGTCCGCCGTGTGACACGCAGCGCAGTCGCCCGCAGCGACGAGGTAGCGACCACGCTCGAGCTGTGCGTGCGTGGTGTCCCGGACGGACGCGCCCGCTGCAATGGCAACGGCGCAGCCCGCCAGCCCCGCGATTGCCATGAGGTAGCCAGGTTTCATCGCAGATCCTCAGGCCGACACGAGCGGACCGGGCTGTTTCAGGTACCGGCTCTTGATCGCTTCGGCGGCCCAGTACGTGAGCGCGCCTACGGTGCCGGTCGGGTTGTAGCCGGCGTTCTGCGGGAACACGCTCGAGCCCATCACGAACAGGTTGGACACGTCCCACGATTGCAGGTACCGATTGACCACGCTGGTGCGCGGGTCATCGCCCATCACCGCGCCACCGGTGTTGTGTGTGGTCTGGTAAGGCACGATCGAGTAGCGGCCCTTGCGGGGCTTGGCGTGGAACGAACGCGCGCGCATCGCCTTGGCGACATCGGTGGCGCGCGCGGTCAGGAAATCGGACATCCGGTGCTCGTTGTCGTGAAAGTCGAACGTCAGCCGCAGCATCGGGTTGCCGTAACTGTCGCGGTACGTCGGATCGAGATCCAGGTAGGCGTCGCGGTAGCTCATCACGCTGCCATGCGTCGCGATGCTGGCGCTGCGCAGGTAGTTCTCGGCAAGCGCGCGCTTGAACTTGCCGCCCCACGTGGGCGTTCCTTCGGGCACGTGGTGCTGCAGGATCGGCCGTCCCCCGGTGGTCCACAAGGCGAGATAGCCGCCACCGACGAACCCGTGCGGGCCGTGATCGAAGAGGTCGCCGTTGAAGTCGTCCACCGCCTGCCCGAGCGCGCCTGCGCCCATGAACGGGTTGAGGATCTGATCGACGAACACGTCCACGGAAGAGGTGATCTGGTAGGCGTAGTTGCGCCCCACCACGCCCTTGTTCGCCACGGGGTCGTACGGCTGGCCGATCTTCGACAACAGCAGAAGGTGCACGTTGTGCTGCGCGAACGCGCAGAGAATCACCAGCTCGGCCGGCTGCTCGAATTCGCGCCCCGCCGCATCGACATAGGTCACACTCGTCGCGCGCTTGCGGCTGCTGTCCGTATTCACCCGCGTCACCTCGCAGCGTGTGCGCAGCTCGAAGTTGTCGCGCCCGAGCAGCACGGGGAACACCGTCGTTTGCGGGCTGGCCTTCGAGTAGTTGCCGCAGCCGAACCACTCGCAGTAGCCGCAGAACGTGCACTGGCCCATTTGCACGCCATAGATGTTCTGGTAGGGCTCCGAGGTGTTCGCCGCGGGGCAGGGGAAGGGATGGAATCCGGCTTCGCGCGCGGCCTTGTCGAAGAGTACTTGCCCTGCGCCGCGTTTTAGCGGGGGCAGCGGATAGCCGCGTCGGCGCGCGCCTTCGAACGGGTTTCCACCCTCCTGCACCTTTCCGCCGACGTTCCCGGCCTGGCCACTGATGCCGCACAAATATTCGAAGCGGTCGTAATGCGGCTCCAGATCAGCATAGGTGACGCCCCAGTCCTGGATGGTCATGTCCTGGGGAATGAACTTGGCTCCGTAGCGCTGCGCGATGTGCGAGCGCAGCTCGAAGTCGCTGGGCAGGAAGCGCCACGTCTGGCCGTTCCAGTGCACGCCCGCTCCGCCCGCGCCGGAGCCGGGCCGAAAGGAGCCGAGGTGCCGCATCGGCAGCGCGGTCTGCTCGAGACTGTTGCGAAAGGTGAGCGTTTCGCGCTCCGGCTCCTCGAAGAGGCCGTTGCGCACGGCATAGCGCAGCTCGTCCTGGATGGATGTGGGGGAGAAATCTGGAATCGTGTCGCGAAAGATTCCGCGCTCGAGCGCGAGCACCTGGAGACCGGCGTCGGTGAGTTCCTTCGCGAGGATGCTCGCCGTCCAACCAAAGCCCACGAGCACGACGTCGACGGCGGGGAGTCGCTGGGCCATGGTCATCCCTTCCGCACGGCCGCGTCGCGCCCTGCGATGCTCACGTACGGCATGTCGTAGCGCTTGCCGTACTGGTCGATCTCGGCGACGTAGTTGTAGCGAGGGCCAGGAAAGCCGATGAGTTTCCAGCCGACGAAATCGCGGTTGCCACCGTACACAGGGTCGGCGAGGAAGCCCTCGACCGTGTTGTCGACCAGCATGTTGAAGAAGGTGTCTGCAGGCACGTGCGCGAGCTGGACGTCGTTCTTCTCGAGCTCGTGCAGCACGTCGTCCTGTGTCTTGGCATCGAGCTCCGCGAACGACTTGTTGCCGTACTTGCCGCGCACGTACTGCTCGATGTCGGCGATCGCCGCGCGGTACAGCTCCGCCGGCGTGAGTTTCAACTGATAACCCTGCTCGTGCTCTCCCTGCTTCCAGGGGCCCTGCATGTACCAACGCTCCGCGCGCCCGTAGGGTCCCGCAAGCTGATGGTCGATGAACGTTCCGACGCCGGCTTCCTTGGCGCCAGGCCCGAGCTCGTCGTTGGGAATGATGCGAGCCACTGCCGCTTCCACGAAGCCGAGCTCGGATGCGGTGAGATAGACCTCCGGCGGCTGTGCGTAGGCGGGTGCGGCGGCGCGCGCCTCGCGCGCACTGCGCACCACCGCCTCGAGCGGGATCACGGCGACCGCGGGCGTGAGCGCCACGGCCTTCAGCAGGTTGCGTCGCGACGGCGATTTCATCGCGCTCCTCTTTTGATGTTCAGTAAAACGGCAATACGGACATGAGCAAGTCGAAGCTGCACACCGGCCTGACTCACAGCCGCCGTGGACGGGCGCGCGCGTCGTTCCACAATCAGGTGGACGCGGCGCCAGCGACAAAAGTTCAGACTATATTTGCACAAATATAATTGCTGGACGCAACAACCCGATCACGTCTGCGAGCGGCGAAGCGGCAGGGAGCGAGGCAAACATCGCGGGCGATCACCCCGCGCCTGTTGCACCATTCAGCCGAGGCGTACCGCGAAGTCGGTGAGGCTCAAGGTCGCGAGCAGCGCAAGCCACATCAGGCCGGCGAGGGCGAACACGCGGATCATCGGTGTGCCGCGGCGCACGTGCATGTACATGAACGCCACCAGCAGTGCCTTGCCGAGCGCGATGGCGAGATTCACGGCCAGGTTGAATGCACCCATCGGAACCCACGCGCTTGCTGCGGTGAGCGCGAGCAGCAGCAACAGCGCGAGCCACGTCCACACGTAGTGGCGCAGCGGCGGTGGCGGCGCCGCGGGTGGCCGGCTCATGCGCGCGACACCAGGTAGAGGCACGGGTAGAGGAAGATCCACACGAGATCGACGAAGTGCCAGTAGAGCCCGACGTTTTCGACCTGCTCGTGCAGGCGGGGTGTGCGGCGGCGCCATTCGCGCCAGGCGAACGTAAGCGCGAGGCCGATCCCGATCGTCAGATGCACGAGGTGCAAGCCGGTGGTGGTGAAGTAAAGCCAGAAGAACGCCAATGCACCGCGCGCAAGGCGCGGGTCGAAAGCGAAGTCGAGCAGGGGCACCAGGTGGTGCCGGTAGTCGAGCGCGTATTCGGTGAGCTTGATGCCGGAGAACGCGACGCCGAGCGCAGCCGTGATGAGCAGCAGCAGCGCAGCGGCGCCATGACGGCGCAACTGCGCCGCGCGCACCGCGGCGGCCATCGTGAAGCTGCTCGTTAGAAGCACGGCCGTGTTGGCAGTGCCGAGGACGAAACTCGTTTGCCGGCTCGCCGCCGCGAAAGCCTCGGGCAGATGGGCGCGAGCGAGCGCGTATACGAAGAAGAGCACGCCGAAGAAGAGGATCTCGCTGGCGAGGAACAGCCACATGCCGAGCGCCGCCGCGTCAGCCTGTTGCGCGGCGTCGTGGAAGGGCTTCGCGACGCCCGGGGCGCACGCTTGACGCTGGACGCTCGTGGCCGTGGTCGCGCTCACGTGCTGCTCCGTAAACGTCGCATCAGTGCGTTCCCTCGCGCGCGCTTATCACGTCGGGCGGAATGACGTTCGGACGGTAGTCGTATGGCGGCGCGTCGACGATCGGCAGCGTGTCGAAGTTGTCGACGGGGGGCGGCGACGTGGTGCTCCACTCCAAGCCCGTTGCCTGCCAGGGATTGCCGGGCGCGCGCGCGCCACGGAACAGTGACCAGCCGAGGTAGAGCAATGGCAGCAGGTAGCCCAATGCGAGGATGACGGCACCCGCCGACGAGAGGACGTTGAGCGTCTGGAATTCGGCCGGGTACTCGTAGTAGCGTCGGGGCATGCCCTGCACGCCGAGGAGGTATTGCGGGAAGAACGTGAAGTTGAACCCGACGAAGAGCAGGATGGCGGCAACGCGCGCCCAGCGGTCGGAATAAAGTCGGCCGGTGATCTTGGGCCACCAAAAGTGGATGCCGCCGAGGTACGCGGACACGCTGCCGCCCACCATGATGTAGTGGAAGTGCGCGACCACGAAGTATGTGTCGGTGAGATGAACGTCGAGCGCGAGCGAGGCGAGGAACAGGCCGGTCATGCCGCCCACGGTGAACAGGCCCACGAAACCGAGCGCATACAGCATCGGCGCGTCGTAGCGGACGCGACCGTGCCATAGCGTCGCAGTCCAGTTGAACACCTTGATGGCACTTGGAATCGCCACCAGGAAGGTCAGCAGGGAGAACACGGCGCCCGCCATCGTCGACTGGCCGGAGACGAACATGTGGTGTCCCCACACGAGGAAGCCGATCACCGCGATCGCGACGATCGCGTACGCCATGGTGCGGTAGCCGAAGATCGGATTGCGCGAGTAGCACGCGAAGAGCTCGCTCACCACGCCCATCGCCGGGAGCACCATCACGTACACGGCAGGGTGCGAGTAGAACCAGAAGAGGTGCTGGAAAAGCAGCGGGTCGCCGCCCAGTGCCGGGTCGAAGATGCCCACGCCGAGGAAGCGCTCGAGGCCGAGCAGCACGAGGGTCATCGCCAGGACCGGCGTCGCGAGCACGAGTATCGCTGCCGTCGCGTATTGCGCCCAAATGAAGAGCGGCAGGCGAAACCAATGCATTCCGGGCGCCCGCAGGGTGTGCACGGAGACGATGAAGTTGATGCCGGTGAGGATTGACGAGAAGCCCACCACGAAGACGCCGGCGAGCACGTAGAACACGTGCGTGTTCGAGTACAGGCTGGAGTACGGCGCGTAGAAGGTCCAGCCTGTATCCACACCCCCGAGGACGAGCGCCACGAGCGTGAAGAGCGCGCCCGCTACGTACAGGTACCAGCTCGCGAGGTTGAGGCGCGGGAAGGCGAGATCGCGCGCGCCGATCATCAGCGGGACGAGGAAGTTCCCGAGCGTCGCCGGGATCGATGGAATCAGGAAGAACCAAACCATGACCACGCCATGCATCGTGAAGAGCTTGTTGTACGTCTCGGCCGACACGAGATCGCCGGCCGGCGTGGCGAGCTCGATGCGGATCAGCGTCGCTGCAACCCCGCCGATGAAGAAGAACGTGGTGATCGCGACGGCGTACAGGATCGCGATGCGCTTGTGGTCGGTGGTCGTGAGCCAGGAGCGCAGCGTCATGCCCGCGGTGAGGTAGCTTTGGTCGAGATGCCCGCGAGGCGCCGTCACGTAGGGGCCGGCGGCGGGGAGCGGCGTCGCCATCTCGCTCATCGGCGGCCTCGGGT
>Ga0068852_100002611_pt1 | contig 12453 bp, 25 predicted proteins | sample KBSCornC22_FD_66594 | JGI IMG/M metagenome (GOLD analysis project Ga0068852, IMG submission 66594) | Corn rhizosphere microbial communities from Kellogg Biological Station, Michigan, USA - KBS Corn C2-2 | ecosystem: Host-associated > Plants > Roots > Rhizosphere > Soil ... | reverse complement strand
CTGGGCCCGGGAAATACCAGCTTTTCGAAGTGCAGTGTTAAGCACCTCACCCGAGGGGCCTGAGAACGGTTTGCCCGACTCCCTTTCCCTATCACCCGGAGACTGTCCGAGGATGAAGAGCTGAGCTGCGGGGTGGCCGTCTCCTCGGACCATGGGGCGATCGAAGTAGGGGCAACCGGTGCAGGTGGAAGGCTTTTCACTCATTTACCGTGCCCGTTTCTAGCGAGTTCGAGGAACCGCCTTTCCTGATCGGGGTCCGTCTGAAACTCTCCTCGGATGCTGTAGGTTCTGAAATCCCCCTTGGTGTGAACCCCTCGTATCTTGGCGCATCCGTGTTTTCCAGTGACGACACATGCCGCACCTTTACATTTTGGGAGGACTTCGTAGATTTTATCGATAACGTCATTTGTGAACTTCTCCTGGAGGATTGGACCACGGTTGATGTCGTGGAGTAGTCTAGCTAACTTTGATAGACCAAGAACATGTCCGTTAGGGATGTAGGCTACATCTACAGACATCTCAACAGGGAGGAGGTGGTGAGGACAAAACCCCCATATCTCATGCCCACGGAGAAGGATGAAGTTGTTGTAGCGCTCTTCAAATGTAGGGTATTCTACATCCGGACAGTTGAATATTTCGTGATACATGCGTGCAACTCTATCTGGCGTTTCGAGGAAATTCTGGTCTTTAGTGTCACAGTTCAACCCCTGAAGGATTAACTTCACACCGCGTTCGATTTTACCGTGGTCCACTAGTTAGCTCCTTCGTGCGACGTTCGATCTCCCGTTGGATATACCAAATGGCCTTTTTAAGGTCTTGGAGCTCGGTGGAAGTAGAGGTGCCTTTAGATTTGTGTGGAGCCCTCCAAAGGTATTTAATAGCATTACCTACATTGAAGGGTAGCCATTCAACCACATCAATACATTCAATTCCTGCAGGGTGAGTATTGTAATGAACAGGATGGTTAACAGGATCAGAAGTTGTTTTACTGCGGTTAACTCCGACACTGTCAAGCCGTTCTTGTACACGTTCACCTTGAATAGCAGCAGTGTTAAGTATTTCCCTAACTAAAGGGATAGCATTTGATCTATCTCGAGCTGCCTTTTTCGCGTTAAACCTCGCCCGACGTTCCGCTGACCATTTAGACGATGATGTTTTTCTTTTCTTCGATATAGCCATGTTTCTTCGCCTCTTTCTGTAAGTATTTCTGGAGTTCAATCTCCCAATCTTGTTTTTCTTCTGTCTCGGGTGCTCGGGTCATATCAGTGAGGAAGGCTTCCCAGAAAACAAGGGCTTCCGCTTTGGGGTCGGTAGACCCAGCATCTGTGTTGTAGTGACGTGTACATTCTTCAGAGGTAACGGTGTTGATAGCTCCGACGATCCAGCATTCTTTACCCGCGTGGTGGTAGTGACGTCCGAGGTACAGGTAGTATTTGTGAGACCAAGACATTGTGTCTTGTTCGATGATGCATTTTGGTTTGCGGAAGGAGATGTGTGGGTCGCTCATTGTAACCCCAATAACTTATGGAGCTGGCAACTCAACCTCCATGTTGGGTGGGATTGTAGAACTGCGAGGGCGAGTTTGACGTTCTCTTGGTTGATAGTTTTTTCTCCATTTATGGGAGAAACAAAAACATTTTCCATTCCAGGGTGAAGCATCACTGCAACTTTTTCTTCATCCCATTCTTTATCCACAAGGAATTTTATCTCGTTCGCTAACATCATCATACTGTCAAGACAATCCCATTTAGGGGAGACAGTAATCCACACTCGTTTGTTGTGTTGAAGAGCTGATATAAGGTTAATTGTTCCAGAGGTTTCAATGTGGATTTGGATCCCCTTCCGAAACGCTTGTTGGAAGAATCCCGAAGAGATCAAACTTTGTTGATGGATGAGAGGTTCCCCCCCGGTAAGACAGATGTGTTTTTCCCAGGTTTCGCCGATGAGTTCGTCTACAGTTTTGTAGGTGTGGCAGGAGAAGTCGGTGTCGCAGGTGAAGAAGCGGCCGTCCCAGGTTTGGCACATTGAACCTGTAGCTCCTCCAGATAAGATAGGATGACCTTCTAAAGCATTGTGTTTCTCTCCCCAATCTTTAGAAGCCTTCTTCCCTACAGGACATCCCGCCAAACGAATGAAATGCATTGGGGTGCCGACGTAGGTCCCTTCTCCTTGCAGACTATGGAAAGTCTCCGCGATAGGCAACCCTTTATCTCGACTTGTAGGCGTTGTGGATTGTTGTATCGTGCTCATACACCTTCTCCATTTCTAATCTCAATGGGGGTTTACAGAGATGACAGATAACCCAAGGTCCTCTTACCTTCTGTATCTCGGTTTGTATAAAACCCGCCAACGTCCTTAGGTTCTTGAAGTCGTACAGGATATCAGCGGGATTGGCTTTTTGTAACAACACCATTAGTCCTGCGATACGGTCTACTAAACTCGTAGGGAGGATGATGTCAGCGGTTGGGGTTTCACTCATTTTAGTACTTCCCCGGTCGTTGGGACTTCTTGGGTTTCTTTTTGGTTTTCTTGGGACTCATAACGTCTAATTATCTCCTTTCGTAGGGCTGAACGTTTACGTGTGTGGTGGGAGCGATGACAGGAATCGTGACACCACACGAGGTTCTCCGGTTTGTTGTTCTCACGGTTTTCGTCGATGTGGTGCAGGGTGATGTCTTGAGGGAAACGTTGGTGGTGTCGGTGTCCGAAAGTTAGGCCTTCGACTAATACTCCTATACGTTTGGGCGAGTCGATGAGATAACACTGACAGAAGTAACACTTCTTGTCGTGGAGGAAGAACCAGGCGATCTCTCGTAACATCTGGAGTTCGGATTTGGTGTCAGCCCGCATTATTGTTTGCCTAGTTGATTGAATTCTTCCCAAGTTAACAAACACGACACAGTACACGTCTCATCTAATGTTAACGACGAAAACACTTGGCCACGTTTGACAATTTGGCGAGCGATTTCGATCAGGAGGTTTTCTGAGGTGGGATTGAAGAACTTAAGTACCCCTGGCTTCTCCCATATAAGCCATCCTACACCTTTAATCCCTCCCGATTCTGGTTTGTGGAGAATAGTGACTCTATCTGTCTCCCAAGCTCCGAGATGTGCATGGTCTAGATCATCAATAATCGGTTGGATAGAGGATTTTATATCTCCATAATCAACTACCATACCTGTTTCTTCATCCACAGGCCCGCGGACGTAGACTGTTAGTTTCCATGAATGGCCGTGGAGGTTAGAACACTTCCCTTTGTGGTTGGGTAAAACATGAGAGGCTTCAAACGTGAACTCCTTACAGATCTCCATTAAACTCTCCAAAAACTGCAGAGTGAGCATCGCCAGAGCTGGGTGCTCACCCCGCGTTAGTTTTTAACTACTTCAACCCTAACCGTTTACGTCGACGATCGTTAAACCGTCGTTCATAACGGTTTTCGTAGAGCACCACAAAGATGCACCAGAGGGTGATAAAAACTACCCCCGTCATGCAGCTTTAACCGGTTTGAGGATCAGTCGGTTTTCACCAATTTCGTGAACCCGAAAGACAACTCCTTTTACGGTTATTTCTTCTCCTTGGGAGAAGAGGAATTGGGGTGAATTCTTTCGAAACTCCTCAACTTCTGCTGGAGTGTCGAGTGGACGGAGTTCGTTACTTCCTGGATCGTATCCCATGTTATTTCCCCTTTGGATTGGAACCCTTACCTTGTTGCATTGAACGGATAGACCAGGGCGCGACGTTTGCGTATTTCTTGTCCCCGTCGGTGTTGTGTACGATGTAGGCATAAAACTCCCCATCCTTAAGTTTCTCGGGATCATGCCCTTCAGGACCAGGGTTGTAACCTACAGCTGCGTAGTAGGACTTCAACTTCGAAAGCCCCATTGGGTGGCTCAACTGTGGGTTATCAAACGCGATCCGCCCTACTGTCGCCTCTTCCTGTGAAGCGAGTTGGAGAAGCACTCGTTTCTCTTCCTCTTTGAACTCAACATTCTTCACCCGAAAGTGGTACCAACCTTCGGGAAGAAGATCTCCCAGCGCGGCAACGTTTTGCATATTGTCTTGAAGTAACGGCATTGTTTTATTGTCCTCTTGTTTTGGATTTAACTACACTTTCTACAACCGGACGTAGTACGTTGTGGAGATCATTCTCAAACTTCGTATACGCCAGATCATATCTTTCTTTGGAATCGACCAAGATTGGTCGACCAAACTCGTCGTTGGCGGAGATTACCATTTGTAACTTCGGCCAAGAGTTGGTGTTGATGGTTATGTCGATTTTAGCCACGCTTAACCTCCATACTTACTGGAGGCCATATATGAGCTTGAACGGCTTTCAGAAGGTTAATACCTTCATCTTGGTTAAAGTGAACCCCAATCATTGCCATATTGATAGTGTTGAGAACGTCCTTCGCTTTTTCAGCTCTCATCCTTTCTAAGAAGATTGCATGATCACCCAAACGTGGCCTCCAGTTCGCTTACGAATTTTTCATAGTGGTTGGACTCTTCACAGTCGATGTCATCAACAATATCGAATATCTCTCCCTTTTTACGGAGGTCGTCTACTTCATGTTTGATTACGGTAGAACCTCGGTCGAGGTCGAACATTTTCAATGGACGTGGAAAGGAGAGAAGACTGCGTGTCTTCTTTATCCCAAACACTCCATAGATGATCCAGATGTAAGGGAGGTCGAGTTTGATGTTAAATTTGGCTGCAGCTTCAAGTAAACCTGTGTATGAGGCCGGAAGTAAAGCCGACTGGATCGCATCAGCATTAAACCTCGCTTTTACCTCCCAATAGTCTCCTCCTCCTCCAATTGGTTCACGACGAGCTACCCAGATTGGGTTGCCGTTCATATTTCGCATACGGAAGACGTTGTCGGCAGCTCGTGCAAACTCCTCGGGAGTTTGTTTACCCGGCATTTCGGGGAGACCTTTAATGGCGATAGGCTCCATCGGTTGCTCACCCTTTTTCGCCATCATCCCACCTTTGGCGTAGATACGCTCGATCTGTTCGTGAGCGAGGAAGACCACCTCGGTGCCTTGATCGCGGAGGTTTTTGCACCGCCGTACGAGCATGTTTAGACGTTCAGTTGTTCCGGGGTAGTTTTGCATGCCGCGGATTGTTTCCATCCCGGATTTATCGGCATGCTTCCCCATGTCTTTAGAGAAATACAACCGAGCGAGTTCACCCACTGAGTCGAATGCGACTGTTTTGTATTTAGGCATCTTTTGATATCCTTATTACTTCTTGTGGTCCATCAGTAGAATAACTAAAAGACGATTCAGAAACTTTCCATCCACAAGCTTTAAGTGTATTGCGGATAAGATCAACAACTTGAGATTTACCGCTTCCTGCAGGAGCAACAACTTTTATAGTTAGTTCTCTCATTTCTCATACTCCGTGGGGTCAACCACCCCTGCAAGTTGGAAGGCTTCTTTGCGTTCAACACAGGTACCGCATTTTCCACAGTGGAGGATGCCTCCTTTGTAACACGACCATGTTTGGTCGAGAGGGGCGTGCAGTCCTGCTCCAATCTCAACAATCTCCGCTTTTATAGACCTAATAAAAGGAGCTAATAGATGGACAGGTGTCCAAGCGTTTCCTTCCCGTACTGCTTTCTCCATTGCACTTAAAAACTCGGGTCGACAATCAGGATAGATTGCGTGATCTCCTGCATGTGCTGCCCAATAAACTTCACTAGAACCTGTAGATACCGCCCAGCCGACCGCGATAGAAATCATGATCATGTTGCGGTTAGGGACGACAGTCGCCTTCATTGATTCTTCTGCGTAGTGGCCTTCAGGAACGGGTTGATCGCCTGTTTGGGAGCCAGAAGAGATGAGATGTCGAATTGGAGAGAGATCCGCAAATTCCCACTCAATATTATGGGTTCTGCAAATCCTCTGTGCAGCTTCCAACTCTTTCGAATGACGCTGACCATAGTTAAACAACAACGCCTTCACATTCGGTCGGAGGCTCCAGAGGAGCACTGTGGAGTCTAAGCCTCCCGAAAAAAGCACGATTGGTTTACTCATCTATCACCTTCTTTCTACCACATATCGGGCACCAAAAGTAACATCCTACAGTGGTCCCCAAAAGGAAAGCAAGAATAATTATTATAGCTATCAAGTATGGAAGACTACTCATCAACATTTACCTCCTGTGTAGCTCCGCACCGTTCCGGCGGGGTGAGTCCAAGAATTTTGTAGTATTGCTCGTCAACGTAGTCGGGTTCTTTCACTCGGAACTGTTCCGGGACGATTCTACCGTGGTTTTTACACATATCCCAGAAGTAACACCGACGGTTGTATTTAACGCAGCTCTCATTCCACGCCCCATCCATCGCCCAGCGGTTGTGGGTTACTGCGTTCTCGTAGTCTTCTGCGGAGTGGATGAATTCTTTTTCAAACCGGAGGATATCTTCGTCAGAACGAAGGTAGGGTTCTCTCTCGAATGATACGCTCAATTGATCCTTTGCGTTCTTGTTTGGTTTTTTTAGGACATTCAGCAAGAATCCGTGAGGTCTTGTACCAAGGGACTTCCCAATCCCGTATAAATATCCAGTCGTCTGGAAATCCAACATAAACTTGTCGTAGAAGATATTCCCAGTCATCGCGGTCGTTTTGTGTTCGAGAAGCCATATTTTCCCTTTCCACGAGATCACCGCGTCGGTTTTGCCACGGAAGTAGTGGGGTTGGTAACAACCTTCATTCATGCAGCTGTAAGGTACAGAAGGGTCATATCTGTCTTTCACGAACTCAGCGAATTGGGTATTTACCTTACATTGTAGTTGGTGGAAGAAGTGGCAATGGTGTTTTGTGCCCTCCATCGGCACACAAAACTCAACCTCAGGTGAAATCACAGTCATCTCGTGGTCGGAGAAGTTGGAGGCGAAGACATCCACCATGCGTTTGGAGAGCTCGATTTGTTGTTCGATGGTTGTTCGTTCTTCGGGGAGAATCATCTGGCCGACGAGGCGTTCACGGTATTTGGCTTCGGAGGTTTGGACGGCTTGTTTAACGTCTCTATGGGCGAGAAACTCGGCAGCTCCTTCGTGGAAGGCTCCCCCTGTCATGAGTGGGATTGCGATGGAGTTTTCTTCTAAACCATCAATCTGATGGTATTTCGTCTTCATCGAACACTGTTTAAACTCTTTAATCCGCGATATATTCAATATCACACGCGATCTCCAATCCGGAGTTATTGCTTTTCAATGACTCCATTATATGCTTTTCAAACTCCTTTTTCACTATCCAGTGGGAAGCCAGAGTTGATGGATTGTTAGGTAATAACTATTCCTGATTGTATAACAGGAAGTTGTGTAGGCTCTAACGCTTGACCTAAATGATAATGCATAATCCTTAGCAACTCTTGTTGCATTTTAGTTACAACTGCTTTATTCACTTCCCCAACATGGGTCGGATGTTCAAGGGTGAAATTGAGCTCGAATGTAAGCTTAGCTGTCTTCATATCTCCTCCTTTACAGCGGCGTGAGGAGGCTGGGCCTCCTGGTTAAGTTTATACAACTTTAGAAGCGTCTCGCCATGAACGTAGAAAGGGTTTCTTCACCCATATCCCACATCGAGAGCATTTGAAGTCCGGGAATACTGCAGCTGCCTTCTGGTCGGTTGTAAAAGGTTCGTGCTTCAAGAAGAAACAAATAATTCTCATCATAACTTTTATCCTTTTCTGACCTCCAAACACAGCAATAGGAGAGGGGCTGGAGATCAGTCTCCCCTCTCCTACGGTGCGCGGGCGGCTACACCTGGCTGTGAGGGTTAGTGTTGCGTTACCCTCAATGTTTAAAAGGGTGAAGACTTAATAGACGGCAAAACGTTAGTCTCGCGATGTCTGAGGACCACCTTCCCCTGTTGCGTTGATAGTGGTTACCCACTTCATGGGGAGCACTTCCTCTCTTCACCCTTACTTTAACGGGAGGCGGTTCCCTTGTAGTTCCAACCTCCCGTTGGCGCCGGTAACACGACGGATGAACGCCGGCGCCAAACTGGTGTTAGACGGTTTCAACCTCTTCCGGCTCGTTTTCAGACTGAGCCGCCAACCACTCTTCGTGCTTCTTGGTGGCTTCCTCGTCCGCTTTCGCATCGAGCTCGTCTGCTACACCCTTCTTTGCGATTGCTTCGCGGATGAGCTTCTCCATCATCTTCTTCTTCTGCTGGTATGCCTTCATCGCGCCCGAACCCTGTTGTTTCTTCTGCTGGGTTTTCTGACGGGTGCGCAGCTTGAGGTATTCGGCTTCAAGCTGGCCCGAATTCGCCAGCTTTTCCACCTCGGCCTGGATTGCTGCCATATCGATCTGTGGTGTGTTAACTTCTGCCATGTGTTACTCCTTTTAAGGGTATATTTAACCCGATTTACAAAACCAGTATACTATTTCTTAGAAAGCTTTTCAAGATCCAGTGGGAAGGTAAAGAATTTTGCCATATCGTCTGCGCTGTGGAGTTCGAAGGTTTTCTTGCACCTCCCGTTGCAGGAGAGGAAGGTGAGGACTTTGTTGTGCGTGAAAGAGAGGGAACCGCGACAGTTAGGGCATTGGGGTTTTAGCTGCCCCGGCTGAGCGGGTGCGCCTGGTAAGTGCTTGCGAAGGATTTCTGCAATGGCCTTGGCGTGATAACTTCCAGCGTGTTTACCCCAATCGCCGGAACGTAGGCTCACATAATGCTCAATTTCTCTCGATGCCTCTTCCACCTGAGGCGTCCCTTGGGCCGCGCCGCGCAATGCGTTCACGTAATCAAACACGGCATCTTCCGATGGTCCATCTTCGTCACCGCTGCCCAACTTCAGTAGCTCGGCAATTCGATCTTTAAGAGTCTGACATTTTGCGCATCCGTCACCATCGCACTCAGAACAAGATTCTTGACGAATCCAGGTGGGCTGCGTTCCTGCCACGGAGGGAGCCGCGGCGTAAAGCATATAGTCATCTTTAGTAGCGGCTTCATAGCGTGCTTGTCGCGCAGCGGCTTCGGTGAGTGTTTCCTTAAGCCAACCACTTTGACGTGTCGCGGAGGGAGCACGCGATTTCAATCCGCATTGCTGACAATATGGCAAGCCATCCGTAAAATCACCGGGCCAATTACAATATTCACCATTACCACTGCGTGGCGCGGAGGCCGTCTCCGTTGCTTGGGTGGCCACTTTCTTCGCTTCTTCATACGATAACGGCTTACGCGGCTGCGATCCGGCCTCATGGGCCATTTCTTCTGGCTGGATATGAATTGGATCGCTGTACGGCTTTCCGCATGACCTATAACCACAAGCCTCTTTCCTTGTTGCCCCATCAATCGAACTATAATCGCCAATAATTGCATAGTGTCTTTGTATCGGCGGCTCAACCTTGGGCGCGGATGGCTCAGAGGGACGCGAAGCCCCTTTGAACAAGTGTGTTGGACAGGCATATTGCTTAGGACCGATTACCGTGAGCATCTCGGTAGCGTCACAATCAACGCATTTGTGGCGAGGCGGCTGCTCCCCTGTGGATGCTCCGCTGGCCAATTCGTTCAGTTTTGCCTCGGAGAGCCAATATCCACAGTGCGGCTCCTGAGCTGGGGCTGGGGCAAAGAACGGCGCTAATTCCCAAAGTCTCCACATCTCTGTGAACGTCTTTGTTCCGCAGCCTTCGCAATGAACGTAAGGACCGGCGGTATCATCTTGCGACGTAATCGGCTTCTGATAATCCAGCGCCAATTTACCCTGCCCAGCGCCACACTTCGGACACCTCGGCTGCGGAGAGGCTGAGACTGCGGCCCCCAGGCGGCGTAAAAGTTCATCCCGTATGGCAATGTGCCCACATCCGTAGCCTGAGCCAACATCACATGAGCACCCCCAATTAGAGACATGCTCGGCAAATTCCGTTTCAGTCATTTCCGTCATCTTCTTTTCCATTACCCCATTCCCCCAGCGTCAGATTTTTCCTCCAAATTAACTATCTCCGTTTGAGGTTCTTGCTCTAACTCAGTCAGGTTGCGCAACAACCGAGTTTTGGTTAAATTCAACATCTCTATTGCCTTCTCGGTGATTATTTCAATCTGCATTGCAGGGAGATGGGACATTCTTTCTGTCGCGTCTTGCAACGCTCCCATAATCCCATTTGAGGGCTCAACTCTCGCTACATGAGCTAGTTTCATCCCGCCAAAAGGTACCGCTGCCTGAATAGGCGCGGCAGAGAGTTTGTAGATATGCACATCCCAGTATTCGAACATGCATTTCTGTGTGAGAGCATAAAGGGAGTCGGATTTTACCAAATGGAGAGTAGGAGTATTCCTACTTTCCTGGATTAAGACTAGATACGTTTCCTCCGCCATTCTCCGCCTCCATCTGTTGAATTTTAAACCAAACGTCTTCACGGAAGATCTGGATGCCGTGAGGGATTTTCTTCTCTCCGATGATTGTTGGGTGATAACCGAGAGCTTTCAACTTTTGACAGAACACTACGACCTTCGCCAGGTTTGTTTGTGTGGATTCTCGGATGTATTCGGATAGACTTTGTTGGAGGAGGTCGGCTAGCTCAGTGACGAGGCTCTTCAACCCCCTCAACTCCTTCGGTTCCGCCCAAGGAGGATTGAAATTCTGCTGTAACTTCTTCTCCAACGCGCGGATGTGGTGTTCGTTATGGTTAGCCATTGATCTCACGCTCCGCTTGTTTTTTGATGGCTTCTAACTCGTCTGGGGAGAGGAGCTTCTTCGCCGTCTCCATGAAGAGTTTCTGTTCTGCCTGACGTTTTTGGTGGTAGGATTTGCGGTTGGAGAGAGAGGTGTGGAGGTAGTCGAGAGCTTCGACGCACTCTTGATAGATATCTTTATCTATACCCCCTGGCTCATCTTGTATTACATCATGTTTTTTGTCGGTGAGAAACTCCATCAACTCTTCCAGCCGTTCTACCTTCGGACAAGCGGGACCGCCATTACGTGTTGCCATTTTCTTTGATCTCCTGTTTTGATTTTTACTTCTACTCAGCCCGCGGAGAATTGAAAACCAACTCTCCATATTACAGTTATACTACATTCTGAAAAACTTATCAAGATCCAGTGGGAAGGAGATTATTTACAAACACCGAACCAATTTGTTTATTACGTTTTAACACTTCATACTCAGTCAACCCTATCCTACGCGCTTTTAAAGGCGTCCATCCTAACTCTCGAGCTTTGTTATGCATACACCTTTGACTGCAAAACCCCTTCCAGTCTGCAGTAGCTTTGTCTTCACGATAGTGTTTTAGACACGTCCTACATTTACACACCTTCACACAAACCTCCTTTGGATCGGAGGGAGCTGCTGTTCTTCCTCAGGTTGAGTGTTCTGAGTATTTTGGCTGTCTTGAGTGTTCTTATTCGCGGAGTTCCTCCGGGTGAAGGCAGAGCAGTAGAACGTGTCTGGGTTGAGCACTTCCAACACATTAAACTGGATATTGATTAGCTTACACTTCTTTATCTGGATAAGCTTAGTTACGTTAATTGTGGCAAGATGCGCACAATCCCTACAGCACTTCACCGTCATGGTTGTTCTCCTTTCGTGTGAAAACTTTAACATTGGTATCTATCCACTCGTTGATGAAGTCTGTAAAAGCATCAAACCGGTTAGTAGGTTTGATGTTGGTTGTTACCTCCTTTGAGCTTAGAGCCGTTCCGACTGGTGTGGGCGTGTTATTCACGGTAACCTCAACATTTTTGTAAAGTCAACAACATATCCATGTTGACCGAGCTTTTCTGTAACAAGACATTTCCAAATGCCTCCATCCTTTCGTGAAGAAAGAAGGTGAACAATCGTACCTTTCTTCACAACTGTAGAAGAATTACCTTTGAAGGTGTCTTCAGTTATGACAAACTTATTACTCATACATCCCTCCATGCTTCTCATCCGCATAAAACATCATCACGACGAGGTATCCCTTTGGCGTACACACCACAAACGGATCGTCGGCAAAATGGTTGTTGTGTAGGTACGTTGTGCTATACTCAGCGAGCACAGCGTGTTGTAAATCAAGCAACGTTACTTGTGGTGTTGACTCCTCCATCTTGCACCTCATAACCAAGTTTATGGAGCTCTGTTTTAAACTTCTCAATCGCTTTTGTATCTTCCAACTCTACCGCTTGACGGTAAGCTTTAAGATACATCACTACCTCTCTACTCATCGGTGGTTCGTTTGAAGGAGGAGTTACTACTCCATTGGGAATAATAGGAACACCTTCTTCTTTCTCAACAGGTAAAGCTCTCCCTCCCGCCAAAATCTTCGCCTCCATATGCAACACTTGTTGTGCCCAGTAAGGGTTGTCTGCTTTCCCTTGGGTTTCCCTCACATTCTTACGATACTTCCTCAAATTCGAACAATATACCTGGTATGTGGTGTCTTTTAACACTGCGAACCCTCCTTAAGTCTGCTTAATTATACCTTCTTCTTACTTTCTTTTCAATAGCCAGTGGGAAGCTGATGAAGGTA
>Ga0068852_100002610_pt1 | contig 12453 bp, 14 predicted proteins | sample KBSCornC22_FD_66594 | JGI IMG/M metagenome (GOLD analysis project Ga0068852, IMG submission 66594) | Corn rhizosphere microbial communities from Kellogg Biological Station, Michigan, USA - KBS Corn C2-2 | ecosystem: Host-associated > Plants > Roots > Rhizosphere > Soil ... | reverse complement strand
GTGGCGGCCGCCTGCCGGCGGTGGCCACTACGAGAGCCAGCCGGTCTTTCGGAGCAGCTCCACGGTCGACGAGAGCTCCGCGCCGAAGGCGGTCAGCTCGACGTCGGGGCCGTGGATCTCCTCGAGCGGGACGAGGCCCGCGGGCGGGTCGATCCCCGCGACGAGCGGGTACTCGTTCTCCTCGGCCTCGTCGACGTAGAACTGCTGCGCCTCCTCGGAGAGGAGAAACTCGACGAACCGCTCGGCGTCCTCCGTCTGGTCGCTGCTCGAGAGGACGCCGGCGCCCGCGACGCTGACGAGCGACCCCGGGTCGCCGGCCTCGAAGAGGTGGTTCGCGATCGGCGCGTCCGGCTGCTCTTCCTTCACGAGCGAGAGGTAGTAGTGGTTGACGAGCCCGACGTCGATCTCGCCCGAGGCGACCGCCTCGACGATCGGCGTGTTCTTCTCGTAGGTCTTCGCGTCGTTCGCCTTCATGCCCTCGAGCCACGCCTCGGTCTTCTCGTCGCCGAGCGAAAGCCGCATCGCCGTGACGAACGCCTGGAACGACGCGTTCGTCGGGGCAATCCCCACGCGGTTCTTCCACGCCGGCTCCGTCAGCTGGAGAACCGACGCCGGGAGCTCGTCCTGCGACAGCTGCCCGGTGTTGTAGACGAGCACCCGGGTGCGGCCGGAGGTGCCGACCCAGCGGCCCTCGGCGTCACGGAAGCGCGCGGAGACGCGGTCGAGCGTCTCCGAAGGGAGCGCCTCGAGCTGCGCGTCGACCGCGCCGAGCGAGCCCGGGTCCTGGGCGAAGAACACGTCCGCCGGCGAGTTCGAGCCCTCCTCGGCGATCGTCGCGGCGAGCTCCGCCGAGTCGCCGTAGCGCACCTCGACGTCGATCCCCGTTGCGTCGGTGAACTTCTCGAAGAGCGGTGCGACGAGCTCCTCCTCGCGGCCCGAGTAGACCGTGAGCGGGCCGTCCGAGCCGCTTCCGCCTCCTCCGCAGCCGGCCAGGGCCAGCGCTCCCACCACGGCTGCGGCCACGGCGATCGTCCTCATGCGTCCTCCATGGTCAGGCAACCCCCATAGTTCATGTAAGGGTGACCTTACAGTTGTTCAGGAGAGGACGGCGACGCGACCGTCGTGGAGTTGCACCTCGACACGTGCGCCGAGCGGGACGACCTCGTTGGAGGGGCGCTGCGACACGACCTCGACTCCGTCGACGAGGACGCGGTAGAAGACGTCGTGACCGCGGAACTCGCGCGCGACGACCTCCCCCGTGCCCTGCGGGTGCGGCGCGAGCGCGACGAGCTCGGGGCGAACGAGCACCTCGACCTCGCCGGCCTCGCCGTTGCAGGAAAAGACGCCGATCGGCGTCTCGACGGAGCCCGAGCCCGCCCGGCCGCGCACGAGGTTGCCCTCGCCGAGGAACGCTGCAGACCAGCGATCGGCCGGGGCGAAGTAGAGCTCCTCCGAGGTGCCCACCTGGACGATCTCCCCGTCGCGCATCAGCGCGATGCGGTCGGCGAGGGAGAAGGCTTCCTCGCGGTCGTGGGTGACGAGGAGCGCCGTGACGTCGAGCGGGCGCAGGACCGACGCGACCTCGTGTCGCAGCTCGGCACGCAGCTGCGGGTCGACGTTCGACCACGGCTCGTCGAGCAGCACGACGCGCGGAGCGGGCGCGAGCGCCCGTGCGAGCGCGACGCGCTGTTGCTGGCCGCCGGAGAGCTCGTGCGGGTACCGCCCGCCGAGCCCGCAGAGGTCGACGAGCGCAAGGAGAGCCGGAACCCGCTGAGCCCGGTCGCGCCGCGGCAGGCCGAAGCCGACGTTCTCGGCCACGGTCAGGTGCGGGAAGAGCGCGTAGTCCTGGAACACCATCCCGACCCCGCGGCCCTCCGGCGGGACCCAGGCGTTCTCGCCTGCGACGCGGCGGCCGCCGATCTCGACGAGGCCGTCGTCCGGCCGCTCGAAGCCGGCAATCGTGCGGAGGAGCGTCGTCTTGCCGCAGCCGGACGGGCCGAGCAGAGCGACGATCTCCCCGCCTGCGACCTCGAGGTCGGCGCCTCGCACCGCGGCGACGTCGCCGAAGCGCTTCGTGACGCCGTCGAGGCGGATTGCCGTTCCGTCCATGTAAGGCAAACCTTACCGCGGTTCGCGCCGGCGCACCGACCGCCGGGTGCGGCGCTACGTTGGCCGTCCCATGCCGCTTGCGACCGTCTACCCGCTCGTCTCCACCCGCTCGCTCGCCCGTCCGTTCACCTACGAGGTCCCGGAGGGGGTTGCGAAGGGTGCGGTCGTGTCGGTCAGGCTCGGCCGGAGCACGACCCGTGGGGTCGTAGCGGACGTCGGGGTGGAGGCGCCCCCGGGCATCGAGCTGTCGGCCGTCGGGCGGCTGCTCGACGAGGTGCCGGCGCCGCTCGTCGACCTGGCGCTCTGGGTCGCGGACTACTACGGCTCGACGCCGGCTCGGGCCCTCGAGCTCGTGGCGCCGAAGCGCCGCGCGCCCCGGGGCGAACGGCCGTCGCCGGCGGAGCGCGAGTCGCTCCGCGGCGAGGCTGAGCCGGAGGCGCTGACCGGCGACCAGCGCGAGGCGGTCGAGCGGATCGTCTCGGCGCTCGACGAGGGCGTCGGCGAGCACGTGCTCCTCGAGGGGCCGACGGGGAGCGGCAAGACGGAGGTCTACCTCCAGGCCTGCGCGGCGGCGCTCGAGCGCGGGCTCGGGACGATCGTCCTCGTGCCCGAGATCGCCCTCGCGCCGCAGACGGTGGGGCGCTTCCGTCGCCGGTTCGGCGACCGGGTCGCGATCCTGCACTCGTCGCTCGGCGAGGCGGAGCGGCGCGACGAGCGCGACCGGATCGCGCGTGGTGAGGCGCGGATCGTCGTGGGCGCGCGGTCGGCGGTGTTCGCGCCGATGCGCGGTGTCGGGCTGATCGTCGTCGACGAGGAGCACGACACCGCCTACAAGCAGGAGTCCGACCCGCGCTACGACGCGCGCACGGTGGCGGCCAAGCGTGCCGCCCTCGAGGGTGCGGTTGCGGTGTACGGCTCCGCGACGCCGCGGCCCGAGAGCTGGGCGCGGCTCAGGCGCCTGTCGCTCCACGCCCGGATCGGTGCGCCGATGCCCTCGGTGCGGCTCGTCGATCTGCGCCGCCAGGCGGGCTACCCGCTTTCCGCGCCGCTGCTCGGCGCCCTCGGAGGCCTGGTGGATGGGGGTGGGCGGGCGATCCTGCTCCTCAACCGCCGCGGTGTCGCGCCGGCGATCCACTGCCGGGCGTGCGGCACCTCGCGCCGTTGCGTGAACTGCGACGTCGCGCTGACGCTGCACACGGACGAGGCGCTCCACTGCCACCACTGCGGGCGCGTGGAAGCCGTCCCTCGCGAATGCCCGGAGTGCGGCTCCGTCGAGCTCGCCCGGATCGGCGCGGGGACGCAGCGGCTCGAGGCGGAGCTCGCGAAGCGCGTCCCGGAGCTCGAGCGCTTCCGTCTCGATGCGGACGTCTCGAGCCGACCCGGCGCGGCGCGGGACGTCCTCGAGCGCTTCCGCGCGGCCGAGCGGGCCGTCCTCGTCGGGACGCAGATGGTCGCGAAGGGCCACCACGTGCCGGGTGTCGCGCTCGCGGCCGTGGTCGACGCCGATACCGGCCTCTCCCTCCCGGACTTCCGCGCGGAGGAGCGGACGTTCCAGCTCGTCACCCAGCTCGCGGGCCGCAGCGGCCGCGACGCGCCGGGGCGCGTGATCGTGCAGACCTTCCAGCCCGATGCCACGCCACTCCGCCACGCGGTCAACCACGACGTCGACGGCTTCCTCGCCGGCGAGCTCGAGCGGCGCGAGGTGCTCGGCTACCCGCCCTTTCGGCACCTGGTCTCGATTCTCGTCTCCGGCCCGGAGCCGGGCGCGCCGCTCGCGGCGCTCCGCGAGCTGCGGACGCGGCTCGAGGGCGTCGACGCCGTCCTGCTCGGCCCCGCGCCGGTGCTGCGGCTCCGCGGCCGCCACCGCGCGCAGCTGCTCGCGAAGACGACCCAGCCCCGGTCGGTCGCGCGCCACGCGTCGGCCCTGCTCGCAGCTGCGGCGCGCACGATGCGCCGCGACGGGCTGACCGCCGTGGTGGACGTCGATCCGCAGTCGCTGTAGGAGTACGGCGTGGACGAAGCTCTCACCCAATTGATCCGCGACGCGATGCCGCTGGCGGCGGAGCTCGGCTTCGAGGGGATCGAGGGCGGGCCGGAGGCGGTCGTCCTCCGCGGCATCTGGGCGCCGGAGCGCTGCACCGCCGCCGGCGTGCTCCACGGCGGGTACCTGATGTCGCTCGCGGACACGGCGGCCGCGACGCTCGCGTTCCTCAACCTGCCGCCGGGCGCGAGCACGGCAACGATCGAGGCGAAGACGAACTTCCTCGCGGCCGTGCGCTCCGGCTTCGTGACGGCGCGTGCCGAGGCCGTTCACGTGGGTCGGACGACGATCGTTGTCCAGGTGGACGTGGCTGACGACGCCGGCAAGCTCGTCAGCCGGACGCTTCAGACGCAGGCCGTGATCGAGGTAAGCGGCGGGTAAACTCGGCCCCGTGGCACACGATCACGACCATGACCACGATCACGATCACGAGCACGACGACGAGCTCGAGGAGCTGACCGACGAGGAGGCGCAGGCCGAGGCCGAGCGGCTCGTCCGCAAGGAGATCGCGCTCTCGCAGATCCGCCAGTACGGCGACCCGGTCCTGCGGATGCGTGCCGACGAGGTGCAGGAGTTCGACGACGAGCTCCACAAGGTGAGCGAGCGGATGATCGCCCTCATGCACGACGCCGAGGGCGTCGGGCTCGCGGCGACGCAGGTCGGCATCCTTCGCCGCTTCTTCGTCTGCACGCTCGACGGCGAGGACCGCTTGCTCGTGAACCCGGTCGTGACGCCGCTCGGAGACGACACGGAGTCCGACGCGGAGGGCTGCCTCTCGCTCGGGACGGTGCGCGTCCCCGTCGAGCGGTCCGCGAGGGTGAAGCTCGAGGCGCAGGACGCCGACGGGTCGCCGGTGGCGCTCGAGCTCGAGGGTCACCCGGCGCGGGTGGTGCAGCACGAGGTCGACCACCTCGACGGCAAGCTGATGCTCGACCGCACCGACGCCGAAGCGCGGCGCGAGGCGCTCGCCAAGCTCCGCCCCCGGCTCGTCCTGTCGTAGATGGTTGATCGGATCGCGGTCGCCGCGACCGCGCCGTTCGGCGCCGACGTCCTCGAGCGGCTCGCGGCGACGCACGAGGTCACCGCGCTGCTGACGCGCCCCGACGCACCTGCCGGCCGCGGCCGCAAGGTCGCCGCGCCGCCCGCGAAGGCGGTCGCCGAGGGGCTCGGCATCCCCGTGCTGCAGCCCGAGCGGCCGGCCGTGGGGCTCGACCTCGGTGCGCCGACGGTCGTCGTCTGCGCGTACGGCCTCTTGATTCCCACCGCGCTTCTCGCCGAGCGGACCTGGCTCAACGTCCATCCATCGTTGCTCCCGCGCTGGCGCGGCGCGGCGCCCGTCGAGCGGGCGATCATGGCCGGTGACCCGGAAACGGGGGTGACGATCCACGAGACGGTCGAGGCGCTCGACGCCGGCCCGGTCGCCGCGCGGGAAGCGTTCCCGATCGGGCCCGAGGACGACGCGGGAGACGTCTTCGCGCGCGCCGCCGAGGTGGCGGCACGCCTGCTCGGCTCCGTGCTCGCCGAACCCGCGCCTGCCTTCCGTCCGCAGGAGGGCGAGCCGACGTACGCGGAGAAAATCGGGCCCGACGACCGCCTGCTCGATCTCACCCGGCCCGCGGAGGAGCTCGTGCGTGTCGTGCGCGCCCTGAGCCCGCACATCGGCGCACGCGCGGAGCTCGAGGGGCGGCGCGTCACCGTCTGGCACGCGCGCGTCGGAGACGACGGTAGCTTCGAGCCGCTCGAGGTCCAGCCGGAGGGCGGCCGGCGGATGGAGGTCACGGCGTGGCGTCGCGGTCTCAGGTGAGCCCCGCGCGGCGCGCCGCGTTCGCGGTGCTGCAGCGCGTGTTCGAGGACGGCGCCTTTGCCGATCGCGCGCTCCGGTCGGAGTCCGCGGCGCTCGACGACCGGGATCGCGCCCTGGCGCAACAGCTTGCCTACGGCTCCGTCCAGCGGGCGCGGACGCTCGACCACGCGATCGAGACGCTCGGACGGCGGCCCGTGCGCAAGCTCGATCCACCGGTACGCGCGGCGCTCAGGCTCGGCTGCTACCAGCTCGCCTTCCTCGACGGCGTCCCGCGCTACGCGGCCGTCAACGAGTCGGTCGAGCTCGTCCGCAAGGCGCGGCTCGAGCGGGCGGTGCCCTTCACGAACGCCGTGCTGCGGAGGCTCGCGGACGGCGCGAGGGAGCTCTGCGACTCGCTCCCCGAAGGGACGCCCGAGGAGGCAGCGCTCCGGCACTCGTACCCCGACTGGGTCGCCGAGACGTGGTGGCGCGAGCTCGGTGCGGACGAGGCCCGGGCGCTCATGCGCGCGCAGAACGCCGAGCCGGAGACCGCGGTGCGACTCGTTCGCGGAGCAGTGGACGGGTCGGAGGATCCGCTGATCCCCGGGGCGTGGGTCGTCGAACGGGTCGACGAGAAGGCCGTCGCCGAGGGCCGGGTCTGGCCGCAGAGCCGCGGATCGCAGCTCGTCGGTCACACGGTCGGCTCGTTGCCCGGCGAGCGGACGCTCGACCTCTGCGCGGCGCCGGGCGGCAAGGCGACGATGCTCGCCGGCGAGGTCGTCGCGGTCGAGGTCGACGAGGCGCGCGCCGAGCGGCTGGAGAAGACGGTGCGCCGCCTCGGGGCCTCGGACGTGCGTGTCGTCCATGCGGACGGGCGCGAGCTTCCGCCCGAGCTGGACGGCTTCGACCGCGCCCTCGTCGATGCACCCTGCTCCGGGCTCGGCGTCCTCGCGTCCAGGCCCGATCTCCGCTGGCGCGCCGAGTCCCTGCCAGAGCTGCAGCTCGAGCTCCTGCGCGCCGCGATCGGGCGAGTCCGGCCGGGAGGAGCGGTCATCTACTCGACGTGCACGATCAACGCCGAGGAGAACGAGGCCGTCGTCGACGCCGTCGTCGGCGAGGGGCTCGTGTCGACCGACCCGAAGCTCGGTGACGAGTGGCCGGCGTTCCGGCACCGCTCGCGTCCCGAGCTCCTGCAGACGCTGCCGCACGTGCACGGGACGGGCGGCTTCTTCGTCGCCCGCCTTGTCGTGCGCTGAACGAGGCCGTTGCCGCAGTACGATCGCGCCGTGGCGTGGAGCGACTGGATCCGGGACGGCGTCGAGGTCGAGCCCTCGCTCTACGCGGCGGACTTCCGGCGCCTCGGCGAGCAGATCGACGCCCTGCTCGGCGCCGGCTGCAGGGTGTTCCACTTCGACTGCGGGGACGGGCACTTCGTCCCGCCCGTGACGATGGGGCCGGTCGTGCTCCGCTCGATCGCGCCGGGCATCCACGCGGCCGGCGGCGTGCTCGACTGTCACCTGATGGTCGACGACCCGGTGCACCACTTCGAGGAGTTCGCCGCGTCGGGAGCCGACTCGGTGACCTTCCACGTCGAGGTCACGGCCGATCCCGCCGCGGTCGCCGCGAACGCTCGCGGGCACGGGCTCGGCGTCGGCGTCGTCTTCAACCCCGAGACGACTCCCGCGCGAGCCGCCGAAGCGGCGACCGCGGCCGGGGCCGACATCGTCCTCTGCATGAGCATCCATCCCGGGTACTCGGGCCAGGCGTTCATGCTGGAGGCGCCCGGCCGGATCGCCGAGCTGGCGACTCTCGTCGACGTCCCGATCCAGGTCGACGGCGGCGTCGGAGAGGACAATGCGGGCGCGCTGCGCGAGGCGGGGGCGTCGCTCTTCATTGCCGGAAGCTCGATCTTCGGCGCCGGCGAGCCGGCCGAGGCCTACCGACGCCTGCGCGCTGCGGTCGTATGAGCATCGAGCGGGCGCTCGAGCTCGCCGAGGCGGAGGCGGGGCGCGGCTACCCGAACCCGACCGTGGGCGCGGTCGTCGTCTCCGCCGAGGGCGCAACGCTCGGGGAGGGAGTCACCGAGCCGGCCGGCGGTCGGCATGGGGAGATCGTCGCCCTCGACGCCGCGGGTGACGCCGCACGCGGGGCGACGCTCTACGTGACGATGGAGCCGTGTGCGCACCATGGCCGGACGCCGCCGTGCGTCGACCGAATCATCGGGGCGGGCATTACCCGCGTCGTCGCGGGGTGCCTCGACCCCAACCCTCTCGCCGAGGGCGGGCTCGAACGGCTGCGCACGCACGGGATCGACGCCGAGCTGCTCGACCTGCCACGAGCTCGGCGCCAGAACGAGGCGTGGCGGACATGGGTGGCGCGGCGGCGGCCGCACGTGATCCTCAAGCTCGCCGTCTCGGTGGACGGTCGTGCGACGGTGCCCGGCCGCCGCTGGGTCACGGGCGACGAGTCACGGCTTCGGGTGCACGAGCTGCGCGCCTCAGTGGATGCGGTCGGCGTCGGGATGGGAACGGTGCGGGCCGATGCGCCCCGGCTCGACGCGCGCGACGTCGCGGTCGTCCGGCAGCCGCGCCGCCTGGCCTTTGGACGCGGCCCGTCGCCCGACGCGTCGGAGCTCGAGCTGCGCGACGGGACGCTCGTCGACGAGCTCGCGACGCTCGCCGGCGAAGGCGTGCAATCGCTTCTGCTCGAGGGCGGCCCGACGATCGCCGCCGCGTTCCTCGCAGACGACCTCGTCGACCGGCTGCTCGTCTTCGTGGCACCTGTCCTTGCGGGGGGCGGAGTGCCCATGCTCGCGGAGCTGACGCGACCGATCGACCTTGGCGCTCCGGAGGTCGAGAAGGTGGGTGACGACGTGCTGCTGTCGTGGCGGCTCCACGAGACCTAGGAAGAGGGGCGAGGCTGAAGCCACGCCCCATGGGCGGGTAGCCTCGGGCCCATGTTCACGGGGATCGTGCGCGAGGTCGGGCGCGTCGTCGCGGTGGAAGGCGGACCGGAGGGGCGGACGCTCGTCGTCCAGGCGTCTCAGACCGCGGCGGGGACGGGGGTCGGCGACTCGGTTGCGATCGGCGGTGTCTGCCTGACCGCCGAGGCCGTCGAGGGCGAGCGCATGCGCTTCCACGCGGTCGCGGAGACATTGCGCCGGACGAGCCTGGGCAGGATGACGGAGGGAGCCGACGTCAACGTCGAGCCGGCGTTGCGGGCAGGCGAGCCCCTGGGCGGCCACTACGTCCAGGGCCACGTCGACGGCCTTGGCGCGATCGGCTCGGTGGAGGCGGAGGGCGACGGACTGCGGGTCGTCGTCGAGGCGCCGCCCGAGATCCTGCGCTACTGCGTCGAGAAGGGCTCGATCACGGTCGACGGCGTCTCGCTGACGGTCGCGGAGCTGCTCGAGGATGCGTTCGCAGTCGCGCTCGTCCCGCACACGCTCGAGGCGACGACGCTTCGCGACCTCGCTCCGGGGCAGCCGGTGAACCTCGAGGCCGACGTGCTGGCCAAGTACGTCGAGCGGCTCGTGGCGCCAGGGCTACGATGACCCGGTGACAGCCGTGTCCGAGCCCGAGACGAGCCCCTTCGCGTCCATCGAGGACGCGATCGAAGAGATCCGCGCCGGTCGCTTCGTCGTGGTCGTCGACGACGAGGACCGCGAGAACGAGGGCGACCTCACGATCGCCGCGCAGTTCGTCACGCCCGACGCCGTCAACTTCATGGCCATGCACGGTCGTGGGCTGATCTGCCTGTGCCTGACCCCCGAGCGCTGCGACGAGCTGGGGCTGCGCCAGATGACCGACCAGAACGAGGCGCAGTTCGGCACCGCCTTCACGGTCACGATCGAGGCGCGCGACGGCGTCTCCACCGGAATCTCCGCGGCCGATCGGGCGCTGACGATCCAGGTCGCCGTCGATCCGACCTCGACGCCGCACGACGTCGTCTCGCCGGGACACGTCTTCCCGCTCCGCGCACGCCCCGGCGGCGTGCTGCAGCGCTCCGGCCAGACCGAGGCGGCCGTCGACCTAGCCCGCCTCGCGGGGCTCGCCCCGGCGGGCGTCGTCTGCGAGATCATGAACGACGACGGCACGATGGCCCGCGTCCCCGACCTGGTCGGGTTCTGCGAGCGCCACGGCCTCAAGCTCGTCACCGTCGCCGACCTGATCGAGTACCGCAAGCGGACGGAGAAGCTGATCGAGCGGGTCGTCTCGGTGCAGCTCCCGACCGCCCACGGAGACTTCCGGGCGGTCGCCTATCGCGAGACGCTGACCGGCAAGCAGCACGTGGCGCTCGTCAAGGGCGACGTGGATGGCGCGGAGAACGTGCTCGTGCGTGTCCACTCCGAGTGCCTGACCGGCGACGTGTTCCACTCGCGGCGCTGCGATTGCGGCGAGCAGCTCGACCAGGCCCTGCGGCGGATCGAGCAGGAGGGAAGCGGCGTGCTGCTCTACCTCGCGCAGGAGGGCCGCGGGATCGGGCTGCTGAACAAGCTCCGCGCCTACGAACTGCAGGAGCAGGGGCTAGATACCGTCGAGGCCAACCTCGAGCTCGGCTTCAAGGCCGACCCGCGCGAGTACGGCATCGGCTCGCAGATTCTGGCCGACCTCGGGCTGACGACCATTCGCGTCCTGACGAACAACCCGCGGAAGATCTCCGGGATCTCGGGCTACGGGCTGACGGCGGTCTCGCAGGAGCCGATCGAGGTCGAGCCGAACGACGAGAACCGCGGCTACCTCGAGACGAAGCGCGACAAGCTGGGCCACACGATCGGCGGCCCGGCGCACCACCAGGGCGAGCGCTACGGGCCCGACGAGACCTGAGAAAGGACGGACGGATGAGCGACCTGGAGCGGCCGGGTGACGAGCGCGGCTGGGGGACGGGCGAGAGCCAGAGCGACGACATCGAGCACGCGAGCGAGAACGTGCTCGAGGGCTGGCCCCCCGCGACGTCCGTCGACGAGCCGCCCGAGGAGCCGGCCGAGCCGGAGCCCTTCGAGGCGCTCGTCGAGCCCGAGCCCGAGCCCGCGCCGGAGCCGGCCGCCGAGGCGGAGGTCGCCGACGAGCCGGTGGCCCCAGAGGCTCCGCTCGCGCCGCCCGAGCCCGTCGAGACGAGCTCGGAGCACGCGCCGGGCGAGCTCGAGATCCCGCCCGGCTACTCCGTCCTCGAAGGCGAGCCGCGCGGCGGCAGGCGCGCGGTCGGAATCGTGGTCAGCCGCTTCAACGGTGAGGTCACCGGCCGCCTGCTGGACTCAGCGCTCGAGGAGCTCGAGGCCAGAGGCGTCGAGGCGGGATCGGTCACCGTGATGCCCGTTCCCGGCGCGTTCGAGCTGCCGCTCGCGGCGATGGCGCTCGCCAAGACGCGCCGCTTCGCCTGCGTCGTCGCGCTGGGCTGCGTCATCCGCGGCGACACGCCCCACTTCGACTACGTCGCGAGCGAGGCGGCCTCCGGGCTCCAGCTGGCCGCCATCGAGACCGGCGTCCCCGTCTCGTTCGGTGTGCTCACGCTCGACCGGGCGGACCAGGCCGAGCCGCGCTACGACAAGGGCGCCGAGGCGGTCCGTACGGCGCTCGAGATGGCGGATCTGTTCTCGAACTTGCGCGCGGCCGCGGCCCGCTGAGTGCGGGCGGCCGCTCTAGACGGCCTTGACGACTTTGCCGGCCTTGAGACAGCGCGTACAGACGTAGTCGCGGGTCGGCTTGCCGTCGAGGACGAGCCGGACGCGCTGCAGGTTCGGGTTGAAGCGGCGCTTCGTGGCGACCATGGAGTGCGACCGGTTGTTGCCGGTCGAGGGCTTCTTCCCGCAGATGGCACAGACTCTGGACATGCGGCCGCGGAGTGTAGCACCGGGCCTACGGACGCCCAGGGCAGTTGCGACCGCGACAGCGGGCGCCTTCAAGGATCTGTCCCCGCCGCAGGCGGGGGATCCGAGCGGCGGGAATCCGCTTCTGCGAATTCCCGCTCGCGAACAGACATAGACTCGCTCAGGTGAAGAAGGGCACCGTCCTTCTGCGCGAGACGGCGCACGGTCGCGTGATGATGACGACGAGCGCGATCGCGGCGGTCGCCGGGCGCGCCGTCGAGGAGTCGTTCGGCGTCGTCGACCAGGCGGGGCGGAGGCGCGGGGCGATGCGGCTGCTCGCGCGGGGCAAGAACGACCCCGGCGTCCGGGTCCGCGAGACCGACGGCGGACTGGCGCTCGAGCTCCACGTCGTCGTCGACCACGGCATCAACCTCGCCGAGGTGACGGCGATGGTCCAGTCCCGCGTCACGTACGAGGTCGAACGTCACACCGGGCTCGACGTCAAGGCGGTCGACGTCCACGTGGACAGCGCGCGGAGAGCCGAGTGATCGACCTTCCCACCGTCCGGTGGCTCGCCGCGGCCGCGCTCGAGAACGTCGAACGACATCGAGGCCGGATCAACGCGCTCAACGTCTACCCCGTCCCCGACGGCGACACGGGCACGAACCTCCAGAAGACCATGGAGGGGATCGTCGCCGAGCTCGACCGCTCGGA
>Ga0068852_100002605_pt1 | contig 12461 bp, 10 predicted proteins | sample KBSCornC22_FD_66594 | JGI IMG/M metagenome (GOLD analysis project Ga0068852, IMG submission 66594) | Corn rhizosphere microbial communities from Kellogg Biological Station, Michigan, USA - KBS Corn C2-2 | ecosystem: Host-associated > Plants > Roots > Rhizosphere > Soil ... | reverse complement strand
GTGGGCGAGTGGTGGAGCATTCTGATCCTGCGCGATTGCCTGCGCGGATTGACCCGCTTCGACCAGTTTCAGAAAAATCTGGCAATATCTCCCAACATGCTGACACGCCGTCTGCAGACGCTGGTCGACGCCGGCCTGCTGGAGCGGCGCCAATATTGCGAACATCCGCCACGCCACGAATACATCCTGACCGAACGCGGTCGCGATTTTCGCATCGTGATCGCGGCAATGTACGACTGGGGCAGCCGTAACCTGCCGATTGAAGGCCAGGCGGATTCGCCCCGGCCTTCATCGCTGCAGGGCGAGGATGCCGAACGCTATCTGCAGGGAAAAAACGAGGAGATCTAGCAATGCGAATTCTGGTAGTGGGAGCCGGCGCAGTCGGTGGCTATTTTGGCGGCCGCATGTTGGCGGCGGGACGCGACGTGACCTTCCTGGTGCGCGAGAAACGCGCGCAGTTGCTGGCGCAGAACGGCCTGCAAATCAAGAGTCCGGTCGGCGACCTGGTGCTGAGCAATCCGCCCACGGTACAAAAACAAAACTTGCAGCAAGCCTACGACCTGGTCATCCTGAGCTGCAAGGCTTATGACCTGGCCGACGCCATCGATTCCTTCGCCGCCGCGGTCGGACCGGACACCACCATCCTGCCGCTGCTCAACGGCCTGCAGCATCTCGACGTGCTGGCCGCGCGCTTCGGCGCAGAAAAAACCCTCGGCGGCCAATGCGTCATCGCCAGCACCGTCGACACCGACGGCGCCATCCGTCATCTGAATACTTTCCACGGCATGACCTTCGGCGAGCGCGACGGTACAGCATCATCGCGCGTGAAGGCGATCGAACAACAGCTCACGGGCGCCGGCTTCGACGTCAATGTCAGCACCGCTATCCTGCAATCGATGTGGGAAAAATGGATCATGCTGGCGTCGCTGGCCGGCAGCACCAGCCTGATGCGTTCCAACATCGGCGACATCATGCAGGCCGACGGCGGCCTGGAATTCGTCAGTGGCCTGCTCGACGAAGCCAGCGGTGTTGCCGCAGCCAACGGCCATGCGCCGGGTGGACCGTTCTTCGAACGCACGCGCAAGATGCTGACCGAAGCCGGCTCGACATTGACCGCATCCATGTTCCGCGACATCGGTAACGGTGCGCGCATCGAAGCCGACCATATCATCGGCGACCTGCTGCGCCGGGGCCGTGAAGCGGCAGTCAAGACCGACCTGCTGCAAGTCGTCTACACCCATCTCAAGACCTACGAAGCGCGCCTGCTGAACCAGCCGGCCTGATCTTCCGTCGTCACAAGATGCATGCGCCTCCAGATGAGGCGCATGCAATTCTATCTACCATCCACCACCCAGCGAGCGGAACGTCGACACGGCCGCACGTGCATCGTCGGCGCGCACCTGCGCCAGCTGGTCGCGCGCATGCAGCAGCAAGCGGTCTTCTTCCAACACTTCGGTCAGGCTCAGTACGCCGCCTTGGTACGCGTCCTGTGCCGCACTGCGCGCACGTCGTCGCGCCGTCACTTCATCAGCCAGCTCGGCGCTTTGCTTCTCCAGCTGCACCAGCGTCACGATGGCGTTCTCGACGTCCTCGGTGGCGCGCAGGATGGATTGCCGATAGCGCGCCAGCGCTTCCTGGTTGACGCCTTTGGCGCGCGCGACCTCGGCGTCGATGCGACCGAAGTCGAACAGGCGCCAGCGCAATCCCAACGCCGCCTGCGGCTGGAAGCTGTCGGCGCTGAACAGGCCGGCCGCGCCCAGGCTTTCGAAACCGAGCAGGGCCGACAACGATAGCTTCGGGTAGTACTCGGCCATGGCGACGCCGATGCGCGCATTCGACGCCGCCAGCTTGCGTTCGGCCGCCAGCACGTCGGGACGGCGGCGCAGCAATCCGGCGCTGCCGTCGGCGACGCTGATGGCCGGCACCGCAATATTGTCGACCGCCCCCGCATCCAGCTCGCGCGCATAGGTGCCGGGCACCGCGCCCATCAGCACGTCGAGACGATTGAGCTGGCGTTCGAGTTCGGTGCGCAGCGGCGGGATGCCGGCGCGCGCCTGCGACAACTGCGCCTGCGCCAGCGCCTCTTCGCGCTGGTTGGACAAACCGTCGCGCAAACGCAACTTCACCAGGCCCAGCAACTTCTCCGTGGTCTGCACCTGGTCTTCGGCAATGCGGATGCGCGCCTGTGCGCTGCGGATGCGGAAGTAAGCGTCCGCCGCTTCGGCCGCAATCGAAATGCGTACGCCAAGGTGATCTGCCTCGGCGGCGTCGCGCTCGGCGTCAGCCGCTTCGACGCCGCGCTTGAGCGAGCCTGCCAGGTCGGTTTCCCAGCTGGCGCCGACGCCGACGTCATACAAGGTCTGGGTGCGCTGATAGCCGGGGAAGCTGGATGCGATCTTGCCCAGCGGACTGTTGAGCGACTGGCGCTGGCGTCCGGCCTGGGTATCCAGGCCGACTTGCGGCAGCCGCTCGGCGCCGGCGTGGCGAGCCACGGCTTGCGCTTGTTCCACGCGCGCCAGCGATGCCGCAAGGTCCAGGTTCTGTTCCATCGCACGCTGCACGATGCTGCTCAATACCGGATCGTTGAAGCCGGTCCACCACTGTTCGAGTTGCGGCATCGATGCCGCAGTTGCCGATGTTGGCATCCTCTGTTCCAGCAACGTCGCATTGTGGAAGGCGCCGGTCGTCACCGCCGGCGCCTGGTAATCCGGACCACTGGCGCAAGCCGCGAGGAGGATTCCCGTCGCCAGCGCCACGGCCGTCAGGCGTGTCGTGCGCAGTGCGGTGATGCCTGTATATGTGCTGGTGCCCATGTCGCTTCCCTTTACCAAGTGGCGGATGTCGTGATTTAAAAAGTTACTTGCAAAACGATAGTGTCTAGTTTAATCTAACTATCAAAATGAAAGCAACTAGCAATTTCAAAAATCTTTTGCAGTAAAAAGACTGCCGCAAGGCGACATCCATCGGGCGCAAGACAGACACTAGAGAAGGACAGGGGTATCAGATGACAACGCAAGCAAATGCAGCCGCCGGCGGCAACGACGCCAATGGCACAGCGCCGAAGGGCAAAAAGAAATTCATCAAGTTCGCGGTGCTGGCGCTGGTTCTGCTGGCCGTGGCCGGCTACCTGATTTACTGGTTTGCCGAGGGCCGCCACTGGGAACACACCGACGACGCCTACGTCGGCGGCGACATCACCGTCATCGCGCCGAAAGTGCCCGGCAACATCGTCAAGGTACTGGTCGCCGATAACCAGCGCGTCAAGGCCGGAGACTTGCTGATCAAGATCGATGACCGCGACTATGTCGCAGTGCTGAACAAACTGGACGCCGCGGTGCAGGCGCAGCAAGCCGCGCTCGCCAATATCGACGCCGAGCGCCGCCTGCAGGAAGCCGTGATCGAACAGGGCAAGGCCGGCGTCACCGCCAGCAACGCCGACGTCACCCGCACCCGCGACGACCAGACGCGCTATCAGAGCCTGTCGTCCAAGGCTGCAGTATCGGTGCAAAGCTTCCAGAAGGCCGATGCCGATTACAAGCAGGCGCTCGCCAACGGCCAGAAGGCGCAAGCAAGTCTGGTCGCGGCGCAACGCCAGCTCGACGTGCTCGCCACACAAAAGCAGAAAGTCCAGGCGGCCATGCAGCAAGCCATCGCCGAACGCAACCTCGCTCAGCTCAATGTCGGCTATACAGAATTGCGCGCGCCGGTCGACGGCGTGGTCGGTAACCGTCGTGCGCGCACCGGCGCTTATGCCGCCACCGGCGCGCAATTGTTGTCGGTGGTGCCGGCGGAAGGACTGTGGGTCGATGCCAACTTCAAGGAAAGCCAGATCGCGCATTTCCGGGCCGGCATGACGGTGAAGATCAAGGCTGACGTCTTGCCCGGTGAAACCTTCCAGGGCCATGTCGCCAGCATTGCGCCGGCAACCGGCGCGCAGTTCAGCATCCTGCCCGCCGAAAACGCCACCGGCAATTTCACCAAGATCGTCCAGCGCGTCCCTGTGCGCATCCTGCTCGACGGCGAAGCTGCACGTCTGGGCAAATTGCGTCCCGGCCTGTCGGTGACGGCGGAGGTGGATGAGCGTACGGCAGACACGACCGGCAAGCGGAGCTGAACATGAGCGCCGCTGCCATGGCTGCTCCGACACCCTCTGCCGAACTCACGCAAAAGGCCAAGATCCTCGCCTTCGCCACCATGTGCGTCGGCATGTTCATCGCCCTGATCGACATCCAGATCGTCTCGGCCTCGCTGGCCGACATCGGGGGCGGCTTGTCGGCGGGTGCCGACGAAACCGCATGGGTGCAAACCAGTTATCTGATCGCCGAGATCATCGTCATCCCGCTGTCGGGATGGCTGGCGCGCGTGATGTCGACACGCTGGCTGTTCAGCGCATCGGCGGTCGGTTTCACCGTCGCCAGCATGCTGTGCGGCATGGCGTGGGACATCAACAGCATGATCTTCTTCCGCGCGTTGCAAGGCTTCCTCGGCGGTTCGATGATCCCGATGGTGTTCACCTCGGCGTTCTTTTATTTCTCCGGCCATCAGCGTGTGATCGCCGCGGCGACCGTCGGCGCGTTGTCGTCGCTGGCGCCGACCCTCGGCCCCACCGTCGGCGGCTGGATTACCAGCAATTATTCGTGGCACTGGCTGTTCTTCATCAACCTGGTGCCGGGGATTTTCGTCGCGGTGGTGGTGCCGATGCTGGTGCGCATCGACAAGCCCAATCTGTCGCTGCTCAAGGGCGCCGACTATTTCGGCATGATCCTGCTGGCGGCCAGTCTCGGCTGCCTGGAATATTCGCTGGAAGAAGGACCGCGGCTGGGCTGGCTGGGCGATGACGTCATCAGGACCACCGTGTGGATTTCCATCGTTGCCGGCGTCGGTTTCATCTGGCGCAGCCTGGCGTACGACAATCCGGTGGTCGACTTGCGCGCGCTTAAGGACCGCAACTTCGCGCTCGGCTGCTTTTTCTCATTCGTCACCGGCATCGGCATCTTCGCCACGGTGTATCTGACGCCGGTGTTCCTGGCGCACGTGCGCGGCTTCAGCGCGCTCGACATCGGCCTGGCGATCTTTGCGACCGGCCTGTTCCAGATCTGTGCGATTCCGTTCTATACGTATCTGGGACGGCGCGTCGACCTGCGCTGGCTGATGATGTTCGGCATGGCCTGCTTCGCACTGAGCATGTGGAACTTCACGCCGATCACGCACGACTGGGGCTGGCGCGAGCTGTTGTTGCCGCAAGCCTTGCGCGGTTTCGCGCAGCAGTTTGCAGTGGCGCCGGTGGTGACGCTGACCCTGGGCGCGCTCAAGCCCGAACGGCTGAAGCAGGCTTCGGGTTTGTTCAACCTCATGCGCAACCTGGGCGGCGCGATCGGCATTGCAGTGTGCGGCACCATCCTCAACGATCGCACCAACCTGCATTTCCTGCGCCTGGCGGAACATCTCAACAGCGCCAACGAATCGATGAACAATCTGCTGCAAAACACCGGCGCCAATATGCTGGCATGGGGACTCGACGGCGGCAGCGCGCCGACCGGCGCCCTGCAGCAATTGTGGAAGCTGACCATGCGCGAAGCGCAGACGCAAACCTTCGCCGATGCCTTCCTGGCGGTGATGGTGTGTTTCCTGGTGGCGATTGTGCTGATCCCGCTGATGCACAAAGTGGCGCCGCCAAAAGCGCCGTCAGCCGATGCGCACTAATCAGGCAATCTCTGCGCTGCCGGGAATGCGGCAAGTATCTCCAGCAGCCGTTCGGTGAAACGCTCGGGTTGCTCAAGACTCGGCAGGTGGGCGCATGCGGTCAGCATTTCGAGGCGCCCCTCCGGCAGCGCGGCGGCGAGTTGTTCGCAGCGTGCCTGGATGTGCGGAATATCGAAGGTGCCGCACAGTAGTCTGACGGGAACGGTGATCTGATCGAGTCGTCCCCATGCGGGTGCGGGTTCGATAGCGCGGCCCAGCGGGGGCGCCGCCAGGGCGATCGCGTTCATGGTCAGGAACAAGTCGCGGGTCGGGCCGCTTACGCGTCCTTCCTTTTCCTCCGGGCCGTCGAGCCAGAGAGCGGCTTGCAGCAAATTGACCTCGTTCAGATCGCCTGACTTGCTTGCGTGGTCGGCAGCATCCTGCAAGCAGCTGCACAGCTGCACTTGGCGAGGCGGCGGGCGCACCACTGACGCCGGGAGCAACCAGCACCAACGCCGCAATGCGTTGCGGAGAGGCGAGGGCGGCGTCGAGAGCGATGCTGCCGCCTCTTGAACATCCGATTAGAATGGCCGGCTCAGCAGCGTCCGCCAGTTGGTCCAGCACGGCAAACAGATCGTCCGTCTGGCGATAGGTCTCGTCGACCATGGCCGTATCACCGAAACCGCGACGGTCGAACGCGATGACCCGATAGTCGGCGGAGAGGGCGTCAAACTGGTGGCGCCACATGCGGCGATCCGCAATATTCGCATGCAGGAAGACGACGGGGCGGCCCTCGCCGGCGTATTGCGCCGCGATCCGGGCGTTACCGATGGTGACGATGGCTGACTGGCTCTGCATTGTGGTTATCCCTGAACGAAACGCGTGCTACTCAGCGCTGCTTGCGCGCGTGATCAATGTGTTGAGAAAGGCGCGTGCGGCTTCCGGCAAAGTGCGTCCCGACAAGGATTGAATCTCCATCTGCAGTGTATTCATGTCGCGGTCGCGGATCGGCAGCGCCACGAGCACGCCGTTCTGGATCATTTTGCGAATCGGCAGGCCGGCCGCAAAGGCGACGCCGTCGCCCGCGAGCACAAATCCCAGCAAGGCATTGATGGAATCGCTGCTCAGGGTCGGCTCCAGCAGCAGATTCTTGCGGCTGCAGCAGGCATCGATCAGGCGCCGCATGGTGATGCTCTTTTTGGGGAGCGCAAGGGGATAGCCGACCAGCTCGGAGAGCACGACCTGCTTGCGTCCGGCAAGCGGATGCTGGGGATGCATGACCGCAAGAATCGGGGCGCTCTGCGCATATTCCACTTTGATGTCGCGGTCGGGGGCCATCGTAAACGTCAGGCCGATATCGACCGTGCCCTCGCGAATCGCTTGCGCCACGTCGCCGGCATTGCCGACCGACAGCTGGAAGCGGATGCCGCTGTGCTTGCGGCGGAAGTGTTCGATCGCGGTCGGCAGGAAGTCCAGCGCAAAACCCTCGGTGCTGGCCAGTTTGACTTCGCCGCGCCGCAAACCTTTCAGGGCCAGCAATTCGTTGCCGATGCGTTCGGTTTCAAGCTGGGCGCGCAAAGCGTGAGCGGCCAGCAATTCGCCGGCGGCGTTCGGCCGCATGCCGCGGGAAATCCGTTCGAACAGCTTCGTATCCAGTTCATCTTCCAGCCGCGCTATCTGCCGGCTGATGGCGGAAGATGCAACGTTCAGCGTCAGCGCGGCCTCGGTAATCGAGCCTCGCCGCACCACTTCCAGAAAGTAGCGTATGGAGGTTTCTTGCAGGACGCGGGTATTGGTCATCGTTTCATTTTAGAAGTGGTTTGCCGAATCGGCAATCGATTATTCGAAACATTATTCTTGTTGCAAACCACTGACCCCCGTAGGATTAACCCGACAGGATGGCGACCTTCCGCGCAACAGGCGGGCGCGCCGTCAGCGTGAGCCAATTCCATTCGGGAAGGAACTGAGCATGAGGGCAGCAACAGAGGCGGGGAAATACAAATACGTGGTGCTGGCGCTGCTGTACCTGGGCTGGTGCATCTCGTATATCGACCGCGCCGCGATCACGTTTGCGGCCACCTACATCGCCGGCGAATTCCAGCTCAAGCCTTCAGACCTCGGCATCTTGCTGAGCAGTTTCTTCCTGGGTTACTCACTGCTGCAACTGCCGGGCGGCTGGCTGGCCGACCGCTTCGGATCACGCCCGGTGATCGTGATTTCGATCCTGATGTGGTCGGTGTTCACCGCCTTCACCGGATTGGCCTGGTCAATCTCCAGCCTGGTCATCATCCGTTTCGTGTTCGGACTCGGGGAGGGCGCGTTCCCGGCCGCCAGCGTCAAGGGCGTGGCAGAGGTCTTCGGCAAGGACGAGCGACCCAAGATGTCGTCGCTGCTGATGTCGTCCAATTATGTCGGCAGCATGCTGGCGCCGCTGATCATTGCGCCGATGATCATCCAGTTCGGCTGGCGCAACGTGTTCCACTACATCGGCATCGCGGGCCTGGCGTTTGCGCTGATGTACTGGTTCATCGTGAAGCCGGTCAGGACGGCCAGGGGCGACGCCGACGCGGAGGCGGAAAAGAAGGCGATCAACAAGCAAGCCTTCCGCACCCTGCTGAAGATGCCGCTGATGTGGCAGATCGTGGCGGTCTGGTTCGGCCTGAGCATCGTCAACAAGGGATTGGATTCCTGGATGCCTACCTATCTGATGACGCAGCGCGGCCTGAACCTGAAATCGGTCGGGCTGCTGTTGCCCCTGCCTTATGTGCTGGCGGGTATCGCCACCGGCATCGGCGGCTGGGTGATGATGCGATTTTTCGATGGGCGCGAGCGTTATCTGCTGATCGGCAGTTCCATATTGACGGCGATCTTCGTGTATTGCATGTACACCTCCAGCAGTGTCGCGGCCCTCATCACGTATCAGTGCATCGCCTATTTTTTCAAATCCTTCGTCCTGGCGACCTGCATCGCGCTGCCGACCAAAATGCTGCCCGCCAATCTCATTGGCACCAGCATCGGCATGGTTAACCTGGGCGGCCAGTCGGCCGGTTTCATTTCGCCGCTGGTCATCGGCTTCCTGGTCAGCGCCTTCAGCAACTACGACTACGCCTTCAGTTTCCTGATTGCCGCGGCCTGCTTCTCGGTGCTGGTCAGCCTGTTCATCCGCACCATGAAATCAGCGGCCTACACGCAGCATGCCTAGCACGCCTGGGGCCTCCCGTCATCTCAAGGATTTTTATGTACGACCACAGCATCGTTGAAAAAAGCGCCGTCGCCCTGCGCGCGCTCATCGGCGCCAGGCAACTTTCCCCGGTGGAGTTGCTGGATGCCTGCATCGCCCGCATCGAAGATCTCAATCCGCGCATCAACGCCGTCACCGCGACGTGCTTCGAGCGCGCCCGCGATGAAGCCAGGCGCGCGGAGCAAGCCGTGATAGCAGGCGCTCCGCTGGGTCTGCTGCATGGCTTGCCGATCGGCATCAAGGATCTGGAAGAAACCGAAGGCTTGTTGACCACCTACGGCTCGGCCATCTACCGTAGCAATATTCCTGCGCGCGACAACGTGCTGGTGGCCCGGTTGCGCCACGCGGGCGCCATCGTCGCCGGCAAGACCAACGTTCCTGAAATGGGGGCCGGCGCCAACAGCCGCAATACGGTATGGGGCGCGACCGGCAATCCGTTCAATCCGCTGCTCAATGCCGGCGGCTCTTCGGGCGGTTCCGCCGCAGCGCTGGCCGGCGATCTGCTGCCGCTGTGCAGCGGGTCCGACACCGGCGGCTCCTTGCGCATTCCGGCGGCCAAATGCGGCGTGGTCGGCTTCCGTCCGTCGCCCGGCCTGGTGCCGAGTGAGCGCAAATTGCTGGGCTGGACACCGATTTCCGTGGTCGGTCCGATGGGGCGCGACGTCGCGGACACCGTGCTGCAATTGCGCGCCAGCGCCGGCATGGACATCAGCGATCCCTTGAGTTATCCGCTGGGCGACGATCCGTTTTCGACCTTGCCGGACATCGATCTGTCGCAACTGCGCATCGGCTATACCGAAGACTTCGGCGTCTGTGACGTCGACAACGACATCCGTGCAGTATTCCGCAAAAAAATCGCCGCCATCCGTCCTCACGTGAAAACCTGCGAGCAGGTCGATGTGGATATGGGTGAAGCGCATCGCTGTTTCGATGTCATTCGCGCCGAGAGTTTCTTTGCCGGTTTTGAAGCCGCTTATCGTCGCGATCCCTCTTCGCTCGGACCGAACACGCGCGCCAACTATGAATTGGGCGCGGCCATGACGCTGGCCGACACTGCCTGGGCGCAAGGTGAGCAGACGCGCATTTTCCGCCGATTCCAGGCGCAGTTTTCCAGGTTCGATCTGATCCTGTCGCCGACCACGCCGGTGTCGCCTTTTCCGTGGAGCGAACTGTTCCTGAAACACATCAACGGCATCGAACTGGAAAACTACTATCGCTGGCTCGCGTTGACCTACGTGGTGACGCTGGCGACCAATCCGTCGATCTCGCTGCCTTGCGGCCTGGATCACAAGCGGATGCCGTTCGGCCTGCAAGTGACCGGCGCTTTCCGCGCCGACCGCCATCTTCTTGGGTGCGCCGCAGCGCTGGAGCATTTGTTCAACGGCAGCGACGAGCTGCGCCGTCCGCGCCCGGACCTGCAGCAGCTCCGGCGCAGCGAGGTCGATCTGAAATCCATCGTGACCCATCCTCCGCAACCGGCGGGCGGGCAAGCAGGCATCGTCGGCGGACCGGCGGTCTGAGCCCGATGCCGCCGTGCCGACCCAAGGAACATACCCATGCAAGATCCTCTTTTCTCTTCTTCCGATGCCGCGACGCAGGCGGATTTCCTGATCGTCGGCGCCGGCATCGCCGGTGCATCGATTGCATACTGGCTGGCGCCGCATGCGGGCGTCATCATGCTGGAGCGCGAATCGCAGCCCGGGTATCACAGTACCGGTCGTTCAGCCGCACTCTACATGGAAAGTTACGGTCCGCCGCAGGTACGCGCGCTGACCTGCGCCAGTCGCGCGTTCTTCGATCATCCGCCGGCAGGCTTTGCGGACCACCCCCTGCTAACGCCGCGCGGGGCGCTCTTCGTCGCCCGGCCGGATCAGCTGCAGCAACTGGATGCGCATGAAGCGCTGGTGCGTTCGGTATCCGACAAGGTGCAGCGCCTGAGCGCCGACGAGGCCTGCGCGCGCGTACCGGTCCTGCGTGGCGAACAAGTCGCCGGCGCCGTCTACGAAGAAGATGCGTGCGACATCGACGTGCACGGTTTGCATCAGGGCTTCTTGCGCGGCGCGCGTGCCGCCGGTGCACGCGTGGTGTGCGACGCCGAGGTGCAGGGCCTGACGTACGCCGACGGGCAGTGGCAAGTCTCGACTTCGCAGGGAAGATTCAGTGCACCCGTGGTGATCAATGCCGCCGGCGCGTGGGCCGACGTCATCGGCAAAATGGCCGGCGCCAGGCCGATCGGGCTGGTGCCGAAGCGCCGCTCGGCGTTTACCTTCGCTGTCGATGCCGCGCATGACAGCGCAGCCTGGCCGATGTTCATGAGCATCGACGAGTCTTTCTACATCAAACCGGATGCCGGCTTGCTGCTGGGTTCGCCGGCCAATGCCGATCCGGTCGAACCGCACGATGTCCAGGCGGAAGAGCTGGACATCGCCATTGCGATCGACCATATCCAGAATGCGACAACACTGGCCATTCGCCGGCCGTCGCATGTCTGGGCCGGCCTGCGTTCGTTTGTCGATGACGGCAGCTTCGTCGGCGGTTTCGACGACCGACTGACCGGATTTTTCTGGGCCGCAGGGCAAGGCGGCTATGGCATCCAGACTGCGCCTGCCGCCGGAGAAACCTATGCCGCCCTGGCGCGTGGACTGGCCGTGCCGGCGCCTGTTGCCGCATTCGGCGTCAAGGAGGAAGCGCTGGGTTGCGATCGCCTGCGCTCGGCAGAAGGCTGAGGTAAGGTGGTTTGCCGTTATGGCAAACGCTACTTCGCAATATTGATATGGTGAGCAGGCGCAGACGCTTCTAGAATCGGGGCATGCCGGGGAAGGCATGTCGGACTTCACGCAGGACTACATATGGCCGCATATGACCACATATCGCCGGCTTTGATTACGGAACACGTCATGTTGAAAAATATAAAAATTGGTCCGCGGCTTGGGGGCGGGTTTGCAGTTGTGCTGGTGTTTTCGATTCTGGTGGCGGGCATCGGCATTCTGCGGTTAAAGGCCGTGACGGAAGAGACGCGCTCCATGATGGACGAGCCCTTGCGCTCGGAGCGGCTGGTTTCGGAATGGAATACCTTGCTGCTCAACGCGATCCAACGCACGACTTCGGTCGTGAAAAGCAAGGATCCGGAGCTGGACGCTTTTTTGTCGAAGGAAGCCGCCCAATCCAGCAAAGCCTCGGCCGAGACGCTGGCGCAAGTCGAGAAGCTGCTCTCGACAGAGGAAGAACGCCAGCTCTTCAAGAACATCAATGACTACCGCAAGAAATTCCTGACCGTCCGGGACAGCATCTACAAGCTGAAGAAGGACGGCAAGACGGAGGAGATATCGGCGATCTTCGAGGCTGAATATCTCCCCGTGGCCAAAGGCACCCAGGAAGCCATGCGCAAGCTGCTCGATTTCGAGCGCGGCAGAATAGACACCATCGCCCAGCATGTCGAAAATACGGCCGAAAACAGCCAGAAGCTGATTCTGGCACTGGAAGGCGTGATTCTCCTTGCCGGCATCTTCTTTGCAATCGTGCTGACCAAGAGCATCAC
>Ga0068852_100002601_pt1 | contig 12470 bp, 15 predicted proteins | sample KBSCornC22_FD_66594 | JGI IMG/M metagenome (GOLD analysis project Ga0068852, IMG submission 66594) | Corn rhizosphere microbial communities from Kellogg Biological Station, Michigan, USA - KBS Corn C2-2 | ecosystem: Host-associated > Plants > Roots > Rhizosphere > Soil ... | reverse complement strand
CGGAGCGGCGCTCGTCGTCTGCACGTCCAAGCCCCTCGTCTACGCCCGGCGCATCGTCGAGCACTTCGGGCTGCACGTGCACTTCGACGCCATCCACGGCTGCGAGCTCGACGGCACGCGCGAGGACAAGCGCGAGCTGATGGAATACCTGCTGCCGCGCCACGGCATCGCACCCGCCGATGCGGCGATGGTGGGCGACCGCGGCGTGGACATGCGCGCCGCGCGCCACCATGGCCTGCATGCGATCGGCGCGCTCTGGGGCTACGGCAGCGAGCGGGAGCTGCGCGAGCATGGCGCCCACCGGCTTTGCGAGCATCCGGCGGCGCTCACCGACGCCTTGCTCCAACGAGAACGCTAAGCGACACCACCCGTTGGTGCGATACCGCACGCTCCTCAAGGTCATGAGCCGCGAGCTGGTACGCGACCAGGGGATGATGCTGCTTCTCGGCTCCATGCGCTCCGCCGGACGGCTCGCGACCTTCCTGCTCAACCTCTCGCAGCGCCTCGCCGCGCGCGGCTTCTCCGCGCACGACTTCCACCTCCGCGCGAAGAGCTCCGCAGCTACGCTCGGGCTCTCGCTGGAGACCGTAAGTCGCCTCTTCTCGCGCTTCCAGGAGGAAGGCGCCGTCGCGTGGCCAGGAAGCACGTCCGCATCCAGGACATGGAAGGGCTCAAGGCGATGAGCGGCATTTGTCCCGCGAGCGCAGCGCCCCAGGCCTGCCGCGCCCGGCCGTAGCTGTCAGTCCTGGCCGGACCCCGCGCGCGGGCTCCTTAGGGCCCGGTACACACGGGGAACCGCCGCCCGGGCCGCCTCGTCCATGGGACGCAGCACTGCGGCGGCCTTCGTCCCGGCAGCTCCTGTGTACGACACCGCACAGACCGGCCCTCCCTCCTTGCGTATTGATGGTCGTGCAGGCAAATCAAAGGGGATCAGCGATGGATTTGCGCAGGAGTGTGATGGCCGCAACGTTGGCGAGCGCCCTCGCCCTGGTCCTGGCCGCCTGTCCGCAGAAGGAGGGTCCGGCCGAGCACGCCGGCAAGCAGGTGGACAAGGCGATGGACCAGGCGGGACAGCAGATCGAGAAGGCCGGGGAGAAGGTCCAGGACGCGGCAAAGGGCGGGGACAAGAAGTAAGCGCCATTTTGCTCGAGCGGAAGCAGGATGCGCCGCAACTGCGCCGGCGGCACGCGGTCCCACGAGCAGATGAACGGCGGAAGCTGACATGAATGGCGCGCATCACACCGTGGCGCGCTCGGATGCGGTGGTCCTGTCCAGCGCGCTCCCGACTGACGGCCGCGCGCGCGGCGATGACGTCGTGTTCCTGCTCGACTGCGACAACACGCTGCTCGACAACGATCGCGTGGCGAGCGATCTCGGCGCTCACCTCGAAGCCGAGTTCGGGTCCGGGAGCCGCGATCGATACTGGAGGATCCTCGAGGAGCTGCGCTCCGAGCTGGGTTACACCGACTATCTCGGTGCGCTGCAGCGTTACCGGCTCGGCGCCATGAACGATCCGCGCCTTCTGAAGATGTCCTCGTTTCTCGTGGACTATCCGTTCGCCGAGCGGCTGTATCCCGGCGCGCTCGCGGTGATCGCGCACCTGGGGCGTTGGGGACCGACCGTGATCCTGTCCGATGGCGACGTCGTCTTCCAACCGCGCAAGATCCAGCGATCGGGATTGTGGGATGCGGTCGACGGCCGCGTCCTGATCTACATCCACAAGGAGCGCATGCTCGACGAGGTCGAGCAGCGCTATCCCGGCCGCCATTACGTGATGGTCGACGACAAGCTGCGCATCCTCGCGGCGATGAAGGAAATCCTGCGCGAGCGGCTGACGACCGTGTTCCCGCGCCAGGGACACTATGCGCTCGATCCGCGCATTCTCCCGGCATATCCGCCGGCGGACCTGGCGATCGAACGCATCGCAGAGCTGCTGGAATACGATCGTCCCCGCTTCATGGGCGTCTCAGGCGCCGACGGGGAACAGCAAGCGACATGAACGCCACGGGTTCGGTCCTGGCCGTGAATGGGGGCTCGTCGAGCGTGCGCTTCGCGGTGTTCGCCCAGGACGAGCCGCTGCGCAGGCTCTGCGGCGGGAACCTGGATCGCATCGGGTCGATCGGCACGAACCTGACCTTCAAGCACTCAACGGGAAAGCGCGATCAGGATCGCCCAGTCGACGCGGTCGATCGCGGCTCCGCGGTCGCATTCCTGCTCGATTGGCTCGAAACGCAGGGCGTCTTCGCCTCGGTCGATGCCGTGGGGCACCGCGTGGTTCATGGCATGACGCGTGTGCAGCCCGAGCGTGTCACGCCGCAGCTGCTGGAGCAGCTACGCGAGCTCACGCCGTACGCCCCGCACCACCTGCCGCTCGAGGTCGAGCTGATGGAGGCGTTGGGCGAGCGTCATCCGCCGCTGCCCCAGGTCGCCTGCTTCGACACGGCATTCCACGCCTCGATGCCGCATGTCGCGAGGCAGTTCCCCATTCCGCGCCGCTACGAGGCGAAGGGAGTTCGCCGCTACGGCTTCCACGGCTTGTCGTATGCCTACCTGATGGAAGAGCTCGCGCGGCTCGGCGATCCGGCGGCGGCGGCGGGCCGCGTGATCCTCGCGCACCTCGGCAACGGGGCGAGCCTCGCCGCCGTACGCGACGGCAAGAGCGTCGACACCAGCATGGGCTTCACGCCCGCGGCGGGCCTGGTGATGAGCACGCGCTCCGGCGACCTGGACCCGGGGCTGGTTTCGTACATGGCGCGAACGGAGCGAATGACCGAGTCGCAGTTCGACCAGATGGTCAACCACGAATCGGGATTGCTGGGAATCTCGGAGACCGGCTCCGACATGCGCGACCTCCTGGCGCGGGAAGCCGGCGACGCTCGCGCCGCCGAAGCGATCGCGCTCTTCTGCTACCAGGCGCGGAAATGGATCGGCGCGTTCGCCGCGGCGTTGGGCGGACTGGACACGCTGGTCTTCGCGGGCGGTATCGGCGAGAACGCGCCGAGCATCCGGGAGCGGATCTGCGACGAGCTCCGCTTCCTGGGCATCGAGCTCGACCCGCAGCGCAACGGGAAGAACGAATCGCTGATCTCGCCCGGCACCGGTCGCGTCAAGGTGCGTGTGATCCACACCGACGAGGAGATCATGATCGCAAGGTCCGTCATCCGCGTCCTCGACCCCGGCTCGGCTCGGGAAGCCTCGACATGAAGACCGCCACCCTCACCCCCGAGCTCCTGGACAGCATCGATGCCTACTGGCGCGCCGCCAATTACCTGTCCGTCGGCCAGATCTATCTCCGCGACAATCCGTTGCTCAAGCGGCCCCTCGCGCCGGCGGATGTGAAGCACACTCTGCTCGGCCACTGGGGGACGACGCCGGGACAGAACTTCATCTATGTGCATCTGAATCGGGTCATCACGAAGTACGACCTCGACATGATCTACGTCTGCGGCCCCGGGCACGGTGGCCCCGCCGTGGTGGGCAACACGTATCTCGAAGGCACGTACAGCGAGATCTATCCCGACGTCAGCCGGGATGAGGCCGGTCTTCGAAAGCTCTTCAGGCAGTTCTCGTTTCCCGGCGGAATTCCCAGCCATGCATCGCCCGAGTGCCCGGGCTCGATCCACGAGGGCGGAGAGCTGGGCTACTCGCTCAGCCATGCGTTCGGGGCGGTGTTCGACAACCCCGATCTCGTCGTCGCCTGCGTCGTGGGCGACGGTGAAGCGGAGACCGGGCCGCTCGCCACGGCGTGGCATTCCAACAAGTTCCTCGATCCCGCGACCGACGGCGCGGTGCTGCCGATCCTGCATCTCAACGGCTACAAGATCTCGAACCCGACCGTTCTCGCGCGCATCGAACGCGAGGAGCTGGAGCAACTGCTCCGCGGCTATGGGTGGATACCGTATTTCGTCGAGGGCCATGAGCCTGCGGCGATGCACGAGGCGATGGCCGCGACGCTCGACACGGTGCTGGAGAGAATCAGGCAGATCCAGCAGGACGCTCGCATCCGCGGCGACACGACGCGCCCGCGCTGGCCGATGATCGTCCTCGCATCTCCCAAGGGCTGGACGGGCCCGAAGACGGTCGATGGCGTGCAGGTCGAAGGCACCTTCCGTTCGCACCAGGTGCCGCTCGCGGTGGATGCGGCGCATCCCGATCACCTGCGCCAGCTCGAGGCGTGGTTGAAGAGCTATCGCCCGGAGGAGCTCTTCGACGAGCAGGGCCGCCTCAAGCCGGAATTGGCAGCGCTCGCGCCCGAAGGCGAGCGGCGCATGGGCGCCAATCCTCACGCCAACGGCGGCATGCTGCTGCGCGACCTGCGGATGCCGGATTTCCGCGAGTACGCACTCGACGTGCCCTCGCCCGGCGCGCAAGGCCCCGGCGACACGCACGTGCTCGGCCGCTTCCTGCGCGACGTGGCGAAGCTCAACGCCGAGCAGCGCAATTTCCGCGTGTTCGGTCCTGACGAGACCCTCTCCAACGGCCTCGAGGCCCTGTTCGAGGCGACGCCGCGCCAATGGGACGCGGCGACCCTGCCCAACGACGAATGGCTGGCCCCCGCCGGCCGCGTGCTGGACTCCATGCTGAGCGAGCACCAGTGCGAGGGCTGGCTCGAGGGCTACCTCCTGACCGGGCGGCACGGGCTCTTCAACTGCTACGAGGCTTTCATCCACATCGTCGACTCGATGTTCAACCAGCACGCGAAGTGGCTGAAGGTGACCTCGCAGCTGCCGTGGCGGCGCAAGATCGCCTCGCTGAATTATCTGCTGGCCTCGCACGTGTGGCGCCAGGACCACAACGGCTTCACGCACCAGGATCCCGGCTTCATCGACCACGTCGTGAACAAGAAGGCCGATGTCGTGCGCGTCTACCTTCCGCCCGATGCGAACTGCCTCCTCTCGGTGATGGACCACTGCATGCGCAGCCGGCACTACGTGAACGTCGTGGTCGCGGGCAAGCATCCAGCGCCGCAGTGGCTCTCGATGGACGCCGCCGTCAAGCATTGCACCGAGGGCATCGGCATCTGGCAGTGGGCCAGCAACGACCAGGACAGCGCGCCCGACGCGGTCATGGCTTGCTGCGGCGACGTGCCGACGCTCGAGACGCTCGCCGCCGTCTCGATCCTGCGCGAGCGCTTGCCGGAGCTGAAGATCCGCGTGGTCAACGTGGTCGACCTCATGAAGCTGCAGCCGCGTTCCGAGCACCCGCACGGGTTGAGCGACATGGATTTCGACGAGCTCTTCACGAGGGACAAGCCGGTCATCTTCGCCTACCACGCCTACCCGTGGCTGATCCATCGCCTCACCTACCGCCGCACCAACCACGACAATTTCCATGTCCGCGGCTACAAGGAGGAAGGCACCATCACCACGCCGTTCGACATGACGGTGCTGAACGACCTGGACCGCTTCCACCTCGTGATGGATGCCGTCGACCGCCTGCCGCAGACGGGCGACAAGGGCATCTACCTCAAGCAGCAGCTCAAGGACAAGCTCGTCGAGCACAGGGAGTACATCGACAAGAACGGCCGGGACCTGCCGGAGGTCCGCGACTGGAGGTGGAAAGAGTAAAGAGTGAGGTTGCGATTGCGTTTCGCGCGCTCCGTGCGTCCGGTGCCGCACAGACGGCGGGCCCCGGCACGCCTATCTTGAGGAAGACGTCCCGTCGAGCTGCTCCTTTCGCTCGACGCCCCTTCAGGAGAGACCTGCATGCTGCGAAACATCAAGGACATGGAGAACTTCTCGATCCGCGCAACGGACGGCACGATCGGCCATGTGATGGATTTCCTTTTCGATGACGAAAAGTGGGCCATCCGCTACCTTGTGGTGGACACCGGCACCTGGCTGTCGAGCCGGAAGGTCCTCATCTCGCCGATCGCGATCGGCCGCCCCGAGGGGCCGGAAAAGGTGTTGCCGGTCCTGGTCACGAAGGCGCAGGTCAAGGCCAGCCCCGACATCGACGCCGAAAAGCCGGTTTCGCGCCAACACGAGATGAGCTACATCGCGTATTACGGCTACCAGGACTACTGGAGCGGTGGCGCGCTCTGGGGCGCCGTGCCGTATCCCTTCATGATGCGCGAAACACGCCCGAGCGTCTCGAGCGATGCCGCCCAGGGCACCGCAGCGCCCGGCGAGGAAGGCGATCCTCACCTGCGCAGCTGCAGCGTGGTGACGACGTACAACGTCGAGGCGAACGACGGCGACATCGGCCACGTGCAGGGCCTGCTCGTCGACGAGGAGAGCTGGGCCATTCGATACATGATCGTGAACACCAGCAACTGGTGGGTCGGCCACCAGGTGCTCATCGCGCCGCAATGGATCCAGGACGTGAGATGGTCGGACGCAACCGTGTCGGTCGATCTGTCCCGGCGGGCCGTGAAAGACGCCCCGGCCTATGACCCGGCCGCGCAGCTCGAGCGCAGCCAGGAAATGGCGATCGATCAGCACTATGGGCTTCCGGGGAAAGGCGCGAACCCGGTATCTCACCCCTTCGGGTTCGCGTCGCAGCCGCGTCATGGCGAATCAACGTCCGGCTGAGAACGTCACTTCCCGCTACGACGACTTCCTGTTTGCGCCGTTATGGCAGGAGTCAGGCGGAATGCGGCTGAGCGTCCTTTCGGCCCTGGCGCGCATGAACTTCGATCCATGGGACGAGGCGGCCCGCTTGGCGACATTGCCCGCGCCGGACGCTGAAAGGGCCCTCGTCTCGACACTGGATCTTCTTCCCGGGCGCCCGGCGGCATCGCCGGATACGGGCATTCTCGGCGCCCGATTGGTGGCACTGCTGCCGAAGGAAGAGGCGGCGACGGGCGCAAGGCCGACAACGATCAACGCACGTCATGAGTGGCTGATGAATTACTGGCGCCTTTGGCTGTGCATTGTCATCGCAATGTCGCTCGTGTCCGCGTTCCGGCCTCCGACGAAGACAGGAGCAGCAGCTTCGCCGCGCCCCTCGAGCGCGGCTCCTGCAACGGAAGGCAGGAGCGCAGAGCTCCCGAGATGAGAGCAAATGTCCCCGCATGAAAGGAGAAGTCATGGCAGGACGAAACGCGAAGAAGAAGGAACAGGACCTTGGCAAGATGCAACGATCCCCACTGGCCACTCCGACCGATCTCGGATCGGCTGCCACGAAGGATGTATCGGCCGCGATGAACGCCATCCTCGCCGACGTCTTCGCCCTCTACCTCAAGACCAAGAACTTCCACTGGCACATGAGCGGGCCGCATTTTCGCGACTACCATCTGCTGCTCGACGAGCAGGCGGATCAGCTCTTCGCCATGGCCGATCCCATCGCCGAACGCGTCCGCAAGATCGGGGGATCCACGCTACGATCGATCGGCCACATCGCGCGCACGCAACGCGTAATGGACAACGATGCCAGGTACGTCGAACCGCTGGACATGCTCGCCGAACTGCGCGCAGACAACCAGGAGCTCGCCGCGCGCCTGCGCGAAGCGCACGGCCTCTGCGACGAGCATCGCGACGTCGCCACGGCCAGCCTGATCGAAGTCTGGATCGATGAAACGGAACGCCGTACATGGTTCCTGTTCGAGGCGGGCCGGAAGGCAGGCGAAGCGGGGCGTTGATTCCATCGTTCCGACAATCAGCGCAGTGGCTCGAGTTCTCCGGGCCTCACCTGATCGTCGGCACTCGATGCGATCCCAGCCCGCCGCCTTCGCCCTCGACGTGCATCATCCGAAGCCTCAGCCTCTCGATCGCTCGAGAGGGAGACAGGCCCTTCGGACAAACCTCCGTGCAGTTCATGATCGTGCGGCAGCGGAAGAGCCGGTACATATCGCTGTTCAGGTCGTCCAGTCGCTCTCGGGTTGTCCGATCCCGGCTGTCGACGACGAAGCGATAGGCCTGCAACAGGCCCGCAGGCCCCACGAACCGGTCAGGGTTCCACCAGGACGAAGGACACTGGCTCGTGCAACACCCGCACAGGATGCACTCGTACGAGCCATCCAGCTTGTCGCGATCCGCGCGGGATTGCAGTCGCTCTCTCTCGGGGAGGGGCTCGTCGTTTATCAGGTAGGGCCTGATCGAGTGATACTGGTTGAAGAATCGGGTGATGTCGACCACGAGGTCGCGTCGAGCAGCATCCGGTCGGCCGGCCGCAGGTCGACATGGAAGTCCTGCATGTACGGCTTCCTGTCCCGCTCCGGGTTGTAACGGAAAATCGAGAAATGCATGGACGCCTCCTGGTGCGATGGCCCGGCCGGAACGGCTTCAGCCCGGTCGAATCCACAAGATGTGAATCACCCAGGCGCTCAGTGCTGCCAGGCCCAATGTGCAGACGACGAGCAGGGCGCCGCGCAGCGCCGGCGGGCAAACATAGTCCGCGAACACGTCGCGAAGGCCCACCCACGCATGCGCAGCCATGGCGATGAAAAACAGCGCGCCGGAGATCCGCACGGTGCTGCCCATCACCCAGCCGCGCCATGCCTGATATGAATTCGACGGGCCGACCACGAAGTGCGCCAGGACGAACCCGACGAACAGCAGCATGTAGACGGCGGTTACGCGCTGCAGCAGCCAGGCGCCGAGGCCGGGGAAAGCGTTCTTCACAGCAACGCAGTGGCGGCAAGCAGCGCCACGGCGATCCCGCCCAGGTTCACGATCCATGCGCTGCGGCGCGCGGCCTGCAGTTGAGAGCCGATGTCGGCATCGCTCAGGAGGTGGCGGATGCCGGCCAGCAGGTGATGCGCCAGCGCCCAGGCGAAGAAGATCGCCGCGGCGCGGAATGCCGGCTGCTCGAACAAGCCGGCGACTCGCGCATACGATCGCGCGTCTCGAAGGGACAAGTCCAGGAGATAGATTGCGAATGGGAGCCCGACGGCCAGGAGAATGCCGGTCACCCGGTGGCCAATGGAAGCCAGCGCGCCCACCGGCATCTGGATGCGGATCGGATCGAAGAATACCGCCCGGCGCGGCCGTGGCCGCGCCGCGTCGTGGACGCTCCGACCGGGCTCGCATAAGTCTCTCACCGGTCCACCTTCTTCAGCGCCGCGCCCTTGTGCATCGCAATGTGGTCGGTCTTGTCGCTCTTGATCTCGTACTGGGGATCATCCGGGCTCGCGTGATGCTTGTAGCCCTTGTAATCGGTGTCCCTGGTGTGGACCTTGATGATCCTGCCGCTCACGTGGCCCGCCTCGGAATTCCAGGTCACGTGGTCGCCTACCTTGAATTTCTCGGTCATGATCAGATCGGAACGCGATAGCCGAAGAACTCGTGATCCTCGTTGTAGCCGCCCTCGCCAGCGCCGAGATCAGCGAAGTCCTGCACGAACTCGATCGCCGCGATCCACTTGACCATCTTGAATCCCACCTCGTTCTCGCAGCGCAGCCGTAGCGGCGCCCCGTGCAGCACGCTCACCGGTGCTCCGTTCATCTCGTAGGCGAGGATCGTCAATTCGTGGCGCAAGTTGGCGAGGCTGTGCGCGTCGTAATAGCGCCCTCCGTCGCCGCCATCCGCGAACGAGTAGAAAACGGCGTAGCGGGCGTCGGCCGTCGGCTTCACCAGGTCCAGGATATGGCGCATCGGAACACCGCCCCACTTCGCGACGCCGGACCATCCCTGGATGCAGAAATGCGTGGTGATCTGCTCCTGCTTCGGCATCGCCTTGAGCTCCGCGTATGAAAGGACCGCAGGCTTTTCGACCAGCCCGTCGATTCTCAGCCGGTAATCGGCAAAGCCACTCTTGACGAGCGCATCGAATTCCTCCGAGTCGGGCATCGTCCCATTCGGCCAGAAGTGCGGCGAGATGTCCTTCTCGGTGAGCTGGCTCCTCGCGTCCCACGACTGCGTCACGGCGCCGAATGGCCGGGACATGAATTCCCCGATTCTCTGCACCACGCGCGCATGGCGCAGCGTGAACGGGGAGGCGAGCCACCAGGTGATCGCCACGAGCAGCATGGCCGGCGCGAAAAGGAGGAGGCCGCTCCAGGAATGGTCGTCGACTCCCGCGAACATCATGTTCAGGTTCACCCGGGCGCCGGTGATGAATACCAGCGTCACGTGCGCCAGGATGAAGAACAGGAACCAGCACAGCGCGATGAAATGGATCGAGCGCGCCTTCTGCCGGTTCAATACCCGGCCGACCCAGCCCAGCCGGTTTGAAATCGCCGGGCTCTGCATCAGGCCGCTGAGGATCGACGTGGGAGCGGCGACGAATACCGTGATGAAGTAGGTGACTTGCTGGAGGCTGTTGTAGCGCGTCCAGCTGTGATCCGAGGGGAGGGTGAGCGACAGATATTGCAGCGCGGTCGAAGCGGCGTTGGGGATCACCTCCCAGGTCGTCGGCACCAGTCTCAGCCACTGGCCCGTCGTGAACAGGAGAACATAGAAGGCGATGCCGTTGATCATCCAGAGAAGGGTGATCGAGAAGTGCCACCACCTGGCGAGGCCGATGGAGTGACGGATGCCGGGAATGCCCAGCCACCGGGGAAGGGTGACCGAGTCGTCCTTCGCGGTCCATATGCGGCCGGTCGGCACCGCCTTCTGGAAGCGAAACCACTCGGTTCCGGGGGTGCAGTCGCGTTTCCAATATAGCCGCGGGTGGTCCGCGAGAATCTGCACCCCCGCGCGGATGATGAACGCCATGAAGAACAGATTCAGGAAATGGAGCAACCGCAACCAGCCGGGAAACCCCGTGGTGACGGCCACGGCGGACGGTGGAACGCCCGGGTAGCGCACGAGAAACGCCTGCACGGCCGGCAGCTCACGCAACGCCTGGGCTGCCGCGACGCCGATCACCAGCAGCACGAAGAGGAGCGGCAACGACCACAGCACGTTGATCCAGTGCCGGCCCATCCGAATCCTGGGGATCACGCCGGCTTGCGGCGGCAACCATGCGTTCAGCCGGACACGGTCGTCGGCGCAGCTCAGCCTCATTGCGAGCGGGTCGTGCGGCGGGATGATATTCATCGCTTTCGCTGCGATTCCTTTGCTCACGGTTTGCGCATCGCGACGCAATCGCGACGCCGGCCTCGATCACCACGCAACTTCATTCGACCCTGCATCGCGGCGTGCGTTCGGCGATAGGTGCGCTACCGAACGGAAGGTCCCCCGCCCACGGCTTAATGTCCTCCCGAGTGCATCGTGAAAGAGCGCTCGAGCTCCCCGCCGCGGCGCGCGTAGCGGTGCCTGGACCGACTTTGCCTGGAGAAGGCCTATGAAGCGATTCCACTGCGTGGCCATTGCGGCGATCTCATTGACCTGTGCGACCGCATTCGCCCAGTCGTCGCCGCCCACGCCGGAAGAGTTCGCACTCCTGGCTGGTGCGGCGGTGACCTGCACCACTTCCACGGTCAACGGAAATGTGGGCCTGGCCAATCCCGGTCCGATCACCAATACGGGTTGCACGATCAACGGTGCGACCGAAGCGGGAACACCCGCGGCTCAGGACGCTTATTCCGCCTTCCTCGCCGAATACACGAGCGTCAGGACCGAGCCGCCATGTACTTCGTACGAGGTGCCCCTGGCCGGAGCGTTTCTGCCTCCCGGCGTCTATTGCTACGAGGCAGCGGTGACGGTGACGGACAGCACGCTGACGCTCGTTGGATCCGCCACCGATACGTGGATCTTCCGGATCGGGACCAGCGGCACGGGCGCGCTCACCGGCACGAACTTCAAGGTGGTGCTGACCAGCGGGGCGACGTGCAACAACGACGTGCTTTGGTGGACGGCCCAGGCCGCCACGCTGACGGATTCGTCCTTCACGGGAAATATTCTCGCGGGGGCAGACGTCACCATTACGCGTGGAAGCGTTGACGGCCAAATCCTGGCCGGCGGGACCGGAAGCAACCAGCTACGGACCGGAGCCGTGACGTTGACCAACACGACGGTGGACTTCTGCCCCGTCAACACGCCACCTCCCGTACCACCGCTCGTGCCCGTGTTCGCGATCGGGGACGTGGAGCCCCACGCGGTCGGCAACACGGTGAACTTCTGGGGCGCGCAATGGTGGAAGAACAACATGATGAGCGGCACGCAGAGCCCCGGCGCATCCAGAGCGAGCTTCAAGGGCTTCGCCACGCGCTCCGAGCTCCTTTGCGGCGGCTCCTGGCAATCGCTGCCCGGCAACAGTCCGCCTCCGCCCGCCTCGATCGCCGCCGATATCGCGGTCGTCGTCACGTCCACGGTGGTCAAGGACGGCCCAAATCTCGGCGGCAACATCCGGCAGGTCGTCATGGTGCACCAGGACGGCGGCTACGGCCCCAACCCCGGCCATGCCGGCAATGGCCAGGTCACGTCCATCGTGTGCACGACAACGCCATAGCGCATTCATCGGGAGACCTTCATGAGCGTGAACAAGGACCAGGTCAAGGGGCGAGTCGACGAGGCGAAAGGCAAGATCAAGGAGGTTGCCGGCAAGCTCGCAGGCAACGAAAAGCTGCAAGCGAAGGGCAAGGTCGAGAAGACGCTCGGCAAGGCCCAGGCGACGTTCGGCGACGTCAAGATGCGGGTGAAGGA
>Ga0068852_100002598_pt1 | contig 12476 bp, 10 predicted proteins | sample KBSCornC22_FD_66594 | JGI IMG/M metagenome (GOLD analysis project Ga0068852, IMG submission 66594) | Corn rhizosphere microbial communities from Kellogg Biological Station, Michigan, USA - KBS Corn C2-2 | ecosystem: Host-associated > Plants > Roots > Rhizosphere > Soil ... | reverse complement strand
TCGAGCTGGCAGGGGATGAAGTTCATCGCCGGCGAGCCGATGAAGCCCGCCACGAACTTGGTGGCCGGCGAATGGTAGAGGTCGTTGGGCGTGCCGACCTGCTCGATCAGGCCGGCATTCATCACCACCACGCGGTCGGCGAGCGTCATCGCCTCGACCTGATCGTGCGTCACGTACACCGTGGTCGTGCGCACCTTCTGGTGCACCTTCTTGATCTCGGTGCGCATCTGCACGCGCAGCTTGGCGTCGAGGTTCGACAAGGGCTCGTCGAACAGGAACACCTTGGGATCGCGCACGATGGCACGGCCCATGGCGACGCGCTGGCGCTGGCCGCCCGACAGCTGCTTGGGCTTGCGGTCCAGGAGCTCGGTGATGTCGAGGATGCCGGCCGCCGTCCTGACCCGCTGGTCGATCACCTGCTTGGGTGTCTTCTTGAGCTTCAACCCGAACGACATGTTCTCGTAGACGTTCATGTGCGGATAGAGCGCATAGTTCTGGAACACCATCGCGATGTCCCGGTCCTTCGGTGGCACGTCGTTGACGACGTCCCCGCCGATCGCGATGTCGCCGCCCGAGATCTCCTCGAGGCCGGCGATCATGCGCAAGGTCGTGCTCTTGCCGCAGCCCGAGGGCCCGACCAGCACGATGAACTCCTTGTCGGCGATGTCGAGGTCGACGCCGCGAACGGCAAGCACCTCGTCGTATTTCTTGATGACCTTACGCAGCGAAACCTGAGCCATGTTCCCTGTTCCTTAGCCTTTGGTGGCGCCCGCGGTGAGACCCGCGATGTAGTAGTCCATGAGGAAGGCGTAGATGATGAGCGGGGGCGCTGCTCCCAGCAGTGCACCAGCCATGATCTGACCCCAGTTGAAGACGTCTCCCTTGATCAGCGTGGTGACGATGCCGACCGGCAGGACGAGCTCGGTGGTCGATGTCGTGAAGGCGAGCGGATAGAGGAACTGCGCCCACGACACGGTGAAGCAGAAGATCGTCGCGGCGATGATGCCGGGCAGCGCCACCGGGATGAAGATCTTGGTCAGCGTCTGCATCCAGGTCGCGCCGTCGATCAGCGCCGCCTCGTCGAGCTCCTTGGGGATCGACGCGAAGTAGCCGATCATGATCCAGGTGCAGAACGGCACGGTCAGCGTCGGATAGATGATGATCAGCGTCCACCAGTGGTTCACCAGCTCGATGCCGGTGGTCTCGCGCACGAACGTCATCATCTTGAACAGCGGGATGAACAGCAGCGTGTCCGGGATCAGATAGGTCAGGAACACGCCGGTCGCCAGAGCCGCCGAGCCCCAGAACTTCATGCGGGCCAGCGAGAAGGCGGCGATCACGCTGATCAGCATGGTGACCACCACCACGCAGATCGACACCAGCGCCGAGTTGCGGAAGAAGATCAGGTACTGGTTCTGCGTCAGCAGCTCGATGAAGTTCGAGAGCGTCGGCGAATAGACCCACCACGGGTTGGTGATGGCGGCGATCTCCTCCTTGCTCTTGAGCGCCGTCACCAGCATGTAGAACGGCGGCATCAGGAAGAAGATCGCGAACAGCACCAGGAAGAAGTAGGACCAGCGCAGCGCCCAGCGGCGACTCTGGCTGATGCTGCCGTATCGGACCGGGCGCGTCGGCGCCCCGGCGGTTGCGACTGTGGCGTTTGCCATCAGACTTCACTCCCCCGCTTGGAGATGTCGCGCAGGATGAAGGTCGCCGCCACGGCCAGGATCGGCACCATGAACAGCGACACGGTCGCGCCGAGCGGGATGTCGCCGCTCTCGATGCCGACCTTGAACGCCCAGGTGGCGAAGACGTGCGTGGCCGTGAGCGGCCCGCCCGCCGTCAGCACTCGGACGATGTCGAAGTTGGCGAAGGTGACGATGGTCGAGAACAGGATCGTGATGGCGATGATGTTGCGCATCATCGGCAGGGTCACGTACCAGATGCGCTGCCACCAGGTGGCGCCGTCGATCGAAGCCGCCTCGTAGAGCTGCTCGGGCACCGACTTCAGCGCCGCCAGGTACATGATCAGGAAGAACGGGGCGCCCGCCCATACGTTCACCAGGATCACCGAGAAGCGCGCCCAGCCGGCCTCGCCGAGCCACGAGATCTTGGGCAGGCCGATATGGGCGAAGATCCAGTTGAAGGCCGAGTAGCTCGGGTCGAACAGCCACAGCCAGGAGAGCGTGCTCATCGCCGCGGGAATGACCCACGGTACCAGCAGCATGCCGCGCCACTTGCGCTGGCCCTTGGTCGGGATGTTGTTGACGAAGTGCGCCACCACGAAGCCGATCATCGCCTTGAACAGCACGGCGGTAAGGGCGAACAGGCAGGACTGCGCGACGATCTCCCAGAAGGTCTCGCGCTTGAACAGGAATTCGAAATTGCCGAAGCCGACGAACCTGACCATCGACTTGTTCAGCATCGACAGCCAGACCGCATAACCGGCTGGATAGGCGACCAGGATGGTGATCAGCAGGATCAGCGGCAATGCCATCAGGAAGGCGACGGTCGATTTGCGCTGGACGAGCTTATGCAGGCTGTTGCGCCCGGCTCTCGTCGCGACGGTGGAATTGGAGGCGGCGATGTCGGCCATTGGGTTGCTCCGTGCGTTCGGGGCGATTCTTGATGAGAGAAGGACGCCGGCCTTGCCGACCGGCGTCCCTCGCTCTTTTCCTAGTTACGCATGAACCCTTCGATTTCACCCGAGGCCCAGTCGATGGTCTTCTCGAGCGCCTCGCCCTTGAAGTAGCGAACCGCCATCTGGGTCTGGATGCCCTGGTTGTAGATCTGCTCCGCGATCTTGTGCGGCGCCGGCGCCGCGGCAACCGAGAGGATCTGGTGATTGTGCGGGTTGGGATAGTGGTAGAGCGTGCCCTTCGGCGGCTCCGCCTCGGCCCAGACCTTGAAGGTCGTGAACTTCTCGAACGCCGGCAGGTCGTAGCCGCCCGACGCATTCACCATCTTCTCCGCCGCATCCGCAGTCGACAGGTACCGCAGCAGGCTCTTGGCCGCCGACTGGTTCTTGCTGAAGCTCCAGGTGCACCAGAAGAACGGCAGGAACGGCGCGTAGCGGCCCTTCGGACCGGACGGGAAGCCGTGCGTCCAGCACTGCTCGGCGACTTGCGGCGCGTCGCGCTTGGCGACCGCCCAGGCCGACGGCGGGTTCATGATCATCGAGGCCTGGCCGGAGACCAGGAACTTGTTGTTCGACGCGTCGTCCCACGCCGCCACGTCGGGCGGCAGGAACTGCATCAGCTTCTTGTAGAACTCGAGCGCCTGGCGGACCTGGTCGTTCTTGATGACGATGTCACCCTTCTCGTTGACCAGCACCGCGCCGAACGAGTTGAAGACCGCGCCGATCGTGTCGACGTTGTCCGAGGTGGTGCCGAGGCCGATGCCGAACGGATGGCCGCCCTTGTGGCAGGCTTCCGCCGCCTTGAGGAAGGTGTCGAACGTCCAGTTGTCGGCCTTGGGCGCCTCACCGGCCGGATACATCGCTTTGATGTCCAAGCCGGCGTACTGCTTCATGTAGTCGAGCCGCGAGCATGGGCCCTTGATCTGACTGCCGATGGTCGCCGGGATACCCAGCCACTTGCCCTTGACCTTGCCGAGATACTCGACCGTGTTGTTGACCTTGCCGTTCTCCTTGATCAGGTCGTCCATCAGATCGTTCATCGGGACGAGGATCTCGGCGTAGCGCGCCGGCAGGAAGGTGTTCTGCGCCAGGATGTCGTGACCCGACCCGGCCTGGCCTTCCGCGGCGGTCGTCAGCAAGAGCTTGTTGCCCTGCGACGTGATGAAGTCGATCTGGACCTCGACCTTTTCCTTCTCACCCCACTCCTTGATCAACTTTTCCGTCGCGCCGTTGGCGTTCGGCACCCAGTGATCCCAGAAGCCGACCGACAACTTGCCCGCCGCGTAAGCGCCGCGCACGAACGGTGCAGCGACTGCGGCTGTCGACAACGCGGCCGTACTGGCCACGAAGCGACGACGACTGACTTTCCTCGAAACCATGCGTATTCCTCCTGTACGCCGGCCGTCGACCGGCTGACACCCGCTCGCGTTATTTCGCGAATTTGTTGGCCCTTGGTTGAGGCCTTGGACCGGATGCTATGCATAAGGGTGAAACCAAGCAATGCATTTTCGGTCGATATGGCGCGGATGGTTTGACAGCCGCCTGCTGTGCCGGGATGGTTGGGCACACCATCCCAACGAAAATTCCTGTGAAATAAGAGCCTGATCGAAGATGCCTGAGTCGCCTGTTGCCAACCCGTGGCTTGCCGCCGTCGAACCCTCACCGATTGGTGAAACCAAACGCTGGGTACTCGACCGCACCTTTCCGGCCGACCGGCCCCTGATCGACCTCAGCCAGGCGGTGCCCGGCTATCCCCCCGCCATGGAATTGCGCCGGCATCTGGGAGAGCGGCTCCTCGACCCGGCGATGCACGGCTACACGCCAATCCTTGGTTTATCGGCATTACGCGAGGAATATGCAGGCCACCTTTCCTCTTTCTATGGCGCCGCGATCTCGCCGGGCGAGGTCGGCATCACCTCGGGCTGCAACCAGGCCTTCTGCCTCGCCCTGATGAGCATCGCCAAGGCGGGCGACGAGGTGATCCTGCCCCGCCCGCACTACTTCAATCACGATATGTGGATCCGCATGCAGGGCGTGGTCCCGGTGTCGCTCGACTTCCGGCCGGGCTCGGGCGCGGTGCCGAACGCCGAAGACGCCGACAAGCTGATTGGCCCGCGAACACGCGCCATCGTGCTGATATCGCCCAACAATCCGACCGGCGCGGTCTATCCGCCGGCGACCATCCATGCGTTCTACGAGCTGGCAAAGAAGCGCGGCATCACCCTACTGCTCGACGAGACCTACAAGGACTTCCTGCCGGTCGGGCAGCGGCCGCACGAGCTGTTCAGCACGCCCGACTGGCGCGGCACGCTGGTGCACCTCTACAGCTTTTCCAAGGTATTCGCATTGACCGGCTACCGCGTCGGTGGCGTGACGGCCGGCGGCAGCCTGATGGCCGAGATCGAGAAGGCGATGGACTGCGTCTCGATCTGCCCGCCGCGGCTCGGCCAGGAAGCCGCCCTCTACGGCCTGCAGCACCTGCTGCCCTGGGCGCGCCAGAACACCGAGGGGCTGAAGGCGCGCGCCGACCTGCTGGGCAACGGCCTCGCCCGCTCCAACCGCTGGCGGCTGGTCAGCATCGGCGCCTACTTCGCCTACGTCGAGCACCCGTTCGCCGGCGAACGATCGACGGCGGTGTCCAAGCGGCTGGCCGACGAGGAGAACCTGCTGACCATCCCGGGCGACATGTTCGGCGCGGGCCAGGAGCGCTTCATCCGCATCGCCTTCGCCAACGTGAGCGACGACAAGATCCCGACCGTCCTCGAGCGTCTCGAGCGGTTCGGAGCGTGAGTCGTTTCATCGGACCGCGCCACTTCAGTGGCGCTCATGAGTCCGAGCGCTACTGAAGTGGCGCGGTCCGATGACGAAGACTAAGCCGCCGTCCTTGTCTGGCCGGCGACCCACTGCCAGCCCTGCGGGCCGGCGGTAAAGACGCACATCGACTGGTAGGTCGCGTCGACCGTCTTGCCGTCGATCAGGAAGCGGTCGTGGGACACGAACGTCGCCTCGGCCAGTCCCGGGGACGCCTGCACCGTGAGATTGCTGATCCTCTGCTCGGCGAAGACCATCTTTCCCGACGTGCAATAGGCGTCGATATAACCCGCCTTGTCGAAGGTCCGGCCAGCTGCATTGACATAGACGAAGTCCGGATGGATCAGCGCCTCGAGCGTGCGAGCGTCGCGATGCACGATGGCTTCTGCTTTGGCGAGCAGCACGTCGCCGATCTGCTGGTCGAGGCTCATTGCGACGTCCAATGAAGTTTGTAGAGCGTCTGTGCCCGGGTCGAGAGCCCGGTCGCCAGGTACGGCGCGGACCACAGCTGCGGCGAGCTTTCAAAGGTGATGACCTTCTCCTTGGTGAGAACGGCCCCATCTCTGAGGCCGAGACGCGCCACGTAGCTCCCAGGATCCGACTCGTCGTGATCAGGGTCCGTCGGCAGGACCAGCCAGGCGATCGAATGCTTCTCAAGGTAGGCTGCCACCGAGCCGGCGTAGAGGTTAGGGACGAAGGTGGGATCCGTAAGGCCCCCCAAGTCGACAATGCGGTGCTCGGCGAACCGGCCGATGCCGCCGATATCGAACGAGGCCACGGCATCGTCTTTCGGCACGTGGCTGCGGATCCAGTCTGCCATCCTGACCTCGGTATCGTTGATGTGCCTGATTCCGTCGCCGGTCAGGTGCGCCCACTTCACCATGGCGTTGATGCTGACGGCCGCGACCGCGGCCACGCTGACGCCAGTTGACCAATCCAGCAGCCGCGGCGGCGAGCCCAGTCGTCCGCCCGCCCAGCGACCGACTGCAATCAACCCGATGCCGAAGAGCGGCATGACGAACGGCATCAACAGCGCTTGATAGCGGCCGCCATGGCCCCCGGTCGGGAGAACGACCGCGTACATCGCAATGGTGGCCAGCACCAGAGTGAGGGCGAAAATCGTCCGCCATGCCTTCAGCCTCCCCAATGAAACCACACCGAGAAGAAGGCCAAGATTGACGACCAGCCGCGCGATGGCGACCGTCGAGCCGCTGCTCGTCTCGTCGACGAAGCGGAAATACCAGCGGTGGATGCGGACCTCCCACTCGGCCAGAAGGTTCCCAAGGTCGGGATGAGCGTTCAGCCCAAAATAGAGCCATCTCCGGCCTTGCATGGTGACCGGCAAAACGGTGCCGGATGTCCAGAGGTTGTTGGCGACCACCAGGAGCGTCGCAATCACGAGCGGACCGAGGAACCAAGCCAAGGTCGAAACGGCGGCGAAAGGTCGCTGCCGGCTGTCGATCAGCTGTCGCGCCACGAGGAAGATCGGAGCGAAGGCGATCGCTTCGATCCGCGTGAGGATGGCCAGTCCCAGGACCGTGCCGGCGAAGGCTGCGTTCGTTCGCGGTGACAGGCGCGGCGACGTCCAGATGGCAGCGGCGAGCAGCACCAGCGCCACGAAAAGGGAATGCTCCATGCCCGACGCCGCAAGCCACAGGAAGTTGCCGGTCAGGGCCGGCAGGACGATCAAGCAGGCAGCTTCGGCCGTGGGCAGGCGATCTTCGATGGCAAGCGCGGCGATCGCGGCTAACGACAGGGCGAGCATCGCGGCGTTGAAGACGAACAGGAAAAGATGCGGCTCGACGGCGCTGAACACGAGCCGGTTCAATGCAACGACGGCAGGCCACAGTGTGCTGGTCGAGCCGGCGGGCGCGTCTCCCGGCGCGAAACTGGGAACACCGTAACGGGCGAGGTTGCCGCCGACGACCTGGTGGATCCAGGCGTCGTCCAGCGGAAAACCTGCGAATCGCTGAACCTGCTGCCCGAACAAAGCGATGCCGACCATGAAGGCGAGCATGCCAGCGCCAAGCACCCAGCGGTCCGCCCTACCCAAGGCTGGCCTTGACCGTCACCGCGTGATTGAGCGGGCCATGGCCCGAGCCGTAGCCCGGCGCGGTGGCGATCGCCTCGCGCACATAGGCGCGGGCGCGGGCGACGGCGTCGCGCAGGCTCATCTTCTGGGCGAGGCCGGCGGCGATCGCCGAGGCGAGTGTGCAGCCGGTGCCGTGCGTGCTGCGGCTCTGGATGCGCGTATCCTCGAAGCGGTCGACCTCGCCGTCATGGAACAGGAGGTCGACGACCCGGTCGCCCTCGAGATGGCCGCCCTTCATCAGCACGGCCCTGGCGCCGAACGACACCAGCTTCTCGGCGGCGCGCGTCATGTCCGCCTCGACCCGCACCGGGAAGCCCACCAGCACCTCGGCCTCAGGCAGGTTCGGCGTCAGGACCGCCGCCATTGGCAGCAGGCGACCGCGCAGTGCGGTCTCGGCTTCCGTCAGCAGCAGGCGATGCCCGCCCTTCGCCACCATCACCGGATCGACGACCAGCGGCACGCCCGCCGCATGCTTCCTGAAGGATGCCGCCACGGTGTCGATCACTTCGGCGCTGTGCAGCATGCCGGTCTTGAGCGCATCGGCGCCGATGTCGGTCAGCACCACCTCGATCTGCTGGGCGATGAAGGCGGGATCCACCGGCACCACGCCGTGGACGCCTTGCGTGTTCTGCGCCGTCAGCGCGGTGATCGCGGTCGCCGCGAAGCCGCCCATCGCGGTGACCGCCTTGATGTCGGCCTGGATGCCGGCGCCACCGCCGGAATCGGAGCCGGCAACGATCAGGACACGGCCTTTCATGGTCACGCCGGCCTCCTCATGCGGCTGGGCGTGGGATCGCCTCGATGATGCGGTCGACCACCGTGCGCACGAGATCCGAATCGTCGCCCTCGGCCATCACGCGGATCAATGGCTCGGTGCCGGACTTGCGCACCAGGACGCGGCCGCTCTTGCCGAGATCCTTCTCCGCCGCCGCAATCGCCGCCGCGACCGACTGGGCGTTCAGCGCCGCGTTGGCATCGTGCACGCGGACGTTCTTCAGGAGCTGCGGCACCGGATCGAAGGCGCGGAAGGTCTGGCTCGCGGGCATGCTGCTCTTGCGCAGCACCGCCAGCGCCTGCAGCGCCGCCATCAGCCCGTCGCCGGTCGTGGCATGGTCGGTCATGATGATATGGCCCGACTGCTCGCCGCCGAGGTTGAAGCCGTCGGCCCGCATGCGCTCCAGCACATAGCGGTCGCCGACCTGGGTGCGCACCAGAGACAGGCCGCGCGCGCCGACATAGCGTTCGAGGCCGAGGTTCGACATCACCGTCGCCACCAGCCCGTTGCCGGCCAGCCGGCCGTCCTTCTTCCACAGGTCGGCGATCGTTCCCATCAGCTGATCGCCGTCGATCAGGTCGCCCTTCTCGCACACCAGCACCACGCGATCGGCGTCGCCGTCCAGCGCGATACCGATGTCGGCGCCATGCATCACCACCTGCTCCTGCAGCACGCCGGGATGGGTCGAGCCGCAGTTGCCGTTGATGTTGAAGCCGTCCGGCTTGACCGCGACCGGAATCACGTCGGCACCGAGCTCCCACAGCACGGTCGGCGCGACCTTGTAGGCAGCGCCGTTGGCGCAATCGACGACGATCTTGAGGCCGCCGAGATTGAGCCCGCGCGCCGCCGAGCCCTTGACCGCCTCGATATAGCGGCCCTCGGCGTCGTCGAGGCGCTTGGCGCGGCCGATCGCGGCGGACGCGGCCAGCGGGATGTCGGCGTGGCTTTCGACCAGCCGCTCGATCTGCATCTCGACCGCGTCCGACAGCTTGAAGCCGTCCGGGCCGAACAGCTTGATGCCGTTATCCTCGTAGGGATTGTGCGAGGCGGAGATCATGACGCCGACGTCAGCGCGCATCGAACGGGTCAGGAAGCCGACCGCCGGCGTCGGCAGCGGGCCGAGCAGCAGCACGTCGACGCCGACCGACAGGAAGCCCGCGGTCAGCGCCTGCTCGATCATGTAGCCGCTGAGACGCGTGTCCTTGCCGACAACGACGCGATGGCGATGTCCGCCGCGGTTGAAGACCCGGCCTGCCGCCATGCCGATGCGCATGGCGATCTCGGCCGTCATCGGGCTCGCGTTCGCGCGGCCCCTCACCCCATCGGTGCCGAACAGTGAGCGTGTCATCAGGCGAGTATTTATCGCATCGCCGCCCAGACTGCGAGGGCCTGTCGGGTGCCGGCAACGTCATGCACCCGCAGGATGGAAGCCCCCAGCCGCGCCGCCTCGACCGCGAGCCAGACCGACGCCGGATCGCGCCGGCCGGGCTCCTTGACGCCGGTCAGGCGGCCGATGAAGCCCTTGCGCGAGGAGCCGATCAGCACCGGATAACCGGTCGCCGCGAGCCTGCCCGCGCCTTCGATCAGCGCCAGGTTCTCCTCGGGCGTCTTGCCGAAGCCGATGCCGGGATCGATGGCGATGTTGTCGTGGGCGACGCCGGCGATCTCGGCGGCCTGCCCGCGCTCGAGCAGGAAGTCGCGTACATCCTCGACGACGTCGCGATAGGCCGGCCCGTCGTACTTGTTCTCGGTCTGGCCGCGGCGGTGCATCAGCACCATCGGCACACGGCGCCGGGCCAGCAGCGGCAGCATCGCCTCATCGTCGCGCAGGGCCGATACGTCGTTGACGATGCTGGCGCCGGCATCCAGGCAGGCCCGCGCGACCTCGGCCCGGCGGGTATCGACCGACACCACGACATTGCGCTTAGCGAGTTCGCCAACGACCCGCAGGACGCGGCCCAGCTCCTCGTCGACCGGCGTGGCCTGGGCGCCCGGCCGTGTCGACTCGCCACCGACGTCGACGATGTCGGCGCCCTCCGAAACGAAACGCAGGCCATCGTCGATGGCCTGCGTCGTGTCGAAGCGTTCGCCGCCGTCGGAAAAGGAGTCCGGCGTCACATTCACGATCGCCATCACCCGAGGGCGATCGAGAGCGAGGCCGCCGAACGTGTGGATCAAACGCCCGGCTGCGGCTCGGGATTGGCGCCCGGCGAGGCACCCGGGTTGCTGCTCGGGACCGAGGCGCGGCGGCGGCGATCGGCGCCGGGGCCGGCACCGCCGGTGTCGTCGCGAGTGACCTTCTCGCCGCGCAGCACCTGGTCGATCTCGTCCCGGCTCAGCGTCTCGTACTCGAGCAGTGCCTTTGCGATGGTGTGCAGGTCGTCGAGGTGCTCGGTCAGGATGTGCCTGGCCTTGCTCTCGCCCTCCTCGATCAGGCGGTGGACCTCCTGGTCGATGACCTGGGCGGTCGCCTCCGAGATGTTCTGCGTCTGCGTCACGGCGTGGCCGAGGAAGACTTCCTGCTCGTTGGCCTGGTAGCGCACGCGGCCGAGCTTGTCGGACATGCCGTAGGCCGTGATCATGCCGCGCGCCATCTGGGTCGCGACACTGATGTCGCTCGCCGCGCCGGTCGTGACGTTCTCCGGTCCGAAGATCAGCTCCTCGGCGATGCGGCCGCCGAACAGGATCGCCAGGCGCGATTCGAGGAACTGCTTGGTGTGGCTGAGATGGTCGCGCTCCGGCAGCTGCATGGTGACGCCAAGCGCGCGGCCGCGCGGAATGATCGTGACCTTGTGCAGAGGATCGCTCTTCGGGACATACATCGCGACCAGCGCATGGCCGGCCTCGTGATAGGCCGTGAGCTTCTTCTCCTCGTCCGTCATGGCCATCGAGCGGCGCTCGGTGCCCATCATCACCTTGTCCTTGGCGTACTCGAAGTCGATCATGGTGACGAGCCGCTTGCCGACGCGCGCGGCGCGCAGCGCCGCCTCGTTGACGAGGTTGGCGAGATCGGCGCCCGAGAAGCCCGGCGTGCCGCGCGCCAGCACGCGCGGGTCGACGTCCGGCGCCAGCGGCACCTTGCGCATGTGGACCTTGAGGATCTTCTCGCGGCCGCCGATGTCGGGATTCGGCACCACGACCTGACGGTCGAAGCGGCCCGGGCGCAGCAGGGCGGGATCGAGCACGTCCGGCCGGTTGGTGGCGGCGATCAGGATCACGCCCTCGTTGGACTCGAAGCCGTCCATCTCGACCAGCAGCTGGTTCAGCGTCTGCTCGCGCTCGTCGTTGCCGCCGCCCAGGCCGGCGCCACGATGGCGGCCGACCGCGTCGATTTCGTCGATGAACACGATGCAGGGCGCGTTCTTCTTGGCCTGCTCGAACATGTCGCGCACGCGGCTCGCGCCGACGCCGACGAACATCTCGACGAAGTCGGAGCCGGAGATGGTGAAGAACGGCACGTTCGCCTCGCCGGCGATGGCGCGGGCCAGCAGCGTCTTGCCGGTGCCCGGCGGGCCCACGAGCAGGCAGCCCTTGGGGATCTTGCCGCCCAGGCGCTGGAACTTCTGCGGGTCTTTCAGGAAGTCGACGATCTCCTCGAGCTCGGCCTTCGCCTCGTCGATGCCGGCCACGTCCTCGAAGGTGACGCGGCCGTGCTTCTCGGTCAGCAGGCGCGCCCGCGACTTGCCGAAGCCCATGGCGCGGCCGGTGCCGCTCTGCATCTGGCGCAGGAAGAAGATATACACACCGACCAGCACGAGGACCGGCAGCCAGCTCACGAAGATCGAGCCGATATTGACGCCCTCTTCCGCCGGGCCGCCGTCGACCTTGTCGACGTTCTTGAGCAGCATCGGCATCAGCTGCTCGTCCGGCGGGTTCGGCGGCGCATAGGTCGCGAACTTCTGCGCGCCGTTGCGCGGCTCGCGGTAGGTGCCGGTGATGCTGTTGCCGGAGATCCGGACGTCCTGGACCTGCCGCTGCTCGACCGCCCGGACGAACTCCGAATAGGGAATCGTGTTGCCCGCGGTGCGGGTCGTGCCCCCTTGGAAGACGCTGTAGAGCAGCGCCAGGAGCAGGACGATAACGATCCACAGGGCGGCGTTACGATTGAACGGGTTCACAGCTTCTGTCCGTTTGGAAAGGTTTCAATCTAGATGGGTCGC
>Ga0068852_100002597_pt1 | contig 12479 bp, 11 predicted proteins | sample KBSCornC22_FD_66594 | JGI IMG/M metagenome (GOLD analysis project Ga0068852, IMG submission 66594) | Corn rhizosphere microbial communities from Kellogg Biological Station, Michigan, USA - KBS Corn C2-2 | ecosystem: Host-associated > Plants > Roots > Rhizosphere > Soil ... | reverse complement strand
GCTGATCTCCCTTCGCACCACGCTGCTCGGCTCGCTGCTCTGGCTCGGCGTCGCCGGCACCAGCGCCTGGGCCGCCGACGTCTCGCTGCTCAACGTGTCCTACGACCCGACGCGAGAACTATACAAAGATGTCAATGCAGCATTTGCCGCGCAGTGGAAGACCGACAAGGGCGACACCGTCACGGTGAATGCCTCGCACGGCGGTTCGGGCAAGCAGGCGCGCTCGGTCATCGACGGGCTCGAAGCCGACGTGGTCACCCTCGCGCTGGCCTACGACATCGATGCGCTTGCCGAGAAAGGGTTGATCGCCGCCGATTGGCAGAAGCGCCTGCCGCATAACTCGACGCCGTATACCTCGACCATCGTCTTCCTCGTACGCAAGGGCAATCCGAAGGCGATCAAGGACTGGAACGACCTGATCAAGCCTGGCGTCGAAGTCATCACGCCCAATCCCAAGACCTCGGGCGGCGCGCGCTGGAATTACCTGGCCGCCTGGGGCTACGCGCTGAAGCAGCCGGGCGGCAATGACGCGAAGGCGAAGGAATTCCTCGCCGCGCTGTTCAAGAACGTGCCCGTGCTCGATACCGGTGCGCGCGGTTCGACCACGACCTTCGTCCAGCGCGGCATCGGCGACGTGCTGCTGGCCTGGGAGAACGAGGCGCTGCTCGCGCGCCAGGAACTCGGCAAGGACGAGTTCGAGATCGTCGTGCCGTCGATCTCGATCCTGGCCGAACCGCCGATCGCCGTCGTCGACAAGGTCGTCGACAAGCGCGGCACGCGTGCGGTCGCGGAGGGCTACGTCAAGTTCCTCTACACGCCGGCGGCGCAGGAACTCGCCGGCAAGCATTACTACCGCCCGTACGATGAAAAGGCCGCGGCCAAGTACGCCTCAGTGTTTCCGAAGGTCAACACCTTCACGATCGACGAGCAGTTCGGCGGCTGGAAGAAAGCGCAGGCCACGCACTTCGCTGACGGCGGCGTGTTCGACCAGCTCGGCGTCGGCAAGTAGCCGATGTCGCGACGCGTACTGCCCGGGTTCGGCCTCAGCCTCGGCTACACCCTGACGTATCTCGGGCTGATCGTATTCCTGCCGCTCGCCGCACTCCTCGTGAAGGCGAGCGGCATCGGTCTCGACGGCTTGTGGACCACGCTCAGTGCTCCCCCCGTGCTGGCGGCACTGCGCCTATCGTTCGGCGCGGCGCTGCTGTCGGCGGTCGTCAACGCGATCGTGGGACTGCTCGTGGCCTGGGTGCTCGTGCGCTATTCGTTCCCGGGCCGGCGCCTGTTCGATGCGCTCGTCGATCTGCCGTTCGCGCTGCCGACCGCCGTCGCCGGCATCGCGCTGACCGCGCTGTACGTACCGAAGGGCTGGATCGGCGCGTGGCTCGCGCCGCTGGGTATCAAGGTCGCTTTCACGCCACTCGGCGTGTTGATCGCGATGATTTTCGTCGGCTTCCCGTTCGTCGTGCGCACGGTGCAGCCGGTGCTCGAGTCGCTGGATCGCGACATCGAGGAAGCGGCGACCACGCTGGGCGCGAGCCGCCTGCAGACGTTCACGCGCGTGCTGTTCCCGCTGCTGCTGCCGGCGCTGCTGACCGGTTTCGCGCTCGCGCTCGCGCGCGCGGTCGGCGAATACGGCTCGGTCATCTTCATCGCCGGCAACATCCCGATGAAATCCGAGATCCTGCCGCTGGTCATCGTGAAGCAGTTGGAACAATTCAAATATGCCGACGCCGCCGCCGTCGGCGTCGTCATGCTCGCGCTCTCGTTCCTGCTGCTGCTCGCGATCAGCCTGCTGCAGCGCTGGAGCCGGCGCTGGGCGGAGCGCTGAGATGGAAGCTGCGCTGAAAATTCCCGCCCGCGCGCGGCCTCGCCGCAGCCGCCTCGTGCCCGGCCTGCTGATCGCCGCCGCGCTGGGCTTCCTGCTGCTGTTCCTCGTGCTGCCGCTCGCGGCGGTGTTCGTCGAGGCGCTGCGCAAGGGGCTCGGCACCTACGTCGCGGCCGTGGTGCATCCCGAAGCCATCGCCGCGATCAAGCTGACCCTGCTCGTCGCCGCGATCGCCGTGCCGCTGAACACCGTGTTCGGCGTCGCCGCGGCCTGGGCCATGACGCGCTTCGACTTCCGCGGCAAAGCGCTGCTCGGCGCGCTGATCGACCTGCCGTTCTCAGTGTCGCCGGTCGTGTCGGGCCTGATCTACGTGCTGCTGTTCGGCGCGCAAGGCTGGTTCGGTCCGTGGCTGCAGGCGCACGACATCAAGCTGATCTTCGCCGTGCCCGGACTGGTGCTCGCGACGGTATTCGTCACGCTGCCGTTCGTCGCGCGCGAGCTGATTCCGCTGATGCAGTCGCAGGGCAGCGACGAGGAAGAAGCCGCGCGCGTGCTCGGCGCGAGCGGCTGGCAGATCTTCTTCCGCGTGACCCTGCCGAACATCCGCTGGGCGCTGCTCTACGGCGTGCTGCTGTGCAATGCGCGCGCGATGGGCGAGTTCGGCGCGGTGTCGGTAGTGTCCGGCCATATTCGCGGCCTGACCAACACGCTGCCGCTACATGTGGAAATTCTCTACAACGACTACAACTACGCCGGTGCGTTCGCAGTCGCGTCGCTGCTGGCGTTCCTGGCCCTGTTCACGCTCGGCCTCAAGACTTTCCTGGAATGGCGCTACGGGGCGGAACTCGCCGCCCGCGCGCCACGCGGACACTGACATGACCATCGCCATCACCCATCTCGCGCGGCGCTTTGCCGATTTTCGCGCTCTCGACGACGTCAGCCTCAGCATCGCGCCCGGCGAATTCGTCGCGCTGCTCGGTCCTTCGGGTTCGGGCAAGACGACGCTGCTGCGCATCCTCGCGGGGCTGGATTTTCCCGATGCGGGCGAACTGACGCAGGACGGCCGCGACCTGCTGCGCGTCGGCGCGTGCGACCGCGGCGTCGGCCTCGTTTTCCAGCACTACGCGCTGTTCCGCCACATGACCGTGTTCGAGAACGTCGCGTTCGGTCTGCGCGTGCGTCCACGCGCGCGCCGGCCGAGCAAGGCCGAGATCGCCGATCGCGTCGACAAGCTGCTCAAGCGCGTGCAGCTCGACGGCATGGCCGGGCGCTATCCGTCGCAACTCTCCGGCGGCCAGCGCCAGCGCGTCGCACTTGCGCGGGCGCTCGCGACCGAGCCCGACCTGCTGCTGCTCGACGAACCCTTCGGCGCGCTCGATGCGCAGGTCCGCGTCACGCTGCGCCGCTGGCTGCGTCACCTGCACGAAGAGATGAAGCTCACGACCGTATTCGTCACGCACGATCAGGAAGAAGCGCTCGAACTCGCCGACCGCGTCGTCGTCATGAGTCAGGGCCGCATCGAACAGGTCGGCACGCCCGACGAGATCTACCAACAGCCGGCGACGCCGTTCGTGTTCGAGTTCATCGGCAAGTCCAACAAGCTGCCCGTGCGCATCCAGAACGGCCGCCTGCACGCGGGCGATCAGCGTTTCGACGCGGATGGACTCGACGGCATCGCCGACGGTAGCGGTGTCGCCTACGTGCGGCCCGAGCATCTCGCGCTGACGCCGACGCCGCTGGAATCCGGCTGGCGCGCGACGCTGCGCCATATCTATCTCGCCGGGAGCGTGGCCCATGTCGAGCTCGACGTGCCCGCGCTCGGGCAGACGCTCGAAGTCGAACTCGGCGGCGAGGAATCGCAGCGCCGTTCATTGCAGTCGGGCATGAGCGTCACGGTGCAGCCGCGTCATCTGACCGTGTTCCCGTTCGCCGGCAACAGCGGGGAACCCGACGTCACTCGGCGGCGCGTCGTGCATCCGCGCTACGGGCAGGCGGCGCTCGCGCGCTGGCGCTGAGCGGCGGTCGGCCCCGCTCGACATTTGCGGTTCATTCCCGTGGCGGGCTCGCGTCGCTGAGGCAGTAGATGAATGCCTCGACCTCGCGCCCGTCGTCGAGCCGCGCCGTCGTCGACACGCGCCGGTAGCCGTCGCCCTCGAACGCGTCGAGCCGTATCCAGTGTTCGGCCAGCGCGTCGGAACTGAAGACGAGCCCTCGCACTGCGTCGCCGTGTGCATCGAGCACGATGCCCGGAAAACCGATCGCCGCACCCCAGCCTTCCGCGTGCAGCGTGCCGGTGACGCTGGCCGGTTCCCACGTGCCCGGCACATCGGCCAGCACATGCGCGTTCGGGCGGCCCGGTGCGAGTGTTCCGTAGACGAAAAGACGATGGGTCATGCGGGGCTCCGGACAGCGCGGATCAGAACGCCGCGCATGTCTTCACGTAGTTGAACGGCGTGGCGTAAGCGAGTGCTGCCGGCATTGTGTCCGGCGCGTTGCGCGGCGTCGAGCGCGAGGCGGCGGCGAACGCCGTGATATGTATTAATCGCAGCGATGTACACTTTTGCTTGACGCCCCTGCGGAATCGCGCGAGAGTCGCCCGGCCCCGCGGGCCAGCGGTCCGCGGCACCGCAACTCGTCGGATCGCAACTCATCGGAGGGGGCTCATGAGTCATGACACCACGCGGGACGAACGCATCGTCTGCGCGAAGATCCATCCGTCGATCGGCATCGCCCGCGTCGGCAATTCCACGAAAGAAGACGGCTACTACATCGGTCCGCAGGTGACCGAGCCCGCGCCGCAGCCGCCGGGCTACTACCGCGATGCGACGGGCGCGCTCAAGCGCGAAGTGGCCCAGTTCCGCATCTATGGCTACAACGCGGCCGGACATGTCGTGCGCGAACTGCGCATGGACGACGGCGCCGAAATTGAATGGACCGTGGAATTGGCGAACCACAAGGCCGCCTGGTACAACTTTGAACTCGCGCTGGACATCCCCGAAGCGCTGACCGCAACGCCGTCGACGCGCCGCAACGCGAACGTGCCGGTGCCGGCGCGCGGTAAACTTTCGATCACACCGCCGCCGCGCCGCATCAGCACGCCGGCGACGCAGGGACCGGCGTATCACTTCGATGGCGGCACCTTCATGGACATCGCCGTCGAACTCGGCGATCTGCGCACCGATGCGCAGGGCCGCCTGCTCGTGTTCGGCGGGCACGGCAAGTCCGCATCGATCACGAGCAAGCCGCCGGTGACTTTTGCCAACAACGACGGCTGGTACGACGACACCAGCGATGGTCCCGTCACCGCGCGCGTGCGGCTCGACGGCCGCGATCTCGAGGTCGCGCCGGCCTGGGTCGTCGTGGCGCCGCCGAATTACGGCCCGCAGCAGAAGTCCGTGCGCACGATGTATGCGCTGATGACCGACGTGGCGATCCAGGCCGGCCAGCTGCCGGCACCGATCCGGCCGTCGTTCCGTCACGATCTGCTGCCCATCTTCAAGGCCCTGTGCGATCTGCAGTGGATGAACGCAGGCTTCGCCGCGGGCTTCGGCTACGGCATGCCGCAGCACTTCCTCGATCCGGCGTACCTGCACAAGCTGTCGCAGCCCGGCGATACCTACAAGGAACTGCGGCGCACCGTCGCCAACGGATTCCGCAACCCGCTCGACGGCGACATTTCGCAGAAGCCGTGGCCGTGGGTCTACGGCGATGCGATGGATGTGCCGATGCCGCCAATCCCGCGCGCGATGAACGCGCTGACCACAACGCAGCTCGCGCTGCTCGACCGCTGGGCCGTCGGTGAATTCATCGCCGACTACGATCCCGCGGCCTGCGCGCCCGGCGCTATCGACGAGGTGCCGCTCGCCGAACAGCCGGCCATGCTCGATCGCGCCGCGCTGGAGTTCTGTCTCGCCGACGCATTCCATCCGGGCTGCGAGATGACCTGGCCGGTGCGTCACGCGACCATGTACCTCGAACCGTATCGCTGGCGCCATCGCGCCAAGGACAACCCCGAACCTGACTACGGCACCACGCTGACGCCCGGCGAAGCGACGTCCTACGATGGCCCGCTGTATGCGCAGTTCCCCGGATCGATCACGCGCTGGATGGCGATTCCGTGGCAGACCGATACGGCCAGCTGCCGCTCCGGCTACCAGCCCAACTACGATCCATATCTGCCCACGTTCTGGCCCGCGCGCGTGCCGAACCAGGTGCTCGATGTGGAAAATTACCGAAAGGTCATGGACACCGCGCTGCCGCGCGACGAACGCCTCGCCGCGTTCAACAAGCGCTCCGACTGGGACCGCACGCTCGGCGTCGGCTACCAGCAGCAGCTGGTCAACATGGTCGAGCACTTCGACCGCCAGGGCATCGTCGAGGTACGTCCCGGCATTGCGGATGATCCGGATTTCCCGCCGGTGATGCAGGTCGAGGATCGCGGCGGCAAGGACATGACCGAGGCCGAACGCACCGCAACCGACGCGCGTATGCGCCAGATTGCGCGGCTGGGAACGCCCACGACCACGCCATAGCATCGCGTGTCTTCGATCCGCTGGGACGCGATCATCGTCGGCGCCGGGCCTGCGGGTTCGGCGCTGGCCTGTCGCTTGAGCCCGCGGCGGAACGTGCTGCTGCTCGAGCGCGCGGTGTTGCGTGATCGCGCATCGCCACCCGCTGCGGAGCGGCGAGGAGACGCGGTCGGGACTCGCATCGATGAGCCGATCGCCGGCGCCACATCGCCCTGCGGCAGCGAATCATCGGCTGGTTCGGCAGGGCTTCGCATCGGCGAATCGCTGCCCGGCGCCGCACAGAGATTGCTGCAGCGCTGCGGTGCCTTCGAGCGTTTCCTCGCCGCGGGTCACCTCGCGCGCGGCGCGACCGTGTCGCAGTGGGAGCGCGACACACCGGTCTGGTTCGATCACCTGCGCGATCCGAATGGCCCCGGGTGGCATCTCGATCGAACGCGCTTCGACACTGACCTGCGCGCTGCTGCCGTCGCTGCCGGCGCTGTCCTCATCGAGGAGAGCGGCACGGTGCGTGTCGCGCATGACGGCGAACGGTGGAACGTCATCGGCGACGCCACCGGCGACACCCATCGCGCGCCCGTGCTCGTCGATGCTACGGGACGCAACGCCGCCGTCGCGCGCCAGCTGGGCATCGCGCGCCGCATCGAGGACGAACTGATCTGTCTACATGCGTACCTGTCGCCCGACGCCAGCGATGAAGACCGCTGCACACGCGTCTGCGTCGACAGCAACGGCTGGTGGTACAGCGTGCGCGTGCCGTCGGGGCGGCGCGTGCTCGCGTTTCATCTCGATGCCGCCGATGCCGATCTGCGCACATTGAAGGCGTTGCCTGCGCTGCTGGAAAAGGCGCGGCGCCATGCCGTGCTCGCCGACGTGCTGCCGGCGAACGGCGACGAAATCGTGCATGCGCGGCCTGCCGGCAGCGCGGTGCTCGATCGCGACGCGCTCGCGCGCGCGCCGCCCGGATTCTTCGCGATCGGCGATGCCGGCCTGTCGTTCGATCCGATCGCGTCGCAAGGCATCTTCCACGCGCTCGCATCGGCGGAGAGTGCGGCCAATGCCATCGAACACAGCGAGGGCGACATCGATGCGAACGCCGCACGCGATGCGTTCCTCGCCGAGATGACCGCCGTGCACGCGCACTATCGCCAGCGACTGCGCGACACGTATGCGGCGCCGATGGCATTCCGGGACAGGGCGTTCTGGTCGCGGCGCTGGCGGGACGTGTAGCGATCTGTCGTGCCGTCGTGGTCTGTTTGCGCGCGGTGCTCGAGCATGGCCGCCGCAAAATGACGCGGGGCGCGGTCCGGCGCACACGCAGCGCGTTAGCATCAACGATCGAAATCATCGTTGGAGCATCTGGTGCCGTCTTTCTCCGATCCCCAGGCTGTCGCGCGCTACGCTGATGGTCCCGTCCGGCAGGTGCCCGGATTCCACGCGCTGCAGCGCATGACGGCGCTGCTGCTTGCCGAGCACGTTCCCGAGCAAGGCCGTGTACTCGTACTCGGTGCCGGCGGTGGTCTCGAGCTGAAAGTCTTTGCCGAAGCCTTTGCGGGCTGGAGCTTCGTCGGTGTCGATCCTTCAGCGGAGATGCTGAAGCTCGCGAGCGCGACGCTGGGACCGCTCGCGTCGCGCGTGGATCTGTGCGAGGGCTACATCGATAACGCTCCGGCCGGGCCGTTCGATGGCGCGACCTGCCTGCTGACCTTGCATTTCCTGCCGGCGGAAGAACGCCTGCGCACGCTGGTCGAACTGCGCCGTCGGCTGAAGCCCGGCGCGCCGCTGATCGTTGCGCATCACAGTGTTCCGCAGGAGGACGATCAGAAGATGCGCTGGCTGAACCGTTATGCAGCGTTTGCGGCGGCGTCCGGCATTCCTGCGGCAGATACGAGGAATGCGGCAGTTGCGATCGGCGAGCGCCTGCCGATGCTCTCGCCCGAGCAGGATGCGGCCTTGTTGCGTGAGGCGGGGTTCGGCACGGTCGAGTTGTTCTATGCGGCGTTCACGTTCCGCGGATGGGCTGCTTACAACCCGGGCTAGGGTCATGGTTTGACGCGCGGCTGTGTCAATTGACGGAGCCGCTGCCTCCAGTCCGCGACCAACGCAGCAATTGGCTGCGTGTTCGTCGCACCCCTCTGGCCCCTGGCGACGCGTTCGTGCGTTCTCGACCCGTGTCCACGGATTGTGCGCACGCGGTCATGTTTCCCGAACCTCGCTGTTCGATCGCGCCGCTTCCGTGCGTTTGCCCCAACGACGCGGTAATCGAGATTGGGAGTCCGTTCCATGCGCACTGCCTCGCCCTGTACGCCGTCACCGGCGCCACCGCATTTCATTGAGCGCCGGCTCCGGTTCGTCCTGCTGGCCACGGCCGTGCTGGCGGCACCGGCGCTCGCGCAGCAGATCAGCAGCCATGTCATTGCGGCCGGCGGTGGCACGAGCCGTTCGCCTGGCGGCTGCCGCGTGCTGGAAGGCAGTCTCGGCCAGCCGGCCATCGGCAACGCGAGCGGCGGCGCGTTCACGCTGCAGGCGGGGTACTGGGCAGGGCCCGGCCGCCAGCGCCGCGACAGCGTTTTCTCCGGTGATTTCGAGGAGTGCAACTGATGAAGATCCGAACCTGTTTCCGCGCCGCGTGGCATCGGGTCGCCGTCGCGCTGCTGTGCCTGGCCTGCATCGATGCCGCGCTGGCGCAGACTTCTCCACAATTACCGGATTTCACCTATCAGGGCCGGCTGCAGCAGAGCGGCGCGCCGGCCAACGGCGCCTTCGATCTGGCATTTGCGCTGTACGACCAGGCCAGCGGCGGCAACCAGGTCGGCGCGACCGTTACCGAAACCAATTTCCCGGTCGTCGACGGCATCTTCAATGTCTCGCTGAGTTTCCCTGGCGCGTTCACCGGTACGCAGCTGTACTTGCAGGTCAGTGTGGAAGGCACGGTGCTGCTGCCGCGCCAGGCCGTGGCCACAGCGCCTGTCGCGCAGTTCAGCCTGAGCGGCAGCATCGGTGGTCCGGCCGGCGGCGTGCTGGCCGGCACTTACCCGAACCCGACGCTGGGCCCGTTCGTCGTCGAGAACGTCAACATCGCCGCCGGCTCGGTGAGCAATTCCAAGTTGGCTGCGGATTCGGTCACGTCGTCGAAGATTTACACCGGCGCGGTCGGCACGACCGATCTGGCGTCCGACGCGGTCACCGCGGAAAAGATCGCCAGCGGCGCGGTCGGCACGTCGGCGATCGCCAACGACAGCATCACGCGCGGCAAGATCGCCGGCGGCTACAGCAACGGCGCCATCGCCGTGACGGTCGGAGCGAACGACTGCAACGACTACAACCTCTCGATCTCCGGCGCGCAGGTCAACGACCTGCTGCTGTTCAACCTGCAGTCGGACGTGACGCTGCCGCCGAACATGCTGATACAGCCGCTGCGCGTGGTCAGTGCCAATACGGTGCAGGTGCGCGTGTGCAATTTCGGCAATGTCTCGCAGAGCACCGGCGACATCGGGATCTACATGCTGACCATCCGGTAGCACGGGGACGGCAAGCGTCGCGGGTACCGTTTCAGAAGATTCGCAAGCGCGCAGTCGCGATGGCAGCCTGCCGAGAATTTCGGGCCGATGGCAGCCAGGCGCATCGCCGCCTCAGCGACTCCACCACGCGCCGGGGAAATAGACGCCCGGATCCGGGCGCTCGCGGAACACTTCGCGACGGAAGCGGAACAGCTCCGCGGGCCGACCGCCCGTGGCGGTCGCCAATCGTCCGGTGCCTTCGACGAGGCCGGCGCTTTCGACGAGCCGACGGAAGTTCTGCTTGTGCAGCCGGTTGCCGCTGAGTGCTTCGACCACTTGTTGCAATTGCAGCAAGGTAAATTCCGGCGGCAGCAGTTCGAATACGACGGGCCGGTACTTGAGCTTGCCGCGCACGCGGCCCAAAGCCGTGGCGAGAATCCGTCGATGGTCCAGCGCGAGCGCACTGCCGCTGGCAGGCAGCGAGGGTGCCGCGGCGTCGCGCTCGCGGCTGGCTTCGGCGACGAGGCCGGCTTCCCACAACAGCTCGTAGCGTTCGAGCGTGCGTTCGGGATCCCATGGCGCGGTGTCGAGGCCGAAGGTCAGGTCGACGCGTTCGTGCTTGCGCGCGTCATTGCCGGCCCAGGCGTGCAGACGCGGAGCTAGCTCGCGCTCGATGAGATCGGGACGGCCGCGGCGCCAGTCCTCCCAAGGCAGGAAGGCGTAGCAGTCGCGCCACTGCGCGCCGAGGCTCGCGGGCAGGCTCTGCTCGCGCACGAGCGCGAGATAGGTCATGGAGATCACGCGCGCGCCGCCGGCCCGTTCGCGCGGGTCGCGGAAGCGGTCACCGAAGGTATAGAGCTGTTCGACATAGCCGAGCGCCAGGCCCGCCTGCTGCGCGACCCAGTCACGCACGCCGCGCTCGAGCGTCGAGTGCGCTTCGAGATCGAGCGGCCCGGACGGCAAGGCATCGTCGCCGTTCGCGCCGCGCACCGTGAGGATGCGCGGTGCCTCGGCGGTCACCGCGAAGATGACGGCGTCGAGTCCGAGATGGATGGCGGGCGAGGGCATGCGCGGCAGCATAGCGGAGTTGATGTCGGCGCCGCGGCCTGCGGCGCGGGGCTTGCGGGTAGCGTGAACCGCGTCGCGGTGCGAGGTGTACGGCGCATGGTGTGAGGTTGGTGCGGCGGTGCTATTCCGGTGCGGTGACGCGGATCGACGCATCGTTGTAATCGTAATACCGCAGCCGCGTCTTCGACTTGACGCCCATGAAGCGGCCCTCGGATTCGAGCTGGATCGGAAGCCCGCTGGCGATGCCGATCCAGACCTTGACGTCGGCCCGCGCGGGCTCGGTCTGGGTATACGAGTAGACCTTGGCTGGCGTGCCGTCGACGCTGTCCTCGCCGAGTGCGGTGACGTCGAGGTCGCGGGCGAGTTCATCGAGCGCGGCCTGATTGCGGTACTGGCCGACGATACGGCCGACCTTGATCGGCATGGGCAGCTTGACGCGCTTGCCGTCGATCAGCGTATAGGCGTCGTCGCCGATGAGGACCTGCTCCATCTGGCCCTGGCCGTTCTGGATGTGGTAGCGGTCGGGCGCGACGAAATGCATCGAGGACAGTTGCTGGCCCTTGTTCACGTCGGTCACGGTCGCGCGAAAACTGGTCGCGGCAAGGAAGCGCGTGTAGGCCGCATGCAGCTCGTCGCGCGGCGCCGCGCCGGCGCTTGCGGCCAGCACGACGAGCACCAGGCCGATCAGGAATTTGGACACGGACATCGGCTTCTCCGGAACTGAGACGGCGAACGGTTAGAGTTGGAATCCTATACGGAAATCCACGCGGGACGGCGACAGGCTGGGTCGTTCGTCCGTGGACTAGCGCCGGTAACCGGCCAGCCGCCACAATCAAGGCTATGGACCGATACGAACGCATATTGAGCCTTCACCGGCTGCTGAAGAAGTCGCGCTATCCCGTCAGCCTGCAGCGCCTGAAGGACGAGCTGGGCTGCTCCCGCGCCACGCTGTACCGCGACATCGCGTTCCTGCGCGATGCGCTTGGCGCACCGATCGAAAGCGGCGAGGGCGAGCAGGCCGCGTTCCGCTACGACGAGGCCGAGGCCGAGCGTTTCGAACTGCCGGGACTCTGGCTCACCAGCGACGAGCTGTCGGCGCTGCTCGCCTTGAACGAGCTGGTCGCGCGCAGCGGGCCGGGCATCCTCGCCGATGCGCTCGCGCCGTTCGAGAAGCGCATGCAGAGCCTGCTCTCGGACCACAGCAGCGGCGCGCGCCTGCCGATCGAGCGCATCCGCGTGATCGCGAGCGGCATGCGCAAGCTCGATGAAATCAGCTTCCGCGTCGTGGCTGGCGCGGTCATGGCGCGGCGCCAGCTCAAGTTCCGCTACAAGGCGCGCTCGACCGGCTCGACGACCGAACGCCTCGTCTCGCCGCAGCGTCTCGCTCACTACCGCGACAACTGGTATCTCGACGCGTGGGATCACGAACGCGAAGGCCTGCGCAGCTTCGCCGTGGACCGCATCGCCGCGCCGCAGATGCAGGACGCCGAGGCGATCGATCGCGACGACGCCGAATTGAACCAGCACCTGGCCGCGAGCTACGGCATCTTCTCCGGC
>Ga0068852_100002596_pt1 | contig 12480 bp, 10 predicted proteins | sample KBSCornC22_FD_66594 | JGI IMG/M metagenome (GOLD analysis project Ga0068852, IMG submission 66594) | Corn rhizosphere microbial communities from Kellogg Biological Station, Michigan, USA - KBS Corn C2-2 | ecosystem: Host-associated > Plants > Roots > Rhizosphere > Soil ... | reverse complement strand
CGCTTGAAGAAATCGAGGTCGATGATCGCAAGCGAGAGCGGTGCCCCGCTTCGGCCGGCGCGGGCAATCTCCGCGTCGAGCGTGTTTTGGAAGCATCGGCGATTTGGCAATCCCGTCAGCGGGTCGGTCCGCGCCGTCCGCTCGAGCTCCTCCTCCAGCGCGAAGAATTTGCCCTGCGCGCGCGTCGCCATAACGGCGGAAGCCACCGCAAAGAGGAACAAGGCAAGCCCGACACCCGGCAGCACCACCAGGTTCCAGCTCGCCCTTTTCTCCATCGCGATCCGATTCCGGTTGCGATCGATCAGAAGCCGCTGCTCCTCGGCCTCGATCGTTCGCAGATCCCGCTCGACCTGGCTCAACCGCGCCAGCGTGCCACCCCTGCGCGCGACATCGATCGTCCGGTCGGCGGACGCCGAGGCGGACAGGTCCATCGTTGCGTCGAGGAACGTGAACAACCTGGCTTCGGCGTTCGTCAGGGCAGCAATGTTCTGGCGTTGGCGCGGATTGTCGCGCGTCAGCCAGGCGAGATATTGGGTGAGCGCCTCGGCGCGGCGCTGAAACGAGGATTCCTCCTGGCGATAGTGTAGATCGGCTGTGAGCACATAGCTGCGTTGGGCGTGCAATGTCCCCTGCACCGCTCCGTTCAATCGACCCGTCAGGAGCAGGACCTGTAGCGTATGCAGGTACCAGACATCCGCGCCGCGCCGTTCTTTCTCGGATGCGCGCGCCCCAGCCACCAACACCACCAACAAGGCGGCGAACAAGGCGATGGCCCCGAACATGAAATGCTGGCGACGGCGACAACGCCGACGCTCGAGTGCCAGATCAAGGACCATACGGGCATAATACTCCTGCCAAGCCGCTATTAACCTGGGTTTGGTTTACATCTGCTTGACAAAGGCGTTGACTGGCCAGGACGGCCATCGGCGGCGCCACAAGCGACCTCTGTCGGTCAGAAGGGGGGAGGCGTTCAGCGTGAGGTGGATCATCCCGTGCGGAGCTCTGCTCGCCCTTCTCGGGCTGACGTCGGCGCGCGCATCCGCCGCAAGCCCTGCGGCCGCCATCGCGGGTCGCTGGGTCAGCAATTGCCTGCCGCTGGGTAAGAGCGGCCGTCATGGCCTGATCGTCAGGCTGACACTGTCCCCCAGCGCCTTCACGGCGTCGGGGCAGATGTTTGCGCATAATAGCTGCGATATGCCGGTGATCGCTTTCAGCGACGATGCCGCGGTGGAAGGCGCGGACGGCCCTCCGCGCGGGTTGGGCCTCCACCTGCGGTTCGAAAGCGCGACCATGACGATCGCGGACAGGATCGTGGCGGGGATCTATGCGCAACGGGCCAAGTGCGGCTCCGACGCCTGGCAAGTCGACACGCCTGTGCATGTCGAAGGGCAGCTGTGCGAACCGATCTCATACCCCGCCAAGGGCGCCAGGCTGGTTGCGAAAACCCGCCTCCGCGACGATCGATTGACCATTCAGGGTCTCTCGGCGCTCTTCGGTGCGACAGGCGACGACGGAATAGTCCTGCCTCAGGATGTGGAGTTCCGGCGCGACCAGCGGTGAAGGCCGGACCGATCGGCGTCTGCCACGCCCCTTATCACGTCATCGCGAGGCACGAAGCGCTGCGGCGATCCAGGCCCGCCGGACTGGATTGCCGCCGCGATCCCACCAAGAGCAAGCAACGTCGCCGACCCTGAAACCTGCCTGGCAGCAGGCACATTGCCACCCCGCACCCCAACCCTTTCTCCAGAGGAAAGCTGGTCGACTGCAATCTGCCTTTCGCCTTTGACATGGGGCGTCTCACCGGGAATGGCGATCACACAGATACAAAGGGGAGGATCGCCTGATGTTGAGCCGCCGGGAAACGTTGCTGGCCGGAATCGCGACGGGCATGCTGGCCTCTGCCGCCCGCGCCTCCGAACCCGGCATCTGGCCCGCTTATCCGGCTGAAGAGATCGACTTGTGGCCCGGCACCCCGCCCGGCGCGCCCTCCCCTTTGCCGGTCGAACAGGTGATCGACAACGGCAACGCCCAGCATCATGGCCGCATCGTCAAGGGCATCGCCCGCCCGCGCATGAAGGTCTTCCGCCCAGCCAAACCGAACGGGTCGGCCCTGCTCATCACGCCGGGCGGCGGCTATTCGGTGATCCTGATCGACGGGGAAGGCTATCTGTACGCTCCCTGGTTCGCCGACCGCGGCTGGACGCTGTTCGTGCTCTATTATCGCCTGCCGGGCGAAGGCTGGGCCAACCGCGCCGACGTGCCGTTGGCCGATGCCCAGCGCGCCATGCGGCTGATCCGATCGCGCGCGGGCCAATATGGTGTGGATCCGAACAAGGTCGGTGCGCTGGGCTTTTCCGCCGGTGGCCATGTCTGCGGCGATCTCGCCACGCGCTTCGACGCGAAGGTCTATGATCCCGTCGATGCCGCCGATCGGCTGAGCGCGCGGCCCGTGATCGCGGCGCCCATCTACGCCGTTCAGTCGATGAGCGCGCCGCTCGCGCATGCCGGCTCACGCGACATGCTGCTGGGGCCCGACAGCTCGCCCGAACTGCAGCGCGCGCACAGCCCGGCGCACAATGTCACCGCCAGCACCCCGCCCTGCTTCCTGGCGCATGCCGAGGACGACGGCGTCGTCCCGGTCGAGAATACGCTGGAGATGCGCGCCGCGCTCAAGGCGGCGGGCGTGAAGGTGGAGACGCACCTGTTCACCGCCGGCGGCCATGGCCTCGGCCTGCCCGCCCCCGCCGGCGAGCCCGCACACCATTGGAAGGAGCTGTTCGCCACCTGGGCCCAGGCCCAGGGGCTCGGCTGAGCCAGGCGGGGCTACCTCTCGGTCGACTGATCGAAGCGGGCGAAATCGGGCAGCGGGTGGGCGGCAAGCTCAGCCGCATTCCCGATCGTCAGGATCGTGTGTGTGGACCCATCAAAGGCCGGCCATGCCTCCGCGCCCTTCCCCGCCGGATTCCCAGTCCGGGCAAAGCGGACCACCGTATCCGCCAGCCGCGTCGCCAATGCTCGATCTTCGGGGGTCCAGGGCCGCGGATCCTTCCCGAGATTGTCGAACAGATATTGGATTTCGACGCCATGGCCGGCGCCGCAGCCCCAGTTGCACGGGGTCGCCGGAGCCGCCGGGCGGTGCGCGAAATAATAAAGATAGGATCTGGACCGCCCATGTTGCGCTTGCAGCGCCGCCCAATGCGCCATCCGCCAGCCCCACCAATCGTTGGTAAGCTGGTTCATCGACGCGGCCGCCTCCGCATCAGTCGCGCCGGGATAGGCCGCGAGCAAGGCGGCTGACGGCTTATGGCCCATCAGCTCGGTCATCTGGTCGACATGTTTCGCGGCGGTGAGCGTCTCGCCGACCAGATATTCCCCGACCAGGTCCTTGCCCTCCTCGGCGGTCCATCCGGTCAGCAGCGGCACGTCATTCTGCTGGTGGGTGCGATAGATCGTGGTCATGTCCGCGCGCAGCACATAGCCATCGACATGGACGCGCGGCAGCCAGTCCTGCTTGTGCAAGTCCGCCACGCTCAGCTTGCGCAGATCCGCCAGGTGCAATGCTCCGGCCCCGCTCGCGAGGCCCAGGCCTTTCGCCTCGGCCGCGGCCTCATGATCGAAGCGGTGGTCGTCCTCCGGCCGGATCGGCATCGCGTCATTCCCGCTCTCGGCGATGGCGCGCTCGAACAGGCCTTTCGCCAGTGGAGACGCGACCAGGACGGCGACGGACTCGCTGCCGGCGGAATTGCCCATGATGGTGACGCGATCGGGATCGCCGCCGAACGCCGCGATGTTCGCCCTGACCCAGCGCAACGCCGCGATCTGATCGAGAATGCCCTGGTTTCCGGAGACATGCTCCGGCGTCTCCGCGCTCAGTTCGGGAAGCGCAAAGAAGCCGAATATGCCGAGCCTGTAGTTCAGCGTGACCACGATCGCCCCGCGCCGGGCCAGATTGGTGCCGTCGTACAAGGGCTGCGCCGCCGTGCCGCCATACATGCCGCCGCCATGGATCCACACGATCACGGGCAGCTTGCGGGCCTTCGCGGGCGCCCAGACGTTCAGATAGAGGCAGTCTTCGCTTTTCGGATTAGAAATCCACTCCGCCTTCTGCGCGCAGGCGGGCGAGAAAGCGGTCGCTTGCCTGAGGCCCTGCCAGGGCACCACGGGCTGCGGCCTGCGCCACCGCAAGGCGCCCACCGGCGGCGCGGCAAAGGGCACGCCCAGATAGGCCTTGAGCCCGCCCTCTTCCGTCCCGACGATCTTGCCTCCGGACACGGTCACGGGAGAGGTCGGATGCCCGGCCTGGCCGGGCCCGGAGCCGAAGAAAGCCAGGCTGGCAAGTGCAAGGGCCAGGCGCCGCGATACGATCATCATTGCTCCGGATTTCAGTGAGAGAAGGTTGAAGACGAAGGGGCTCGGCCGAGGTCGCGCTGGCGCGCGGCAACACATTCGCGCCCTACCCACCCCTCTGCCGCAATTCGGCGCTCACGTCATCGCGAAGCGCGCAACGCTGTGGCGATGCAGGCCCGCCGGACTGGATTGCCGCGCCCCTGCGGGGGCTCGCAATGACGATGACGGGTGCGCCGGGGCGATGGCGACGCTCTCCAGTTCTGCAGGATGAAATCAATCACGCGGAGACCCGGAGGTCGCGGAGAAGAGAAAGGTTGAACCGAACCTTCCTCCGCGATCCCCGCGCCTCCGCGCGAACAAAAAACCTTCACTCCGTCATCGCGAAGCGCGAAGCGCTGTGGCGATCCAGGCCTGCGGCTCTGGATTGCCGCAATCCGAGTTGATGACGGGTTCCTGGCGTCAGATACGAACCGCTATCGCTCCAGATCGATCGCGATCGAGGCGGAGGATGTGTGCGGCTTTCCCTCGCCGCATTGCTCTGGCCAGGCGCGCCGACCCACCCTGTGGTCAGGCGCGCGCCGGCCGCATCGCCGCAGTCATGCGACGCCGCCGGAGGCTACCGCCGACCACGCCGAACCCTGCCATCAGCAGCGCCCAGCTCGTCGGCTCGGGGGCGGGCGTGGCGACGAAGCCATGCACGCCGGTCATGTCCAGATAATAGCCGACCACCTGACCCTGGTCGTTCATGCCCAGCGGTTCGGTGCTGAACGCGCCCGGCGCCTCGAACGCATGGAAATTGCCGCCCGTGAAGACATAGCCCTGCGCGACATAGCCGATCGGGTTGGCGGCCGGCGTCAGCGCCGCTGCGACGAAGCCGCCCTTGTTGTTCAGTCCGCCAATCTCCGACGCGGCGGGCGAGCCGGGAAGAATGATGTCATTGAACAACCCGCTGTGCAGGTCATAGATGAAGCCATGGCCTGACGTGGGGCCCGTCCGCGCCGTGCCGCCGATCAGCCCTCCATCGGTGATCGAGACCAATTCGGTCGAGAAAGCGCCGGGCTCATCGAGCGTGCTGTAGACGCCGTTCAGGCCGACGAAGCCGTGATTGACCGGCTGGAACGTGCCCGGCATCAGCGCGACATAGTGCCCGACCACGTCGCCGGCCGTGTCGACCCCGACCGCTTCGGAGCCCAGCGCGCCGAACCCGATCGGAAGCGCGATGTCGTGATAGCCGCTGCCGTCGAGCAGGAAGCCGGTGGTCGCGAAGGATGCGTCGACGCTCACGCCTGCGACAACCCCCAGGTCATTGATCCCGCCCGCACCCGTTTGCGCGGCGCCGGGCCGATCGATCGAGGCGAAGCCGCTTCCGTCGGACTGCAGCGTGAAGGCATGATAGGTCGGCCCGGACTGCAGGCCCGTCACATAATAGCCGACCGCCTGCCCGTGATTGTTGATGCCGTCGATCACGGTCGCCGCTCCCAATGCGGGCGCGTCGAAGCTCATGAAGTGATAGGAGGTGGCGCATGCCGGCGCCGCCACCAGTGAGAGGGCAAGCATGGCGCCCAGGGTCTTGCAGTTCATGATCGGTCTCCCTCGTTTGATCGTCAGACAAGCCCGCCGACGCGCGCGCGGCGCGTGCTGCGGAGCGCACTTCCGGTCGCGGCGAAGCCCATCACCAGCATCGCCCAGCTCGCCGGCTCGGGTACGGCCGGAGGCGGAGGTGGCGGGGGCGGCGGCGGTGGCGGTGGCGGGGGTGGCGGCGCCGTGTAATCGAAGCTGATCAGCGCATAGCCCGCAGCGGGGTTCGCACCGGGAAAGACGCCGCTCGCGCCCGCCCAGGGATTATAGCTTCCGCCCCCGCCGCCGCCGCGGCCCGAATATTTGAAGCCGGGGAATTGGTAATAGCTGTAGGCGTCGCCGCCCGCGCCACCGCTATATCCGCCACCCCCGCCGCCGCCGCCATAGCCGCCGTCGCTGGACCCGCCGCCGAACGCTCCGGATCCGCCGCTGCCCTCGCGCTGGTTGAAGGCGTTGACGGCGCCGAGACCGCCGGCCCCGCCATTGCCGCCGTTCCCCATCGCATAGCCCAAGGCATCATAGGTCGTGCCGCCCGGGGTCACCACGCCGGCGCCCCCGCCCCCGCCTCCGAACCAGTCGGCGAGCAGGAGATTGTAGGTCTTATGGCCGGCCTGGCCGCCCCCGCCTCCGGTTCCGCCAGCGGCATCGCCGGTGGTGGTACCGTCCGTCCCTGTGGCGCCCGGTACGCCATCGCTGCCATAGCCGGCACCGCCGCCGCCGCCCGCGACCAGTTCGAGCGCGCTGTCGGCATAGAGCGCGCTTGCCGCACCGCCGCCGGCGCCCTTGTGCCCGTCCTGGCCGCGCTGCCCGATCGCGAAGGTCAGCCGCGTTCCCGCATCGAAGAAGATATTCGCCGCGACGAGCGAGCCGCCCCCGCCGGAATTGACCGGCCGGCCCGCCCAATCCACGCTGTCGCCGCCCGCGCCGCCCGCGATCACCAAGCTGTAGGTCGTGGAATAAGGCACGATCCAGTCGGTCGTCGAAAATTCCCAGATGTTCGTGGTTGCCGATGCCGAGGTGGCGGCGCTGCCGAGCAGGCCGAGGATCAACAGCTTTCCGATGCGCCTGGTCATGTCATGTCCCCTTTTCGAATGCTCTGACCGCGGATATCCGGCGGCTTGCCCGAAGCGATGCACACGCACGGGATTGCTCGTCCGGGGCCCGCGGCTCCACTATCCTTTTGCTATCGATCGATAGCCCCATGCTTGGGTTCGCCGCCCCGGCAGCGCGCTCGCAACAGCCGCTTATGACGTGACGAGCGATCACCGCCCGGGATGCGCCATCGTCTGCCGAAGACATCGCGCAACCGGGAGGGGCGTCGGCATGCGTCGGGTTTCGAATGGTTGCGAATGACCCCCGCCACGCGTAATGTTGAGGACAGGGGGAGCGTGACGATGCCGATGCCGAGCCCGGTCACCGACGACTTTCCCCGCCGCCTGGACGTCGCGTTGAAGACCCTCAACATCAGCCGCGCCCAACTGGCGGTGCAGGTCGGCGTCGACAAATCGCTGATCAGTCGCTGGCTGTCCGGCCGGATGCGTCCCTCCAGCCATAATCTCACGCGGATCAGCGAGGTGCTCTCTCGCGCGCGCCCCGGCTTCAACACGCTCCATTGGGAGCGTCCGCGTCCCGAATTCGAGGCGTTTCTCGGCATCGGCGCACCGGTCCCCGCCGCCGTGCCGGCAGGGAATGCCGAAGCGGGGATAGCGCCGCCACCCGCATCGGCCATCGCCGCACGCGTGTGGGCCCGGCGCGGGATTCTGGGGTCCGCGCTCGCCCTCGCCGCCGCGCGCGGTGCCGTTTCATGGTTGCACTGGGATCGTCCGCAGCCACCGGCGGAGATCGCCGGCCTCGTCGATCACGCGCGGGAATTGCTTCTGCAAGGCGGCCGGGACGACATGGCCCAGGCGGCCGGGCTCTTGCGGCGCGCCGTCGAGCAACGGCCGGACAATGCGGACGGGTGGGGCCTGCTTGCCATGAGCTACGCGCTCAACGGCCTTGCCGCGGGCCCCGAACAGGCGGCGATCCGTGCCCGCGCCGACGAGGCGATCGCGCGTGCGCTTGCGCTCGATCCCGCCAATCCCGATGCGCTCGCCGCTCGCGCAGCGCGCGCGGCGCTGCTGCCGTCCGCCGATCGCCTCGAATTCGAACGCGGCCTGCGTGCGATCCTGGCCGGTCATCCCGACAATCCATTCGCAAACTTGCTGATGGGCAACCTGCTGCTGGCCACCGGCCGCTGCCGCGAAGCCGCCGATCTGCTCGATCGCGGGTGGCAGCATATGACTCCCAATCCACGGATCGGCTTTACGCGCGTGGTGGCGCTTTGGGCCGCGAAGGAGTTCGGTGCCGCCGACGCGGCCGCAGCCGAAATCGCCAAATTGTTCCCGATGCATCAGGCGGTCTGGTTCACGCTTTTCTATCTGCTGTTATACACCGGTCGCGCGAGCCAGGCACTGGCGATGGGGCTGAACCTGGATGGACGCCCCCCCCGGGGTTCCGGACAAGAGCTTCGCATTGGTGAATGCGGTCGCGCAGGCGATGATCTCGCGCGCCGGCCGATGTGGATCGCGCGATCGCGCTCAATGTCGAGGCGGCGCATCAGGCGATCGGCTTCGCCTTGAACACCATCCAGTTCGCCTCGGCGCTGGGCCGGCTGGACACGGCGTTCGAGGTCGCGCGAGGCTGTTATTTCGGGGAGGGATTCGCGATCGCCGGCCCGCTCAAATATTCGCGCCAGGAAGGCCGGCTCGCGCTGGGCGCGCCCGAGACGAAGGTCTTGTTCTATCCTTCGACCGACGCGATGCGCCGCGATCCGCGCTTCCCCGCATTGGTCGATGCGCTCGGCCTCAGCCGCTATTGGGCAAGCCGGGGCAAGCTTCCGGATTACCGCATTGCGGGCCTTGCCCAGTCGGCGCGGTGACCGGCCCTTCGTAACGGCCCCTTAACCAGATCGGGCCTATGCCATGAGCATGGCCAGATCGATCGTCAGCCTGCCTTTGTGGCTCGCATCCACTGCGGCGATTGCCGCGGTCCCCAATGCGCAGGCATTTTGGGATGCCGGCAATTACCGCCAGGCCTTCGCCGCGGCGGTCGAGCCCGCGCAGGCCGGCGACCCCCAGGCGGAATTTTTGCTGGGCGAGGCCTATCGGCTGGGCCGGTCGGTCGACCAGGATCTGGTGCAGGCGCGCGACTGGTATTCACGCGCCGCGCGGCAGGGCGATGTCGCTTCGGCGGCGGCCCTGGGCGAACTGCTCGTCGGCATGCGCCGGTCGAGCGAGGCGGTTCCCTGGCTGACGCTCGCCGCATCGCACAACCATGCCCGCGCGACGGCCTATCTCGCGGCGATCTATTATACCGGCGACGGCGCGGAGCAGGATCTGATCCTCGCGACGACCTTGATGAAGAAAGCCGCCGCCGAAGGCTCGCCCGAGGCCAGGGCCAAGCTGGCGATGATGGACGACACGGCGACCCCGGTCGACGTCTCCAGCCCCGAACCAGCGACGCGGAGCAACCAGCTGGCGATGCGCGACGTGGCGCCGGCGCCCCGCGTGGCGAAGCCGGCGACGCAGCCCGTACGTAAGGCCGCGGCAGCGCCCGCGCAGGTTGCACAGCCCCTACCTGCCCCTTTCGTCCCCCGAGCGACCGACCCCGCCCCGATCCTGGCGCGTACGGCCGAACCCATCCCGCCGCACGTCGACCATAAGGTCCGGACGCAGGTGGGCGCATTCCGATCGGCGGCCAACGCCCGCCGCGCGCTCAGGCTCGTCTCCGCCCAGGTGGCCGGGACCGCCTATAGCATGACGATCGTCCAGCATGGCGGCCTCTACCATGTGCTGCTGATCAGCGAGGGACGGAAATCCGCCCGCATCGCACGCGCACGGCTGGTCCGCGCCGGCTGGCAGCATTTTGCCCGCCATCGGGGTGTCGTGCGGGCGTAGGCCTCGTCACGGCCGAAGTCAGACCGAATGCTCGCGGTCGGCGAAGGTCAGGAGTAGCTCACTTTAGCTTTGCGCCTGAAGCGCATGTTGCGACCGACAAGGTAGAAGCCAGCTGCCATTAAACCCCACGATGAAGGCTCCGGAAGAGGCGCGGAACTGTACCACGCAAACCCTCGCCATCCTATCGCGTCCGCCCCCCCACACCTGGATCGTAGTCAACCGTCATACGAATGTCGACGTCCCAAATCGGCAATTCGAAATGATAAAAGTCCACCGGATCGGCAACCCATCCACATTCTTCGTAGAATGGCGCAGAAAAATTGGCGAATGGCCTCTGCCGATCGTCTAACAAACTGAACGTCACTAGGCCGGAAACGGGTTCAGAAGCAATGCTTGTGAGCGACACTCCCAATCCGATTAGTTTCCCGTTGTCGCCGGCGTAGGCAAAACCGGGGACTGGGGTATTTTCAAATTGGTAGACATATAAGGCAGCACTGCCGGGTGCTGCTATTAGCGTTACTACTGCTCCTATGGCGCAAAACCGAGTCTTCATTTACGCCCCCCCTTTCGGCCGAACCCCTTCGGCTAATCCATTCATGACATTGTGGGGTTTCCCGCCGCAAGCTGGGTTGTAACCGATATCGATATAATGGAGGTGACCTTAGATGAAGCTAGAAGGCGAAGTACAGCACCAGCGGGCGGACGTGGTTTCCAGCTTCTTGGTCGCGATCTTGCCAATCATGACGGCAAGCCCGATGGCATCGGCTGGCCGCTTCTCTCCGCGTGGCCCCTTCGGCATTCTTCACAACCCATATCTACGGAAGATCCAAAGCCTGCGCGATCTCCTGTCCGCCAATCTCGGGCAGAATTGACGCTCGAAAACGGCTCGTCAACGAGCAACGACCGGGGATAAACGACTGTATGTTCCCGCCATAAATTCAATCTGAGACACCGCCCGCCTGCGACACAGCCGCGCCGTCGATGAGCGCGGGCCGATTGCGGGCTTGGCCCATCGGCGCAGGCCCGTTACCACCCGCGCGACCCGCATGTTGGGGGCGCAGCTTTTGGGGGACGCATGGGGGCGAAGGCCGTTGCGGCGGTGACGGGGCAGGCGCGCGGCAACCAGGCGCGGCTTTCAAGGCTCTGGTCGGTCCTGATCCTGGCGGTCGGCGCGATCGTGCTGGTGCACGACATCGGCTATGGCGTGGATCTGTGGACCGGTTTCGGCCGGCTCGGAATAGCCGGAATTAACACGGTCGACCGCGGCCCCGACGGCTTCTGGAGCGCCGCCTCCGTCCGGGCCGGTGGGCCGGGCGCGGAGGCGGGCGTGCGGCCGGGCGACGAGATACGCCCGGATCGGCCAGGCGACATGCTCCGCCATCTCAGCCCCGGCGAGACGATCGGCTTCACCTTGCGTCGCGGCGGCTCAACCGCTCATCGCGAGATCAGGGCAGCACAATATCGCTCCACCGCCGAGGAGCGGACCCAGATGCGGTCGATCCTGGTCGCCGCCATGGCGCCGATCCTGGCGTGCCTGGTCGGCATGCTCGTCGTGCTGCGCAGCCGCTCTCAGGCCCCGGCCCTGGTCTTCGGGGCCGCCTTGGTCTCGCTCGGCCTGATCCCGAACCCGACGATGATCGAGAGCGATGCCGCCGCCTATGCGGCCTTCGCGATCTTCTGGAGCATCGTCATCTGCGCGAATCCGGTGCTGTTCTTCGCTTATTCGCTCGTCGCGCGCGGCGAGGCGCGCGGCCCGGTGCCGCGGCCGTGGCGGCTCGTGCTGGCCGCCTTCGCGGCTGTGCAGGCCGTCATCATGGTCTGGTTCGCCTGGTCCCGGCTCGCGCCCGGATTGCCCTGGCACGGCCTGGGCGACCTCCCCTTCGAACGCCGGCAGCTCCAGGCGCAGATCCTGGGCGAAGTCGTCGGCTATGGCCTTGCGGCGATCGTGCTTGGCCTTGCCTGGCGGGAGAGCCGGGGGCGGGAGCGCGCGCGATACCGGGCCATGCTGCTCGCGATCATCCTGCTGGTGATCTCGATGTATGTGACCGTCGGCGTGATCGACCTGACCGGCTCGGCGTGGACCCTGTCCAACCCGCTGGTCCTGTTCATCCCCATCGGCACCGCCGCGGGCGCCAGCATGTTCGCTTATGCCGTCCTGCGCCACCGGGTGATCGACCTTGGCTTCGCGGTCAACCGCACCCTCATCTACGGCACATTGAGCGCGATCCTGCTCGCGGCATTCGGCCTGATCGAATGGGCGGTCGAGCATTTCCTGCCGATCGAAGGGCGGGAGAATAATGCGATCATCGACGCGGCGGTCGCACTCGGCGTCTTCCTGGCCTTCCATCGCGTCCGCGACGCGGTCGAGGAGGTCATCGAGCGCCTGTTCTTCCATCGCTGGCACCAGGCCGAAGCGGCGCTGCGCCGGTTCGTGCGCGACGCTGCCTTCGCCGTGCGCGCGGAAACCCTCGCACGCGGCTTCGCCGAAGCGCTGAATGCTTATGCGGAGACGGAGGCGGCGATCTACCTGCCCGGTGACGACGGCACCTGCCACCGCGCGGCCGGCGCCGTGACGGGCCTCGCCGACGCGCTCGATCCCGACGATCCGGCGCTGATG
>Ga0068852_100002594_pt1 | contig 12483 bp, 10 predicted proteins | sample KBSCornC22_FD_66594 | JGI IMG/M metagenome (GOLD analysis project Ga0068852, IMG submission 66594) | Corn rhizosphere microbial communities from Kellogg Biological Station, Michigan, USA - KBS Corn C2-2 | ecosystem: Host-associated > Plants > Roots > Rhizosphere > Soil ... | reverse complement strand
CTCACCTCCACCACCGGGAATGGCGCATCCATCACTTCACTCACCGTCGTGTCGAGAATCTTCGTGTTGTCGAGGCTGCGCGCCGACAGCGCCCAGTCGCTCACCGATCCGACGCAATTCATTCCGTCCATCACGGGCAGCTGCGACACGTCGTGCAGCGACATGAGACGCAGCGCCTGACGCACCGTCGTCCCCGGTTGAACGCTCACGATCACGGGCGTCTTTCCGGCTTGGCCGGTCTTTGCCTGCAGCACGAAACCGAGTGTCGTGCGATCCGCGTCGAGCAGCTGGTTTTCCCGCATCCATTCGTCGTTGTACACCTTCGACAAATAGCGCTCGCCCGTATCGGGAAGCGGCACGACCACCATCGCGTTCGGGTCGTCGATGCGGCGAGCCACGTGAAGCGCTACATGGACCACGAGCCCGCTCGATCCGCCGACGAAGAGTCCCTCCTCTCTCGTCAGCCGTCGCGCCATGGCGAACGATTCCTTGTCACTCACGGTCATGAAGTCGTCGACCAACCCCATGTCGAGCGTCCCCGGGATCTTGTCCTGACCGATCCCCTCCACCTTGTACGGAACACCTTCAGGTTTTCCCTCACCCTTGGTCCGCCACATCTCGGCGAGGATCGACCCCACCGGATCACCGGCGACGACCTGGATCTTTGGGTTCTTCTCTTTGAGATATCTGCCGACGCCGGTGATCGTACCGCCCGTGCCGGCGGCGTACACGAAATGCGTTACCCGTCCTTCGGTCTGTTCCCAGATCTCGGGACCCGTCGTGTCGTAGTGCGCTTCCGGGTTCGCGTCGTTGTAGAACTGATCAGCCAGGATCGCGTTCGGTGTTTCCTTCGCGATCCGCTTCGCCATCATCACGTAATTGTCCGGATGGTCGGGCGGCACCGCGGTCGGCGTCACGATCACTTCCGCGCCGAACGCCTTGAGCAGTCGCACTTTTTCCTGCGACATCTTGTCCGGCATCGTGAAGATGCACCGGTAGCCCTTGAGCGCCGCCGCGATCGCCAGTCCGACGCCCGTGTTGCCGCTCGTTCCTTCGACGATCGTTCCGCCGGGCTTGAGTCGGCCTTCACGCTCGGCGCGCTGGATGATCGGCATTCCGATCCGGTCCTTGATCGACCCGCCCGGATTGAAGAATTCCGCCTTCGCATACACCGGCGTGCGAATGCCGCGCGTGACGCGATTGAGACGGATGAGCGGCGTCCAACCGATCAGCGCGAGTACGTCGTCGTAAGGTTTGGCGTGTGGCGGCATGTCCGGCGGCGCGCTGTTCGTTGCGTCACTGTTCATCGGGTGCGGCGACGCCGAAATGTATTCGGCACTGCTCTGCCCCGCGACCAACACTCATCGAGCGCGACGCGCTTCTTCGACGAGATTCGCCAGCGCCCCGATCGCTTGCACCGGCGTCATAGTGTTGACGTCGAGCGCGGCCACGCGGTCCACGAGTGGGTGTGGCCCCGCCACGAATAGCCCGAGTTGGTCCGGTGGCGTTCGAGGGTTCGATCCGACCTCCACCCCCCCCGCGGCACGCGGCGGGTTGAGCCCCTTTGCCAGGTGCTCACCTTCGAGCAGCGCCAACACCTGTCGGGCGCGATCGATCACCGCCGCGGGCAGGCCGGCCAGTCGTCCGACCTCGATGCCATACGAGCGGTCCGCCGGGCCCGGCTGCAGGCGATGCAGGAACACGATCTGCTCGCCCGCCTCGCGTACCGCGACGTTGAAGTTGCGGAGCGCCGAAAGCTCCTCGGCCAGCTGCGTGAGCTCGTGATAGTGCGTCGCGAACACCGTCTTGCAGCCGATCCGTTCGTGCAGGTGCTCTGTCACGGCCCAGGCGATCGATACGCCGTCGTACGTCGCCGTTCCACGCCCAATCTCGTCGAGCAGCACCAGGCTGCGGGACGTGGCCGTGTGGAGAATGCTGCTCGTTTCGCTCATCTCCACCATGAACGTCGACTGGCCGCGAACCAGGTTGTCGCTCGCGCCGACTCGCGTAAAGATCCGGTCGGCCAGCCCGACTTTCGCCCCGCTCGCCGGCACGAAGCTGCCGATTTGCGCCATCAGCACGATCAGGCCGATCTGCCGGAGGACTGTCGACTTACCGGCCATGTTCGGACCGGTGAGAATGATCACCCGCGCGTCCTCGACGAGCCGCAGATCGTTCGGAATGAACTTGTCGCGCGGCATCATCCGCTCGACCACCGGGTGTCTCCCGGCCGTGATCTCCAGCGCGAACTCGTCGCTGATCGTCGGACGATTGTATCCCTCGCGCGCCGCCACGTCGGCGAATGTGCTCAGCACGTCGAGCTCGGCGATGGTCCGTGCGATTCGCTGCAATCGCGCGATCTCGCCGCCGACTCGCGTCCTCAACACCTCGAACAGCTCGCGTTCGCGCTGCTCGATCCGTTCGGCGGCCGAAAGCACGCGCTCCTCGTACTCCTTGAGCGCCTGTGTGACGAATCGCTCGCCGTTGGAGATCGTCTGCCGCCGTTGATAGTCGGTGGGCACGAGGTGCAGGTTCGACTTCGAGATCTCGATGTAGTACCCGAACACCTTGTTGAAGCCGACCTTGAGTGACGGAATGCCCGTCCGCGCGCGTTCCTCTCCTTGAATCCGCGCGATCGCGTCTTTTCCGCCGTCGCGAAGGTCACGAAGGCTATCGAGCTCGCGGTCCACTTCCGCCAGAATGGTCGCTTCGTCTCCGATCGTCATCGGCGCGCGTTCGACGAGCGTCGAGCAGATGTCGCGCGCCAACTCCGGGGCGTCGTCCCAATCCGCCACGAGCGTCGACAGCCGTCCCGAGTGAGCCGCGGCCACCGCCCTCAGGGCCTCGCCCACGATCGGCAGCGCGGTCAGCGAATCGCCAAGCGCTCGAAGCTCGCGCGGCGTGCTCCGACCGGACGCCGCTTTGGCCGCCAGGCGTTCGACGTCGCGCACGCGCGCGATCGCCGTTCGCAGCGACTCACGCGTCGTGACCTCGCTGAACAGCGCGGCAACCGCATCCAATCGTGATTCGATCGTCGGGCGCGCTCCTCCCGTGAGGGGAGCGAGAATCCATTGCCGTAGCAGTCGAGCACCCATCGGCGTATGTGTCCGGTCCAGCACGGAGAGAAGTGTTCCTTCACTCCCATTGCCGGCGCCGCGCAGCGACTCGACAAGCTCGAGATTCCGGCGCGTCATCTCGTCGAGCGCCATCACGCCGCCCGGCCGCTCGATGATCGGACGGGTCAGCTGCGGCAGTCCACTCGGTTGCAGCTCGCGCAAATACCGGAGCAACGCGCCCGCCGCGCCGACGAGGTGCGAGTCACTGTCTTCGACGCCGAGTCCGGCGAGCGACAAGACGTTGAATTGGCGCTGCAGGTCTTCTCGCCCCAAAGGAGCGTCGAACTCCCACCCGTCTCGCTCGGTCACCAGCGCGGCGTGTCGTGACGCCGGCAACGCGACCCGCGAGCCTGCCGCAAGCAGAATCTCCCGCGGTGAGAGCCGTGCCATCAGCGGATCGAGATCGCCCAGTACGCTGTCGATGAGCCGAAGTTCTCCCGTCGACACGTCCGCCGCGGCCAGGCCGACTTGCTCGCTTCCCCCGGCGTTCGCGGGACAAATCGCAACGATGAAGTTGTTGCGCGCACCGTCGAGCAGATCATCCGACCACGCAACACCCGGTGTGACCGTCTCGATCACCTCGCGCCGGACCACTCCCTTCGCGAGCCGCGGATCTTCCACCTGCTCGCAGATCGCGACGCGAAAACCCTGCTGCACGAGCCGACGCACGTAGTCCGGCGCCGCTTTCACCGGCACGCCGGCAAGAGGAACGTCCGCCGCCCCACCATTGTTGCGACTCGTCAGCGTCAACCCGAGCACGCGCGACGCCGTCTCGGCGTCGTCATAGAACATCTCGTAGAACTCGCCCATTCGAAAAAACAAGATCGCGTTCTGATGGCGATTCTTGATCTCCCGGTATTGCTGCATTAGCGGCGTTTGCGACGTGGCCGTCATCGGTCGTCGGCTCCGATGTCCGTGATCGTCGCGGTGATCTTCCGCGCCCTGAGTCGACTTTGGGCCGCTGTCGCTTCGGCTCGCGTCGCATATCTGCCAATCCGGACACGGAACGGTTTCGCCGCGCCGACAACCCGCGCTTCGAGGCCCAGTGTTTTGAGGCGCGCCGCTCGCGCGGTTGCCTCGGAGCGATTCGTGTAGGACGCAACCTGCAGCGTGAATCGCCCCTTCGCTTCCGGCGCGGTCGCGGCCCCCCGAGTATTCGACGAATCGCGCTTCACCGTGCTCGCGCTGTCCTTCGGCGAATTCGGATCGCCAACCGGAACGCGGCCGCCCGGCGATGCGTCATTCGCCACACATCGCGATGAGTAGTACGACAGCTGATTGCGCGTCTCGACTTCCGACTCGGGAACTTCGCGCAGCGCCTGGCGGAGCGCCGAGCACGCACGCGGCAGATCGTTCTGATCCACGAGCAGGCGGACGAGCGTCAGGTTTGCCCGGGTGCGTTCCGCGTGACCGGGGTTCTCGAGCAGAAACCGCTCGAGATGGTCGGCGGCCATCGCGCGGTCTCCCCGCGCGGACTCGAGTTGCGCGAGCTGTAGCAGCGCGTCACCCGACCGCACCGAGGCGCCGTATTCGACGACGATTCGGCGGTAATCGTGCTCCGCTTCAGCGCCATTCGTCGATAGCGTCGCCCGCCAGTATAACGCGTCGGCGTACTGCGGCGAGTTCGGATCGGTCGCGGCGAGCATCGAGTCTACCAACAACCGGCCCGCCGCGCCGTTTCCGCTCGACACCAGTCGACGGGCACGCGCGAAAACGGAGTCGGCGTTCGAGTTTGCGGCGGACTGCGCATTCGCCGTCGGCGCTCGTCCGGCGACGACCACGACGCATAACGAAAAAAGAAGGCGTCTCATGACGACGCTCAGGCGACGCGACGGCGAAGTCCGGCGCCGCATAGGCGCGGCAGCACGTTGCCTAGCAGCTGTTCATCGGACGAAAGGCGCGTCTCCTTGAACGCCGACTCCGCCTCGAGCAGCGCCTCCAACGCGTCGTCCACTTCGTCTGCCGTCCAATGCTCCGACGCGCGCACGCAGCTCGACACGAACTCGCCCCACGATCGGCCCGTGTACACCGAGCCCGATTCCTTGAGGAGCCCGAACAGATCGCCGGTGAGCTTCGACGGATGCGCGCCGCGTGACCGTGCCGCGGCCACCCAGCCGATCGCGATCATTTGTGCGCCGAGCGCCATCAGCATCGTCACCGCCGAAGTCTTGGGCTGTTCGAGAATGTTGGGAAGCATCGCCAGCGCCCCGGTTGCGTCGCGGCGCGCGACCGCGTCAAGGAAATCGCCGAGCGTTTCACCCGGTCGTACGCCGACCACGGCCGACACCATCGCCTCGTTGATTGTACCGCCTGCGGCGAAGTCCCCGAGCTTGTCCAGTTCCGTCTTCAATTGCGACAGGTCCGTTCCAACCGATTCCTGGAGCAGTTTCGCCGCGCCTTCCGTAATGGTGGCCCCACCGCCGAGATCGTGCTCGACGTAGTAGTTGATCCATTTCGGGATACGGGCGCCGCTCAGTGGCGCGAACTCGATCGCCTCGGTTCGTGAAACGAGGCTTTTTTCCGCTTTTGCGCCACTCGGCGACACGAGCATCACGAGGACGTCCGGCGAAGGGCGCTCCAGGTACCCGTCGAGCGCGATGCGCGCATCCTTTTTTAACGCACCCACATCCCGAATCACCACGGCGCGTCGTTCCGCCATCATCGGCGGTGTCGCCAGGATCGATCCGAGCGACGTCGCGTCCACGTCACCCCCCCGCAAGTTCTCGAGGTTGAAGTCACGCGTCGCCGGATCGATCGCTGCGTCGATCGCGCGTTTGAGCTCTTCCGTTTTTACGTAGTCATCGTCGCCGAAGAGGTAGTACGCAGGCGCGAACGAACCGCTCTTCACGGCTCCGCGGAGCGCCTTCGCATCAGCGACTGGGGACATGGCGGTCAATATACGTTCGCGTCATGCCAGGCCACAAAAAAAAGTCGGCTTTCGCCGACGTCCGCTACGTGAATTCCCCTTGGCTCAACGCGTGGATTCGTGAAACTCCATATTCGCGAATCGGAGCGGCGCCTCTCCCACCATCAACACCGCCGGCCATACGGGAATGCCTGTTGGAACACTCGCCACGATTGCTGCATTCGCGGCTGGAGCGGTCGTCGAGTCGATAGTAGCGACTGCGATCGGAACGACCTCGTGCGCCGTTGCCGGGTTGAAATACCGGCTCGCCTCGATCGAGATCACCGCGATCGCGCCGATACCGGCTGCCAGCACGACGAAGCTGCGGAACGACGGTAAGATCGATCTCTGATCTGACAGCTCCACGTACGACGGCGGTCCAATCTCCGCCAAACGCACACTCAGCCGATTCATGAAGTCTGCCGATGGCTCGATCGTCGGCAGGTTGCGGACGAGCATCAGGCTTCTACGAATTGCCGTGTCCTGCCGCGAACACTTCGGGCAGCGCGTCAGATGACGACGCATCGCCTCCATGTCGATGGCGGGCAGTACATCGTCGACGAACGGGACGTGTTTGTTTCGAAACTCGCGACAATCCATCGTAGCACTCATGACGCCGGGTGGGCTGCATTCGGTACCCGGAGGTTTCTAGGCGGTTCCAGAATACCAGGTCCGTGCCTCCGTCGCGAGGCCAGCAAGAAGGGGCGGAACCGAAGTTCCGCCCCTCATTCTATGGATCAGCCGGGTAATACCGGCGTTAGTCGATTTTGGGCTCGATGATCGAGGCGAAGGCATTTCGCGCCCTGTTCAGCCTCGACTTTACGGTTCCCAGGTTGCAGTCGGTGATTTCCGCGATCTCCTCGTAGGACTTCCCTTCGAGCTCTCTCAGCACGAACACCTGACGGTGATGTTCCGGCAGTTTCGCAACCGTCTCCTCGACGAGCGCGCGCAGATGCCGCTTGCGGAACAAGTCATCCGGCCGAGCGCTCGTGTCCTCGAACTGCAGAGGGCGATCCTCGTCTTCCCAGTTCCCCTTGATCGTCTGGAAGAGCACGAGCGGATTCCGCGAACGATTTCTCAGCTCGTTCTTCGCCAGGTTCGACGCAATCGTGTAGACCCACGTCGAGAACTTCTTCGTCCGGTCAAACCGGTGAATGTGCCGGTACACGCGAATGAAAACTTCCTGAACCAGATCCTCGGCCTTCTCCCGATCGCCGATCGTACGGTAGATGAAGTTCAGTAGTCGAGTTTGATACCGCTCGACTAGCTCTTGGAACGCGCGCTCCTCGCCACCGAGGAACGCACCGACCACCGTGGCGTCGTCCTGCGCCCGGAGCCGCTCCCGTACCGTCGCGCCAGCCAGCGGCGCACGCTTGATTGCGACCTCAGCCATGATAGACCGTGCCCCCTCGGCACTGCTAAAGGGTACGAATCCACTGAACTAGTGGATTCGGTCTGCCTGTCCCGCCGTCCCCCGCCACCCCACTTCCCCGCGTTCCTGAAAAGCAGGCGTTATGCCCCGTTTGACGCCGAGGTTCCCGCGGTGTTAAGACATTGGACGGAAATAGGTTAGGCGCTCACAACCGGTTGTTGCCTGTTGAGCTCGCTGTCCTGAATTGCAGACGAAATCAGGAGAAACCGGCCTAACCTTGTCCCGTTTTCGACACACCTCGGGCCGGCCTGGGTTTCCTGCTTTTTTGGGCTCTCCAAAGCCCTATCGGCCCGCGCGAAAACCGGCGGCGAAGAGAATCGCCAGCGCGGTCTTTCCGTCCTTGATGCGCCCCTCTTGGATAAACCGGAGCGCGCTGGACAGAGTCACCGTTTCCAAAGTGATGAACTCATCCGACTCATGCGCCGTCTCACCCCGCTCGAGGCCGGTCGCCATGAACACGTGGATCCGCTCGTCCGTAAAACCGGGAGTCGTGAACATGGTGAAGAGAAACTCCATGCTCCGCGCTCTACACCCCGTTTCTTCTCTAAGCTCTCGCTCCGCGCAGGCTATCGGTGCCTCGCCCGGATCGAGTCTGCCGGCAGGGATCTCGTACAAATAGTCGTCCGCCGCGTACCGGTACTGCCGGACCATCAGAATTTGTGGATCCTCGCCCGACGCTTCGCTTACGAACGGCACGACGGCACTCGCTCCCGGATGACGGATCATCTCGAGCTCCCCGACTGATCCGTCCGGAAAACGGACGGTGTCCCGGTCGAGGTTGATGATTCGACCGGTGTAGACTCGCTCGCTCCGAATTTTCCCAGGCCCTGCGCCGCTCGGTTCAGCAGACACCGCGTCGTCGCGTCCGCTCATGTCAGCGGCTTGCCCTGCGTGTCGTACATCAGCAAGGGTCCGAACCGCATCGCCTCGAGCGGCGCGCGAACAATGTTTGGATCGCCGACGACGACCATTTGCAGCGCCGACGGATCCAGATACTTCCGCGCCGCCGCAAGCACCTTCTCGACCGTGATCGACGCGACATTGTCGCGGTAACGGTCGTAGTAGTCCTCCGGCAGGCCATGGAGCGTGAGCACGGAGAGCGCCGCGGCGATCGCCGTCGTCGTCTCGAAGCGAATCGGAAAAACGCCGGTCAAATAACTCGTCGCGAGCGACAACTCGTCCGGCGTCACCGCCTCGGCGCGGATTCGATCGACCTCGAACAGCGTTTCACGCGCGGCGGCGTCGGTGATGTCGGACTTGACCGCGGTGTGAACCATGAACGGTCCAGCCTGACGACGCCATTCGAATCCGGAGAAGGCTCCGTACGTGTAAGCGTGTGCCTCGCGGAGATTCAGATTGATGCGCGAGTTGAACAGGCCGCCGAGCAGCGCGTTCATCACGTTGACCGGAAAGAAGTCCGGATGGTTGCGCGGAATGCCGACGTGCCCAATCCGAAGCTCGGACTGCGGTGCGTCCGATTTCACGACCAGATGCACGGCCCGCTCCGTTCGCGCCGGACGCGTGTCGGCCAATACACGCTCCGGCGCTCGGCCTTCCCATTTTCCAAAGGCCTGATTGACCAGCGCTTCGGCCCGCTCAGTCGTGATGTCACCGGCCACTACGACCGTTGTTCCTCCGGCCAGGTATCGCGCCTGATAGAAATCGACGATGACTTGTCGATTGATTCGCTCGACGCTCGCTTCGTCGCCGCCCTCGGGGCGCGCGTACCGCGACCCCGGCGCGTAGAGGAATTTTGTGAACAGCTCGTCGGCGAGACCTCGCGGCTCGGCCTGCAGCTGCAATAACTCGGCGAGCCGCTCGGCTTTGAGCCGCTCGAGCTCGCGCCCGGAAAACGCCGGCGACAGCACCACCTCGCCCAGCAAGTCGAACGCGTCCGACAGATGCTCGACGAGCGTGGTCATCGTGATCGCCGCGGCGTCCCAGTCAGCGCCCGCCTCGATCGACGCACCCAGCGTCTCGATTCGCTCAGCGAGCTCCGCGCCGTCGTACCGCTCCGTCCCCTCGAGCAGCATTTTCGCCGTCAACTGGGCTGTACCTTCGTATCCTTCCGCATCGCAGACGGCGCCGCCGTCGACCAGCACGACGACGGTCGCCAATGGGAGCTTCGGGACACGCGCCACGACCAGCTGCATGCCGTTGGCGAGTTTTCGCCGCTCAAAACGCGGGAAGTGATACTCGCGCGGCGCGCTTGGGCCTGGACGCGGGGTCCGCGACACCTCGGGAAGGGCGGTCATCGCTGCTCCGCCGCCGCTCCGCTCCCGACAAGCTCAGCCGGCTCCTCTTCACGAGGCACGTAAACCAGGCTCGCTCGGTTATTCTCGCCAAGTCGTTCGGCAATAAAGGCGTTGACCTGCTCGGCGGTCACCGCGCGATACCGATCCACTTCCTCGTTCAACAAGTTCGGGTCACCGAAGTAGGTCGCGAACATCGACAGTTTGTCCGCGCGTTCGCCGGCTTCCTGCATGCCCGACACGAACATCGTCTGAATCAGCGCCACGGCGCGCTTGACTTCCGCGTCCGTCACGCCGTCGCGAACCAACGCGTCGATCTCCAAAGCGACTTCCTGCTCCAATTGCTCCGCCGGCACTCCCGGACGCGCTGTTACGTCCACGACGAGCAGGTCTGACCCCTTCGCGAGGTCGAAGGTGAAGGCGGTCGTCTCTGCCGCGACCTCGCGCTCGCGCACCAGCCGTCGCTTCAGCCGGCTTCCGTTGCGCAAGCCGAGAATCGCGCCACAGACACTCGCCGGATAGTAGGCCGCTGTCCCGAATGCGGGCGAGCGAAATGCCAGGAATAGTCGCGGCAGCATCACGTCGTCCGGAACGACCTCTCGCTTCCACTGACCAAACACCGGCGGTAGCGACATGTCGGGCAACGCCGGTTTGTGACCCCCGCGCGCGATCGGTCCGAAGTGCCGCTCGACGAGACGTCGCGCGTTACCAGGATCGAAATCGCCGGCGATCGAGAGAACCGCGTTGTCCGGTGTGTAGAACGTCGCGAAGAACTGTCCGACGTCGTCGAGACTCGCCGCAGTCAGGTCTTCCATCGACCCCATCAACGAATGATGAAACGGATGCTCCGACGGGAAGCACAACGCCGGCAGCTTTTCGAGCCAGCTGCCATACGGCTGATTGTCCATCGACCAGCGCCGCTCGTTCTTCACGACGTCGCGCTGCGTGTCGAGTTTTTGTTGAGTCATCGCCGGGAGCAGCGCCCCCATGCGGTTCGCCTCGAGCCACAGGGCGAGCTCGAGCTGATTCGACGGCAGTGTCTCGAAGTAGTTCGTGCGCTCGAGCCAGGTCGAACCATTCAACGTTCCGCCGGCGCGCTGCACCAGCTCGAAGTGTTCGTTCGCCTGAACGTCCGCCGATCCTTGAAAGAGCATGTGCTCGAACAAGTGCGCGAAACCCGTGCGCCCCGGCGGCTCGTTTGCTGAACCGACATGATACCAGAGGTTCACCGCCACGATCGGCGCGGTGTGGTCCTCGGACAGGGAAACGAATAGTCCGTTCTGCAATCGAAATGTTTCGATCGGAATGCGCATCGTTCTAAATTGCACGCCTCGTCTCGACACTGGAACCCGCGCTTCGTTGACACGATCTCGAGTGACTCAAATCGCCTCGTGGGTCCTGATCGGCCTTGGGCTCGGTTACGTCGCCCTCCTGCTCTTGCTGTGGGGCTTTCAGGAACGTGTGGTCTTCCAGCCGCCGGCTATCCCCCAGGTGGCCGCGTCGGCTGGGCCGCCGCAGGCTCGTCGCGTCGATTACACGACGTCCGATGGCGTTCACCTGTTCGCGTACGTCGTCGGCGAATGCGGGAGCCAGCGTCCGGTCATGCTGGTCTTTCACGGCAATGCCGACGTCGCGCGATGGCTCGTTCCGTGGGCGAAAGAGGCGGCCACGCGAACGAATCTTTGTGTCGTCCTCGCCGAATATCGCGGATACGACGGCTTGGCCGGCGTGCCGTCCTATGCTGGATCGGCCCGGGACGCGCTCGCCGCGCTTCAACTCACGCGCGATACTCTCGGCGTTACGCCCGACAGACTCGTTCTCTTCGGCCACTCGCTGGGCACCGCCATCGCGGCTGAGCTCGCGATGACGATCCGACCCCGAGCTCTGGTGCTGCAATCGCCGTTCACCACTGCCCAGGACATGGCCCGACGGATGTTCGTTCCAGGCCTCAATGCGGTTTGGAGACTGATCTCGCGCGTGCACTTCGATACGCTTGCTCGGGTCAAGGCTTTGGCGGCGCCCGTCTCCGTGGTCCACGGTGACCGCGATTTCATCATCCCCGATTGGATGGGACGCGCCGTCTACAACAGCGCGAAGGAGAAAGGCCAGCTTCTCATCGTTCACGGTGCGGGACACAACGACGTGCCCCAAATCGGCGCCGAGGAGTACTGGTCTTGGTTGACGCACGCGGCCAACCTCGGATCAGTGACTACTCGTTCCGCTGAAGCAGCAAGGCAATCGGCACCTTGACCGACTCGGCAAGGGCGTAGCGGAAGAATTCGCGAACGTTCGACGAGATTGGGCTCGTTCGCGTCGGCGAGGTATGCGGCAACAAGCCGTATCGTCGCGCGAGCACCGTCAGCCGGAGCATGTGAAACGGGTCGCTGACCAGAATCACTTCGCGCGACGGTTCGCCGTCCATCAGCGACGCGACGCGACGTAGTGACTCGATGGTTGATCGGCCGCGGTTCTCGATCAGGATCGCGCGCGCGGGAACGCCATGGTCGATCGCGTACCGCTCCGCGACTGCCGCCTCGCTCGTCGTATCGTGTTCACCGAATCCACCCGTGAAGATGATCCGCGGCGCCAACCCGCGACGCCAAAGCTCAATGGCGTGATCGAGTCGCGCCCGAAGCACGGGTGACGGCCGACCAACGTATTGCGCCGCACCAAGCACGACGATAGCCGACGACGGCTCCGCTGTGTCGCGCCGAGCCCAAATCAACACGCCGGCCAGCGATGCCGCCCAGGCGATGATCATCAGCGCTCCGAAGAGCC
>Ga0068852_100002592_pt1 | contig 12485 bp, 13 predicted proteins | sample KBSCornC22_FD_66594 | JGI IMG/M metagenome (GOLD analysis project Ga0068852, IMG submission 66594) | Corn rhizosphere microbial communities from Kellogg Biological Station, Michigan, USA - KBS Corn C2-2 | ecosystem: Host-associated > Plants > Roots > Rhizosphere > Soil ... | reverse complement strand
ACTAGTGGAACGAAACCAGGCACCCTTTTGTGAGAAGCCGTGAAATATATTCGACTGAGGGATTTTCGCGACAACTCCTGGCGGTATATCCCTGCGGGTAAGCCCTGGCCTCGATCAACAGGTTGGTACCAGAGGGCACCGACTTAATAAAATATAGAGACCTGTTCTTTATCATGATTACAAAAGCGGGTGAGGTAATAACGCTTCGGATGGTCTTTAGCCCGTCACTGCACCCTTCAATGAGCTCACTTGAAACCCTGATCTGGTTTCCCAAAGGGTCTTGCAAAGGCTTGATCAATAGCATATCCAAAGATTACACTACATAATTACATCACTAATAGTTTCAAGACAATTGGGAAAATACAGTACCCCTACAGTCAAACGCCCTTTCGTCGACAGCTTTCTTCACTGAGGGCGCATTATGCAGAACTCGAGCCGCCTTTTCAGCGTATACAGGAGTCTTTGAGGATTGCAACCCACAATGAAGCCCAATAAATGACATTGTCAAACCTTGGCTTTTCGATCGCATCAGCACAGTGGATCCAAAACATCGGCAACACCAGGTTACAACACAGTGGCTGCCAGGCATCATTGAATCTTTTTGAATAGTACGGGTTCCTTCGGGTCTAAAGGTTTCCGTTGGCTAGTATATCCTGGTCAAGGTGAGTCTTTACGTAAACTGTATATTTCTGAAGGGAAAGAAATTCTGCCAATAAATCATCACAATTTGTGTAGGCATCTTCTTCCGCCAGGCCGATCCCGAGGTTTACCCGGTTACTTAAATCGAAATTCTTCCTTAGGAAATACTGCTTATCACGGCAGGTGTTTCCTGTAAGCATGTACAGAACAAAATCCGGGTGGTTCTCTACGAACCGATCAAGCCTCTGAAACTCGCGTTGCCAGAATCTCCGGGCCTCTTCGTCATCAGGGGGCCTGAAAATCGTTGCATGGAACAACAATTTATAATATTCAATCTCGGAGGTAAACAGTGGGTTAACTCTCTTAAAGAAGTCAATTTCTTCCTCTTCTGACTGGAAATGAAAGCGCGATAACATTTGTCTTATCTGAAACCAGTAGTTGGAGGAAAGTTGGTAGCAACACTCGATTGATTGCTCCGTAAGATCGTCCATTTGCAAAAGCTCCAGTTCTTCCACCATGGATTGATATAGATCCAGTGCGAATTTTCTCATCTATAGAATTTTGTTGTTGGTCGCTTACATGTTTTATAGCTTAAAAGAGACTAGATAGCATGTTGGTCAACAGAAAAAAGATGCAGAGAACGCACAATCCCATCCCCACTTTGACACATACAGATACACTTAAATTTCATCCAGTGATTTGGTGACCCGTAACCATATCCGATGAAAAGAGATGGATATTTAAGAACAGGGTAAGTAGAAACAGACCCTGGAACACTGCCAGCTAAGAAAACGTTAGCTATCAAAATGGGGCCGCCAGTGAAAATTTTCGCTGTGGACTCCAATCCAGATATTTTCTGGGGATTAAAACAGCTGGAACAATGAGTTTACATTGTTTTATCTTTAAAAAAGAAGGGTAAGTCGACACAAACCCCTGACGTGCTCATATTGCACATGAGAAAATTGCGTTGGTAAAAAGGTAAAGTAGAAACCCGCCCCTTGTTTAAGTGGACACATTCACTTGCAATCCTACTTCTAATCCTAAAATGGAGACGTAACTAAAACCTTTTACGTGGATGTATCCAAAAATAGAAAGCCTTGTCTCACCCCTATATAGACAATCAAAAAGGGAGATAGTACTACTCCTGGCAAAAAAAAATCAGAATTCCAACGCAGTGGACCTGAAAAAAAATAGTTCCATGCGCAGAACACTGCAGATCTTGACAAGCCAAAAAGGTTCTGCCTTTCAGAATGGTCTTCCGTTTTGAAGTAAGATCACATGCTGTAGAAATTGTCCCGGTATGTCCAGCGTTTTGATACCAACTGTTCATTCGTCTTTTCTTTCGTAGGCTTTTACTATTTTATAGCTGGCATCATCTGCAATCCTGTACCCATAATCAAAGCAGTATGTATACTCATACTTTTTTACAGCGCTCTTCCGGTGGTGCGTGTAATATCCGAACTCAAAGCCTAGCTTCAGCAATTTTTCATAGCTGACTACTTTTTCCCGTTCGTCACCCAAAAGTCTTTTTAGTACGCGGCGATTACGTTTTAAAATATTCTCGATTTTTTTGATTTCTGCATATTCGAAGATCTTCTGATTGTTGTGAAACTTCGTTTTGCAGGCTTCATTACAAAATCGCCTGTCGCACCGTCCGGCACCGAGCGGTTTGCCGCATTCAAGGCAAAGCTTCTCCATTAAAATCGATTTAATTCCAAAATACTTTATACCAAAACCGAATAATCGACTCGACCGGAGAACCTGAAAACCACAATAGATGGCCTTCAGTTCGAACAATCTTATGCGTATTAACGGCCCAGGTCAAAAGTTCTTGCCCACTGCTAGTTTAAATCATTTTCTGTACGGGCTGCCAATACCCGTCGATCAGACCGAAATCCGTGTATACACGAGTATACATAATTATAAAAGTTTCAAACACTTGTACACCTGTATAAATACAGTTAATCGCTTCATTGCCGCACCAACTTTGTCGAAAGAAAAACTTGGAATATGAAATCGATGAACACTGTTCAACTAATAGGATGGCTTGGAAAAGACCCTGAGATCAGAATGACAAAAAACGGAAAGCTATTGGGAAAACTGAGAATAGCAACAGATCTATTCGTTCCTCAGAAAGATGGCCCTCCGAAAAATATTACAACCTGGCACGATGTCACGCTCTGGAGACAAAATCAAATTGAGTTCTTTCTCAATTCCCTCACTAAAGGGAGCCATATTCTTGTAGATGGACGGATTGAGTACAGACAGTATTTAACTAAAAAAGGAGAGCTGCGGAAAGGAACTGAGATCATAGCCAATTACATAATTGACCTTGACCGTTAAAGCCGAAATTATGGAAAAGTTTACCTACTCAAAATCAATCCGCATCGGCTACTGGGGCTGCCGTTTTGACTCACTCCTGGAACTAAAGTTTGCCCTGTCAATCAAGGATGAGTATGATTTCATCAGATCGCCGGTTCACATTTACTACGATCAGGGAACGAGAATGCCTACGAACTACCTCCGCTACCATATACGACGGTATACACCCGACTTTCTAATCCGGCATAAAACCTTGAGAACAGCCTTCCTTGTTGAAATCAAACCAGGAGCCTTTCGCGATGAAAGGCAACTCCAAATTAGAAGGGAGGTTTCTGAGAATTATATCCGCTGGAAGAACTTTGATTGGCAATTTAAAGTTGTCTACGATGATGATATCTTACTGTGCAAAACAATGCAAGAGCAATTCAGTCGAGGTTGTAAACTCCTTCATGAGCCCAGAGGGAAGACAAATCACCGGAGTATAGATGATCGTTTTGACCGGAGTTTCCCAGGGTTATTCCTGCCGCCCTCAAATCAAAAGCTCCATTTCGTCATGCTTGGAAAGCCTAATTAACTCTTATAACGGGAAAGACAGCTCACTTTAATGAGTTTCATAGAGCCCGACAACATCCAAGTCTGTTTTGTCACGACCGGGGAAATGCGAAAGCAAAGCTAGGTGCCTGCGCTGTAGATATAACAACGAGCAAAAAGACTTCGGCATAAAGCAGCAGTCACCCAAAACACTCTGATTTTTTTTATTCCGATTCCTTTTTGCAGCTAAGGCAGGCACTTTCCGGTTTGCTTTCTTTTCCCCTTTTCTTTTACAAAACAGTTTTTATGGGTGGAATATTTAAGAAAAGCACATTAGTAGAAATGTCTGGCGGCGTCGCGGCACATGCACGGGTACGTTCTAATGGCGAGCAAAAGCCATACTAACCTTTCACGCGAACAGCATCAAATTACACTGAAAACTCCAATGAAGTCCAAACAGAAATTCTTTCATTTTAATTCTTTAACCAAACCGCATTAGTACCGCATGCGGGATATAAATCAAAGCTGGGTAGCAAATATGGCACACAACATTCATTACAACGAAAAAACAGGTAAGCATTCTTTCTTTTCAGTGAAGGAAAAAGCATGGCACAAACTAGGCGAGGTAGTTGAAGGATATCCGACAAGTGCAGAGGCTCTAAAGCTAGCAGGACTGGATTATAAAGTTGAAAAGAGGAAACTGTTTACTTGTGACACAGAAAATAACGATGGCAGCACTGATTCACACATCATTATTCCGGAAATTGAGGTCGCTAATTACTATGCAACTGTCCGCAGCGATAATGAACAAGTCTTAGGTGTCGTGGGCAAAGACTACGAAGTCGTGCAAAATATCGATGCGTTTTCTTTTTTTGACAGTATTGTCGAGGGTGATGGCATTCAATATGAAACCGCGGGAGCTTTAGGCAAGGGTGAAAGAATTTTCATCACAGCAAAATTACCGGACTATATTAAGGTCGGGCGCGAGGACCTGATCGAACAATACCTGTTTCTTACTACTTCGCACAATGGATATGGTAGTATTACTGCCGCCTTTACTCCTGTTCGTGTGGTCTGTCAAAATACACTTAATGCAGCCTTTCGAAATCATAGTAACTCTATAAAAATCCGTCATACCTCTAGCGCGAAAGAAAGGTTGGAGCAGGCCCATAAGGTCATGGATATTTCTTACAAATTATCAGATTATTTGGAAACGGCATTTAACGAGTGGTCACAGGTGCGTATCACAGATAAACAGCTTCGTAAGCTAATACAGCTTGCTATGGATCCAAATAAAGAAGTTCTCCAGAACCTCGAAGCTGGAAACGAAGATGAGTTTTCTACTCATTACTCAAATACTTGTGAAACAGTTTTTGAATATGCGATGGCTAATCAAAGCCAACAAATGGAAACGACAAAAGGAACACTTTTTGGCGCATATAATGCAGTTACCGGCTATTTCCAAAATGTCAGGAACTATAAGGACCAGGAAGCAAAAGTAAAATCACTACTGTTCGGTGGTACCGCCCAAATCAGAACGCAAAAGGCTTTCGATTTATGCGAGAAGTTTTCAACCGGAAAACTTCAACTGAATTAGAGATTCATCAACAGGGGGAGAAACCTTCTCCCCCTTTAACATCTCAATTATGCAGCTTTCAAACAACAATATCTAAAGAGTCAGGCTAAATATGTAAAACAATTTTAGTCTTAGGAACCGCTGACTTATTCGAATCTTTAGGAGAAGAAGCAAAATTAATCGAGGAAGAAATGGGATTAAAGCTTACAAAATTCGAAGACACCAATCTAAGATTCAAAACTAACCCTTAGAACACCATTTACGCAAGCCAATGAAAAAAGATAATCGTGTAGCCATTTACGAAAAACCAGAAGATCGTAGAAAATCGAAAGGTTGCACAAAAAAGCAATCAAAGGTCTGCTGAAATAAACAAGCTGACGAAAAATTTCGCCGCCCTGCGGGCGGCTTTTTTATCTTTTGCTATTGCCTTAATAAATGTAGAAACGGGCAGGTTTCATTTTCTTTCTTTATGGTGATTCGGAAGTTTAGTCTTCATTCTTCCACAAAGGACGGTCCTTACCTGGGATTCGCTTCCAAGGAGCTTGGCATAAACACGGCACCCAAACACAAGGCTATTATTTATTCCACTCCTCCTTGCGCGAATCCGGCGCGGGCCGGTGGGAGTTCCATAAATCATTTTTGAAAATTTAAAACATTGGTTATGGAACAAAGATTAAGTTTGGAAATCCTGAACAACATTTCAGAAATTGAAATTGTCTACAAAAGAAAAGTAAGCTGCAAAATGTCAGAGCGTCCCCAGATTAGCTCGTCCAGCGACGCATATCAAGTCTTAAAACACTACTGGGACGACGACAAAATTGACCTGCTTGAAGAATTCAAGGTCCTCTTTTTAAACAGAGCAAACCGTGTTTTACAGATTGTTCCGATATCTCAAGGCGGTATTACTGGCACGGTTGCAGATCCACGAATCATTTTAGCCGGAGCGTTGAAAGTTGCCGCTTGCTGTATCGTCCTTGCACACAATCATCCATCAACAAGTCTCAAGCCCTCAAACGCTGATGAAGAGCTTACACAAAAAATCAAACACGCCGCACAATTTCATGACATTAAAATCCTCGATCACATTATTATATCGTCGGAAGGCTACTTGAGTTTTGCAGACGAGGGATTGCTTTAAAGCAACCCCTTTTTTATTCAGCCGCCCTAAATGACGACGATTCACAGCATCCGTAATTTTTGATAAAAATCTGTGAGATCACCTTTCTTTAAAACTTCTTCATGCACTTGTCTAAACTCTTCCATAGACTCCTTCGAAATGGCATTAAGTACATCATCATCCACCTGCTTCCCTTCAGATAATAAAGACACCTCTAAAAGCCTGCTAAAGAATATAATATTCTGCCGGCTTAGTGACAAAACAACTTTACATTTCTCATTCATTCCCGGGCTGCTTAAAAGCATTTCAATAACCTTAGATTTCATTTTACTTTCTGACGCCAAAGGACCACTCATAATTTTCATTTTTTAGAAATTAATAACCTATTTAAAACACCTTTCACAAATCTATTTTCAAAAACACTCCATCACCAATTCAGAATTTGAACTTCTGTATTGAGTGCAGATTAGCCAAGATAGTTTTACAAAACGGTTAGGTTGCTTCTTCTGCAACCGGCAAGATGTACAAACGTGGCACACATTTGAAATTCACCCGCTCACTCCGAAGTCGTTGCGGGATAATTGAAGATGGGCATAGTAACAATAGTAGAAAAATTGAAAAAGATGATCTGATGATGGGTAGAAAAAACGTGCGTCGTAAATGGCTTACCGTTCGCCTCAGTGAGGAAGAAGAGACAAAACTCAACAAATTTTATAAGCAAACGACTTGCAGAGATCTTAGTGAATATGCACGAAGTATCCTTTTAAAAAAACCAGTTCACATATTCTATCGCAATCAGTCCGCAGACGATTTTCTGACCGAAATGATTCAGTTAAAAAAAGAGTTAAATGCCATTGGCAACAACTTCAACCAGGTGGTCCATAAACTCCACACACTGGATAACGATTGGGAAGTAAAATCATGGGCGATTTTAAACGAGATACATAAAGACCGTTTTTTGAAGAAAGTTAGTGAAGTGCAGGAAAAGCTCAGTCAAATACACAATTTATGGTTGCAAAAATAACGCTACCTCAAAGCATCTCACGAGCGCTCAATTACAACGAGCAAAAAGTAAAAGAGGGAGCAGCCATGTGCATTTACGCGCACAATTTCTTAAAAGATGAAATGACGCTAAATTTTTTCGAAAAGAAAAACCGATTTGCCAACTTAACTGCTCTTAATAAAAGAGCTTCCACCAACGCACTTCATATTTCATTAAACTTCGCAGAAAATGAAAACCTAAGCCTGGAAAAGCTCCGGGAAATCGCTTCCGTTTACATGCAAAAAATAGGCTTTGATACCCAGCCTTATCTGGTTTATCAGCATACCGACTCTGCTCATCCACACCTGCATATAGTAACAACAAATATTCAAAAGGATGGCACCAGGATTTCTTTACACAACCTGGGCAAAAATCAATCTACCCATGCGCGGAAAGAAATTGAGATAGCATATCAGCTAGCTAAGGCAGAAGACCAGCCAAAACCGGAAAAAGAATCGATTAGCCCGGTCAATCTCCAAAAAGTTCTTTACGGAAAATCGCCAACAAAGCGAGCAATCACAAGGGTCTTAGATGCTATTCTTGTAAAATATAAGTTTGCTTCACTTGCTGAGCTCAACGCAGTGCTGAAACTATTTAATGTTGTTGCAGATCAGGGAGAACCCAACAGCAGAATCTTCAAACACAGGGGCTTAGTCTACCGGATACTGGACGAAAAAGGCCTCAAGGTGGGAGTTCCTATCAAAGCGAGTTCGATTAATGGTCGCCCAACACTTATGAATCTGGAAGAAAAATTTAAAAAAAATCAAATTTTAAAAGAGGCCTTTAGAAGCCAGACCAAAACCTCAATTGACTGGGTACTGCTAAAAGAACCGCCAAGCCTCTTATCCTTTCAAAAATTACTTCAAAAGGAAAACATATCGCTAATCATCCGGCAAAATGAGCAGAGGATTATTTACGGCCTCACTTACGTTGACCACAACACCCACTGTGTCTTCAATGGCAGTGATATTGGGAAGCAATATAGCGCCAACATGATTCTGGAGACCTGTCGCGATATGCACTCTGTAAACCAAAAAGAGCTCTTACCAAAGTCAGATGAAAAAACGGCCCTAGTGCTCACCAAAAAGAGAGATGAACAACAAGAAGAGAAATTGAACGCACCATTAGAAATCCTTTTATCACCTGTCGAACAATACGCAATCGTTAGCCATCCTTTTAAAAAACGAAAAAAGAAGAAAAGAAACCTTAATCCATAACAACAATAACTAATGCAAACCGGAGAAAATGAACAGGGTCTCAGAAAAATTCTGGACCTCACGAGACTGATCAGCATTACAGTTCTTTTAGTGCATTTCTATTATTATTGCTACACGGCGTTTAAACTATTGAATCTCAGGTCAGAAATCACAGACGGTTTGCTGAAGAATATTTATCGAACTGGACTGCTTAGCAACTTCAATTTATCGAAGTGGATCGCCCTTATGTTTGCCGGCATTTCCATGATAGGAGTGAACGGTCGCAAGGACGAAAAAATGAACTATAAAAAGGCATTGGGCCATATGTCCATCGGCTTAGTCATCTATTTTTTCAGTTATTTAATTTTTGCACTTAACGGACCCGTTGGAATCATTGCCATTAGCTACATGATTGTCACGATCCTCGGACTAGTATTATTTTTAACGGGAGGTACTTTGTTAACGAAAATCATAACGGTCCGAGTCGATAATAACGTCTTCAATTCTCTAAATGAAACCTTTCCGCAGGAAGAACGCTTCCTAAGTAATGACTATTCTATAAACCTTCCTGGGAAATACAATTTAAAAGGTAAGTATCGAAAGAGTTGGATCAATATCATTAACCCGTTTCGTGGAGTTTTAATTATGGGGTCTCCGGGAAGTGGTAAGTCATATTTCATCATTCAACGCATCATTAAGCAACACATCGAAAAAGGCTTTACGCTTTTTGTATATGATTTCAAATTCGATGATCTTACTATCATTGCTTACAATGAGTATCTAAAGAATAGATCGCGATATAAAATTTTTCCAAAATTTTATATCATCAACTTTGATGATTTAAGCAGGTCCCATCGTTGCAACCCTTTGTTTGCTTCCGCTATGTTCGATATAACGGACGCAGCAGAATCTTCTCGCACCATTATGCTGGGCCTTAACCGCGAATGGATCAAGAAAACTGGTGATTTCTTTGTTGAATCCCCGATCAATTTTGTTACAGCCTTGATCTGGTTTTTGCGCAGATACAAACAAGGTGAGTATTGCACCCTGCCTCACGTTATAGAACTAGCCCAGGTAGAATATGAAAAGCTCTTTTCCATTCTTAGAGCTGAACCACAAATAGAAGTGCTCATTAACCCCTTTGTGATGGCTTATATAAATGACGCCAAAGAACAGTTGGAAGGCCAAATTGCAAGTGCAAAAATCAGCTTATCACGCCTCTCGTCACCCCCGCTTTATTATATTTTGTCCGGTAACGATTTTACCTTAGATATCAATGACCCGAAAGCACCAAAAATTGTCTGTATGGGGAATAATCCCCAGAAGTCACAAACGTATGGAGCCGTTCTTTCACTCTATATTACCACCCTCACAAGAATGATCAACAAAAAGAACTGCTGTAAATCATCTTTGGTGTTTGATGAATTCCCAACCATCTATTTCAACGGCATAGACAACCTGATTGCTACGGCCAGAAGTAATAAGGTCGCCACTGTACTTGCAGTGCAGGACGCCAGTCAGTTAAAGCTACATTATGGGAAAGAACAAGCAGAAGTGATTATGAACATCGTGGGTAACGTTATTAGCGGCCAGGTAAGCGGAGAAACCGCAAAACAATTGTCAGAACGCTTTGGAAAGATCCTACAGGATCGGCAGAGTATTGCGGTCAATCGGAACGACACCAGCGTTACCAGTTCAAAGCAACTTGAAATGGCGATACCGGCCAGTAGAATTTCTTCATTATCAAGCGGCGAGTTTGTAGGTATGGTAGCAGATAATCCCGAACAGAAAATTGAGCTCAAAGCGTTTTGTGCTGAGATCGTCATCGATCATGAAAAAGTTGCAGAGGAAAAAAATGGGTTCAAAAAGCTACCGCCTATTTCAAATGTAGACAACCAGACTGTACTTGAGCAGTACTTACAGGTGAAAAAAGATATTAGTTTGATTGTGCAAAAAGAATTATTTAGAATGATGGATACCCCAGAATTAAACAATCTAATAGTTAGAAAATAACAGAAATTCCCATGCAAGCACGACAATGACCAAACCAGACTTGCTAAAAAAAGAAAAGGCTGCATAGAAATGCTGCCTTGTTTAAATCCAATATCCTATGAAAAACCGATACGAATCTACTGCTTCAAAATCGATAATTCAAACCAAAACAGCAATGTTGATAACTAAAAAGATCGAGTCCATGTAGTCACCCGGCCCCCTAAATTATCCCAGGTGTCTTGTTTTAATTATAAGTGGTCCACGGAAGATATGCTAGCTAGCCCAGGCAATTCTTCAATAAGATGGCACATGAATAAATTCATAGCTCATTCAACCTTTAGGACTGGCACACGCAATTAATCTGCCACTGGGCAGCCTTTGGTTTTACGATTACCTCACCACTGGTCCAAGGAAATGCAGCAACTAAAAAACTGTTCCGGCAACTTTTTGGTATACTATACAAGCTTTTGAATACCCAAAAGGATCCGATAAACCAATAAGCGCAGGAATTATGATTCAAATCGGGTATTTTTAACGCGTGCCGCCTCTTAATGAACCTGCAACGTAATTTGAACGAAAATCACCAACTGAATGACGAAAGAAGATTCCTATTTTATGCTGGACCTGTTCGAAAAAACGCCCGATCTTGTTTGTATCGTTAATAGGGCAGGATGGTTCAAAAAAGTAAATCCTGCTGTTATCAAAACACTTGGTTATACTGAACAAGAATTATTTGCCAGACCCGTAGCTGACCTGATCCACCCAGATGACCGTCACGTGACCAGTTCGAAACGAAACAGACTACTGAATAATGAACCCCTAATCAATTTCCAAAACCGTTATATAGCAAAAAACGGCGAAACAGTGTGGTTGCACTGGACTTCAGTCTATATTTCTGAAAGTGAAGTCGTATTTGCCATTGCCAAGGATATCACAAACAGAAAGCAGATCGACATTGAAATAGAAAAGAATTACAAAAAGTACAAAAGACTTACTGCTCATTTCAAACAACACGTTGAAAAAGACCGCCAGTTTTTCGCTTCAGAATTGCACGAAGAATTTGCACAAATGGCAGCAGTAATCAAAATGGACTTTGAGTCCATCGACACAGAAAAGACGCAACTGGATGAACGGTCAAAGAAACATAAAGAACATGGATTAGCCACATCACAAAACTTAATCAATAAGATCAGGAAGCTTTCATACTCGATAAATCCGTCAAGTATTAAAGAAATTGGGCTAGATGCGGTACTAAGTTCACTATGCCATGAATTTTACTCCACTACGGGGATCCCGTGCATTTATAAAAGCACTTTTAATGAAAATCTCGTTGATTATGAAATCAGGCTTGATTTATTGCGAATTTGTCAGGAGGCGTTGCTAAATGTGATGAATCACGCGCAGGCCACCGAAGTAAAAATCACCCTACGCAAAAAAAATAACAAAATCGAACTTTTGATAACCGATAATGGAATAGGGTTTGAACACCAAAGCAAACAGAGTTTCGGTCTTCGAAACATGCATGGCAGAGCCGCTTCAATTGATGGGAAGCTAACTATTGAAAGTAAAAAAAGTAAAGGGACCAGAGTCCGCGTTAGTGTGAACGCCAATCGAGTGATTACTTGAGCCTTATTTCGGCGGAGTCTATAGGCGTTGAAAACGTGACTTGGCTGGTGCTTCTAAAAGAGTACTTAAAACTGTGACTTAGTAGCTTAGAAGAATTCCATTCAGTTGGTGGTTTTATGACTTCTTGAGCTTTCCTTTATATCTATGCAATGAATGATTTTCTTTTAAGTTTTGAATTACGGGCGGCTGATACAGCGAGTTCTAAAAACGTTTCAAAATCGTCACCTGTAAAAGGCCGGTGCCTGTAGGAAGCTGTTACTATATTTAAGAACAGTCTTTAAAGTTGTATAAGCCAGTTCAAAAAGGGCGCCTTGCCGAGGATTGTTATACTATATTTAACCCAATATGGCTGACATGAGTACAATTAACATGAAGCAATTAGCCCGACAACTGAACCTATCCGTATCTTCTGTTTCGAGAGCATTCAATAATAGCTATGAAATT
>Ga0068852_100002589_pt1 | contig 12488 bp, 6 predicted proteins | sample KBSCornC22_FD_66594 | JGI IMG/M metagenome (GOLD analysis project Ga0068852, IMG submission 66594) | Corn rhizosphere microbial communities from Kellogg Biological Station, Michigan, USA - KBS Corn C2-2 | ecosystem: Host-associated > Plants > Roots > Rhizosphere > Soil ... | reverse complement strand
CTCCCAGACCTCTTCCACGATACGCTCCATTAACTGCTGAATGTGCGGTACGGCGAACGCCCAAACGCACCGGTCAGGCTCATCGGTGCATTTGCATCATGCGCACGTCAAAACCATCAAACGCCTAACGAGCACCAAACCCGACAACAGTGCGTGTCCACGCAAGCCCGTTCACCGTCGCCATCGCCCGGATGCCGGCGCGTTCAAAATGGCGTCCCCGGCATCGGCGCGAAATTGCACTTCGCGACCGCCCCAGCCGGGAGCTGATGATTCACTGCGGAAGCAAGCGTTATGCCACAAATAAAATAACGCCCAAACAAGCGTTTGACGAACGATCTGCGGCCCGAAATCCCATAAGCGGGACCGGCCAGTCCTGAAAATGGAATGCGGCGGCAAGTTTCCGTGGCTTACAACGAATGTCGCGTGCTTAGCCTGGATCGGGCGCTCGCGGATTAGTTCGCTTTTGTGTCGAATGCACAACTTGATTTTGATATTCGACACTGGCATACGCAGGAGCGAGAGGTCACAATCGGAGCCTCCATGGGCCGGCCGGCGGTGTCTCGCGCCGCGCGGTTTCCATGTGATGACCTCGGCGCATGTCGTTCCGCCAACCCGCGAATAGGAAACCGCTTCGTGAAGATACTTTTCCTGTGTATTTGGGCCGATTGGCCGTCCAATCGCCCGTACCTCAACAACGAGGAACATGAAATCTGGTACGTCTGCAATCCCAGCGGACTGAAGTACGTGAAGAACTATCTCGCCGCGGACGAGATCGCCGGCCTGACCACGCCAACCAGCGAAGACCCGCGCGAGCTGATGCAGCTGCTGCAGGGCGTCTATCAGCAGTTTCCGTTTGAACGCGTCGTCGCGGTCGACGAACGTTCCGTACTGCCGGCGGCGTACATCCGCGAGGTGTTCAACATCCCCGGCCCGCGCCCCGCCGAAGTCGATGCGTTCCGCAGCAAGCGCACCATGAAGCAGTGGCTCGCGCCGCGCGGCGTGCGCGTGATTCGCGATCTCGACCAGGCGGAACTCGAAGCAGGTCCGTTCATTCCCTGCGTGATCAAGTGTCCCGACGGCACTGCCTCCGGCGGCGTGCGTCTGTGCCATACGCAGGCCGAGTACGATGCGCATCGCCACGAGATCGCCGAGGGTTCGATGCTCGAGGAATTCGTCGAAGGCGAAATCTTCCACGTCGACGGCGCCTACAACGCCGAGGGCGTGGTCGCGGTGCCGCATCTCTACATCAACACCTGCTTCGACCATTACGTGCTCGGCTGGCCGGTTGGCTCGGTCGGCGTCGACGATCCGGTACTCAAGCAGCGCCTGGTCAAGTTCACCGAGGAAATCATCGCCGCGCTGCCGCTGCGCGAAGGTGTCTACCATCTGGAGATCATCCGCACGCCGAAGGACGAGCTCGTGTTCCTCGAGATCGGCGGCCGTGTCGGCGGCGGCGAGGTCTACCGCAACTTCACCGACGTCTACAATTTCGACCTGCTCGAATTCCATATCGCCTCGCAGCTCGGCCAGTCGCCGAAACTGCGCAAGGTGCGCGAGAACACGGTCGGCGGCTGGCTCATGATCAACAGCGTGCAGCACGTGCCCGGCATCTTCACCGGGATTCGCTACCAGCCGCTCGACGACGACAATTGCTCCTACTCCATGTGGCATCCGCGACTGGGTCACAAGTACGATCTGCGCGAACGCATGTCGCTGAAGTATTCGTTCCGCGCCGACACCTCGGCCCAGGTCCGCAAGAGCGTGATCGAACTCATGGAGAAGGTCAGCCTCGAGTCCGTGCCGCAGTCCGAACCGGCGCCGACGTCGGCAGGCAAGCTCGAAGAAGTTGCCTGACACCGCGAAAGAAGCCGCGCCGGTTCGGAAGGCCGGCGCGGCTGCCTGACTGTCTTTCGATGCAGGCCAACCGCCGGACCAGCGCCGGTCAGGCTGGCGCGATCTCGTCGATATCGAAATAGCCGTTGTAGCCTTTCACGTAGACCGCCGGACGATGGCCGAACAGCAGCACCGCTTCGGTGCGCGTCTCCAGCGTGGCGTCATCCATGAGCGTCGAGCGTATGCGCGTGCCGACTGCATGACGCTGATTCCATGCGGCGACTTTCTGTTCCGCGGTCAGCGCGCCACCGCCAGCGGCGGACGTAGTCGCAGCAGCGGATGCCGCTGCCGGCGCCGGCGCTGCGGCTTCTGCCGCCTTCGCCGCATTCTTCGCGAGATAGTCGCGGATCGACTTGACGAGGCGCGTCAGCACATCGCCGTGACCGGCTTCCTCGAACTGCATGGGATCGTCGGTGCTGCCGAGCGCGAGCAGATACTGCACGCTGTCGGACCACTTCACCGGGCTCGCGATCTGCCGCGCGAGCGTCTCGACGACCGCGTCACCTTCATACGGCAGTGCAGTGACGTTGGAGATCACCGGAATCTTCGGCGCGGCGAACTCGAAGGTCTGCAGGAACGCACGGAATTCCTGCTGCGCCTCGGCAAGAAAGCGCGTATGGAACGCACCGCTCGTGTTCAGCGGGAAAAACAGTACGCGGCCTTTCTGCAACAGCGGCTGCGCCGCGGTGACCTCGGCCTTGAGGCCCGAGATCACGACCTGGGTCGGCGTGTTGAAATTCGCCAGTTCCACATTCGTGAGGCCGTTTTCCTTCAGCACCGCTTCGATCTGTTCCGGCGTGGAGTTGAGTACCGCGGCCATGCCGCCGCCCGTCACCTGACTCATGAGCTGGCCGCGCTTCTGCACGAGCTTGACGCCGGTCTCGAAGTTGAAGCATTCGGCGGCGAGCAGCGCGTTGAACTCGCCGAGGCTGTGTCCGGCCAGATAGTCCGGCTTCGCGTCGGATTCCTTCAGACGCTTGTAGTACGACAGCGCGTTGACAACGAACAGCGCCGGCTGCGTGAAGCGCGTGTTGTCGAGCTCCTTGCGCGGGTCCTCGAGGCACAGCTCCTTGATCGAATAGCCGAGGATCGCATCGGCCTGCGCGGTGAGTTCGGGGAACTCGTCGAACAGCGCGCCGCCCATGCCGCGTACCTGCGAGCCCTGGCCCGGAAACATGCACGTCTTCATGCCCTACTCCTTCACCGGCGCTGCCTGGCGTGGTGCCACGCGAGCGCCCGGGTTCGATGCAAAAAAATCGGTGTCCTGCGATGCCGTGTTCCCGCCAGAGGACCGGACCGGCATACACGGAACGGCCGCGATCAGGCCTGCAGGCCGACGCTCTTTTCGTGCAGCAGCGCTGCGAGTTCGCCGATGTTTTCCGCGCGGATCGTCTCGGACAGCGGAATGTCGAGTTCCATGACTTCGAGCGTCATCATCACGATCTCGGAGCGGTCGATCGAGTTCGCGCCGAGCGCGCGCAGCGAGTCGGACGGCTGGAAATCATGCGTTTCCAGGCGCGGAATCACTTCGCCGGCGTGCTTGGTAATCAGTGCAAAAATCGCTTGTTTGTCCACGAGAGTTCCTTTGCCGATGAAGCCGCCGGCCCTGCGCTCGCAGGTGCCGCCGGACGGAAGTGGTGTCGCTTCAGCTGACCCAGTCGTATTCCCGGTGAAATTCCTTGATTTCTTTCAGGAAGAGCGTGGGCTTGCCGTGGGCGGTGCGGGCCTGCGGAATGAAGTCCGGGTCGAGCACGATGTTGCGCGTGCCGAATTTGACCGTATTGTTCGTGACCAGCAGTTCGTCGTATTCCGGCATGGTCAGTTCGTAACGCCGGTCGAGGTGTTCCTTGATGTTCTGCGCGCGCAGCCGCGCCTGGCCGTCCTGGCCGGCGACGCCGCTGAAGAATTCCGAGCAGCAGCCCGAGCCGTAGGAAAAACAGCCGATGCGCTGCGAGGTGCCGAAATCGCCGTGCACGATCGCGCTAGCGATCGCCATCAGCGTGCTCGCGCCCATGATGTTGCCGACGCGCTGGCAGTAGTTGAGGCTGGGCTGTACGCGCCGGTCGAAATCGGCCTCGATCTCGGCCGGCTTCGCCTTCGCGATCTTGCGCATGATGTTGCGGTGCGCGCCCTTGACCATGCCGCCGAACGGCGTGTGCATCGCGAGGTAGCCGAACGTCGCGGACAGGTCCGCACCTTCGACGCGCTTCTGGTATTCGAGGAAGGCTTTCTCGCAGCAGTCGAGATACGACAGCAGCGACAGGTCCGCGTCACCGGCTTCTTTGTCCGGCGCGGGCCGGCAGGTGTCCATGACTTCGTAGCCGTAGTAGCCGCTCGCGCCGACGTCGACCTGGAACACGTGCGGGATCTCGCTGATCAGCGCGGCGACCGCGCCCGCGCCGCTGCTCGGCTCAAAGAACGACCAGTCTTCGGTCAGGCCCTCGCCGCCCTCTTCCACCATGAAGCGCGAGATATCGGTCGCGATCAGCAGCACCTTGGCGCCGGGCGAGACGCCCGAGAGGATGAAATTGATCGCGGTCTGCAGGCCGGCGATGCCGGAATAGCAGGCGTTCTTGAGTTCGAACAGCCGGCAGTTGCGATTGAGGCCGAGCAGGCTGTGGAAGTACGTGCTCATGGACTTGCCGAAGTCGAACGCCGACTCGGTGCAGGTGATGACGACTTCGATGCGGTCCTTTTCTTCCTGGCTCAGCGCGTCGATCAGCGGCTTGGCCGCATTGACGCCGAAGGTGATCGGATCCTCGTACGGCAGCGCGACGGTCTTTTCCTTCATCAGCAGATTGGAAAAGCGCGTCATGTCGAGGCCACGATGCAGCGCGAGCTTCTCCACGTCGACACTGGCGGTGCCGGCGAACACGTTCATCGATTCAATTCCTACCGCTCGCATGCATTTCCCCGACTGTGGATGACGTACGTCGCGCATCCGGCCGCGCAGTGGCTGCGCGTACCGGACGGGCGCTAGTGAAATTCAAAAAGTTTGGCGCGGCTTTGTCCCGGCCTGAGGCGAAATGACGAAAAGCTCTGGCTGTCGCGAAATTGCAGATAGATGTTGTTCTGCAGGACGTCGCTGAACAGCTGGCCCGGCGGCTTGCCGAACGAGTGGCCGGGCCAGATCCGGGTCTGCGGACGCAATTCGCGCTTGAGCCGCTGCAGGCTGTCGAACATCTGGTGCGCCGCATCGACGCCCGGGCAGATGCCGCAGCCTTCGGCGAACAGCACGTCGCCGGTGAACAGGTTGTCGCCGATGCGGTAGCAGACGCAGCCGGGCGTGTGTCCCGGCGTCAGCAGCGGCGTGATGAGCATCTGCCCTACCCACCAGGCGCTTTCGTCAATGCCGACGAGTTCGGGGGCGCGGAAGCCGGACGAGGCGATTTCCTGTTTCGACATCCACAGCGGGCAGCCGTATTTCTGCGCCAGCGGCTTGGCCAGGTCAATGTGGTCCGGATGCGAGTGGGTCAGCAGGATGCCGTCGAGTTCGGCGCCGGCGCGCTGCAGCGCCTGTTCGATCACGTCGGACTGCCAGGCCGGATCGACGAGGACCGCACGCCGGCTCGACGGATCGATCACGAGATAGTTGTAATTCGTCATGGAACCGCGTGCGGTACGCAGCACCTCGACTTCGGGAGCGTATGCGATGGACCGCGCCTGCACCGGGTTACCGCTCATACCGTGACTCCCCCCTGGAGTCCTGCCGCACGACGCCACGGTGCGATTCCCCGGCGGGAAACGACGCGGCACGGAAATGCGTTGAGGCCAGACCATGACGATGCCCGACACGCAGGCAAGTGCAGAAGTAGACGCGATGGCAAAGTTATCGTCAAGGCTGTTTTTCCATAAATCGTGGGCTCTGAATGATCCAGTCGTACAAACTGTGATGTCTATACGTGTAGCAGACCCGGCGTTGAAACATTACAGACTTACGGCCACCTGGTATTCCTTGATCCAGGCGCCGACCGACAGCACACGCTCGAGGTCGGCACGCTCGTAGTGCAGCGAGCGGCCCGCATTGGCCGGGCGTGCGAGCAGGCGTTCGATGTAGCGCTTGTTGAACAGCGGCGCGGCCGGGTGTCCGGCGTCCTGCGCCAGTTCGCTGACCCGCGCGCGCAGCGCCTGCTCGTAGCTGGGATCCTGGGTCGACGGATACGGACTCTTCTGCCGTTCCACGATCGAGGCCGGCAGCAGTTCGCGCGTGGCCGCGCGCAGCACACTTTTCTCGCGGCCGTCGAAGGACTTCATCTGCCACGGGATGTTGAACACGTAGTCGACGAGGTGCGGATCGCAGAACGGCACGCGCACTTCCAGCCCCACCGCCATGCTCATGCGGTCCTTGCGATCGAGCATGAACTGCAGGAAGCGCGTCAGGTGCAGGTAGCTCAGTTCGCGCATGCGCGCGTCGGTCGCACTCTCGCCATCCAGGCGCGGCGTCTCGGCGACGGCCTGCTCGTAGCTTTCGTCGTGGAATGCGTTGAGCTGCAGCTGCTCGCGCACGTCGCGGTTGAGGATCTCCGCGCCGTTGAACACCGTGCCCGTGCCGGACAGCCACGGAAACTTGCGTCCGTCGATGACGTGCGGCTCGTGGAACCAGGCATAGCCGCCGAAGATCTCGTCGGCCGATTCGCCCGACAGCGCTACCGTGGATTCCTTGCGGATCGCGCGAAACAGCTGGTACAGCGACGAGCACATGTCGCCGGACAGGTTCAGCGGCATGTCGCTGGCGTGCAGCACCGCGCGGTTCAGCGCCTCGTCGTTGAGCTCGCGACTGTCGAGCACGATCTCGGTGTGGTTGCAGCCGGTATGGGCGACGAACTCGCGCACGAACGGCGTGTCGCGCGACTTGTGCGGCCCGCTGTCGGCGAAGTTCTCGCCGTGGCTCGTGAAGTCGACCGAGAACGAGCGCGTCGCACTGCCCTCGCGCGAGGTGATGCGATGCGCGAGCGCCGTGATCGCGGAGGAGTCGAGACCGCCGGACAGCAAGGTGCACAGCGGCACGTCGCTGACGATCTGCTGCCGCACCGAATTGCCGAGCAGTTCGGCGACGCGCTCGATCGTGCGCGGCAGGTCGTCTTCGTGCGTGTGCGACGACAGCTTCCAGAACTGCCGCTTGCGCAGGCCGTGGCGGTCGAAGCGGATGATCTGCCCCGGCCGGACCTCGAACATGCCGGCGTACGGCGTGCGTTCGGGATTTTTCGCGAGTACGAAGATCTCGCGCAGGCTGTCGGCGTCGGCGCGCGCACGCGCGTCCGGATGCGCAAGGATGGCCTTGGGCTCGGAGCCGAACAGCACGCCGTCGCCGAGCGGGTAGTAGTACAGCGGCTTGATGCCCATGAAATCGCGCGCCAGCACCAGCGTCTCGCTGCGCGCATCCCAGATCGCGAACGCGAACATGCCGTTGAGCCGCTCGGTCACGGCATCGCCCCATTGCAGGTAACCGCGCAGCACGACTTCGGTGTCGCTGCGCGTGCTGAAGCGATGGCCGAGGCGTTCGAGTTCCTCGCGCACTTCGACGAAGTTATAGATCTCGCCGTTGTAGCTCAGGCAGGCGACGGTGCGCTCGCCGTCGGATTCGATCATCGGCTGCACGCCGCCCGACAGATCGATGACCGCGAGGCGGCGATGACCGAGCCCGACATGCCGGTCGACCCAGATGCCGCCTGCGTCGGGACCGCGCAGCGCGAGCGTCTGCGTCATCGCTTCGATGACACCGCGCCGCTCGCGCAGATCGCTGGAAAAACTGAGCCAACCGGCAATTCCACACATTACGAGACATCTCCTGGGTAATGCTTTATCGCGAGCGACAGGCTCGCGTGTGCCGCGGCACAAGGCCGGCGGTCAGGCGTGGTGGCAGCGCGGGTCGGCATCAGCCGGCCTGCGCGAGTGGGTTGACGGCGTTCATCGCGTGCAGCGCCTTGAGCGCCAGCCCCTTGAACGTGACGAGCACCTCGCCCTGTTCGCTGAGCAGGCAGATGTCGAAGCGGCGCACGTCGTCGTGGCCGCGACCGGCCGTCGCCTCCTCGGCATGCACATAGCAGGCACCGGTGACGCGGCGCAGGATGCTGATCTCCTCGAGCGCGAGCGGCACATACGCGGTGCGCGCGTGCGCGCCGTCGAGCAGCGCGAGCGCGGTCTGGAACGCACCGTCGATCAGCGCCGGATGCAGCACGAAGCGGTCGGCGTGATCGTCCGGCGTCGGAGTCAAAACCAGCCGCGCCAACGCGCCCGCGCTGCCGGACCACAGTTCCTGCACGCTGCGGAACGCCGGACCGCAGGCGATGCCGCGTGCTTCGAGGCGCCGGTAGTGAGCGGCCGAATCGAGATGCGTGTCCTGCGCCTTGAGCACGGCGAACGACGGCGGTGCGCCGACCGCCGTGACCTGACGCGCGCCGAGCAGCACGCGTCCCTGCGAATGCACGGTCCTGCGGCTGCCCTCGTCGAGCGAGGTCACGGTGTAGTCGATGCCATCGCCGACGGACTTGACGAAGGTACGCACGAGCAACGCTTCGGCCGGCACGCGCAGCGGCTGTGCCCAGACGATGTCGCGCACGCCGCGCAGGCGCCGGTCGCCGGCCAGGCTCGCGCAGGCGAAGGCCAGTTCGAGAATGGCCGATGCCGGCAGCACGGGCGCGCCCTGCAGCGAGAGCTGGAAGTCGGCGAGCAGCGCACTCGACATCCACGAATCGAAACTGACGTCGCGCAAGGTCGAGGAGTTGTACGAAACCAGCGGATGCAGTCGCTCGATCACCGGCTGCTCGACGGACGCAGGTAGGGCGAAGGATTCGTCGACGATCCAGCAGCGCTCCTGCGCAAACGGATACGTCGGCGCGGCGATGCGCGGCGGCGGGACATCACCCTGCAGCCGCGACCAGGCCGGATCTTCGCCCGCAACCCAGCGTTGCGCGCAGCGTTGCGCACGCTGCAGGGACGAAGCGTTCGGCTCGTCCGCAGCAGCGACGCGGCGTGCGCTGCGGCGTGCCTCGACCTTGCCGCGGTACGCGCCTTCGGTCTCGCCGCTGGCGAGCCAGTGGCGCAGCTTCGCAGCGAGTTCCGAGGTCTGCGTCGCGACCAGCGCGAGGCGCTCTTTCAGCGTTTCGCGGCCGACCTGCACGGTATGGCACAGCGCCGCGAGATCGGTCTGCGGACGCTGCTCGAGGAAATCGGCGAAGCGCAGCGCGTAGGCACGCAGCGCGTTGTCGCTCTCGGCCGACAGCGCCAGCACCTGCGGTCCGGAGTCGGTGACGGCGGGCGCCTCGGCGACGACATGTTCCTCGAGCACGAGGCAGGCATTCACGCCGCCGGCGCCGAAAGAGTTCACGAGTGCGCGCCGCGGTGCATCGCCGTGGCGCGGCCACGCCGCGAGCGTGTGCTGCAAGTAGAACGGCGACGCGGCGAGATCGAGGTCCGGATTGATGTCGGCCGAGTGCAGGCTCGGCGCGAACTGGCCGTGCTGCAATTGCAGCAGTGCCTTGGCCACGCTGCAGACGCCCGCGGCCGATTCGGAATGACCGACATTGGCCTTGACGCTGCCGAGCGAGCAATAGCCCTTGCGGTCCGTGCTGCGGCGGAACGCTTGCGACAAGGCCAGCAGTTCGAGGCTGTCGCCGAGCGGCGTGCCGGTGCCATGGCCCTCGACGCAGCCGATCGCGTCGGGCTCGATCTCGGCCAGCGCGAGCGTGCGTGCAATCAGTTCCGCCTGCGAATTCGGATTCGGCGCGGAATAGCCGTTGGACCGGCCACTGTGATCGAACGCGCTGCCGGCGATCACGCCGTGGATGCGGTCGTTGTCGGCGAGCGCCTGTTCCAGCGGCTTGAGAATGAAACTGCCGACGCCCTCGCCCGGTACGAAGCCGTCGTCGCCGGCGCCGTAACTGCGCGTGCTGCCGCCGCGCGCGAGCATGCCGCGCTGGCACAGCGACAGATACTTGGACGGGTGCAGATACAGGTTCACGCCGCCGGCGACGGCGACCTGGCATTCACCGCGGCGCAGGCTTTCGCAGGCCATGTGGATCGCGACGAGCGAGGACGAACACGCCGTGTCCACCGGCAGGCTCGGGCCCTTGAAGTCGAAGAAATACGACACGCGGTTGGCGATCGACCAGGGCATCGCGGCCGGTGTGAGCATGTTGCCCTGGCGCCGCGCATCCTCGGCGAGCTGCGCGTAGGAATTGGTCGTCACGCCGACGAACACGCCGACGTCGGCACTCTTGCCCTTCGGATGGCGCGCGCGCAGTTCGTCGCGCGTATAGCCGGCATCTTCGAGCGCGCTCCAGACCGACTGCAGGAACAGCCGCTCCTGCGGATCCATGACGCTCGCTTCCTCGCGCGCGATCTTGAACAGCCCCGCGTCGAACTTGTCCACATCCGAAATAAATCCACCGCTGCGGCAATAGATCTTGCCGCGCGCCGCCGCGGCCGGATCGGCGTCGTAGTACGCGTCCGCGTTCCAGCGGCTGGCCGGCACCGGCGCGGTCGCGTCGCGGCCGTCGCGCAGCAGCTGCCAGAACGCATCCATGTCGGACGACTGCGGATAGTGGCCGTGCACACCGATGATCGCGATCTTCTGCGGCGTCGACTGCGCGGCGACGAGCGCCGAGAGGCTCGGCGATTCGCGCGTGATCGTGGCCGATGGTGCGGGACCTTCGACCGCTGCCGTTTCGACCATGATCGGCGTCGCCGCAACGGAGTCGCTCCGAAGCGCGGGCGCCGGCACAGCTGCTTCGACAGCCACCGGTGCCTGCATCGCGAAGTGCGCGCGCAGGCGCTCGGCCGAATGGCGCGACAGGAAGGCCGCGACTTCGGCGACGGTCTCGTGTTCGTAGAGCAGGGTCTTGGGCAGTTCGCCGAGATCGCGCTCGAGCACCGCGTTGACCTTGCTGATCGCGACGGAATCCATGCCGAAGGATTCGAGGCGTTCGCGCGTGTCGATGTGTTCGGGCGCGAGCTTGATTTCCTCACCGATCAGCGCCTTTACGTAGGCCAGCGTTCGCGCGAGCAGATCCGTGCCGGCAGCGGCCGGCGTTTCGGCCGTGACCGCGGGCGTGGCGACGCGGCTCGCGACGGCGCTGGCCGCGGATGGCAGACGCTGGCCACTGACGTAGGCGTCGATGCGTGACGGCAGACCATAGACGGCGATGCCCTGCGTGCGGTCGGAACACAGCAGTTCCTCGAACAGACGCAGGCCCTCGCGGGTCGGCAGCGGCGCGAGGCCGGTGCGCGATTGCAGCAGCGCGAGGTGTTCCGCCGAAACGTGCATGCCGCCGTCGCGCCAGAGCGGCCAGTCGATCGAGACCGTGCGACCGGCGCGCAGGCCCGCCGCGTGCTGGCGTTCGCGCCGCGCGGCGAACGCGTCGAGGAACTGGTTGGCGTAGGCGTAGTCGCTCTGGCCGACATTGCCGTTCACGCCGGCGATCGATGCGAACAGGATGAACACGTCGAGTGCTTCGTTGCGCGTCGCGCGGTCGAGCTGGATCGCGCCGCCGATCTTCGGATCGAACACGGCGCGCATGTCGTCGCCGGATTTCTTCAGCACGTAGCCGTCGCGCGTCACGCCGGCTGCGTGGATCACGCCGCTGAGCGCACCGTAGCGCGCCTTGATCTCGCGCACGACGCGATCAACGTCATCAGCACGCGCGATGTCGGCCTGCATGTAGACGATTTCCGACGCGTGCTTGCGCAGGCGCGCCAGCCGTTGTTCGTGCTTGGCGCTCGATGCGGAACGGCCGACGAGGACGAGCCGCGCCGCGTAGTGCTGCGCGAGGTATTCGCCGAACAGCAGACCGAGGCCGCCGAGGCCGCCGGTGATCAGATACACGCCGCCGTGCTTGAGCGGCACGCGGTCGAGCGCCGTTTCCACGACGCCGCATTGTGCAATACGCCGCACACACCGCTCGGTCGCCGCACCAACCGGGCGATAGCGCACCTCTTCCACGCCAGCACGCGCATCGGCGATCTCCGCGGCGGCAATGACGACTTCGTCGGCCAGCGTGAGGCCCGCATCGGCATCTATGCTGACGACCTTGCCGCTGAAGGCCGGTTGTTCGAGCGCGAGCGTCTTGAGGAAAGCCGCGAGCGCCTGGTGCTGCGGCGCCGCCGCATCGGCGATGACGATGTAGCGCGCCGCGGCGCCGAGGCCCATGAGCGCCTTGGCCACGTGCAGCAGCGCAAACACCGGCTGGTGCAGGCTTGCCGCAGCGGGCAGCGACTGGTCCAGCGTCAGGCCGTCGCTGCAGCGGTGCAGGATGACCTGCGGCAGCATCCCGCGGCTGTGCAGCGCGGCGAACAGCTGATGGAAATCTGCTTCGTCGTCGGCGCGCACGTCGAATTCGGCCGGACCGATCTCGCGATAGGCATGCGCAAACCGCACGCGTACGAGCGGCGCATCGGCGCCGCGCTGCGCGGCCAACGCGCGGAACACGGTGTCGGTGCTGTCGAGCACGAGCAAGGTGCCGGCGGCTGTCGTCGACGGCGGCGGCAGCGGCGAGGCCTGCCAGTTCACGCCGTAGTGCAGGCGCTGCGGCAGCTCGACGCTGACGGCCGTTGCGATGGCGGCGGGTGCCGCGGCAGCGACCGGCGCGGCGACGACG
>Ga0068852_100002588_pt1 | contig 12488 bp, 3 predicted proteins | sample KBSCornC22_FD_66594 | JGI IMG/M metagenome (GOLD analysis project Ga0068852, IMG submission 66594) | Corn rhizosphere microbial communities from Kellogg Biological Station, Michigan, USA - KBS Corn C2-2 | ecosystem: Host-associated > Plants > Roots > Rhizosphere > Soil ... | reverse complement strand
CCACGGCCGCGTGCAGGTCGAGGTCGATCTCGCTGTACAGCAGCGTGACCTGGTTGTCGTAGGCCACGCTGGCATAGGCTTGCCCGGGCGCGGTGCCGACCGGATCGACCGCGTTGCGCGTGACCGCCCCATACAGGCCCATCTGCACTTGCACCTGCGGCTGCGTCCCGCTCTGGTACAGGTAGGTGCCGGGCCGCACGTTGGTCCACTGGTAGGTCGTGGGGTTGACGCTGTTGGCAGGCGCCTCGGCATCGAACGAGCGCACGCGCCGACGGCCTTCGGCGTCGGTGAACCAGACCGGCGACATCGGCTTGACCAGCCCGTTGACGACCAGCGACGTGGCCTCGGGCAGCGCATTCATCAAGTTGACGGTGAGCGCGCTGTCCCCCGCCGGCACCGACAGCGCAGGCCCCGGCACCTGCACGGCATTGCACGGGGCGCCGAAGCCCGAGGGGCACTCCGCATAGCCCCACATGCGGATGGCCGGGCCGCCGTTCGGATCGGCAATGTCCACCGCCGCGGCGCGCAGGTTGTACTGGACCGCAGCCGCCGGAATCGACAGGAGTGACAACCCCGACACGGCCAGCGCCGTGACGCAGAGCTTGAATTGCTGTGTGCGCATGATTGCACTCTCCCCAATGAAGGCTGGTCTGGTTGCGGTGCTCACAGGCTTGCGGCCGCGAAGTCGTCGATGCGGGCGCCGGTGGGCATCAAAATGCCGATGCGTCCGCCGCCGGTGCCTTGCGTCCACCCGACCACGCCCGAGGTCGGGATGCTCACGTTGCCGATGAAGGTCGTCGTGGCGCCGGACGTCTTCCAGATCGAGACCACGCCGGTTGCATCCGCTTGCGCAGTGAGCTTGTCTCCGGTCGCGAACGTCGCCGGGAGGCTGCCGCGCGCCGTGAAGGTGGGAGGCGGGAACAAGGAGTTGCCGTTGTTCGTGGTTGCCACGACCACGTTGCCGGCGCTGTAGAGCACCCGGATGTAGTTGGCCGGCGCCGCGTTCGTGCCGCCCGACGCCTTGAGGAACAGGGCGGTGTTGCTGGCCGGTGCCGTGGCGAACGTGAATGAGGCAGCCTGCTTCGAACCGAAGGGCGTGCCCGCGCCGTTCCACATGGCCGTTCCGTTCACCAGGGCAAATGCCTGGTTGGCGTTGGTGCGGATGGCCGCGCTGCTCAGGATCGCCGTCTGGCTCCAGTTCGCGCCGAGGGTGTTGGCGTTGGCGCGATCGAAGTTGTCGGTCACGGCTAGGCTCGGCACCGTCGGATCGCCGCCACCACCACCACCACCACCACCGCTTCCGGTGCTCGAGCCATCGCCCAGGTCGACCGACCACGGCTCGATGACGAGCATGGTCATCATGCCGCCGGGAAAGATGTCGTCGGTGGTGACTTCCTTCTCATTGTGGGAGTGCCACATGTGGAAGTAGCCGCCGCTGCTGTTGAGGCCGGGGTGGCCTTGCGGCAGGCTGCCGGTCATCCCGAGGAACGGGCTGCCAGCGAAGCTCTCGCCGTACGACAGGTCGAGTTGTCCGGCCACGGTCACCGGGATCGGCTTGTTGTGGTCGGCGCACCATTCGCGGTAGTTCTTGTCTGTGGCCACGCTGTGGTAGCCGTTGGCGTCCGGCGTGCACACGTGCGGGTTGTCGGCGGCCTGACCGTAGATGTCCCAGCCGATGCCCTTGCCCGTCCAGTCGAAGATGAGGTCCATCGTCTGGCCGGGGATGGCGCGCACAGTGAAATCGGGCGAGCTCAGGTCCGGCGCGAGTGCCGTGTTGTTCGGGTCGCTCGAGAGCACGCGCGCATCGCGGGCGATCGGCGTGGCGTGGTTGCCGTGGTGGTGGAAGGGGTGCAGGTCGCGGCCCGCGTTCACCACGCGCATCAGCAGTCGCTCGCCGGGGTGCATGCGCGGAAGCGCGTTGTACGGTTGCGTGGGAAGCCAGTACACGAATTCGTCGAGCAAGGTATCAGGCGCATTGCGGCCGTTGATGAACCAGATGCTCGGGTGGATGTCGGTGGTGTCCACCTGCACGGGCATGCCGGACATCACCTGGCCGTACACGGTCCAGTGGATCGCGGGGTCGATCTCGCTCAACACGAACAGCGTCTCGCGGTCGTAGTCGGTGCCCGGCTGCTGGTAGGCCTTGCGCGCGGGGTGCGACTCCCTGGTGCCTTGCGCGTAGCCCGTGGGCCGCACGATGATCGTGCCGACCAGGCCCATCTCGACCTGCAGGTCGGCATTGGTGCCGCTGTGATAGGTGTAAGTGCCAGGGCGGCTTGCAACGAAGCTGTAGGTCGGGCCGGCGACCGCCACGCTCGCGGCGTATTCGGTGGCCGTGACGGCGCGCGCCTCGCTCGTGAGCGTGCCCGCCACACCGCCTGTCGCCGTCACGCCTTCCATGCCCGGGAACACCATCGACACACGCACCGGCAGCATGTTGTTGAGCGTGATGCTGACCTTCTCTCCCTGGTTCGCGATCAGCGTCGGCCCGGGGTACTGCATCGGCATCGCCGTATGCGCATAGCCCCAGGCGTAGTGACTGTTTCCGTCGGAGGTGCTGATGAAGTCGTGCTTGGCGGTGAGCGTGAAGGTGCGCGCGTTGCCGTTGCCCGCGCTCGGGTCTTCGCCGGTCCAGCCGTTGATGTCCGCGTGCGCAACGCCGACGAGGCAGGCCATCAACGCGGCGAGGCCGGCCCGGATCACCCGGGGCAGCATGTGGAGTACGGTCATTCTGTTCATTGCGCCTCTCCTGAGGTGGGCCGGTTGCGTGCTCTTCGCCGGGTTCACTGGACGACGATTTCCGTCATCATTCCGCCGTAGTCCTGGCCGAAATTGCTGAGGTAGTTCAGGTTGGTCGTGTAGAGGAAGTAAGTGCCGGTGGGCACATTCCTCGTGTCGATCAGCACCTCGACCGATTCGCCGCCGCCGAGCGTCACCGAGCTGGTGTCGTAGGCCAGCGATGTGCCGGTGGCACCCTTTAGCTGGCGCGCGCCCGCGCCCACCACCTTCATCGGCAGGCCCAGCGCCGTCACCGTGTAGTAGTTGGTGACGTTGAGGTTCGACAGCCGCAGCAAGATGCGCTGTCCCTGCGTGGCCGTGACCAGGGCGTTGATCGGCTGCGAGATGTGGTTGTTGTTGAGCGAGTCGCCGAATTCGTCCTGCGGCGTGGGCAGCGGGCTCGGGTTGACGGTGTCGGGGTAGCCGCGCCCGTTGATCATCGGGTAGGTGTCCTTCATCTCCTTGAAGGGCAGGGGCTGCACGCCCAGGTGCAGTTCGTGGAACACGTGGTCCATGGAGCCGAGCTGCAGCGGCTTGGCCACGTCGTAGCCGGTGGAGCCGTCGCCGTCGTTGTAGACGAACTGGGTGTAGGTCTTGCCGTCGTAGGCCTTCGATGTGCCGTCTTGCGAAGGCTTCACGTAGAGGTTGCCGAGCATTCCCATCTGCATGTGCTCGGTGGCCTCCTGGTGGCAGTGGTACATGTAGGTGCCCGGGTCGTTCAGGCGATAGAAGTAGGTGACCGACGAGCCCATGTTCACGCCGAACGAGCCCTCGGGCATGCCGTCGAATACCGGCGGCTGCTGCGGGAACCCATGGAAGTGCACGGTGTGCGGGTCGAACAGGTCGGGCCGCATCGCCATCGACACGTTGGTCAGCGTGAGATAGAAGTCGCGGCCTTGCTGCAACTCGATGGTTGGCGCCGCGAAGTTCGCGGCCATCGAATCGAGCGCGATGTCTGCGGCCGTCATCGCCGTGGCGTCGGCAAAGCCGAAGGTGTAGAGCGGCCGGCCGTCGGCCATGGTGATGAAGCCGTCGCCGGCCGTGAGGTGCATGCACTGCACGCCGGCGGGCAAGGTCGCCTTGATCTTGCCGTCGGCATCGACGCCGTTGTTGCCCGGGCCGCATTGCACGAACACGGCGGCACCGGCGGGCACGGCGGCGTACATGGCGCTCACTGTCGCCACACTGAGCAAGGCCTTGCGGAATGTCTTGGTGACCATGGTTGCGACTCCTCTCATTGATTCGCTTCGACCTGTGTTGCCGTTCTGTTCATCGGCCCGAGAGCACGACCGCCTGCGTGCCGGCGTTGTCCACGAACGTCAACAGGCCGGCACGCAGCGTGTTGGCGGCGACGGGCGTGAAGGTCACGGCCACCGAGCAGTTCCCGTTCACTGCCACGCTCGTGCCGCTGCAGCCGTCCGAGCTCTTGGCGAACCCCGTCCCGATCACGGTCGCACTCGTCATGGTCAGCGGTGCCGTGCCCGTGTTGGTGACGATCACGCTCGAGGTCGTAGCCACGCTCACGTCGCCAAAATTCAGCAGGTTCGTGCTGAGTGAAACCGCGGGCGCGAGACCGGTGTCGGTGTCGCCGGCGCTGTTGTCGGCCGGATTCGGATCAGTCACTCCGGCCGGCGGCGCCACCGTGACCGTGCTGGTCGATGCACCTGCCGGTGCATTCGCAGGCACGCTGCCCACGAGCGTGTACGTGGCCGTGCCGCCGACGGCGAGGTTGAGCGCACCCGAGCGTGTCGAGTTGCCGGTGCCCGTCGCCGCGCACGAGGAACCCGCCGATGCGGAGCACGTCCATGAAGTCACCGTGAGACGTGCGGTGCCGGGCAATGAGTCCGTCATCGTTGCAGCCGTCACCGCCGTCGGGCCGCTGTTGGTCACCACGATCACATAGGTCACGCTCGCGCCGCGTGCAACGCTCGAGACGTTGTCCGTCATGGTGACGGCAAGGTCAGCGCGGATCGGCAACTCGTCGGCCCCGATGTCCACACCGGCGATCGGGCGGCTTTCTGCATCGAAGTCCGTCGCGGGAACCCGGTTCGCAGCGGTCCGGTTATCACCCGCGTTGACGGCGACCGACCCGTCGTTGATGTGATAGTCGGCGCGCGGCGTGCCGAAGCTCGGTCCCGCGGTGATGTCCCACGGCGTCAGCGGGCTGAAGATGACGTTGATGAAATTACCGCCTTCGTCGAAGGTGAGGGCGGTGCGCATCACGGTCGTCTCGGGCAGCACGCCAGGCTGGTCCGGGTCGGGGATGGGCGTGAAGTTGATGGGCCGCACAAAGTTGAGGCCCGCGGTCGTGGCCGACGTGCAGTTGGTGCAGTTGGCTGCCGTGGTAGTGGCGTCGCTCACGATGCTGCGCGTGGAGGCGAGCGCCGTGTGACTGGCGTCGCCGACCACGCCAAGGTCCCAGATGCCGGTGTCGGTGAGCACGGTCGTCTGCGGCTGGTTGGGATCGGCCGGGGTGATGCTCCAACGGTACGAGTGGTTGCCAAAGATGATGTTGTTCAGGATCGATGGCACCGTGGTTCCGGCACCCGTGCGCAGCGCGACGCCCGCGATCTGCGCGTTCGACAGCACCTTCGGACCGGCCGGGAACGACTCCTGGTTGGTGGCGGTGCTGGCGTTGTCGGCGATGGTGTTGTTGACCAGCCGAACGCCCGCGCCGCGGATCTCGGTGAAGGCCACGCCGCCGCCGGCGAAGCCCGTGGCGTTGTTGACGATCATGTTGTTCGTGAGGACGACGTCGTCCCCGGTGGCGGTGCGCGCCACGCTCACGCCGCCGCCCGCGCCTGAGCCTGCGTTGTTGAACTCGATCACGTTCGCATCGACGTTCACGTCGCCTGTGCCCACGGAGTTGCCCCCGCCCACGGGCACCTGGCCACCGATGAACAGGCCGCCACCGGTCGGGTTGCCACCTTGGAAGAAGGTCTGGTTCAGCACGATCTTGTTGCGCGCGATCGTGTTGGTGCCGCCCGACTGGCCCCAGTGGCTCACGCCGCCGCCGTCGGACATCGAGAAGTTGCCGCAGACGTAGTTGTTCGCCACGGAGTAGTTGTTCGCGCCCGTGCCGATGGTGACGCCGCCGCCACCACCCGATTCAGTCGCGCCGTTCTCCGCGATCCAGTTGTGGTGGATCGACACGTCGCGATTGACCGCGTCGGTGTAGACATCGCCGTTGACGAGGTCCGTGTGGCCGATGCGCACGCCGCCGCCATAGGTGCCGTAGTTGGCGACTACGCGGTTGTTGGTGACCTGCAGGCCACAGGCATAGCCGCTCGCGAGGATGCCGCCGCCCGCGTCCGAGCCGGTCACGGTGATGCCGTCGATGCGCAGCGCGTTGCCGGTGCCGGTGCAGTTGTTGCCTGCGGCGTTGCCGCGCCCGACCACGAGCACGCCCGGACCTTCCTCGGCGCCGAACAGCAGCGGCTCGTTGTTGCCCGAGTTGATGCCGAGCGTCTGGCCGGGAAGCGGGTCGAAGGTGCGGTTCACACCAGCGACGATCGTCGGGTTGCCGGTGTCGGGGTCGATCGGCGTGTTCGCCGGGCAATGCGCGATGTCGGTTGAACCGTTGGCCGTGCCGCAGCGCGCATCGACCTTCCGGTTCAGCAGCGCACGCCACGCGGCAAGGCCGCCCGAGCTCGCCTTGGATGCGTTGATGGCGACCGAGCCCGCGCCCCAGCCCTGCAGGCGCACGCGCTTGTCCATGATCACGTACTCGTTGTAGGTGCCGGGCGCCACGGTGATCAGCTGGCCGGCGCTCGATTCATCGATCGCGCGCTGGATGGTCTTGCACGGGAGTGCGGCGCCTGCGCCACAGCCGGTGGCATCGACGCCGCCCGGGTTCACACGGCGAGGCAACGTCGCGCCGTCGGCATGCACGGTGAGGCCCACCACCGACTCGCGTCCGTTGTCACCACGCGTGATGCTCAGCTGGCCGCTCACGCCATTGGGCACGTTGACCGTCAGCAGGTCCTTGTTCCACGGGCCGGACAACGTGAGCACCGTATTGCCGATGCGCACCGTGCCCGCCACATTGCCGAAGCCGTAGTCCCGCGTGATCAACTTGGGAGACGTGGAGTCGGTCGGATCGTAGGCCGGGTTGGCCACTTCGACGGCGGAGCCCGAGGACACAACCGTCAACTGCCCGCCACCCGCCGGAACCCACGGGCCGTTCATACCGTTGGTGGCGGAGTAGATCGCCGGCGTGCCGTCCTGGCACTCGCAGTCGAGCGGGTTCTTCTCGACCGATGCGAAGGCCGCGATCGGCAACACCGGCGTGTCGAGGTAGGTGGTCTTGCCCGGCAGGTACTGCAGCGTGTAGCAGAACTGCGTGTACTTGCGGTTGAAGTACGGGTCGATGATCTTCTGGCCGAAGGTCGGGTTCGGCGTCACTCCGTCGGCCAGCGTTGCACGCTCGTCCGTGATCGGACCGGGGTGGTTCATGCACGAGACCATCATGCTGGGCATCACGCCCGACGGGTACGGCGGGTTGATGGTGAAGCTCGAGGGCACGAGGAAGTTGTACGAGCCGAACTGGTCGGAGTAGACACGCGTGATCTCGCGGCCCGTCCAGTCCTGTACCGACACCGGCAGGTGCGGCGGGGCGTACTTCTCGCCGAAGGTCGGGGCGAAGCGGTTGAACTCGCTCGCCGTGTCGTCGAGGATGAAGCCCACGCCATGGCCGGCCACCGGTGCCTCGGTGAACATGTAGAAGTCGGGCGCGGGGTTGGTGCCCGGCACCAGGGGCAGGGCCTTCATGTCGCACTTGCGCCACTTGTTGTTCGGGAACTGCGGGCTGCCGTAGTTGGGGTTGTCCTCGCCGGGGAAGAGCGTGAGCTTGGCGGGCACGTCGAGTTCCTCGCCGACGCACTCGAAGGGTAGGGCCGCGGGGCGCGACATCAGCGCGTCGCCGAACACCACGTTCTTGTCGCCGTTGCCCTGGTGCAGGTACCCCGGAGGCGCGACCGCTTCGACGATGTACTTGCCGCCGCCCTCGGCGCCGATGAGCATGGGCAGCTCGGCTTGGCCGGCCACGCGGCCGAAGGCATAGCCGCCGTCGAACACTGCCGGGCGCACCTGGTTGAAGTTGTACAAGCCGTCGAAACAATCGAGGTCCGCGGTGATCGGGTCGAACGGAATGCCGCCGTTGCCCGCGGCCAGCGTGCTCGCGCTCTTCGGGCAGCCCTGCGGGATCTTGTCGTCCCAGCTGTCGGTGGTGCCGATGCCCACGGCGAGCTGGTCGCCGCTGCCCCACTTGAACACGTCGCCTTCGCTGAAGGTGGTGCCGTCGCCGCTGTTGACCACGTCTTCCGCTCCGCGCGCGCAGGTGCCTTCGTGCCAGCAGAAGGGGAAGTTGTCGACGTCGGGCTTCTTGTACTGGTAGCCCTGCGTGCTCAGGCCGGCTGCGCCGACCACGCACTGGCCGCTGCCATCGTTCTTCGGCTTGTCGGGAATGCCGTCGCCGTCGCAATCGAGGTACAGGTTGACCTGCACGTGAGGAATGCCGGGCTCCCAGTTCTCGGCTGCTGCGAAGCGCGGGTCGTCCTCGGCGCGGGTGATGGCGTAGTGCACGATGCCCGCGATGCCGCCGTTCTCGTTGAAGGCGTAGTGCTGCTTGCCCCACTCGATGTGGTTGGTGAGCCCGAGGAAGGCTTGCATGCCTTCGAGCAGGATCACGCCCTGCTCTTGTCGGAAGAAGCGCATCTGGCCCACGCTCGTGCAACCGTTGGGGTCGGACGCGTTGGTGTTCGCATCGACCTCCTCCTGCGAGCATGGTTGCGGTTGCGGATTCAGCCGCACCCACGGGTTGTACGCAAAGGCCGGATCGTTGCTGCCGTACTGCCCGACCTCGGCCTTCCACAGCTTGTTGACGACGCTCGGATCGGGGCTGGTCTTCGTAGGCGAGTTCGGATCGGCCACCACGGGGATGGCCCCGCCCGCGTCGGTGACGACGGTCGCGCCTGTCGCCTTGAAGCGCGCGTAGTCGATCTCCGCGATCATCCAGTTGAAGAACGGGAAGAGCTCGGTGAACGCGAAGGTGCCATCCTTCTTCGTCGTGACGGATTGATAGATGCTGCCGTCGCGGAAGCGGATGTTGTTGGCGATGCCCTCGCCGAATGGCGGCTTCAGGTCGCCGGCGTTGTAGTGCTTCGTGACCTCGCGCTCGATGCCCGTGACCGGATCGACCTCGATGTACGGCCGGTCCCACGCCTTGGCAAAGTAGGGCAGGCCGGTGCCGTCGATATCCTGGAACACACGGCCCTGGTAGCGCGCGAACCAGCTGAACACCGGAACATCGCCCATCGCGACGTTGGCGTTGTTCACGGTCACCGTGGTGGTGCCGATGATCATGTCCAGCGGTTCGTCCCACACCACGAGTTCATAGGTGCCGTTGGGCACGTTGGGGATGGTGAAGGTGCTGTCCTTCTTGCACGCGGTGGCGTAGAGCGCGCGCGTGCCGCCGCCGGTCTCGTTCAGGCCGACCCAGCACTCGGGCACAGGTGCGCCGTTGAAGAAGGTGTACTCGGGCGGGCGCGAGTTGTGGATGTTGACGACCCGACCGGTGATGGTCCGCGTGCCGTTGAGCACCGGCGTGTTGTTGGTGTTGCGCGCGATGAAACCTGAGCGGGTGAAGCCGATGAACACATGATGCCCCGGTGGCCCGTATTCCTGGAAGAACGAGGGCTCGTCGTTCTTGACCCAGGCGTCCTGGCCGCGCGTGCCTTCGATGGTGGAGGTCTGGTGCCAGTCGGAGCCTACCGGCGGCACGATCACCACGGTGTACTTCGCCGGAAACAGGTTCTTGATCGTCGCCGTGCCGTCGGGCCCGGTGAGTACGATGCCCTTGCCGCGCTGGAGCACGGTGCCTTGGTCGTCGCTGTAGGTGGTGCCCAGCGGGTTGCCAAAGGCATCTTGCGTGACCTGCCCGCCCGATTGGCCGTAGGTTCCGCCGGCTTCGAGCAGTTGCACCGTGAAGCCTTCGAGGCCGGTCTCTTGCGGCAGATCCGGCGCGCCGTTGATGGGGCTGTTGTCCTCGAACGCGAACACCGAGACCTGCGCGGTCGGCAGGTTGTACGCATTCACGTAGACCGTGGCCGTGGCGCCGGCGGGCCCGAAGACCACGGGCGCGCCGCCCATCTGGTAGCCCTCGGCCGCGACGGAAACGTAGTAGCGGTTGGCCGTGTCGAGGGTGGGTAGCGCCTGCGTGTAGAGGCGGTACACGTCAGGGTCGCAGCCGGTGGGGCGCGGCGCGGCCGAGGCCGCCGCGGCTGCACAACCCGCGTGGGCCTTCGACGAGTCGGTGCCCACGCGGCCTGTGGCGATCACCGGCATGTAGCTCGTGTGAAAGCTGAAGGAGTAGTTCGCCTTGGTGGCGGGCTGGCCGGGGACCGAGGGCTTGGTCGCGTCCTGCTCGACGGTCCAGCGGTAGTCTGTGGTGATCTCGGTCTCGCTGCCGTCGGCGGTCACGCCGACCACCTTGATCGTCAGCGGCACGCTGGCCGCCAAGGCGTTCGACGCAATGGCTGCACATGCCAGCAGCGTGGCCGCCATGCGCGCGAGGGTCATGCCCATCTTCCCGAACAACGTGGCGCTACTCTGGTTTTCCATGGTCACGCTCCCCCTCATGCTGGGCCAGTACAGAAATCGACTGCGATGCGATGCCGCTAATTTCCCTTCGTCGCCGAGAGCGCGACATCGGGCCGGGACGATTAGCGAGTCGGACGCGTCGCGCCACCGAATCAGACGCGCCTGATGGTTGGAGGGTGGCCCCCCAGTGAGGGGGGCGTCGAGGGAACGCCCGCTGTTCACGCCACGTGTTTGCTGATGGAATGCGCAAGCCGATTGACGCAGGGACACGCGCACAAGAATGGCCACGCACGATCCGTCATCAACAGCCGCACCGAGTGGGGTGATCACCCGTCTGCGCGAGTCTTTGACCAGGCTTAAGAAGCTTGATGGGCAAGACCCCCGCGTTTCGGGGGGGCGGCCGCGAAAGGCGTGGTTGTCGCCGCGCGCTGCGACCGCGACCTTGGTGGTTGGCATGGTGATCATTGGTGTGCTGACGTATGTGCAGGGCGTGGCACTCGTCGAGCGTTCGGTGAGCCAGCGGCTCGAAGAGGTCGCGCTGCTGAAGGAGTCGCTCGTGCAGTCGTGGATCGAGGACACGCGCCATGACGTCCGCGTGTGGGCCGACAGCTGGGAATTCATCGAGGCGCTCGAAGCGCGCAAGACAGGACGCACGCTCAGTGTCGAAACCACGAGGGACATGCAGGATGACCTCTGGCGCCTGACCCGAACCTCGCACTTCGATTCGGTGGTGGTGCGCGATCCCGCGTCGGGCGAGCGCTGGTTCGGCACCGTGGTCGGCGCCGATTCCGACTTGGCCCGCCAGCGCGCGCGAGACCTCGCGGCCGAGACCGCGGAATCAGCGTGGCCCCGCGTCGTCGACGAGACGGGCCCGGCCGGCATCGCCCGCAAGATCGTGTTGCTGGACCTGGTAACCCCGGTGGCCGGCCCGGCGGGGCGCGCGCTCATCGAAGTCGACATCGACCCCGGTCGGGAACTGTTCCACCTCGTGAGGCCAGGTGTCTCGCGGCGCGACTCCGCGGAGGTGCTGCTCGTGCGCCGGGAAGGGGCCACCGTGGTCGTGCTCAATGATTCGCTCGCGCGGTCACCGGTGCAGCAATTGAGGCACGTCAAAGACGCCGACACGCAGTCGATATGGGCTGCATTCGACCGGGAGGGGCAGGGCTTCGTGCGCGGCCTGGACGACGACGGCGATGCCGTCCTCGCCTACGCCGTTCCCGTGCGCGGCACGCCGTGGATGCTGGTGGCCAAGCTCGACGAAGTCGAGGCGTTTGCCGAGTTGCATCGCATCATGGGCCTGAGCTTTGTGATGGCTAGCGTGCTGCTGGCGCTGTTTGCGTGGTGGTCGATCGCGAGGCAGAAATATGTGGCCGCCCAAAGCCGGCTTGAGCACGAACGCATCGAGCATGCGGAGCATGTGGCCGAGTTGTCGCGCCGGGCCGTGCTCTCGCAGGAGGAAGAGCGCCGACGCATGGCGCGCGAGCTGCACGACCGTGCATCCGCCAACCTCGCCGCCATCCAGCTCAATCTGAAGGCTGTCGAACGAAGCGTCCTGCCAGCCGCTTCCGAAGACCAGGATCTGCTGCACGAGACGGGGCAGCTCCTGGGCGACACCATCATCAGCATCCGCGAGTTCTGCGCGGAGCTGCGGCCTGCGCTTCTTGACTACGCGGGGCTTGGAGAAGCCATTCGATCGCTGGCCGCGCAGTTCGAGCGCCGCACCGGCATCGCGGCGGAAGTGGTCGAGGTTGGGAACCTGACCGGCAAGCTGCAGCCCGCGGTCGAGGCCGACGTGTTTCGCATCGTCCAGGAGGCCCTGCTCAATTGCGCCAAGCATTCGCAAGCCAAGCGTGTGCGCATCGTGGTCAGCAAGCGGGGCGGGCGCTTCAGCGTGGAAGTCGCTGACGATGGCGCGGGGTTCGACCCGGATGCGCTCGGGCAAGGCGGGCGCAAGGTCGGCCAGGGGTTGCTCAACATGCGCGACCGCGCCGTGCTCGCCGGTGGCCGTCTGACCATCGATGCCGCCGCAGGGGCGGGCACCCGCATCACCTTCGCGGTCGAAGTGCCCCAGGTCGGTGGCTTGAGCCCACTCGAAGGCGGTAAGAAATCTG
>Ga0068852_100002584_pt1 | contig 12497 bp, 16 predicted proteins | sample KBSCornC22_FD_66594 | JGI IMG/M metagenome (GOLD analysis project Ga0068852, IMG submission 66594) | Corn rhizosphere microbial communities from Kellogg Biological Station, Michigan, USA - KBS Corn C2-2 | ecosystem: Host-associated > Plants > Roots > Rhizosphere > Soil ... | reverse complement strand
AGGATTATGATCTCGCCGGCTTTGCGGTGGGCGCTGCGGAGCGCGGCACGCTCCTGCCGCGTTCCGACGTCGTTCCGGGCGATGTACTGGTCGCCATCGCGTCGTCGGGCGTCCACTCGAATGGTTTCTCGCTGGTGCGCAAGATCGTCGAGATTTCGGGCATCGACTGGTACCTGCCGGCGCCGTTCGACCCGCACCGTACGCTGTCGGGCGCCCTGCTCACCCCGACGCGCATTTATGTGAAGCCGCTGCTGAGCGCTCTCAAGGCCGGGATCGGCATCAAGGCCCTCGCTCACATCACCGGCGGGGGCTTCATCGACAACATCCCGCGGGTCCTGCCCGACGCGGTCGCCGCGCATGTAAACCTCAATGCCGTGTCGGTGCCGAAGGTTTTCGGCTGGCTGGCCCGCGTCGGCGGCATGAGCGAGCGCGAGATGCTGCGCACCTTCAACTGCGGCGTCGGCATGGTCTGCGCCATCGCCGCCGACGAGGCCGATCGGCTCGTCGCCCATCTGACCGAACAGGGCGAGACGGCGGCGATCATCGGCAGGATCACCGAGCGGACCGATGAGCCCGTGACCTTCGACGGCAAGCTGGCTCTGTGACGGCCAAGAAGCGCGTCGCGATCCTGATCTCCGGCCGCGGCTCGAATATGGGCGCGCTGATCGAAGCGGCCAGGGCAGCGGACTATCCGGCCGAAATCGTCGGGGTGTTCTCCAACAAGGCCGACGCGGCCGGTCTTGCCGTCGCGCAGGCCGCCGGCATCCCAACCGCCGTCCGCTCGCACAAGGACTATCCCGACCGCGAGAGCTTCGACGCCGAAATCGGGCGCATCCTCACAGGCTGGCGCACCGACATCGTCTGCCTCGCCGGCTTCATGCGCATCTTCTCGCACGGCTTTGCCACCGCCTGGACCGGCCGGATGCTCAATATCCATCCCTCGCTGCTGCCCCTGTTCAAGGGCCTGAAGCCACAGCAGCAGGCGCTTGACGCCGGAGTGACCGAAAGCGGCTGCACGGTGCACTGGGTCATCCCCGACCTCGACGACGGCCCGACGATCCTGCAACGGCGGGTCCCGGTCCTGCCGGGCGATACCGCCGAAACCCTCGCCGCGCGCATCCTCGTCGAGGAGCACAAGGCGTATCCGGATGCCCTGGCGATGGTGGCCCGCGGCGAAGTTTCGCTGTAGCTGTCGATTGTTGCGACGGCGGATCGACTAAGGGCAAATAGCCAGCCGGAGACAGCGATGCCCTTCACCGATGACGACCTCACCCATCTTGAAACGCACGGTGTGCCGCCCCTGCCGGCAGATGGCGAGACCGGCACGGTCGAGAACGAGAATGCCCGCATCTGGTACGCCCGCTACGGCAGCGGCCCGGCGGTGATCCTGCTGCATGGCGGGCTCGGCAACGCCGGCAATTTCGGCTACCAGGTCCCCGCCCTCGTCGCCGCCGGGTATTCCGTGACGGTCGTCGACAGCCGAGGACAAGGCCGCTCCACCCGCGACGATCGCCCCTACTCCTACGAGTTGATGGCTTCGGACACCCGTGCCGTCATGGACAGGCTCGGGATCGCCAGGGCGGCGATCGTCGGTTGGAGCGATGGCGCGGCCATCGGCATCGTCATGGCGCATGACACGCCCGAGCGGGTGACCGGCGTCTTCTTCTTTGCCTGCTGTGTCGACGAAAACGGCCTCCTCCCGTTCCACCTGACGCCGGCTATCGAGCGCATCTACAATCATCATGTCCGCGATTACGCGGCGCTGTCGCCGACGCCGGGCGGCTTCGAGAAGATGCGTGACGATCTCGGCCCGATGCAGCGGGGCGAACCGAACTATTCGGCTGCCGACATGGCGACGATCCGTGTTCCGTTGTGGAGCGTCGTGGGCGAGAACGACGAATTCATCAAGCGCGAACACGCCGAATACATCGCCCGCAGCATTCCGGGCGCAACGCTCCGCGTCCTGCCCGCTGTCAGCCACTTCGCGCCGCTGCAGCGGCCCGATGCGTTCAATTCCACGATCCTCGAGTTCCTGAGGAGCCTCCCCCAGTGACATCGGACATCGCCATCCGCCGGCTGCTCGCGGCTGACGCGGAGGGCTACCGCTCCATCCGTCTCGCCGCCCTCGCTGATGCGCCCGAGGCCTTTGGGTCCGATGTTGCGACGGAATCCGCATCGCCTGTGGACGCCTTCGCCAACACGCTCCGTAGCGGCTACGTCGCCGGCGCGTTCGCGGGGGAACGGCTCGTTGCCATCGCGGGCTTCCGGGCGCTGGAGCGGGAGAAAACGCGCCACCGCGGCGATATCTGGGGCGTCTATGTCGCGCCGGAAGCGCGCGGGACCGGCGTCGGGCGCCGGCTCATGGAGCACGTCCTCGATTACGCCCGCACGCAGGTGCTGCAAGTCCACCTGGCTGTCACCGCCTCCAATGGCGCTGCCGTCGCGCTCTACGAGCACCTCGGCTTCATCCGCTACGGCACCGAACCGCGCGCCCTCAAGGTGAATGGCCGCTATCTCGACGAACACCTGATGGTGCTTCAGTTTTCGTGATGGACCCATCACAGAAATTGATCTGACCCATCGTCAAAAACGGTTCGACCCGACTCCGCCCTCTGCCTAGACTTCGGGCAACCGGAGACTGCCATGCCGATCCGATACTGGGCGCTCATCATCATGCTGGGCGCCATCTGGGGCTGCTCGTTCCTCTTCAACGCCGTGCTGATCCGCGAGATCTCGCCGCTGTGGGTATCGGCCGGCCGCGTGACGATCGGCGCCGTCATCTGCTGGGCGTTCTTCTTCGCCATGCGCCGCAAGGCCCCGAGCGACTGGCGCATCTACGCCCAGCTCGTCGTCCTCGGCATCCTCAACTACGCCATCCCCTTCGCGCTGTTCCCGTGGTCGGAGGAGCACCTGGCGAGCGGCATTGTCGGCGTCATCAACGGCATGACGCCGATGACCACCGTCATCGTCAGCCAGCTCTGGCCCGGCGGCGAGAAGGCCAGCTGGAACAAGATCGTCGGAGTCCTGGTGGGCTTAGCCGGTGCCGTGATCCTGGCCTCGCCGGCGCTCGCTCAGGGCGTTTCCGGGCAGGCGCTCGCCTATCTGGCGGCATTGGGCGCCACGCTCTGCTACGCCCTGACCCTGAACTATGCCCGTCGCTTCAAGGCAGTGGACTCGACCGTCGTCGCCTCGAGTTCGCTGACCGCGGCCGCCCTGATCATGATCCCCGTGGCGCTGCTGTTTTCGGGCGTGCCGGTCATCAGCAAGACCGAAACGTGGGCATCGCTGTTCGGCATCGGTGTCTTCTCGACCAGCTTCAGTTTCCTCCTGGTCTACTGGCTGCTGCCCAAGGTCGGCGCCACCAACCTCTCGCTCAACACCTTCATCACCCCGATCTCGGCAATCATCCTGGGCGTGCTGATCCTGCACGAGAGCTTCCTGCCCGTGCACGTGATCGGCATCGTGGTGATCTTCCTCGGCCTGGTGTTCATCGACGGCCGGCTGGTGAAACGGCTGCGACCGGCTGCGGCCTAAGCGCCGAGCCCGCCTTCGCGCACCGCGCCAAGCCCAGGCAAGCGGAGCCTCACAGCAACAAGGGCGGCAAGCGTAAGGACAGCGATCCCGGCCCCAGCGAGGAAGGTGGTGGCCGGTCCAGCGGCGTCCCACAGATAGCCGGCAACAATGCTCGCCATCAGCAGCGCCACACCTCCCGCCATGTTGAAGACGCCAAAACCCGTGCCCCGCAGCTCGGGCGGAGAGGTTTCCGCCACGAGGCTCGCAAGCAGGCCCTGGGTGAACCCCATGTGAAGTCCCCAGAGCACGACGCCAATTCCCACAACTCCGACTGAGCCGCCGATGGCGAGCACGAGATCGGCGGCGACGAGCACGACAATCCCTGCCATGAGGACCGTGACTTTGTTGATGCGGTCCGATAGCGCCCCCAGCGGATAGGCGGCGAGCGCATAGGTGACGTTCATGACCACGAGCACGAGAGGCACGAGCACAATTGCAAGTCCGGCCTGCTGCGCCCTGAGGATCAGGAAAGCTTCGCTGAAGCGCGCGAGGGTGAACGCCGTTGCCAGTGATGTGATCCACCAATACGCCGTCCCCATCCGACTGAGTTCGCCCAACGACAGCGGCGCGCGCACTTTGCGCAGTCCGATGGGGCGCTCGGGTTCACTGACGCCAAACACCAGAACCGCGACCGACAGGAACGCTGGAATGACTGCGACCCAGAACACGATCCTGAAATTGTCGAGCGTCAGCCACATAAGAAGGATCGCAAGCGCCGGGCCCAGGAACGCGCCAACGGTATCGAGCGACTGGCGAAGTCCGAACGCGGCTCCCCGCATGCCCGGCGGCGCCAGATCGGCCACGAGCGCGTCGCGCGGAGCCCCCCGGATGCCCTTGCCGACACGGTCAAGGAAACGCGCTGTCACCAACCAGACCACGGAATTGGCCAGGGGAAACGCCGGTTTGGTTATTGCCGCAAGGCCATAGCCGATCACAGCAAGCACCTTGCGCTGTCCCATCCAGTCTGAGATGGCGCCCGAGAATATCTTGGTGATGGAAGCCGTTGCCTCTGCCACTCCCTCGATCACGCCGACCGTCAGGGCCGAGGCGCCCATGACGCTGACGAGATAGATCGGCAGAAGGGAGTGGATCATCTCGGACGAGACGTCCATGAACAACGAAACCAGGCCCAACGCCCAGATCGTCCGCGGCAACCCGCGCGGCCCATTCACCGGCGAGCCCGTCGCGGGCGCGGTCACAATCCGAGCTTCTTCTTCAAAATCTCGTTCAGCGCCTGGGGGTTGGCCTTGCCGCCCGAGGCCTTCATGGCCTGGCCGACGAACCAGCCGATCAGCGTCGGTTTCGCCAGCACCTTGGCGACCTGGTCGGGGTTGGCGGCGATGATCTCGTCGACCACCTTCTCGATGGCGCCGAGGTCGGTCACCTGCTTCATGCCGCGCCGCTCGACGATGTCGGCCGGGTCACCCTCGGGCTCCTCGGCAATGATCACCTGCAGCAGGTCCTTGGCGCCCTTGGACGAGATTGTCCCGGCAGCGACGAGATCGACGATGCCGGCGATCTGCGCCGGCTTGATGTGCGTTTCGAAGGCGCTCAGCCCCTGGCTGTTGGCATACGCGGCAATGTCGCCGGTCACCAGATTGGCGACCGCCTTGCCGTCGCGCTTGCCAGCACCGTACTTCACGGCAGCCTCGTAATAGTCGGCGGTCTCGCGCTCAAGCGTCAGCACCATCGCGTCATACGGGGTGAGGCCGTATTGGGTGATGAAGCGCGCCTGCTTGTCGTCGGGCAGTTCGGGCAGATGCTGCGCCAGGGCATCGATGAAGGCCTGGTCGAATTCGAGCGGCAACAGGTCCGGATCGGGGAAATAGCGGTAGTCGTGCGCTTCCTCCTTGGAGCGCATCGAGCGGGTCTCGCCGTTCCTGGGATCGAACAGCCGCGTCTCCTGGTCGATGCTGCCGCCATCTTCTAGAATGTCGATCTGGCGCCGCGCCTCGAACTCGATCGCCTGGCCGGCGAAGCGGATCGAATTGACGTTCTTGATTTCGCAGCGGGTGCCGAACTCGCCACCCGGACGACGCACCGACACGTTGACGTCGGCGCGCATGGACCCCTGCTCCATATTGCCGTCGCAGGTGCCAAGATAGCGCAGGATGGTGCGCAGTTTGCTCAGGTATGCCTTGGCCTCGTCCGAGGAGCGGAGATCGGGCTTGGAAACGATCTCCATCAGCGCCACGCCCGAGCGGTTGAGGTCGACGAAGCTCATGTTGGGGTGCTGGTCGTGGATCGACTTGCCGGCGTCCTGCTCCAAATGCAGCCGCTCGATGCCGATCTCGATCGGGGCGCCCTCGCCCATATCGAGCAGCACTTTGCCCTCGCCGACAATGGGGTCCTTGTACTGGGAAATCTGGTAGCCCTGCGGCAGGTCCGGATAGAAGTAGTTCTTGCGGTCGAAGATCGAGCGCTTGTTGATCGCCGCCTTGAGCCCCAGGCCGGTGCGCACGGCCTGCCGGACGCACTCCTCGTTGATCACCGGCAGCATGCCGGGCATCGCCGCATCGACGAAGCTCACGTTGGAATTGGCCGGGCGGCCGAACTCGGTCGAGCTGCCGGAGAACAGCTTGCTCTCCGAGGTCACCTGGGCATGCACTTCCATGCCGATGATCACTTCCCAGTCCCCGGTCTGGCCCTTGATGAAGCTCTTGGGGTTGGGCGTACGCGTATCGATGAGGGTCATTGCTATCCGATGTCGTCGATGGGGCCGCGCCAGGGATCGAGACGTTTCTCGAGGCGCACGCTGGTCTGCGTGTCGCGGCCAGGCTGGCCTTCGGTTTTGAGCGCCAGGATCTGGTAGCCCTGATGCTGGTAGAAGTTCACCGCCCGTACGTTGTCGGCGAGCGTATCGAGGTGGATGCGATCGTGCCCTTCAAGCTCGAGCATCGATTCCATGCGCCTGAGCAGTGCGGTGCCGACACCCTGGTTCTGCAGCAGCGGCGTCACGAACAGGAATGGGATATAGGCGCGGCCACGCATGCGCTGGCACCAGCCGACCGAGACCTCGTTGACCTCGGCGACGATCACGCGATCGAGGCCGTCTCGGACTGCCGCTTCAAGCCGCTCCCGCTCGGCATTACGTGACGCGGCGGGGCCGTTGAGGAACGGCAGGAGGTCACGTTCCCACGCCACGAAGGCAATATCGGCGAGGGTTTCGATCTCGCCGGGAACGGCTTTGCGGATGATTGTGCTCAGAGACATCAGGAAGACTTCGTGCCGCGTCTGGCGACGATAATGCCCTTTTCGTAGTTCACGTTCCAGTCGATCAATGTCTTCCAGATGAGCTCGGCCTGGTCCTCGTCGAGGCCAAGCTCCTCGGCGCGCTTGCGCTGCTTTTGCAGGATCGCGTTGATCCGTACCGGGTCGTGCGCTTCATGCGGGTCCGTCTTGATCTCGGCCATACGCGTCACATAGCCGTGACGCTCCGCGAACAGGGTCAGCAGGGCCTGGTCGATACGATCGAGTTCGGCGCGCACGTCGTCTTTGGTCGTGCATTGGGCAGGAGATTTGGTCAAAGGCAGGCTCGCCGCGGGCGGGAACAATTGCACTGGTTTGCACGCCTCCGCCGACGATTTCAACATCTGAGCGGCTTGTTTGTGCGAAGCGAAAGGGCGTAACCTCCACCGAGGACGCTAAGCGTCTGAAACTAGAGGGGAATAATCATGTTTCGTTGGGCCATCCTGGCACTCGCAGCCGGTCTCTGCACGGCCGCCGCCGCAGCCGACACGCCGTCGGTCGAATTCGGAAAGCACATCTCAATCGTTGGCGGCTGCCACGATTGCCACACCGTCGGCTACGCCGAGAGCGGCGGCAAGATCGACCCCGACAAGGCGCTCAAGGGCAACCCGGTCGGCTTCGAGGGTCCGTGGGGCACCAACTTCGCCAAGAACCTGCGCCTGACGGTCGCCAAAATGAGCGAGGACGACTGGGTCAATTTCGCCAAGACCTTCACCGTGGGCCCGCCGATGCCATGGTTCAACGTGCACGAGCTCACCGAGGTCGAGAGCCGTTCGCTCTTCCAGTACATCAAGTCACTTCCGGGCGATCCCGGCGAGCAGGCGCCGGCGGACATTCCACCCAAGAAGTAGGCCCTGCCCGAGGGTTGCGCCCCAGTTGAGGTTGATTTATTCAGCTGGCGTTCAGCGGTCGCGCGCTAGTGCGACCGCTTGGAGTGCGAACTATGACTAGCCACGTGGAGACCGTCTAAAGCTCCGTCGAATGTCGACGGAGCTGATGGGAACAGGCGCCGCCCAGCGCGATGCGGGCGGCCGCTCGGTATTGTTTCCGGGTCTTCACTTCCATGGACATTTCCAGAGACGAACAGCGCGTGCTGCATGCACTTGCGCAGGGTGGCATTATCAAGCCGCTCAAGACACCCAACGGCCGGATCGCGGGCCTCGAGCTCTACAACCGCGATGGCTGGCGCATGCCGTTCCTGACGCTGCTGCTGTTCAAGAAGCTGCAACGCAAGAAGGCAATCGCGTCGCGCGATGGGCAGCCCTACCGGATTACCCGACGTGGGCTCGAACTGGTGCGGCCCGAAGTCGACAACCGTTGACGGCAGTGCGTGTAGGCGGGCAAATCGGCCATGCCCGCCTACACGCTTGCCATCTTCGATTTCGACGGCACCCTGGCCGACAGCTTTCCGTGGTTCTGCTCGGTACTCGACCAGACCGCCGACAAGTTCGGTCTCAGTCACGTGCCGCCCGAGGACATCCCGACCCTGCGGGAGCTTTCAAGCTACGATGCACTGAAACGGCTTGGAGTGCCATTCTATAAGCTCCCGGCGATCTCCACCTTCATGCGTGGGCTCGCGGTCGAGGGGATCCCCGGCATTCCCCTGTTCGCCGGTGCAGCCGAGGCGCTCGCGGCCCTCAAAGCCGGAGGGGTGCGGCTGGCGCTCGTGAGTTCGAACGCCGAGGCCGCAGTCCGCGCCGTGCTCGGGCCGGCGGCCCAGCTCATCGACCGGTATGCGTGCGGTTCGTCACTGTTCGGTAAATCGCAGAAATTCGCGACCGTCCTCGACGCGCTGCGGGTGCCCCGCGACGATACGATCGCAATCGGCGACGAGATCCGCGATATCGACGCGGCCCGGAAAACCCGCCTCGCCGCCGGAAGCATAACGTTCGGCTACAACACCCGCGACGCCCTCGAGCGCCACCATCCCGACTACCTGTTCGACAGCTACGATCAGCTGGTCCAGGCTGTGCTGGGCTGACGCGCGCTAGTGCTTGGTCACGCCGCTGAGGGTCGCGGCAATCACGTCCCACTCGGCCTTGACGCTGGGCGCCGAGCGCTTCTTGCCGGCGCGGCGATACCAATAGTCGGCGTTGCCCATGTCGGCCTCGATCCAGTGCAACAAAGCATGCACCCAGTCGAACTCCATGGTGCCTTCCATCGCCTGCACGATGATGTGGGCTTCTTCCCATTCCGGGCCGACGCGGAATTCGCCCTTGCGGATCCACCACAGCGCCTGCAGGGGCTTGGGCATGTCCTTGGGCACATCGCGCCAGTCGGCGGTCGAGTAGATATCAGCATCAGCCATGCTCACCACCACGTCTCGGGTGCGAACGTCATTCCGGAGGAGCGTTCGATCACCCTGCCGGCTGCAAACAGCGTCTCTTCGTCGAACGGCTTGCCGATCAGCTGCAGGCCGAGCGGCAGGCCGGCATGGTCCTTCCCCGCCGGCACCGCAATGCCCGGCAGACCCGCCATGTTTACCGTCACCGTAAAGACGTCGTTCAAATACATCTTCACGGGATCGGCGTTCATATCCTCGTCGCCTACCCCAAACGCCGCCGACGGGGTCGCCGGGGTCAGGATGGCGTCGACGCCGTCGTTGAATGCCAGCTCGAAATCGCGCTTGATCAACGTCCGGACCTTCTGCGCACGCACATAATAGGCGTCATAGTAACCCGCCGACAGCACGTAAGTCCCGATCATCAGACGACGCCGGACCTCGGCGCCGAAGCCCTTGGCGCGGGTCAGCTCGTACATGTCGGTGATGTCCTTGCCGGTCACCCTCAGCCCGTATTTCACGCCGTCATAGCGCGCGAGGTTGGACGACGCCTCGGCGGGGGCGACGATGTAGTAGGCCGGCAAGGCGTATTTGGTGTGCGGCAGCGTGATGTCCTTGACCGTCGCCCCGGCGGCCTTGAGCCAGCCGATGCCCTGCTGCCACAGCGCCTCGATCTCGGCCGGCATGCCGTCCATGCGGTATTCCCGGGGGATGCCGATGGTCAGCCCCTTTACGCCGCGCTCGACCGCCGCGGCGAAGTCCGGCACGGCGCGATCGACGCTGGTCGAGTCCTTGGGATCGAAGCCCGACATCGAGGTCAGCATGATGGCCGCGTCCTCGACCGAGCGGGCGATCGGTCCGGCCTGGTCGAGCGAGGAGGCGAACGCCACGATGCCCCAGCGCGAGCAACGGCCATAGGTCGGCTTGATGCCGACGGTGCCGGTGAAGGCCGCCGGCTGTCGGATGGAACCGCCCGTGTCGGTAGCGGTCGCCGCGGTGCAGAGCCAGGCGCTGACGGCAGCCGCTGAGCCGCCCGAGGAGCCGCCCGGCACGAGCTGGGCGTTGCTGCCGCTCGAGCGCCAGGGGTTGATCACCGGGCCGTAGTAGGAGGTTTCGTTGGACGAGCCCATGGCGAACTCGTCCATATTGAGCTTACCGAGCATCACGGCGCCGTCGCGCCAGAGATTGGCGGTCACCGTCGATTCGTATTCCGGCTTGAAGCCGTCGAGGATGTGGCTCGCCGCCTGGGTATGGACGCCCTGGGTCCCGAACAGGTCCTTGATGCCGAGCGGAATCCCTTCGAGCGGGCCGCCCTGCCCCTTGGCCAGCCGGGCATCGGCGGCCGCGGCCATATTCCGGGCTTGGTCCGCAGTCACTGCCACGTAGGCGTTCAGCTTGGGATTGGCGGCCTCGATCGCCGAGAGATAGGCGCCGGTCAGCTCGGTCGAGGAAAAGCTCTTGTCGGCGAGCCCCTTGCGGGCAGCGGCCAGCGTCAGCTTGGTCAGATCGGTCAAAGGCTGGAGCTCACGAGATGTGGCAAAAGGGGTTGTGCCGTTCGTAACGGGGCATCGCGATTATCGCAACATTCAGGACGGCACGCCCAAAAGTCGTGAAACATCGTGTTTCACGGGGGCGACCTGGGAGATGTTCATGGCGCAGCCGATTACTCGATGACCTTGGGGACCATGAAGAAGTTGTCCTGGCTGAGCGGCGCATTCTTGACGATGCGCTCGGGGTAACCGCCGTCAGTGACCTTGTCCTCGCGGCGCCGCAGCTGCATCGGCGTGACCGACGTCATCGGCTCGACACCCTCGACATCGACCTCGCCAAGTTGCTCGACGAATCCCAGTATCGCGTTGATTTCGCCCTGATATTTCTCGACCTCGCCGTCCTCGACCCGGATCCGGGCGAGGCGGCCGATGCGCTTGACGGTGGCTGCGTCGACGGTCATTTCAAACTCCTGTTGCCCGGTTCTTAGCCGCGCTCAAACCTCGAGGGCAAGCCCCGGCTCCAGCGACACCAGCCCGGCGCCATCGAGATGCTCGGACAATTCCTCGATCACCTGGTCCAGCGTCTGCTCATCCACTGCCAGTGCCACGAGCTTCGGCCGAGCGACGTCCAAAATCACAGTCGCATCAGCCACTAAGCTCTCTTTTGCCGAGCAAAGCACCACCACCGCTCCGTCCGCCCACCGCCCAAACCGCGGCGGTTCGCCGGGCCCAAGCACCACCAGCGGTGGCTCTCCGCCGGCCGCAATCAGCAGCGCGGCCGGCCCGATCCCGTGGATTTCGAGCGGTGGTGCCTCTTCCGTGGCTCGGGCGGCCGGGCGATTCCGCCAGAAGGCTGGGTTGATCTGGGGAACTTTCCCAAGCGCCACCAAGTGGTTGGCGCCCGCGACCAGCTCACCGTGGTCGATGCCATCCGCTGCCCCGCCGGCATCGATGACGACGATCTCGCCGCCGACATAGACCCGCAGCGTCGTCCCGCCGAACCAGGTGAGCTTCATCGATTCCTTGCCTCTATCCCCGCCAACAGCTAGCCAAATCCGGTGACCGACAACAGCGACTTCGCCCCCGACCTGCCCCCCACCGGCAAGTTGCTTGGGCTTGATCTGGGGACCAAGACCATCGGCGTCGCGGTTTCGGATGGCATGCGCTACTCGGCGACCCCCCTCGAAACGATCGCGCGGACGAAATTCACGGCGGATGCGGCGCGGCTGCTCCAGCTTATCAGCGAGAACAGCGCCGTGGCGCTCGTCGTCGGCCTGCCGCTCAACATGGACGGCACGGAGGGACCGCGGGTCCAGTCGACACGGGCGTTTGCGCGCAATCTGGCGCAGAAGACGCCGCTGCCCATCGTCTTCTGGGATGAGCGGCTCTCGACGTCCGCTGTCACCCGAATGCTTATCGAGGCCGACACGCGGCGGGACCGGCGCGCAGAAGTGGTCGACAAGCTCGCCGCCTCGTACATCCTGCAGGGCTATCTCGACCGGCTAAGGATAAATCGGTGACGCGGGTTGCTCCACCCCTCCACCTGCGCTAGACCCCCCGCGCATCGAGGACCGGAGCGGAATGAACACTCCAGCAGGTAACGGCCGGCGACCCTTTCCCCACCGCAACCTCCTCGGTATTTCCCAACTCAATCAATACGAAATCGTCGAGTTGATCGACCGCGCCGAGGCCATGATCCCGGTGTCGCGGCAGCAGCGCAAGTCGCTGCCGACGCTGAGCGGCAAGACGCAGATCAACCTGTTCTTCGAGCCTTCGACGCGGACCCAGGCGAGCTTCGAGATCGCCGGCAAGCGGCTCGGTGCGCAGGTGACCAATATGTCGGTCAAGACGTCGTCGGTCAGCAAAGGCGAGACGCTGATCGATACGGCGGCGACACTCAATGC
>Ga0068852_100002583_pt1 | contig 12498 bp, 7 predicted proteins | sample KBSCornC22_FD_66594 | JGI IMG/M metagenome (GOLD analysis project Ga0068852, IMG submission 66594) | Corn rhizosphere microbial communities from Kellogg Biological Station, Michigan, USA - KBS Corn C2-2 | ecosystem: Host-associated > Plants > Roots > Rhizosphere > Soil ... | reverse complement strand
AGATCGACGGAGCGGGACTCCTCGGTGTAGCGCCGGTTGAGCCGTGTCAGCAGCAGCCAGCCCAGCGGGAAGAGCACCACCACCAGCCAAGCGCCCTCGGTGAACTTCACGACGGCGAACACGAGCACGACGATCGAGGAGATCACCCCGCTCGAGAGGTTGATCGCGAACCGCCGCCGCCATCCGGGCGTGCGATGCGCGCGGTGATACCTGGCCATGCCGAGTCCGGCCATCGTGAACCCGGTGAAGACGCCGATCGCGTAGAACGGGATCAGGCTGTTGACCGTCGTCCCGACGCCGATCACCAGCGCGAGCGCGAGCACGCTGAGCACGAGGATGCCGTTGCTGAAAGCGAGCCGGTGGCCGCGGCGGCTCATCTGGCGTGGCAGGAACGAGTCCTCGGCGATGAAGCTCGCCAGGAACGGGAACCCGGTGAAGGGTGTGTTCGCTCCGGCGATCAGGATCAGGGCAGTGGTGATCTGCACGATCGCGTGCAGCAGATGGCCGTACCAGCTGGTGCCGAACACCTGCACTGCCACCTGGCTGATGACCGTCGGCGAGCCGTTGTTCCACGGTGCCGCGTGAGTGCGCCAGGCGAGGAAGGAGATGCCGAGAACCAGGGTTCCGAGGATGGCGGACATCGCGCTGAGAGTGATGCGCGCGTTCTTCCCCTCGGGTCGCTTGAACGCGCTGACCCCGTTGGAGATCGCCTCCAGGCCGGTCAGCGACGCCCCGCCGTTCGCGAACGCCTTCAGCAACACGTAGATCGCACCGAAGGTCAGCAGGCTGCTGCGCTCGGCGACGATCGGCAGCACGTGATTGTGTGCATGCACGTCGAGGTCGTGCGCGGAGTAGGTGACCCGGTGCAGGGTGCCCGCGAAGAACCGGACCACTCCGGTGACCACGACCAGACCTGCGGCCGCTGTGAACAGGTACGTGGGCGCCGCGAATGCCTTGCCGGCCTCGCGGATTCCGCGCAGGTTGCCGTAGGCCAGGATCAGGATCACCAGGATGGTGATGATCAGGCTGATCGTGGTGCTGTTCAAGGCCGGCAGCAGCGATGTGATCGCCGCGGTACCAGCCGCCGCCTGTACGGCCACGGTCACGATGTAGTCGATCATCAGCGCGACGGACGCGATCTGTGCGATCCGCGGGCCGAAGTTCTCCCTCGCCACGACATAGGAGCCGCCCGACTTCGTGTAGACGGACACCACCTGGCGGTAGCTGAGTGTGGTGAGCACCAGCAGCGACAGCACCACGACGGTCATCGGCATGAGCAGGCCGAACCCGGCCATCCCGAACACGCCGAGCAGCACGATCAGCATCTCCTCGGAGCCGTACGCCGAGGAGGAGATGCAGTCGCTGGAAAGCACCCCGAGCGCGGCCTTCTTCGACAGCCGCTCGTCGTGCAGTCGTGCGGTGACCAGGGGAGGCCCGAGCAACGCCCGCTTGGCGCGGTAGCTGGCTCGTTCGGGGACATCGAGGACGAAGGAACTCTTCACGCCCCTACCGAAGCCCACTCGAGGCGTTGCGTGCCCGGCAAATCGGGCGTCCTCACGGTTCCCTCACGGCATCCTCACCCTGCGCCACACACCGCCGCCGCCGGGCGCGAGATGCTTGTCACGACGGCAACCGAGGGAGGGTGGATGGGACGGGGAAACCTGCGCATCTACCTCGGTGCTGCGCCCGGCGTCGGCAAGACGGTCGCCATGCTCGACGAGGGCAACCGGCGAGCTCGCCGAGGCACCGACGTCGTCGTGGCCTTCGTCGAGACGCACGGTCGGGAACAGACCGCGGCGGCGATCGCGGACCTGCCGGTCAGCGACCTGCCGGCCGTCCTGGCCCGTCGTCCCGAGCTGGCGCTGGTCGACGAGCTCGAGACGCACTGGCACGACGTCGAACGACTGCTCGAAGCCGGCATCGACGTGCTGAGCACCGTGGACGTCGCGCACCTCGAGTCCCTCAAGGACGTCGTCGAGACGATCACCGGGGTGGCGCCGCGTGCCTCGGTGCCCGACGCGATCGTGCGCGGCGCCCAGCAGGTGCAGCTGGTGGACATGACCCCCGAGGCACTGCAGCGACGGATGGCGCACGGCAACATCTATCCGCCCGAGCAGATCGACGCCGCGCTAGGCAGCTTCTTCCGCGCCGGCAACCTCACCGCCTTGCGCGAGCTGGCCCTGCTCTGGCTGGCCAACCAGGTCGAGGAGGGGATGCAGCGCTACCGCGAGCAATACGGGATCACCGGCACCTGGGAGACCCGCGAGCGGGTGGTGGTGGCCCTCACCGGTGGCCCGGAAGGCGAGGCACTGATCAGGCGCGCGGCACGCATCGCGGCGCGCACCAGCGGCGGCGAGCTGATGGCCGTGCACGTCTCGCGAAGCGCGGGCGGAACCGGACACGGGCCGATGCAACTGGAGGCGCAACGCCTGCTGGTCGAGTCGCTCGGCGGCACGTACCACTCCGTCGTCGGCGACGACATCGCGCGAGCGCTCCTGGACTTCGCGAAGAGCGTCGACGCGACTCAGATAGTGCTGGGCGCGTCGCGGCGACGAGCCTGGGCAATGGTGATCATGGGCCCAGGCACCGGGCAGACGGTCACCCGGCTCGCCGGCGCGATAGACGTGCACATCGTCAGCCACGACTACGCCGGGCGCGGGCTGGCACTGCCGAGGCTGGGCTACGGCCTGAACCGGGCGCGGCGCCTGGCCGGCCTGGTCACGGCGGCTGTGCTGCTCGGTGCCGTCACACCTCTGCTCACCGCAGTCCGCCACGACTTCGCATTCGCCAGCGACCTGTCGGTGTACCTGCTCATCGTGGTCGTCACCAGCATCGTCGGCGGCTTCTACCCGGCCGTGCTCGCCGCCATCAGCGGCAGCCTGCTGCTCAACTACTTCTTCGCACCACCGGTGCACACGTTCAGCATCGGCGACCGGGACAACGTCCTCGCCCTCGCGATCTTCGTGCTGGTCGCCGTGCTCGTGTCGCGCGTCGTGGACGTGTCGGCGCGGCGATCCACCCTCGCGGCGCGTTCGGCGGCCGAGGCCGAGACGCTGTCCACGCTGGCCGGAAGCCTTGTGCGCGGGGCAACCACGCCGGCCGCGGTACTGGCCCTGGCGCAGGAGACGTTCGCGATGGAGGGCGCCAGCCTGCTCGCGCGCGGCAACTCGGAGTGGCGGGTGCTGGCGGCGGTGGGCACGGCTCCTTCGGATCCGTCCTCCGCCGACGCCTCGGCTGACATCTCGGACAACCAGACGCTTGCCCTGACCGGACATGCGATCTCCGCCGACGATCAACGCGTCTTGTCGGCGTTCGCGGCGCAGGTCGCGGTCGCTTACCGGCAATGGGAACTTGCCGAAGCCGCCAGCGCCGTGGAGCCGCTGGCAGCAGCCGAACGCGCTCGTACTGCTCTGCTCAACGCCGTCAGCCATGACCTGCGGACCCCGATCGCGTCGGCGAAGGCTGCCGTGTCGAGCCTGCTTGCCGGCGACGTCACCTGGTCACTCAGCGACCGCGACGAGCTGCTGCGCTCGGCCGACGTCTCCCTTGATCGGCTCACCGACCTGGTGACGAACCTGCTCGACCTGTCACGTCTGCAGGCAGGTGTGCTGCCGGTACTCGAAGCCCCCGTCGGCCTCGATGAAGTGGTGCCCCTGGCGCTCGATCACGCCGCGCCGATCGATGCGCCGATCGACGTCGATCTGCCTGCCGATCTGCCCGATGTTCGCGCCGACGCCGGGCTGCTGGAACGCGTGGTCGCCAACGTCGTGCAGAACGCACTGCGCTACTCGCCGGCCCACGCGCGGGTTCGCATCACCGGTAGCGAGCATGCCGGCCGGGTCGAGTTACGCGTCATCGATCGCGGGCCGGGTATACCCGCTGCCGAGGCCGACGCCGTCTTCGCCGCGTTCCAGCGCCGCAACGACGTACCGTCAGACGGCGCTGGCGTGGGCCTCGGCCTGGCGATCGCGCGAGGCTTTGCGGAGGCGATGGGCGGGGGAGTCACGGCCGAGGACACGCCCGGCGGCGGTGCCACCATCGTGATCCGGCTGGTGGCGGCACAGTGAGGCTGTGGTGAAGGTACTGGTCGTCGAGGACGAGCGCACGCTGCTGCGCGCGCTCGCCATGAACCTCACTGCTCGCGGATACGAGGTGACCGAGGCCGAGAGCGGAACGCGTGCGCTGACAGCCGCGGCTGCCAAGGAGCACGACGTGATCCTGCTCGACCTCGGCCTGCCCGACATCTCCGGGCTCGACGTGATCCGCGGGGTCCGTGCGTACGCCAGCACCCCGATCGTCGTGCTCTCGGCACGGACGGCGACCGCCGAGAAGGTCGCCGCGCTGGACCTCGGTGCCGACGACTTCGTCACCAAACCCTTCAGCATCGACGAGCTGCTGGCCCGGCTTCGCGCCGCAACCCGTCGTGGCAGTGCGGCCCCGGGAATCACCGAGGTGATCAGCGTCGGGGACCGCACTGTCGATCTGGCCGCGAAGACCGTCTCGGCGTCGGACGGCATGCCCATCCACCTGACGCCCACGGAGTGGCAGTTGCTGGAGACGCTGCTGCGCCATCCCGGCAAGCTGATCACCGGCCGGGCGCTGCTGACCCAACTGCGCGGCACCCCGAACCACACCGACCCGAGCTACCTGCGCATCTACATCGCCCAGCTACGCAAGAAGCTCGAGCCGGAGCCGGCACGCCCGCGCTACCTGATCACCGAACCCGGGATGGGCTACCGCTTCCAGCCCTAGGCAAGATTCTGGTGCCGACTGGTTGTCGGAACCGGCCCTCGGTGGTTTGGTGAGTTGATCAAGCCCAGACGGGGGATGTGTCATGCCCGGTTCACGCACGCTGATCAGTAGCCTGGCCCTTCTCGTGGTGGCCGGAGGTGTGGGCTTCACCGCGTTCGCCGTCAGCACTCCGGCGGGAGCGCCGTCGTCCTCTCTGACGCTGCACGTGGCGACGAACGGTTCGACCACGACCTGCCTCGGGCCGGGCTCGGCCGCCTGCCCGACGCTGCGGGCTGCGGTCGGCGTTGCGGTTGCCACGACGGACACCGCGGTGACCATTGACATCGAGCGCGGCACGTACACCGACGGTTCGACGCCGATCCCGCCCGTGCCCGCTTCGGACACGCTGGCGATCGTCGGCAGCGACGGCGCCGCGGACACGATCCTGAGCGGTGGCGGCGGGGACGCTGCCACCATCACCGTCGCGGGCGGGAAGGTGTCCATCGCCGGCGTGACGCTTCGGGACGGCTTGACGACCACGGCGACCGACGGCGGCGGACTGACGGTGAACCGCGGCACGGTATCGGTGAGTGATTCGGTGATCACCGCGAACAAGGCGAACTACGGCGCCGGCGTCTACCTGGCGGCGGGCACCCTCACCATCACCAGGTCGACGGTCTCGGCGAACACCGCCGCGTACTACGGCGGTGGTGTGTACGCCGTCTCCGGATCGCACCTCTCGGTGCAGTCCTCGACGATCAACGCAAACCTCGCGCAGGACGGTGGCGGTTTCTTCAGCGCCGCGCTGACCTTCTCTCTAGCGAACTCGACCGTCACCGGCAACGTGGTCCGCGGCGGCGGCCAGGGCGCGAACATGTACCTGCAGGGTGGCATCCCGACTCAGCGGGTACAGAACGACGTGACCGTGTCCTCCTCGACGATCAGCGCCCCGTCACCGACGTCCTCGGGCATTGCCGTGTATCTCAACGCGGTGCTCGGCACCAACCTGACGATGACCGGATCCATCGTCTCGAACTCGGCCTGCATCCTTCCTGGGGGCGGCGCGCTACCGGCGGTGTCGCAGGGCTCGTACAACGTGGAGTCCGACGACTCCTGCGGTCTGACGGCCGACACGAACGTGGTGAACAGCTCGACCATCGGCGTCACCAGCACGCTCGCGGCCAACGGCTCGACCGGACCGCAGACGCTGGCGATCACGTCGACGTCGTCTGCCCGCAACGTGGTGCCCTCCACGTCGTGCCCGGCGACCGACGAGCGGGGAACATCTCGCGCGGGCGCAACCTGCGACGCCGGCGCCTACGAATGGGACGCCGCCACCGTGCCTGCCCCAGTTGCCGCGAACCTGTCGCTGACCTCGACCGGCGGCCCCGTCTCCGCGGACGTGCTCGCCGCATCGCAGACCTTCGGCTACCCGGCCACGATCACCATCACGCGACAACCGTCCCACGGCACGGCCACGCTGTCCGGGGGCACCATCACCTACAAACCGTTCGCCGGGTACGGCGGTCCTGACGTGATCGGGTACCAGCTGACCACGGCCGGCGGATCGTCGACGGGCACGGTGTCGATCACCGTGTCGGTGCCTCCCGCGCCCGCACCGGACCGCGCGGTGACCTTCGGTGCCGACTCCAGCTACGGGACCGCGGTGGACATCGACGTGCTCGGCAACGACAACGCGCTGCAAGGCGGGACGCTGTCCATCGTGGGGCTGACCACGCCGGCGCACGGCCTGGCGTATGTGCGCGATGGGCTGGTCGTCTACGTGCCGCGTGCTGGGTTCTACGGCACCGACACCTTCACCTATCAGGCCAAGACGACCGCGGGCACCTCAGCACCGGCGACCGTGAGCGTCCTCGTGCAGCACTGACCGCACCGTGTCGCTCGACACCAAAGGTGCATTGGTGAGAGCGTTCCCATTGACAGTGCCGTAGTCGGGCTGGTCAACTCGCGCAGGACAGGACCGCTATGCCGGTCGGACCCGCTGCGCTGACGTCGGTGGCGCGGACAAACGGCGCCCGGCCGGAAATCCGTGAGATCCGGGTCGTGCCGCCCAGCCAGCGGCTCGAAACCAGGTCCGCAACCGGTGCGGTCAGGCCAGCACCGGCACAGGAGTGCTCCATGGCTAGAGTTCGCGGCGTTCATGGCACTCGCACGGCTGTCGCCACCGGCTCCAGGATCGAATGAGGTCGCTGCCATGACCGACCACGATCCAGCCCCCGCGACACTGGAGGTCGTCGCCGCGCGGGCGGGCGTCTCGAGGGCTACGGCCAGCCGCGTTCTGCGCGGCGCGACCAACGTCAGCGACGAGGCCCGCGACGCGGTGCATCGCGCCGCCCGGGACCTGTCCTACCGCCCCAACCTGGCCGCCCGCGCGCTCGTCACCAGGCGAAGCGATTCAGTCGCGTTCCTGGTTGCCGAGAGTGAGGATCGCCTGTTCGGCGACCCGTACTTTCTCGGGATGCTGCGCGGTGCGCAGGCCGAGATCGCCGCAGCCGGCATGCAACTCGTGTTCGTCATCGCTTCCAGCCGTGCGGAGTCGGAGAACTTCGAGCACTACGCGCGCGGCGGGCACGTCGACGGCGTCCTGCTCATCTCCCTGCACGGCGACGACAAGTTGCCGCAGAACCTCGAATCTGCCGGGGTACCCACCGTGCTCAACGGGCGCCCCGTGGCCGACGACGGATCGATCTACTACGTCGACTCCGACAACATCGGCGGCGGGCGAGCAGCCACCGAATTGTTGATCGCCCGCGGGGCTCGTCGCATTGCCACCATCACCGGGCCGCTGGACATGTGCGCCGGTCTCGATCGGCTCGCCGGATATCAGCAGGCGCTGGCCGCGGCACGGCGGAAATCGGCGAAGAAGCTGATCGGGGAAGGCGACTTCACCCATGCCGGCGGTTACCGCGCGATGAGCAAGCTGCTCGACGCCGATCCCGGGATCGACGCCGTGTTCGCCGCGTCCGATCTCACCGCGCTGGGTGCGATCACGGCCATCACCGGCAGAGGACTTCGCGTGCCCGAGGACATCGCCGTGGTGGGTTTCGACGACGTGCGCGAGGCCAGCCTTTCGGTGCCCGCGCTGACGACGGTGCGGCAGCCGATCGACGAGCTCGGACGGACGATGGCGCGCAAGCTTCTCGCCCGAATCGCGGGCTTCGATCCGGCCCGGACGACGGTGCTGCCCGTCGATGTCGTGCAGCGCGCAAGTGCCTAATTTGATCGAGCTAGAAACAAATATCGGTCAAACCCTTGACATCGCCTAGCTGAATGGCGGACTCTTGCCCCGATCGTGAGAGCGCTCTCACACGCACAGGCCAACACTGCTCGCCACCCTCACCATGGCTCCCCGCAGGAGGACCAATGCACCGCACCGCTCACCGGCTCGCGTCGATCGCTTGCCTCGTAACAGCCGCCGCAGTCACGCTGACCGCGTGCTCGTCCAGCGGCGGGTCGAAGTCGAACAACAGCACCACCAACAACGCCGCGGCCGGACCGTGCGGTACCACCGCGCAGACGACGCTCACCATCGGACTCTTCGGCACGTTCGGCTACAAGGAGAACGGGCTCTACGACGCATACAAGACCGTCTGCCCGAACATCACGATCAAGGAAGACGATGTCGAGCAGTCCGCCGACTACTGGACGCGCCTGAAGACCCGTCTCGCCTCCGGCAGCGGTCTGGACGACATCCAGGGCATCGAGATCGGCTTCGTCGCCGACGTCGTGCAGAACCACGCCAACCAGTTCGTCAACTTCGCCTCGGTGTCGAACGCCTCCGCGCTCAAGGCGTCCTTCTACCCGTGGAAGTGGGGCCAGGCCAGCACGCCAGACGGCTCCGACACCGTCGGCCTCGGTACCGACTCGGGCCCGGAGGCGATCTGCTACCGCCCCGACCTGCTGTCCAAGGCCGGCATGCCTAGTGACCCCGCCACGCTCGCCACCAAGTGGAGCACCTGGGACGACTTCATCAACTTCGGTAAGCAGTACGAGGCATCGCCCACCAAGCAGAGCGGTGCGCACTTCCTCGACAGCGCCGCGAGCCTGTTCTCCACCGCCGTGTACCAGGGCAAGGAGGCCTACGACAACACCGACGGCAAGCCGGACGTGAAGAACAGCGACGGCGTGCAGAAGGCATGGGGCTACGCCACACAGGCTGCCAAGGCCAAGATCACCGCAGGGCTGCAGCAGTTCAGCGACCCGTGGAACAAGGCGTTCAGCAGCGGATCGTTCGCCGCCCTTGCCTGCCCGACCTGGATGATGGGTTACATCCAGGGCCAGGACGCCAAGGGCTCGGGTAAGTGGAACATCGCACCCGTGCTGCCCGGTGGCGCAACCAACTGGGGCGGCTCCTGGCTCGGTGTGCCGAAGGCCAGCAAGCACCAGGCCGCGGCCGAGGCGCTCGCCGAGTGGCTGACCGGCAAGGCGCAGCAGGTCACGATGTGGACGTCGAAGGCGCAGGGCGGTCACTGGCCGTCGAACTCCGACGCCGCTGCCGATCCGTCGGTCAAGGGCGCGACGAGTGCGTACTTCAGCAACGCGCCCGTCGGGACGATCTTCGGCGGCATCGCCGACTCCATGAAGATTCCGCCGATCGGTGTCTACGACACCCAGATCCAGAACCTGTTCACGACTCAGCTGACGAATGTTGAGACCAAGGGAACGGATCCGGACAAGGCGTTCCACAGCGCACTTGACCAGATCTCCCAGGTCACCGGCTGATCGTCGATGGGTGACGTGCCTGGGCCCTGCTGCACGGCGGGCCCAGGCACAGTCATTCACGCTCCGACTCGACTCCCGGCTTCACGCCGCCACACCGGAATGCAGACGAGGATCTGGGCATGACGCTCACCCACTCACGGCGCACCGCGGCCCCGCCCGCGGCGCCCCCGAAGCGGAACCGCCGGCGCAGGCGCCCGGGAAGTGTAGCCGCCTACGCCTACGTCGCTCCGTTCTTCCTCATCTTCGGCGCGTTCGCCGTGTACCCCTGGCTCGACACTGCGTGGGTCTCGCTACATGACACCCGCCTGACGACCTACGGCCATTCGCACTGGGTCGGCTTCGCCAACTACCGAAACCTGTTCGGCCACACGTTCTTCTGGAACGCACTGAAGAACACCTTCACCATCGGCATCATCTCGACGGTGCCGCAGCTGTGCATGGCGCTGGGCATCGCGCACCTGCTCAACACCAGGATGCGCGGTCGCACGTTCTTCCGCGTCGCCCTGCTCATGCCCTACGCGACAAGTCTCGCCGCCGCCACGGTCATCTTCGTCGAACTGTTCGGCGTCGACTTCGGGCTGATCAACTGGGTGCTGCACAGCGGCCTGCACCTCGGCAAGATCGACTGGCAGGGCTCGAAGTGGCCGAGCCAGATCGCCGTCTCGACGATCGTGACCTGGCGCTGGACCGGCTACAACGCACTCATCTACCTGGCCGGCATGCAGGCCATCGACGACTCGCTCTACGAGGCGGCGGCCATCGACGGTGCGTCGCGCTGGCGGCAGTTCCTGCACGTCACGATTCCCGGCCTTCGTCCCACCATCCTGTTCACCATCGTCGTCTCGACGATCGGCGCGGCCCAGCTGTTCGGTGAGCCGTTGCTCTACGACCCGCTGGGCCAGCCGCAGGGTGGCACGTCCGGGTACTACCAGACCCTCGGCGTGCTGATGTATCAGCAAGGCTGGACCAACGACCGGCTCGGCCTGGCAGCGGCCACCGCGTGGACGATGTTCGTCATCATCGTGCTGGCCGTTGCGGTCAACACCTACCTCGCCCGCAGACGCGAGCGGCGTACCGGTATCTCGCGACGGCCGATCCCGATAAACCCGGCCGGCGCGCTCGAGGCGATCCGATGACCGCCACCGCGACCCCCACCGAGACGCGTCCGGAACCGACCCGGCGCAAGGCGCGCACCGCAACGGGAAAGCCCTTCCAGGCCGGCAAGACGACATACGTGATCGCCAGCCTGATCACGCTCGTCTCGGTGTTCCCGCTGTACTACACGATCGTGATGGCCTCGCACACGAACTCCGAGATGGCAGCGAAGGTACCGCCGTTCCTGCCGAACGGGTCGTTCTTCACCAACCTGCGCGCCGCCCTCAAGCTGGCGCCCCTGAACAAGGGCATGCTCAACTCGCTGATCGTCTCGTCCACGATCACGATCGGCACGGTCGCCTTCTGCACGCTCGGCGGTTTCGCGTTCGCCAAGCTGCGCTTCCGGGGTAGCGGGTTCCTGCTCGGGTTCTGCATCTTGACGATGATGGTGCCGATGCAGATGGGGATCATCCCGCTGTACATGATGATGGCCAAGCTCGGGCTGGCCAATCACCTGCAGGCCGTCGTGCTGCCGACACTCGTCACCGCGTTCGGCGTGTTCTTCATGCGGCAATACATCAGCAGCGCCGTTCCGGACGAGCTGATCGAAGCCGCATTCGTAGACGGGGCGAGCTCGTTTCGCGTGTTCTTCTCCGTCGTCCTTCCCGCGGCACGGCCGGCGATGGCCGTGCTCGGGATGCTGACCTTCCTGACCGCGTGGAACGACTTCTTCTGGCCGATCATCGCGCTCAGCACCCAGAACCCGACCGTCCAGGTCTCCTTCCAGAGCCTGGCCACCGGATACGCACCACAACAATCGATCATCATGGCCGGCACTCTCTACGGCACCCTCCCAGTTCTTGTCGTTTTCGCCTTGCTGGGCAGGCACATCGTCGGCGGAATCATGCAAGGAGCAGTCAAGGGATGACCACCGAAGTAGTGCCCGGCGGATCGCCGGCAACGACGGCGAGCGGGACCTTTCCACCCGGGTTCGTCTGGGGTGCCGCCACGGCCGCGTACCAGATCGAAGGCGCGGCGACGCTCGACGGCCGCGGGCCCTCGATCTGGGACACGTTCACCCACACCCCCGGCCGCGTGCAGGGCGGCGACACCGGAGACGTCGCCACCGACCACTACCACCGCTATCCCGAAGACGTGGCGCTGATGGCCGAGCTCGGCCTGCGCGCCTACCGCTTCTCGACGTCGTGGTCGCGCGTCATCCCGACGGGTTCCGGCGCCGTCAACCAGGCAGGGATCGACTTCTACTCGCGTCTGGTGGACGCACTTCTCGAACGCGGGATCGACCCGGTCGTCACGCTGTACCACTGGGATCTGCCGCAGCCCCTGCAGGACGCCGGCGGGTGGGCGAACCGCGACACCTCAGCCCGCTTTGCCGAGTACGCCTCCGTCGTCGGATCAGCCCTTGGCGACCGCGTCCGCTCGTTCACCACGCTCAACGAGCCGTGGTGCTCGGCCTTCCTCGGCTATGCCTCCGGTGTGCACGCCCCGGGTATCAGCGACATCCCGACCTCCTTGGCCGCGGCGCACCATCTCAACCTTGCGCACGGGCTCGGGTCGACGGCGCTTCGAGCGGTGCTGCCGCCCGACGGGCGGGTCTCAGTGACCCTGAATCTGGCGCAGGTGCGCGGAGCATCGTCGTCTGACGAGGACCTGGACGCCGTGCGATCGGTGGATGCGGTCGCCAACCGGATCTTCCTCGAACCGATCATGGACGGCCGCTACCCGGTCGACCTCCTGGCCGACACCGCCGACCTCACCAACTGGGCCTTCGTACACGACGGTGATCTGGACGCGATCCACCAGCGGCCCGACGTGCTCGGCATCAACTACTACTCACCGGCGCTCGTCGCGCGGATGCATCCAGGTGATCGGGAACGGTTGACGAAGCGCTGGGTGAACGACCCGCAG